>Ga0184612_10000003_pt1 | contig 99540 bp, 72 predicted proteins | sample PLM3_60_coex_FD_133163 | JGI IMG/M metagenome (GOLD analysis project Ga0184612, IMG submission 133163) | Groundwater sediment microbial communities from an aquifer in East River, Colorado, USA - PLM3_60_coex | ecosystem: Environmental > Terrestrial > Soil > Riparian zone | place: USA: East... | reverse complement strand
GCCCTGAGGAGCCGCTGCATGAAGAAGACAGCGAACGCCAGGTTCAGCATCAAGAGCTGGGACGAGAAGCCGTACAGCGAAGGCAAGGACCTACCGAAGATGACGCGCGCGAGCGTCGACAAGACGTTCACCGGCGATATCGACGGCGAAGGTCATGTCGAATACGTGATGATGTACCGCAGCGACGGGACGGCGGCCTTCGTCGGACTCGAGCGGATCACCGGGCGGATCGCTGGCAGAAACGGCAGCTTCGTGCTCCAGCGCACGGGCGTCTTCGAAGACGGCCAGGCCAAGGAATCCTACTCCGTCGTCACCGGCTCGGGGACGGGCGAACTCCGCAGTCTGCGCGGCGAGGGCACCTCCTCGGTCGGTCATGCGGCCGACTATCCCTTCGCGTTGAACTACGAACTGGACTAGACACCAAGAGTAACGCTTCGTCTCGTTGCAGCGGCAACGATCCTGACGCTCGCGGTGGGCGCGCAGACCCACCTTCCTGTATAAAACGGGATCGACAGAGGGTGCGCGGCGTACTACCATGCCTCGCATGCGAGGAGACCACCACGAGCCCGACTCGTTGTTTACTTATGTGTCGCCGGAGCAGCGCATTCCGAAAGATCATCCGCTCCGGGTAATTCGCGCCCTCGTCGATGAGGTGCTGGCCGACATGTCGCGAGAGTTCGACCGGCTGTATGCCACGACGGGACGACCGTCGATTCCGCCGGAGCGGCTGCTGCGCGCGCAATTGCTGCAGGTCTTCTACTCGATCCGCAGCGAGCTGTTGCTGATGGAGCAGCTAGATTACAACCTGCTGTTTCGCTGGTTCGTGGGCCTGACGATGGACGATCCGGTCTGGGACGCGACGACGTTCACAAAGAATCGCGACCGGTTGCTCAATCAAAAGATCGTTCGGAGCTTCTTCCACCGCGTCGTGGAGCGCGCCCAAGGCCTGATGTCCGATGAGCACTTCACCGTCGATGGGACGTTGATTGAGGCGTGGGCCAGCCAGAAGAGTTTTCAGCGCAAGGACGGAAAGACCGACGGGGACGGCAAGAACTTCCGCGGCCAGACACGCACCAATGACACGCATGCGTCGACCACCGATCCGGACGCCAAACTGTATCGGAAATCCAACGGGGCCGAGTCGCGGCTGGCGTATTTGGGCCATCTGCTGATCGAGAATCGCCACGGCCTCATCGTAGACGCCATGGCGACGCAGGCCGACGGGCGGGCCGAGCGAGACGCCGGGCTGCTGATGTTGCATGCGCAGTGAAAACGCGCGCCGCGGCGACGGCGGACGGTCGGCGCGGACAAAGCCTACGACGTGCAGGAATTCATCGACGTCACGCGCGAACTGGGCTGCACCCCGCACGTCGCGCAGAATCTCAACCGACCAGGTGGAAGCGCAATCGACGGCCGGACGACACGGCACGCGGGCTACGCGATGAGTCAGCATGCCCGGCCACGCATCGAACCCGCGTTCGGTTGGTTGAAGACGATCGGCTGGATGCGCAAGGTCAAACTCCGCGGCCTGGAGAAGGTCGAATGGCTCGTGGTGTTCGCGAGCGCCGCGTTCAATCTGATCCGGCTGCCGAAACTGCTCCCGAGGCCCGCATGATGACGGCCACGTGTCTTCAATCGGCCGCGCCGACGTCAGTGAGACGACCGGAAGGGACCTTCGACACCCATCAGTGACGAATCCTCGAATGATTTCGAGGTACTCGCGAGCGCATGTTTAAGCGCGTTTTTCAATGAGCTCCTAGAGAGCGCGTGGACGACCTCAACCCAACCCGCGTAAGCTATTGCCCGCAGGCAGGGTGATCCCGCAGGCTGGCTGATGATGAAGTCGACGATTAAAACCTCGGCACTGGCTGGCGGGTGCGCTGCGGCCATTCTGCTCTCGCTCGTGTTCCCGCGCGCCCAGGGAACCGCTCCCCGACCCGATCTGAGTCTCACAGTGCCCCCGGGCTTCGAAGTGGAGCGTGTCGCGGGTCCTCCGCTCGTCGACCGTCCGATTGTCGCGGACTTCGACGAGGAGGGCAGGCTCTATGTCGGAGACTCTTCAGGTTCCAACGACCGTGTCGAGAAGCAGCTCGCCGACAGGCCTCACCGAATCGTGCGTCTCGAGGACAAAAACGGTGACGGCCGCTTCGACACGAGCGTCGTCTTTGCGGACAAGATGATGCTGCCCGAAGGCACGATGTGGTTCGACGGGTCGCTCTATGTGGCCGCGCCGCCGAGCATCTGGAAGCTGACGGACACAAATGGCGATGGCGTCGCGGACCGACGAGAGGAGTGGTTCCGCGGTGAAACTCTCACGGGCTGTGCCAACGATCTGCACGGGCCGTACCTCGGGCCGGACGGCTGGATTTACTGGACCAAAGGTGCATTTGCGCAGCAGACCTACGAGCGGCCAGGCAAAGCGCCGCTCGTGACGCGTGCGGCGCACATCTTCCGCCGGCGTCCGGGCGATCCCGCGATCGAATCGGTCATGACCGGCGGCATGGACAATCCCGTCGACGTCGCCTTCACAACCTCCGGCGAACGGATTCTGAGCGCGACCTTCCTCGAGCACCCGCAAGCCGGCCGGCGGGACGCGCTGGTGCACGCCATTTACGGAGGCGTGTACGGGAAGCCCCACGCCGTCCTCGATGGTCACAAACGGACGGGCGATCTGATGCCCGTGCTGTGCGAGCTCGGACCCGCCGTTCCGGCTGGCCTGACGCGCTACGCCTCGCGTGTCTTCGGCGCCGACTATCGCGACAACTTCTTCGCGGCAATGTTCAACCTGCGCAAGGTCACACGCCATATCCTCGAGCCCAGCGGCGCAACGTTCAGTACTCGCGACGCAGATTTTCTCGTATCGGACAATCGGGATTTCCATCCCACCGACGTGCTCGAAGATGCCGACGGGAGTCTCCTCGTGATCGACACGGGCCCTTGGTACAAGCTCTGTTGCCCCACGTCCCAGCTTGCCAAGCCGGAGGTTCTGGGCGCGATCTACCGTGTCCGGCGGAAGCATGCGGCGAAGCCCGCAGACCCGCGCGGCCGCAAGCTCCCATGGGAGGCGATGACGCCCGCCGACATGACGAAGCAGCTCGACGACGCACGGCCGGCCGTGCAGGGCAGGACCCTTCACCAGCTCGCGACGACAGGCAGTGCCGCAGCTTCTGCGCTCGCTGACGTCCTGAGCAAATCACGCTCGGCGGAGGCACGGCGCAACGCCGTCTGGGCACTCACGCGCATCGAGGGTCCGCGGGCGCGGGAGGCGGTGCGATTTGCGCTCGACGATCGTGACGAGAGCGTGCGCCGTGCGGCGATCCACTCGGCCGGGCTCTGGCGCGATGGGGCCGCGCAGCCGCAGCTCGTGGCGGTACTGAAGTCCGATCTCCCCGCCGTCAAGCGCGCCGCGGCCGAGGCACTGGGACGCGTCGGCGACGCGCGTGCCGTCGCGGACCTGATCGGGGTCGCGGCGTCTCCGACCGATCGTGTGCTCGAACACTCCCTGACCTACGCGCTGATCGAAATCGGTGATGCCTCGTCGACCGCGACCGCCGGGTTGCAGGCGACCGCCTCCCGTTCGAAACGCGCGGCACTCATCGCACTCGATCAGATGGACGGCGGGCATCTGACGCCAGAGGGACTCATCCCGCTGCTCGACTCCTCCGATCCGATTCTGAAGGACACCGCCTGGTGGATTGCTGCAAGGCATGCCGAGTGGGGCGGTGCCCTTGCGGGCTTCTTCAGGGCACGGCTGGCAGGTGACGATCTGAAAACCGCGGAGCGCGACGCCCTGCAGCAGAAGCTCGCGCAGTTCGCAGCCAACCCGAGCATCCAGGAGCTGGTCGCGGACATGGTCGTAAGCGACGGGCCAAGTACCGCACAGCTCGCCGCGCTTCGCACCATGGCCGTCGCATTCTCATCGTCACTCCCTTCGACGACCCGTCTGAAGCAGGTGCCCACCGCCTGGGCTGGTGCCCTGTCGCGCGCGCTGGCGTCGACCAACGACGACGTGACTCGCGAGGCCGTAGCGGTCGCTCGCGCGGCGCCGGCAGGGAAGGGCGCGGTCATAGAGCTGCAGAGTGCCTTGTTGCACGTGGCACGAGACACGACACGGACACGCGAGGTGCGCCTGAACGCGTTGACCGCGATGTCTGGAGCGACGAGCCTCGATCCGGATGTGTTCGAGCTGGTGCGAGCAAGTCTCGCGCCCGGCGGCCCTGCGACCCTCCGCGCTGCGGCCGCCGCCGTTCTGGAAAAGGCAAGGCTCGATCGCAGCCAGTTGCTCGTCCTGGCGCCCGCGCTCGAGAGCGCCGGGCCGCTGGAGCTTCCTCGACTGCTTGCCGCGTTCGACAGCGCAACGGACGAAGAGGTGGGCCTCGCGATGATTGCGGCGCTCGACAAGTCGAAGGCGAGGTCGACCGTACGTGTCGAGATCCTTCGACCGATTCTCGCGGACTATCCCGAGCCCGTGAAGATGGCGGGCGAGGCGCTGCTGGCGTCAGTGCATGTGGACTCCGCGAAGCAGGCGCAGCGTCTCGAGGAGCTTGTTGCGATCGTTCAGGGCGGGGATGTGGCTCGAGGGCAGGAGGTGTTCAATGGCGCCAGGGCCACGTGCCTGTCCTGCCACGCGATCGGCTACATCGGCGGGCGGATCGGTCCGGATCTGACGAAGATCGGCCAGGTGCGCAGCGAGCGCGATCTGCTCGAAGCCGTGGTGTTTCCGAGCGCCAGCTTCGCACGCGGCTACGAGTCGGTCATCGTCCGAATGCGAACCGGGGAGCTGCAGAGTGGAGTGGTGCGGAGCGAGGCGCCCGACGAGGTCGTGCTGTCCACGTCCGCCGGCCCGGAGACGCGCATCCCTCGAAAAGACATCGCGGAGATCGAGTCCGGCACGATCTCGCTCATGCCGCCCGGTTACGGCGAGCTGCTCACGCGGCAGGAGCTGGCGGATCTGCTGGCGTTTCTGAAGGCCGCTCGTTAGGGCGAGTCACTTGTTGACGTATCGCCGAGAGCGTACCTCCGTTGACCTCGCCCGGAGAGGGGTGTAACCTCCGCGAAGATCCTTGGAGTCTATCTCTCGAAGCGCTTGAAGTCACCGTAGGTCGCGGTGGCGGTGACGACGGCAGGGGCCGCCGTGATCCAGTTGTTGAGGCGCGATAAGACCGCCATGGCCGTCGACGTCAATTTCGGTCAAGTAGGTTGACCGTCGGCCAAGGCCAGCTGTCAGGCCCGGTCACCCGGGGGCGGGGTCACGTCACCAGTGCTCGTTCCACCCGACTCGCTCAAATTCCCGTAGCCGCGCCTCGGCTACCTGGACCGCCTCTTCTCTGGTCTGAAAGACGCGCGTGATCATCACGCGGCCATTGCGCGAGAACTCGAGCGACCATCCCGACGTGCCCGGCCGGAGGTAGGCTTCGATGGAGTCATGACGCCGGCGCGCGCGCCACAGCCGATGGTCTAAATCGCGGGGCGGCATCCTGTGAGACGAGTATAGGTCGTTCGGATCGCCCGAGCAGCCGAACCACGCACGCCGGCAACGGCCACGAGGCAGTAGGAGCAAGTGCGGGTCGTGATCGTGCGCTACCCCGCCCGAGACAGCCTCTCGCGGTAGACGGATGCAACGGCATCCGCGATCGCCATCGAGAATCCGTTGCGCGCCTCGAGCGATTGTTCTATCTGCACGCCATTGGCGCCACGGGCGGTGAGCCGGTTGACGATGTTGTTGGGGTTGTCGCCGTCGAATCCGTCCGAGGGACCGGCGATTCGTACCGGGATGCCGGAGCCGGCGAGCGCGCACTCGAGCGCCGTTGCGATCTCCTGCTTGAGGGTCAGCGGCGCTGCGCCGCCCACGAGCACGCCCTCGCCGGGCTCGTCGAAGCCATGAAAGGCAACCGCATGCGCGAAGCCCCGGGAGGCGATGGTCCGCAGGAGTGGAAAGCTCGTGTCGCTGATCTCCGACGCGGTGATGTGCCAGGCGTCGAGGGCGCCCCCGCCCGTCCTGAATCCTTTGCACCACCAGGCGCTCGCGCGGCCGGCCCCGAGTAACGAGGCAACCCGTTCAGCCTGACTGTCGGTGTGACGTTCGATCGCCCCTCCGTGGGGGGCGAGAGCCACCAGTCCCTGCTGACATCCGTCGTCATCGATCCGCTCCACGAACTCGGACTGTGCCTGAGCTTCGTAGTCGGACAACGTTGGGTTGGGAACTTGCGTGTCGATCGTGGCGTCGAACTCGTCTTCGGTATGGAGCCGCCGGCGGGCTGTGAGCGCCATGCGCAGTGTGGTGTCGATCGACTCCTGCCGTGTTTCCGACACGGTGTACAACGCGACGTCCTCGCTGCTTCGTCTCACGCGCATCTGGCTTCCGATCACGAGACCGATTGACGCGAGCCGCTGCGGGTCGAGCGAACAGTGCTCCCGCCGATTGCGAAGCGTGGTTTGCGACCTCGACGACTTCCTGACCGCCCCGTCAAATGTCACGGCCATCGTCTTGCTCCCGTCCTGACGCCGTGCGCTCGTCGACACCTTCATTGGCGTGGTCCTTCTTTGACAGACGCGCAGGGTGCTTCGTGGTCCTACTGAAGAAGATCGAAAACCAGCGGAGCGAAGCGACAGGCCGCCCTTGTCGTCTTTTGGCGAGCGTTCGCGATCTTCAAAGCAGGGGACGCTGCAGCTTGCGCGAGGAGGTCGAAGGGCCATGCCAGAGAAGCCAGAGAAGTTAGAGAAGAAAGACAGCTATCAGCCGGTATATCAGGGCGGGGCTTACGGCGGGGGTCAGGGGCTACCCAGCCAGGAATCGATCAACCTCCTGACCAGGCTGCTGCAGGAGTTCGAGCGACGTTCCACGCCCGCGGTCACTACCATCCCACCGGAGGTAGAGCGAGACATCGCGATTGTGACGGCCGCTTTCGACTCCATCGAGCGCGCCCTCTCGTTGCGCGAGAGCCCGATCGTCATTGACAGCGTGACGCCTGACCGAGGGTCTGCCGCCGGTGGTACGAGGGTGACGATATGCGGCTCTCATCTGCTGCCGGGGGCGACGGTGCGCTTTGGCAACGGCCTTGCGACGGACCTGACAGTCGTCAGCTTTTCGGAGATTCAGGTGACCACGCCGCCGCGACCTCCAGGCTACGGAGGCGACGTTCAGGTTGACGTCGTCGTCAACACGCTCGGGGGTTCGGCAACTCGCGCGCGCGGCTACACCTATCAGTCGTCCTGAGTCACCGTCGTGCTCTGAGTTCGCGCCACGTCGTGGCGAATCAGGAGGGATCATGTTCCGTACGTTTGCAGCGGTTCCCAACGTTGGCGCGCAGAAGCTGTTCCTGTTCCATCCCACAGATCTGATCGCGGTGCTCGAGCTCGCGTGGGACCGGCGTGCCGAAGAGGCCGCGCTCGCCCTCGGTCATCCGCTCCACAGGAGCGACCTCAACCGGTTCGAAGATACCTGGTTCGGCCGGCGCGCGTTCACGGGTCCGGCCCCCACACCGCCCGCCTCGCGCCCGACGCAGCCAGATCTCAACCCGCTCATCAACACCATCACCGGGGAAACGACCGATGTGCTCTGGGACCACTTGATCTACGCCTACATGATCGAGAACACCCGCATCGTCGAGATCTTCCGCCGCGCCGTGCACGAGTTCATGCATGGAGAAAAGCTCGGCGCCCCCAGCGTCGAGACGCAGCACTGGTTGAGGAATACCGAAGAGTTGTTCTATCGGGACGCGCCGTCGTTTTTCGTCACGGCACTTCACAGCCCGATCCGCCCCGAAGGCGCAGCCACTCGGCGCGCCACGTATCACCGCCTGCTCGGGATGGATCTCAATCATGGGACTGCGGACAACAAGCCGTATCCCTTTGCGAGGGCGGACGCGACAAACAAGGAGTTCATCAGCACGTTCGAGGAGCTTTTGCGTGAGGTCTGGATAGGGATCATCAACGCGTCCAACTCGAGCGGTGTCAAGCCGATAGACGACGCGAAGCTTGCGGAACTGGTCAGGACGTTGCAGGAGATGCTCCTCGCCCGCCGCCTGATCGGAAACGTCTCGCGCGAAGAGTACGCCTGCGTCGCGATGATGTCCTGGTTCCATCTGACCGTCGAAAGCGACTCCGCTGTGGTCGTGGATCTCCGTGCCCAGGCGACGAGCGCCGAGCAGCGACTGTTCAAGATTGCCCAGCTCGTCGGAGTGCCCGCACATGGGCTCTCGGGCAGTTACTTCGACATCGCCGACAGCATTTCGAAGATTGTGCTGCTGATCGAATCCGGTCTCCTCACCTCGACCCCTAATGGCGTGGCCGCGTTGTACACGCCGGGCTCAGAGTTTGAACGATTCATGCGGACGATCATCACGCACTGGTCGATCATCACCGGCCGCGACATGAAGGCCGGCAAGATCGCGCCGATGGATGCCCCCAGACGGCCCGTTCTCGCGATGGGTGCTTCGACCGCGTGAGCTGACACATTCGACGACCTCGTTCCTACGGATGAGCTCGGGGACACTCAACCTTGAGTGTCCCCGGCTCGAAGCCAGCAGGGGATACCCATGATGACCGGCACTGCTCGAGCGTCATTTCTAGATGTGCAGAGCTTCCTTGACGAAGAAGAAGCGGCAGCGCCGGCCGTGCGACCCGCCGCCGCGCCGGCATGGTCGCCGTTCCTGTCCGTCTACGAATCTTCAGACGGCGAGAACCTCGCCGATGAACCGCTCCGCGAGGCGTACTCGTCGCTCGTCAACGATCTCTACGACGAGGAATTCGACGAATCGCTGTTCGAGCTGCTGACCAGCGCCCGAAGCCTGCACGAGGACCACCTGGCGTCCGGCCACTCGCTTGGGGACGCCGATCGGATCGTCGCGCAGCACTTCTCTCAGTTGATGCGCGAGTCGGAGTCGATGATCGACGCGATGGCCCGCGAGTTCGGATCGCGCGATGCTGTGACCGTCGACCGGGAGCTCGACGAGTTTGCCGAGCGCTACGCGCCGGGCACGACGCTCGAACCGGAGTTCCAGGATTTCCTGGGGAAGCTGGTCAAGAAGATCGGCAAGGGTGTGCGGGCTGTCGCCAAGACGGCCGCCACGCTCGGCCTCGGTCCGATTCTGGGGCGGATCAAAGCGCTCATCAGGCCGTTGCTGAACCAGGTCCTGCAGAAGGCGATCGGACGGCTTCCCGCGGCAGTTCAGCCGGTCGCCCGCACGCTCGCCGAGCGCCTGGGATTTGCTCCGAAGCCGCCCGCGCCAGCACCAGCATCAGCGACGTCTGCCGCGCCGCCCGCGCTCGAACCTTCCGCCCCAGCGAGCCCCGAACCGGCCGCGATTCCGGCGGCGGCTCCGCCTCAGCCCGCCGCAGCGGCACCGCCGCCGGCGCCCGAGGATGCCGGCTCCCCGGTTCAACCCGCGGCCGGCGGCGAAGTGTCGGACATGCAGCTCGAGTTGGATCAGCTCATGGCCGAAGCGATGCTGTCCGAGGACGAGGTCGAAATGGAATTGGAGATCGCGAGGGTCCGCGCGGCGTCCAACGTGTCGGCCCCTCCAGTCTTCACGAACCTCGATGACGCACGCGAGCGATTCATTCACGAGCTCGAGAACCTCAAGGAAGGGGAGAACCCGGCGCCACACGTCGAGAACTTTCTGCCCGCCGTGCTCCCGGCGGTTCGCATCGCGATGCGCCTCATCGGTCGCGGGCGCGTGGTCGGATTCCTCGCGAACCTTCTCGGCAAGTTGATTGCGAATCTCGTCGGGCCCCAACAGGCGCCGGCACTGTCGCGCGCGATCGTCGACGCGGGCCTGAAGCTCGTGAGCCTGGAGGTGGACGACAGCGAAAGCCCTCGGCTCGCGTCGTCGGCCGTGGCGGCGACAGTGGAGGAGGCGTTGACGCGCGTCGCCTCGCTTCCGGATCACGTGCTCGACAATCAGGAGCTGCTGGAAGGCTTCGCACTCGAGGCATTCGAGCAGGCGGCGGCAGCCAACCTGCCGGCGGTGTTCTCGGACGCGACGTACAGGAAACGGCCTGACCTGCTCGAAGGCGGCGTGAACGCGGCGTGGGTGATGCTGCCGCTGCGACGTCCGCGATACAAGCGCTGTTCGCGAACCTACAACGTCAAGATCACGCCGCACATGGCCGAAGCGATCGAGAGCTTCGAGGACGCGCCGCTGTCCGAGTACTTCCAGGACCAGCTCGGAATCTCTGAAGGCGAAGATGTCGAGGCAGAGCTCCACTTGTTCGAGGTGCTTACCGGCGGAACCGCGGCCGACATCACGCGCAACGAGACCGAGACGCCGGGGCTTGGTGCGGCGGACGAAGTCACGCTGTCGCAGCTGCAGCCGCTGACGCACGAGGCCGCGGGCATGCTGCTTGGACGGCCAGGGCTCGGCCGAAGACTCCCGCCGGGAGCGAACATTCGCACGCTGGTCCCGGGCCAGCGCGTGTTTCATATGGTCGTCGGACGGCGGCCGCTCACCATTGCCGGTCCGATGGGACGGCCGCGCGTTCGCCGTCTCGTGCGCCTCCACGTCGTCCTCGATACGGTCCGCGACGAGGCGCGCGTCAACGTCTTCCTGAGCGAGGTGAAGGCCCAGCGGCTCGCGGTGCGTCTGCGCCAGCAATCGCACGTCGGCTCGCTTGCCGTCGCATTTCAGAAGCTGCTCGGACGCAGGCTTCCGCACATCCTGCACGGCCGGCGCCGGCGGCGGCTGCGGATCGTGCATCCCAACGTCGCGCCTGGTCTTTCTTCGGCGACGGTGCTCGATCGTCTTCCCGCGATCGTCCCGCAGGCCTTCATCGCCAAGATGCAGGAATGGCTCGTCGGCGCGTTCTCCGAGTTTGCCAAAACGCAAGCCCAGAAGTTTCTTGCCGCGTCCGAAAATCCCGCGGACGGTGTCACGCTGGTGTTCACGATCGCGAATCCGCCGGGACTCAAAGAGATCGCGCAGTTGATTGGCGGGAAGGGCCCCGCGACGGCCGACGTCGCCGGAAGCATCTCGACAGGGACGCCGCCGCCGGTTCGCGTCGAGGCGGTGCCGGGGCACAAGCGTGACTGATCCACTGCAGGCGATCCGCGCGCAAACCGAGAGGCAGGTGGCGCACTGGTCGCTCGCCGCCTCTCGTCTCGCGCTCGACGATCTCGCGGCGCCCGAGGCCTGGAGCTACCTCGAGCAATACCTTGGGCTCTCGCTTCGCCGGCACCTGCAGGGCGTGATCGATCGCTTGATCCGTTCCGCGGACGTCCTGAGCTCCATGAATCGATCCGCGCAGACGCCGAGCGAGATCGTCGATCTTCGCCGCCGGCTGCTCGCATTTCGGCGGCAGTTCCTGCGGGCAGAGACCACGCTCGACTACTTTGCGGATGCGATTGCGACGCGCACGAACGCGAGATCCGCGGCATTGCTGCGCGCGTGCGATTCGCTGGCGTACCGCAGCATGGCGCAGATTCTCGATCCGATCGGCAAGCCGACGCCGGTCGTGATGACCTACATCGACAAGGGGCTCGGCGCGTCGATTCTCAAAGCCGGACTGCGGCTCTGGGACGCCGGCGCCGTCAGCCCTGTCGCCGCGGTCAAGATCACCCGGCACAACCTCCTCCGCCCCACCGCCGTGATCCATGAGGCGGGGCACCAGGTGGCGCACATCGCCGACTGGAACCAGGAACTCGCTGCGGCGCTCTCGCAGGGGCTCGCGGAAACGTCGAGCGAGATTGCGGGAGCGTGGTCCGCGTGGGCGTCGGAGATTGCCGCAGACGCGATCGCTTTCGTGCACACGGGATTTGCCAGCGTCGCGGCGCTTCACGACGTGCTCGCTGGGGAAACGTCTTCTGTGTTTCGGCACACGCCCGGCGATCCGCATCCGATTTGTTACCTCCGCGTGCTGCTCGGCGTCGAGATGTGCCGGTACTTCTACGGTGCGGGGCCATGGGACGACCTCGGCCGATCGTGGATGACGCTGCATTCTCCACGGCTGGCGCCGAGCGAGACGCGCCGTCTGCTCGATGGTTCGATGCCGGCGTTGAGAACCATCGTGCGCGTCACGCTCGATACGCCGATGCGGGCGTTGCGAGGAGCCCCGCTTCGAGCGCTCGTGCGGCCCGAGCGCGTCAGCCCTGAGACGCTGAACGAGATGGCGCAGCGAATCGGTCCGGCGCTCTTCACGTCGTCACATTGGCTGTGGACGGAGTCGCTGCGGATCCTCGCGTTGACGGGACTGCAGCTCGCGACGAGACCGCAGGAGCTGAAGGAGATCCTGAGCGCGCAGGAGCAGTCGATGCTCCGTTTGGGCGGTGCGCGGCAGGCGGCCTAGTAAGGGCGGAAACGACAAGCAGGACGATCATGCGGCCTCCATACCACCTCGTTCCAAACTCCGTCGAACGCCTCGCGTCTCCATTTCTCGACGACGAAATCGTTCAGCGCAATTCCGATCGGGAGATCGATTCAATCCAGCAGCACGAAACGTGGCGAGGGAATGGAGAGGCTCCGAGCGAACCCACCAGAGAGGACGAATCGGCGGTAGCGGCGTGGGAAACCGAGTCGGAAGACGCCGATCGCACGGCTCAGGAGTCGGATACGGAGTCGGACGACGTCCGTGAAGCGGAGTCCGAGGACAACCTCGACGAGGCGTTTCTCGAGGCGAGCCGTGAGGACGAAGCCTGGGAGCTCCCGGTGCTCGAAGCCGAGGTGCTCCGGCGCGACGAGTTCGACGAGGCGTATGAACCGGTCGCCGACCGGCAGCTGACGGACGCGGAAGGAGACGAGAAAGCTCTATTCGAACGCGGACCTGACGACGAGGTCGACGACGAGAAAGAGCTCGAGTGGGAGGGCGACCAATGCCTGCTCGAGAACGAAGCGGCGGACGACACGCTCGCGCACGCGCAAGTCGAGACCGATCCCGACTACAGCAGCGACGCAGGCGACAAGGCGCCGGAAGTGTGGAAGCACTCGGACAAGCTCCGGATCCTGCTCGAGAAGAAGGGGACGCCAAGCGCAGCGGGACGGCAGGAGCTCGCCACCGCCCTCACGCGGCAGCTGCCGACGATCACGCTCTACTGGCAGGCGTCGAGATTCGTCACCGCCATCGCGAAGAAGACGAGCCCAAGCCAGACGATGAGTCTTTACGTCCTGCTGTTCCCGGGAGAGGCACGGGACAACACGGGCATCAAAGATCTCAACGACAAGATCCTCGGCTATTTCATCAACGCCAAGTACATCAGAGCCAGGCAGAAGGCGATCGCCGAGTTGTTCTGGCAACCGGGCGACACGTTCCAGCTCGTCGGGATGGACTACAAGACCGCATCCATCCTGACGCTTCAGGCCACGCGGGAGGAATTCGCGAAGCGGCTCAGCCAACTGGACGGCAAGCTGCGCACGCTCCTGCTGGACCTCCTGCCCGAGGCCAAAGAGGACGCCAAGAAGTACGACGACAAGGAACGAATCAAGCGGATTGAGACGCTCCAAGGCAAGCTCAAGAAAGAGAACTACGTCTTCGACATCTTCTTCGGCGTCGCCACGATCGAGCCCAAGGGGAGCATCACGAACGCGATGGACATTGCGTTCCTGCTCGTCACCGAAGCCCTCAAGGGCGCCGGGTTGTCGAGGCTCATTGGCAAGGGCCTATCCCTTCGTACGAAGGTTGCCAAGGCGTATACGAAAAGCTTCAAGCCTGATGCGAAAGCGCTGGATCCGAGGGGCAAGGCCTATCAGTCGAGCGCGTATCTGGCTGCGACGACCAAGGGGATCGATCTCAAGCAGATGGTCTCGAGCGGCAAGTCGGACTACATCAACATCTACGTCGACACGGTCTGGACGAAAGCGTTCCTCAAGTACCGGCGGTGGTTCGTCGGAAACTCGGACGTCATCCGGGACGTTCGCAAGAAAGCGCTCGTCGAGCCGCGCGTCAGAGATGGCAACATCAAGTTCCGCGTCAAAGAACAACGGGAGCTGCTCGAGCTCTGGCTGGTGTTCCTGAACCTGCTCGACTACGTGAAGGACTTCTTGTCGGACGAGTTCCGCAACAAGCTCGCCACGTACCACGACGACGCGCTGGCGTCGTTCCTGGAGTTGGGATCGCCGTCCACGCCGATCAGCTGGACCCGGCTGGAGCGCATCCTCACGAAAGACCAGCGCCAGACCAAGCGCATTGCGGTGCTCGGCACCGCGTCGGAGTTCCAGTTCTACAGCTACGCGGCGGACTACGAGGACCGCATCATCTTCTGCTTCGACATCCGCGATCTCGGCGTGGCGCTGATGCTGTGCTACGAGGACGCCACTGAAGAGATCGAGTCCGGCAAGCTCGCCGGCGTCAAGCTGATGGAGGAGACCTTCAAGTCCGCCGACCCGATCAACGAACAGCGGCGGTTCACGTACGACCAGGTTCTCGACGCGTTCCAGAAATCCTTCGCGGTCGTAGGCACGAGCAAAGCCGACGACCTCGACATCGACGCACGCCGGGCGTTCGGTGGAGACATCCGGACGAAGAGATTCGAGCGATTCAGCGATACCGTGCAGTTGATGCTCGGCGGCGACGAGGTGTTCGTGGCGGCCCATCCTTTCTATGAGCCCGAGGTGAGCGCGGTTATCAAGAAGCTGGCTCAGATCCACGATAAGGGTCAAAGCCTCAACATGAGGGCCACCGTCTCGTACTCGAGGGCGGAGAAGGGTGATCCGCAGCGGGAGCTGAACCAGAATGCGCACTACCAGGCGATGAAGCTCGCCGACGCGGCGCCGGCGACGCTCAAGAAGTTCGAGCGCACGCGCAGACGCATCGAGCGGCTCATCGAGAAACTGGAAGGCAGTTCCCAAAAGAAAAAAAAGGACAAGGCGCCGCAGTATCGGAAGGAGCTCGACGAGCTTCCGTTGCTGCGCGTGTACGGCCGAGTCAACTACAAGAAGGCCGGAAAGCTCGCGCCCGCGGCGTTCAGGAAGTTGGTGCGGCTGTTGCGCGCGGGAGATGCGCGAGGCGCACAGGACACCGGCAACTTCGAGCTGGTGGACTTCCTCAACAGCAAGGTCGTCGACGCGAAAAAGCTGGAGGCCGACGCCGCCAAGCTCGAGGACGTCGTGCGACGGGAAGTAGGCGCCGAGAATACGCACGTCGATCCGACGCCGCTCTACGACCACCCGAAGTGGGTGAAGTGGCTGATCGACAAGATCAAGCCCAAGCTCCCTGACCCGAAGAAAGGCACGCCGTGAGACGTTCGCTCGAGGCGCTCGAGTCGCCGTTCCTGAACGAGGAGCTGCTGTCCCGCGAAGGCGAGGAAGAGGTTCTCGGTCAGGACGACCGGACGCTGGTGACCGATACGCTAAAGATCCCCACCCGGTGGATCTGCGCGATTGACGTCCTCACCGACAACCCGAAGTGGGGAACGATCGGCGAGCCGCAGTTCCTCGCCAAGTCGCGCGCAACCGGCACGCTCATCGGCTCGCGCTATGTGCTCACGGCCCGCCACATCCTCGGCAACCTCGGACAGAACACGGCGGGGAGTGTCAGAGGTCTCGCCGTCAGCCCCGCGCGCAACGGCCGCAATTCGCGCAGTCCGTTCGGCGCGGTGAAATCCAAAGCTGTTCGCGTGTCTCAGCCCTACTTCATGCGCCGCACGGTGCGTCAGGGCGCGCGGGTGATAACGATTCCAATCCGGCAGCACGACGACTACGCGCTCATCATCCTCGAGAAGGATCTCGCCTCGGGTACGCATTCGGCGATGAAGGGCGGCCTGGGCTACTGGGGCCATGACAACGCGATCGCCACGCTGCGCCGGCTGGATCCGGCGGACATCAACAGGAAAGAGATCGTGATCATCGGCTACCCGGGCGACACGTGCGGCCAGAGCAAATGGTCCGGCGCGAAGGTCGACAAGCAGAAGAAGATCGACAACTGCTGGCTGCGCCGGAACGACGAGTGGGCGTCGACGCAGTGGAGAAGCCTCGGCACGCTCGAAGCCGACAACTCGACGACGGTGTATCACACCGCCGACACCTACGAAGGCGAGAGCGGCGCGCCGATCTGCCTCTCGCGCGATCGCCAGCTGCACCTGGTCGGCGTCCACACCGGCAGCGACACACCGCAGAGGAATCAGGGCGTGCGAGTCACCCGGCGGATGCTGCGGGAACTGTGCGAGTGGATCAACGCCGACGCGGGCTTTCGCATTGCCACGATCGCGAACGACACGCTCGTGCTGCAACCGGCGGGCGGCGCGGCCAGCCTCCGCCAAGGCTCCGCCGCGACAAGCGCGAAGGAGGAGTTGTTCGAGCAGGACGAAACGGAAGACGAGACGGAAGACGAGACGGAGGACTTCGAGCGTCCGCTGTACCTCACGCTGATCCCGGAAACGTCTGAGACGGACGAAGAGTCTGCCGTCGACGAAGCGCACGCGGCTGAGGAGGAGGACATGTTCACCGCGGACGAGGCTGACGCGGGTGAAGCGTCCGATGCCGAGGAAATGGAGTCAACACACGAGGCGTACGCCGACGACGAACGGTTCCAGTTGCCGTTCATGCCGCGCGAGGTCGACCCATCCATGTCGGAGCTCGCTGCGGCGGATGCGAGCGAAGCGGACTGGTCGAGCCACGAGGAGTCAGGCTTCGAGAGAGACGATGGGGAAGACGAAGACGCGGAAGACGCCGTGTACAACGCTGAAGTTGATCACGAAGGCGAACAGGGCCGCGACGTATGAAGAACACGCTCGAACCGGACACGCTCACCTCTCCGTTCCTCGAGGTGGCGACGGCGGTGAAGAACACGCCAGTCGAGGTCCCGAGGCCCAGGCCGCCCCGCGACGTGGCACAGGTCTTTGTCGTCGACGCGTTCGGCAAGCCGGTCGGCGACGGCGAGTATGCCTTCCATCAAGACGACATTGTCGAACAGGGCAAGCTCGGAGCCGATGGCCGGGCGGCGTTCAGCAAGATCGATCCGGCACGACCGTTCCTGTTCGAGGTGAAGGACCGTGTCTGCGCCATCCGGTCCGGCGCGTTCTTCAACCCGGATGATCCGCGGCTCGAGTACGGCGGGACCTGGTTCGACTGGATGCTCGTGCGCGACGACCGGAATCCCGCCAAGGCCTTCTGGCCGCACTATCAGAAGGAGATGGACCGCGAGCCGCGCGCTGGCGTCGATCGCTTCATGCAGCACGAGCACATCTCCCGCCGCCCGATCCAGGCTGCGAAACCGACGCTCGCGCAGCAGGGGACAGTGGTCATCCGCGCGACGCCCGTGTGCGTCCGCGTCGGCCCCTTCGTGCGATACACCGACCACCGGTGCGCCGTGATCTGGCTCGAGACTGTCACGCCGGCACTGGTTCGCGTGCGGGTCCGGCAGTCTGGCGCCAGGACGGACTCGTCGCGCTATGCGCCGACCGTGCGGGTCGGCGGGCGGCACTTCGCGGCGGTGCAGCTCGACGGCCTCGCCCAAGGCACGTTCTACGACTACACGCTCGAGCTCGCGCCGCTGCCGGCGTCGGGCGACATTCCGCTCAAAATGACCGAGGGCGACGGCGTGTTTCCTCCGCTGACGAAGGGCGTGGCGACAGCGATGACCGAGCAGTTGACGCCGCTCTCGCTCAACAAGACACACTGGCTGGCGTTCCGCACGCTGCTTCCTCAGTTCACCCAACTGCGCTTTGCCACCGGCTCGTGCCGATGGTTTCCAGGCGACACCAACCACAAAGGAGAAAATGCCGGCCCCGACATGCTCGTGGGCCTCGCGGACTGGTTTCGCACGAGCCCGCGCAACATGTGGCCGCACTTTCTGTTCTTCGGCGGCGACCAGATCTATGCCGACGAGATCGGGCTCAATCACGGCCAGAAGCTCGCGCGCGCGCGATTTGCCGCGAGGATTCCCGGACCAGCGGATCGAAACACGCTCCGCGACAAGCTCGTTGATGGCGCATGGGCGGGCCGGTTCGCGCATCGCTTTCATCAATACAAGGATCCCGACCGAGCCTTTGCGACGCAGGTGAAATCGGACGTCGGGAAACTCGACGGGATCAGGAAGCAGTTTCCCGATCTCGAGGCGATCCACAACGAGTACCCCGATCTCGATCGACGGCAGGCGCTGACGGACCGGCACACGAACCTGCGGAACAGGCGACAGAACCAGGGCGTCAAGGGGAGTGAGGCATCCGACGAACGTAAGGCGCGCGAGACGCTCGAAGCGCTCGGCCGAGCCGAACGCATGGAGATCGTCAGCGAGCCTTTCAGGGCCGCGCAATTTCACTGGACGGAAGGATCGCCGGCTGCCCCCTGGCGCAACCCGATGTCCGCGAACTTCCTGGTGCACAACTTCGCGCTGTGGTCGATCCCGACGGCCGAGCGCAACCTGCCGATCGTGACCAAGCAGGGCGGGTGGACGATCGCGCGCAAGCCGGGCGGGCATGCCCATCCATCAGCCGAGCGTGGCGTGCACGCAGCGGACTTCGCCGAGTACGCCTACCTCTATCAGCGCGCGTGGACGAGCTTCGCCGGCGTTCGGACGCTCCTCGCGCACGTCCCGACGTTCCTGATGTTCGACGACCACGAGGCGACCGACGACTGGAACTTCGACGTCTCGTGGGTGCGGATGCTGCACAACGAGAAGGACGAATTCCGGATGTGGCCCAAGACGCTGACCGATTCGCTCGCCGCGTACTGGGTGTACCAAGGATGGTGCAACAAGGCGCCGGGTCAGTGGCCGACGACGGATCCGAGAGTCGCCGCGCTGAACAATGCGCGGCGCACGGGCACGGACGCGCTGCCCGAGCTCCGCAAGGCAATCCATGCCGCCTGCTTTACGCCGGGGCCGTCGAAGGATCCGCAGGCAAGCTATCAAGCCGGGTTGAGCCTGGACTGGCACTATCGGCTCCCGTTCGATCCGCCGTTTCTGGTGCCAGATTGCCGGACGCGCCGGCTCATGGTCCCGGCCGACGACAAGCTGCGGGCGATCGACCATGAATCGCAATCGGGGGCGCCGCAATCGCAGACCATCGACGACAGGCAGCTCGCGTGGATCCGGAGCATCCTCGTCGATCAGTGGCGAGGCGGCCGCGCGGCCTTCATCGCGCCGTCTACGCCGCTCCTACTGAAGAAAAAATTCATGACCTTCATGCAGCAGCCGGAGGTCGCCGCCGGGGCGTGGGCACGCGGGAACGACGTGGCCGGCATCCTCGCCGCCGTCTTCGACTCCACGATCGCGGGCGTCGCGACCGACGCCATGCTGCACGTGTTCAGGAGGGGGAGAGATCTCGAGCACATGATCCGGGACAGGAGCTGGCGGAGCCTCTGGGCGCTTGTCGAGGATATGCGCAAGAAGGGCAGCGCCGTGAAGACGCTCGTGCTCGTCTCCGGCGATGTCCATCACAGCTACTGCATGACCGCCAATGCCTCGACGTCAGGACGGCCAACGCCCGAGATCCTCCAGATCACGTGTTCTGGCTTTCAGACGACCATCCGCGGGAGCAAGAAGTCATGGTTGGCGGAACAGCTCTCGAGCCTGCCGTTCGACGTCGGCAAGCGCCGCCTCGTGCCCGGTTTCGTGTTGAAGCACGGCACCGGTTCACCGGATCTCGTGCTCTTCGAGAACGCCGCGGCGATCGTCGATGTCACCATGGGCTCCGAGATCGACGTCGCCGTCACGTACCTCACGGCGAGCGTGGACGCGCGCAGGCAGGTGAGTCACATATATAAGTACACGTCGCATCCCAAGTACCTGAAGAGCAACGGCGAGGCGGCCGTCGCCCTCTAGCGGATCAGCCGCGACAGGCCCAACCTCGACGCTCGAGATTGCAATGGTAGAGATGGCCGAAGCTCTTCCGTATGGTGTTGGCACTTTCTGCTCTTCCGGCCGTTTGTTACAGGTCTACAATGCCGACGTTCGGTCGCGCGTCTCCCGGCGTTTATCTGAATGTCCGGCATTGCCCACCATGCAATCGACTGTCTCCTCGCTCATCACCTCGGCCGAACGCGGGGACGCCTCCGCTGCCGAGGCGCTCTTCACGGCGCTTTACTCCGATCTGCGCAAACTGGCGCGGCACGAGCTCTCGCGCCGCGGCGGCGGCATCACGCTGACGGCGACTGCACTCCTGCACGAGGCCTACCTCGACATCTCGAAGCGCGATGGCGCGATGTTCGTCGATCGCGGACGATTCATGGCCTACGCGTCGCGCGTGATGCGCGGTCTCATCATCGACTACGCCAGAAACCGGCGCGCTCAGAAGCGCGGCGGCCGGTTCGAAATGACGACGCTCGAGACGAGCCATGGCGAGCGCGCCGTCGACGATCGGGAGCTGACGTCGATCAGCGACGCGCTCGATGAGTTGGCGTCGGTCGATGCCGCGCTTGCGGAAATCGTCGACCTCAAGTTTTTCTGCGGCTTCTCGTTCGCTGAAATCGCCGGCATGCGGGGCGTGTCGGAGCGCACCGTGCAGCGCCAGTGGGACAAGGCGCGGATCTATCTCCACGGCGCGCTTCGCGATGTGCGCCCTCTTTCCTGAGCGCTCCGGCGCACCAAGACGCGGATGGCAGGATTCGGTCCCCGATTCAACCCCCGAGGGAACGCCGTTTGAACAAAGACCGCTGGACGGCCGTGAGTCCCTACCTGGATCGCGCGATGGACATGGAGGAGGACGAGCGCGCCGCGTGGCTCGCCGTCCTGCGCGAAGAGGATCCGGTCGTAGCCGCCGACCTCGAGCAGCTCCTCGCCGAGCGCCGGACCGTGCTCGAGGAGGGTTTTCTCGAACACGTCACGTTCGGACCGTCCGAGCAGATGTCCCTCGCCGGCCATCTCGTCGGCGCTTATCGACTGATTGCGCCGATCGGTCAGGGAGGCATGGGAAGCGTCTGGCTGGCCGAGCGCGCGGACGGCCGTTTCGAGGGCCGCGCGGCGATCAAGCTGCTGAACCTCTCGCTGATGGGCGCCAGCCCCTCACGCGGGGAGGAACGATTCAAGCGCGAAGGAAGCCTGCTCGCCCGGCTGAACCACCCGAACATCGCGCGGCTGATCGACGCCGGCGTGTCGAGCAGCGGTCAGCCGTATCTGGTTCTGGAACACATCGACGGCCGGCCGATCGATGGCTACTGCGACGACGACGCGCTCGGCGTGGAGGCGCGCATCCGCCTGTTCCTCGACGTGCTCGCCGCCGTGGCCCACGCGCATGCCAACCTGGTCGTGCACCGCGATCTGAAACCCTCCAACGTGCTCGTCAGCGCCGACGGGCACGTCAAGCTCCTCGACTTCGGGATCGCGAAGCTCCTCCAGTCCGATGAGTGGGGCGTCCTGACTCGTGAGGGCGGTACCGCGCTGACCCCTGAATTCGCTGCCCCGGAACAAGTCACGGGCAGCGAGGTCACCACGGCTACCGACGTCTATTCGCTCGGGGTGCTGCTGTATGTGCTGCTCGGTGGCCAGCACCCGGTCGGCTCCGGATTCCGGTCGCCCGCCGATCTCGTCAAGGCCATCGTCGACACCGATCCCCCGCGGCTGTCCGATGCGGTCGCTATTTCGAGCAAGACAGAAACGCCAGGTACGCTGACGAGCAACGCCGCGCGACGTGCGACCACGCCAGAGAAGCTCCGGCGGCTGCTGAGGGGCGACCTCGACACGATCGTCGGCAAGGCGCTCAAGAAGAGCGCGCACGAGCGCTACCCGTCGGTGACTGCGCTGGCCGACGACCTTCGACGATGCGTTGCGCATCAGCCGATCGGGGCGAGGCCCGACACGCTGGCATACCGGACGGCGAAGTTCGCGAGACGTCACGTGCGAGGTGTCGCGGCCGCCGCCGGTATCGTTGTGTTGATCGCGCTGCTGGTGGGTTTCCATGCTGCCCGGCTCACCGCGGAACGGGATCGCGCCCACATCGAAGCAAAGAAATCCGCGAAAGTGAGCGAGCTGCTGACCCAGCTGCTGACCGGCGCGGATCCGTATCGCGATCGACCGGATCCGACCGTTCGAGACCTGCTCGACGCCGGCGCCGCCCGCGTCCAGAACGAGCTCGCGGGTGAGCCGGAGATCCTGGCCGAGATGCTCACGGTCATCGGGAGGGTGTATCAGCGGCTCGAAGTTCCCGACAAGGCACGGCCGCTGCTCGAGCAGGCGCTCGCGCTCGGCCGCGGCATCGGTGGTCCCGAGCACCCGCGAGTGGCGCAGACGCTCAACGATCTGGGCGTGCTGAAGCGCGTGAACGGCGAGGCCGCGGCGTCGGTAGCGATGCTCGAGGAATCGCTCGCCATGCGGCGCAGGCTCCTCGGCGCGAAGCATAAGGACATCGCCGTGACCCTGTCCGAGCTCGGCCGATCGTACGACAACCTGGGCAATCGCGAGCGTGCAGAAACGCTGGCCCGGGAAGCGCTCGCCATGCGTCGCGAGCTCCTTGGGGAGGACCATCGGGAAACTGCAACGAGCATGGGCGATCTTGGCTTGTTGCTCTGGCAGCGAGCCGATCTCGCGGGGGCGGAGCCTCTGTTGCGTCAGAGTCTGGAGATCAGCCGACGGGCGCTCGGAGACAATCATCCCAACGTGGGCACCGCGCAGTCGAATCTTGGTCTGGTGATCGCGGACAGCGGCAACTACGCGGCGGCGGAAGTCCTGTTTCGCCAGGCGCTCGCGGTTCGCAGCAAGGCGTTGGGACCAAAGAATGCCGGGCTGGCCGTGACGCTGAACAACCTCGCGTATCCCCTTCGCGAGCAGGAGAAGTTTGGTGAAGCCATTGCGGCGCTCGAGGAGGCGCTGGCCCTGACGGTGCCGGCGAAAGGCGACGACAGTCCGACGGTGGCGCACTACAGGGCCAATCTCGGACGCGTGTACCTGGCGAAAGGAGACGCCGCCACAGCGGAGCCGCTCTTCCGGCGGTCGCTGGCCGCGCGCCGGCGCGCCCTTGGGGAGAATGACTGGCGGGTCGGCATGACCCGGAGCCTGCTCGGTTCGACTCTGACAGCCCTCCAGCGCTACGAAGACGCCGAGCCGGAGCTCCTCAGCGCAAGGCGCATCCTGAAGGATGTGCCGGGCCCTCAGGGCCGCGAGGCCAAAGCCACCCTCACGCGTCTGCGGACGCTCTACGAAGCCTGGGGCCGACCGGACAAGGCGGCCGAGGTCCCGGTGTCGGCCGCCGGCAGAATGCCCTGACCTCCGCTTTCGTGGGATGGGAAGGGTGAGCCTAACTCCAGCAGAACACGAGATAGACTCAGTTGGCGCAATAATCCGCGCAGAGTCCTTGCCGACGTGATCGCATTCGCCAACCAATGTGCGCCACCGGCGCAGCCATGAGCGTGAGTGCCACGCAGAACACCGACCAGTCAAATGACGCGGGCAGCACGTGCCTCATCGCGTCCAGCCCTTGGGGGACCATGAGCAGCGAATCGGCCATGAACAGGTAGAGCGCGAGCGCGCTGCCGATCCCATTCAAGCCCCACAACGCCCGCGTGAGAGAGGTCGCCGGGGTTCGATCGGTGAACTGGCTGGCTAAGGTGCCCCACACGACCATCAGCAACGCGATGCAGACCGGCGCCAGCACCGGCCCCCACCACGGCAGCGGCAGCAGGAAGAGAATGTCCCAATCGAACAGCGATTTCGGCCAGTCACAGATTATTCGTAGGAACACATAGTAAAAAATGTCCCAGACGCCGAACGCAATCGCCGTGTAGGCCAGGCGCTTGTGCCACGTCCTTCCCGCGAGCATGCCGATGGTGCAGAGCATCACAAGGGTCGCGCCCTCGCGCACGAGTTCAACCGGTCCCAGGACTCCACGCATCGGCAATGGATTCTCTTGATAGGGCTCAACACGATCAACCAGCACGCGAAGGTAGTACACGCTGGCCGCTTCGACCCACGCCATCCCAACAGCAAACACCACCACAAGAAGCCAGCGTTTGCGCTCTCGCATCTGGCGCTTCATCGGTCGCTCTGTACGGAGTCTTGCGCGCCGTCGCGTGACCCGGCACCGAACTCCCGGATGCGCTGGTCGATGCGATCGATCACATGGTCTGGGGTAGACGTGCCGGCCGTGATGCCCACCGCGGCCGCGGCGCGGAACCATTCTGGACGAAGGTCCGCCTCTGTCTGGACGTGGTGAACGTGGGAACACCATTGGCTGCACGTGTTGACGAGTTCGCGCGTGTTGTTGCTGTTCGCGCCACCGATGACGATGACGACGTCACATTGGCGCGCCAACTCGGTAGCGGCGGTCTGGCGCTGCTTGGTCGGCTTGCAGACAGTGTCGATGAAGCAAACGTCGGATTGAGGAAACCGCTGCCGAATGAGCGCCACGAGGTGTTGCACCTTTTCGATCGACTGCGTCGTTTGGGCGGCAATGCCGATGCGCGGATGTTCCTCGAGCTCCAGCACGTCCATGTCGTCCAGCACAACGTCGACGTCGTCGAGGTCCTCGGTCAGTCCCCGTACCTCCACGTGAGCGCGCTGGCCGATGATCACGGGGTGATAGCCATCGCGCACGAGCGCCGTGACCGCCCGATGCGCCACGTGCACGAGCGGACAGGTCGCCTCCACAACATCCAGGCCGAGAGCGCGGGTGCTCGCTCGCGTGCGCTCTGATGCGCCATGGGCGGTCACCATCACCGTCTGCGTCTTCACCTGCGCGACCTCGTGCGCGGTGGCAATCCCCTTCGCCCGCAGGGCTGCGACTACCGTCGGGTTGTGCACCAGGTCCCCGAGAATGGTGAGCGGTCCGGTGTCGGCCTGCTCGAGCGCCAACGCTATCGCGTCGCGGACGCCAAAGCACATGCCCAGATGTGTTGCGCGGATGATTCTCATTGCCGAGCCATGGTTTGTATTGAAGGTAACTTTGCTATACAAAGTATAAGACCACGGGGGCGGCCCGTCTGTCAACTAGGCTGGCATGTTGACTATGGCTTGGCCGGGACCTTGAGAAACTCTGAAGGAGAGAGCGCTCTGCGCGTGAATCGCGCCAGGTGAACGGCTCCCTTGAAATAGAACACCTTGTTGATCCGCACACCGACCGAGGCATGGCCCGGACCGTGAGCGGCCAGATGCAGTTCGGCCGCGCCCTCTCGAACACCGTCAACGTAGTTGCTGAATTCCCTTCCGTCGTACACGGCTGCGACGTGGTACCAGGAACCGAGAGGATGCAATGCCATCCGGTTGATGAGCGCCTTGTTCGCAGCTCCCGATTGGTTGTAGCTGTCAAAGAACCACTTGTCGTCGACGACGCGGATCTCGAAGAGCATCCGGTTCTCCGTGTCGGCACCGGTCACGGGATCCCGCTCGTTCAGATGAAACCACCGTTGCTCCCTCTCGCCTCCCTCGGGCCGGAAGATCGCTTCCCACGTAAACGCGTCGGCGCCCGTCAGCGGATGGTTGTCGATGAACAGCGCATCGTCCTTGCCGTCGAACTCGACAGCTTTGCCTACGGGTGAGTCGATGACTCTGGGTTGGCCGAGAACAGTCGTGCGGTGGCCGCCGATATTCTCGAGTCGGTCGAACGTCCAGATTGTCGTCATTGTCGTCGTCTGGGCATGTCTGGAATGCGCGAGCGTGATTCCACCGAGCGCGAGCGCCGCGGCCACGCACAGAGAGACGGGTATCGGATTCCTCACGAGGCTTCCCGTCTATCGCTGTGCGGCCAACTGCTTCTGGATCGACGCGCGAGCCGACGGCAGGTATCGCAAGGCGTTCGCATAGTAGACCTTCCGCAGCACATCGTCTGGCAGGCCGATTCCGTAGATTCTCCAGCGGCCGTGCAGCGGAGCGCCGGTGGGAGAGCGAAGCTGCGCGGGGTGATCGAAGTGCTCGTCATACGTCTCGAGGAACCTCCAGTGCGGCACCCAGAACTCCTCGACGCCGCGCCCCGGATTGCCGTCGGATCCGAACAAGATGCGATCCTGATACTTCAGGAAGAACCTGCGAATCATCAGCGGCGCGCGGCCGAGATCCTGAACCGTCGCTGACAGCTCGACGTCGGCGTTGGGATACTTGTCCAGAAATGCCGCGACCTTGTCCATGTCGTAATACAGCATGGCGATGTGCGCGTTGACGAAGCGCGTCTTCGGATGCTTGGCGTGCATATTCTCGCGCGCTTTCTCGATGACGTCGGCTGTGGGCTGGCCGGTCTTGTAGTAGTTGCCCTCGGGGCTGCTCCTCCACAGACCGGCTTCATAGCGTTCGTTTTCGGGGCCGATGGGGAAGAACCGGCCGTGCGAATCGCTGATGTGGATCATGACGGGCCTGTTGTGCTTCGCACACATGTCCCACACGGGATCGAATCGCTTGTCGTCGGCCTGAATATAGGTGCCGTCGGTGTTCTTCAGATCGATGCCGAGGACCTTGTTGATTTTCAAGCCAGCCGCGCCGGCCAGAAAATCGCGTTCGAGCTCCGCGGCGGTCTTCGCCGACCAGCCTGGCTCGTTGATACCGTTGAAGTCCAGCCTGGCAAAATGAATGATCCGATCGCGGAAGGGCTCGCCGACTTTCATGTTGCGGTCGAATTCGGGACCGAATCCGCCGTCCATGTTGCAGATCACTCCCACACCGGTCTCGTCCATCACCTTGATCATCTTTTGATAGTCGTCGGCGGTCTTGAGCTCACGGCCATGAACGTGGAAGTCGACCGCGGGAAACTTGGCCCGGCTGATCGGCGTCCTGGGGAACTTCATCAATGCCTTCGGCATGGCTGGCGCCTCGGGCGTCGGCTTGAAATCGGGATGCGACGGGAATCGGGGAGCCTGCGAGTGCGGGGTGTGACCGGACGTCAGAAAGAGTGCAACAAGCAGTAACGGCATCGAGCGCGACATCGTGGCAGCTCCTTCGGAAACGAGCAAGTTGCGAGCAGGTACGCGGGAACTGATGGCAGGAATGCTACGCCCGATTAGCCTGGGGCGGAAGGCCGTATTCCTACCAGGTCCACGGCGCCCGTCCGCCCACTGCAAGAAAGGCCGGCAGCTCCGTTCTTGGTATAGGCTCGACACCTGGGCCGGCGCGAATGGAGCCATTCCCATGCGTGATTCCATGAGGGCAATCGCCCGGCTTGCGTTGCTGTGTGGTCTGGCCCTGGCATCGGGCCGCCCAGCCTTCGCGTGCTCGTGTGCGATGAGGCCTGTGTGTGCGGCATTCTGGGAGGCCGATCGCGTGTTTATCGGTCGGGCCGATGTCACGACTCTCGGGCCTGGGTCGCAATTGACACGATTTCGCGTGGAGGAGTCTTTTCGCGGTTCCGCTGGCGGCGTCGTCGAGATCGTGGCACGAGGCATCGGCGGAAGCTGTGCCTATGCATTCGTTCACGGCACCACATACCTCGTGTTTGCGCGGCGGGCGCCAGACGGTACGTGGAGCTCGTTCTTCTGCGATCCGATAACTCCGCTGGCTCAGGCGGGCGAGACCCTTGCGTTCGCGCGCGGAGTCGCGCGCGACCCGCGTCGCGGTGGGCGGCTCTTCGGATCGGCGTCGATCCTTGCCCGCGGTCCTGACGGACAGGTCACGTCCGCCTCGCCGCTCAGCGGAGCTACGATTACCATCCGCCGGGAAGCACACGCATTCTCGGCGACAACGGATTCGAGCGGCGCGTACGAACTCAAGGACGTGCCGCCCGGCAGTTATTCGCTCACGGTCTCCGCAGTGCCTGGTGTTGAGTCCATCCCCCCGGCGAGGATCGATATCAAAGGTCCGGGGGCGTGCGCATCGCATGCGATCATGGCGGTGAAAAGATCGGCAAAGTGATCGATTCCGCCCGATGCGCGAGCGCGGACGCAGAAATAGGCACGAATGAACACCCCAACTTGGAATTGGTCACGCTGGCTGACCGTAATCGGCGGAGCTGCCGCAGTGGCTGGAGCTTACTGCCTGCTCGCGGCCACACTGACGCCGGGGCATCGAGGCTGGACAACTGGAGTCCGCGCGGCTCCATGGTCCGTATGCCTCACACGTGATTTTCCAACCACTTTTCTGCTGGCGGCGGCAGCTCTGACTTGGATTACTCGGAACCGAACGGGTTCCAAGGATGAGCAGTCAAGCTAAAACTGCCGGGATACTCGGCCAAGGCGGGTTTTGTCAAAGGCATAAGAAGATGTCGTGCCGTATCGGGATTGGCGACGCACTATCGGTTGGCCTCTCCAACGAACCTGACTCGCACGCGCGCGTCTCCGAGGACGATCTCGTCGCCGGACTCGAGGCGGACGCCGCGCGCTCCCCGGGGAACTGCGAGGGTTCGTCCGCGTCGAACGACACCGGTCCCATGTTCGCTGCCGTCATCGTGCAGCCGAAAGCACCTGGCAACCGGTTCGTACGAAATGTGCGCATGGCGGCGGGAGACGCTCTGATTGACGTCGCCCGATCGCTCGAGGAATGCCACATGGTTGGTTCGAATGAGCCGGCGGCGGCTGTCGCGCACGTCGGCACATCTGCCCATGTCGATGCGCATCGATGGCGCGAGCGCATACGTGCGCCGCTCCGCGGTACCGTGGAGCACCGTCACCTCGACACGGGGCGGTGTCGAATCAGCCTCGGGAGTCCGCCGTTCCGGCCTCGCCACGCGGGCGAAGTCGATGTGGAATTCCGGGTTCCGCCAGTGTTTTCGCGGCCGGCTCTCGTAGTTGACCGAGAGGTCGAGGTCGGCGACGTGACAGGCCGCCGAGCCGAGGCGCGCGAGGATACGGTCGCGCAGAAGCGGACCGTCGGCGAACACTGCCTCGAAGCGTGCACGCGCATCACGCGAGGGCGCGAGGATCGTCACCGTGATGGCGTTGAACGGAAAGACCCGCCGGCCGCGGCCACTCGATTGAATTTCCTCCTGGGCCGCCTCGACAATCGCGTGAACGATCTCGAGCGGCTCGCGCGCTCCGGATCGCACGAGTCCTCCAACCGCCCGATCGAGTGTGTTGGCGAGCGTCGCTTCGAGGTCCCTGGCTTTTTTCAGAAGATCCATGTCCTTCACTTTTCAGCAGGCGCCTTTCCGATCAGGCCCACAGCGGCCGCGGCGGTGACGATTTCACCGGCGGCCGGCGCCGCCGTGATGCCCCCGTAGCCCGCATGCTCGATGACAATCGCGAACGCGATCCGCTTCTTTGCTCCATAAGGGGCGGGCCCATACGGGGCAAACCCGACGAACCAGCCGTGCGACGCGCGGCCGGAAACCTCGGCCGTGCCGGTCTTGCCCGCGATCGGCCAGGCATGGCTGCGCAGGCTGCGTCCCGTGCCATCAATGACCACGTCCCGCATGAAGCGCCCCAGCTGCCGCGCAGCCGCGGGGTCGACGATGGGTTCGCCGGGCGATGAACTGCGCGAATCCTGCTCGATGAGCGCCTGATGTCGCGAATTCTGTTCCTGGATGAGCGCCTGATGGCGCGAATTCTGTTCGATGAGCGCCTCGCGGCGCGAATTCTGCTCAATGACCGGTGGGTGGAGAACGCCATCGGCCGCCGCGGTCGCGGCTACCGTCGCCATTCGCAGCGGTGAAGCCACGACTTGCGCCTGGCCATACCCCACCTGCGGAAGCGTCTGACGGACCAGTTGGGCGGAATTGCCATTGGAGAGCGATATCTTCAACCGATCCGCGACACCAAGGAGCGATTCCGGCCCGAGACGCACCGCGAGCTGCGCGAAGTAGGCGTTGCATGAGTGGACGAGGCCATCGTGCATGTCGATGGTCCCGTGTGGACGGGTATCCAGAACATCGTCGCGGACCGGCCGCGCCCAACCACTGACTCTGGCGCCGATGCGGCCGTCAGGCAGGCGCGCGCACGTGTAGCGTCCACTACTGACACCGTCGCGGAGCGCTGCCAGGGCGATGACGAGCTTGAATGCCGACCCGGGTGGATACGCGCCATACCGTGCGCGGTCCAGCCAGACGTCAGCATCATCGTCGGTCGCAGATGCCGGAACGTCGAGAGATGCCGGCCAGGGATAACTGGCGCTTGCGAGGACTGCGCCAGTGTCCGGATCGATCACGACGGCCGCCGCCTTGCCCTGCGCCTTCCGCGCATGGATCGCGACGATCGAGGCTAGTCGGAGCTGCAGGTTCGCGTCGATCGTGAGGTGCACGTCACGCGGTCGATTCCTGAACGCCACGACCGCCGGGTGATCCGGTTGGTGACGATGACGCAGCACTGGGACCAGCTCGCGATAGTCACGATGGATCGTGTACATCGGCTGCCCTGCGCGGTCCAGCGTCTTGAGGGTGGACGCGTGGTCGTCGAAGCCGCGCAGCCGGGCGTCGGCATCACGCTCGACGAAGGAGGTGTTCGTGGCGCTCCAGTTCCTGCCCGTCCGCGCGTCGCCGAGCACGTGAAAGGCCTTCCCGCCGAGCGGATAACACCGCTCGCCAGCGTTGGGACACGCGCGGGCGATCGACACACCGAGCGCCTCGTAGTCCCGCCCTGCGTCGGCGAGCACGCGCGCGTCCCCAGTGGCGAGCGGCAGGCCTCGTCGGTCGTAGATGGTCCCGCGGGGGAGCCGCCGAATGAGGTCCAGCACTCTTGGGTTGTACTCGAAGCGCCGGCCGCCATCTGCCTGCACGCCGAGGTGGGGTTTGACGATGTAGTCGTCGGCACCGACAACCTGGACGCGCACGACGACCCCGACGAGCACGAGCGCGCAGAGCCCGAGCGCACTCCCCAAATATCTCACCGGCACGCGAAACGGCTCGAAATCATTCGAGGGACGGCGGTCGGCGTGGATCGCGGCCAGCAGGCCCAGGGCCGCGAAGTTCGCGAGCATGGCGGAGCCGCCGTAGCTCAGAAACGGCGTGACGACACCTGTCAGCGGCGTGATGCCCATGACGCCCGACGCCATGATCAGCACGGGGAAGATCAGAAACAGCGTCAAGGCCGTGGCAAGAAAGAAGCCGTAGTCGCTCGCGGCCAGCCGACCGATCCGGAAGCCACGCCACGCGAGGACGGTGAAGAGGCCCGCAACCGCGACGAGCCCGATCGCTCCAAGTTCCTCGCCTATGGCCGCGAGGATCAGGTCGGTGTGGCCGGCGGGCAGATAGCGCGAGTCGCCAAGTCCAAGGCCGGTGCCGAACACACCTCCCGTCGCCATGGCCCACACGGCGTGCGTGACCTGATTCCCTCCGGCGACCTCGTTGTCCCACGGCGACTGCCACATGCGCACGCGGTCCGCAAGCGTGGCGGAGATCTGCAGGCGATAGCCCAGATAGAAGCCGGATGCGAGGAAGACCAACCCTGTGATGGCCATGCCCACGCGGCCGCGCGCAACCGCGTACACGGCCAGAAAGACGGAACAGAGAAAGAGTGCGGGACCGAGGTCCTTCTGTAAGAAGAAGAACATCAGCGCGGCGGTCACCCCGACGAGAACGGGAAGAACGTACTCGAGTCGCGGCAGATTGAGCCACGCCGGCACTCGCACGTCGCGAATGGCCTCGCTCCGAACCTCCCTGAGCAGCTCCCATCGCCGCGCAAAGTACCCGGCGAGAAAGAGCGCCAGGAGCAGACGGATCCCTTCTATCGGCTGGAGAGGGCCGAGATTGACCTTGGCCGGGCTGCTGCCGGGTCCGTGTCCGAAGAGAATCAGAAGCGCGGACAGCGCCAGCGCGGCGATCAGGGGAAGGTAGCTGAGCGAGACGAATCCCATCGCGGCGACATCGACGAGCGACAGCGCCGCCATCAGCGCCAGGCCGAGCGCGATCGTTTCCGCATACCGCACGAAGAGGAGGGTGTCGCGCAAGGGATCCGGGCGGCTCAGGAGCACGGCGAAGCCAATCGCGGTCAGCAGGTGTGCTGTGGCCAACAGCAGGAGATCGGATCGAACGCCTCGCCGCCGCCAAAGAAGTGCGACGGCATGAAAGCCGAGCACATACAGCGCGCCGAACAGCCACACCTGACGCCGAAACTCGTCGCGCGTCCGGACGTTCAGAAACGGCTTCAGCTTCGAGATCTCCCCCGAGGTGAAGAGGGGGATGCTGCGAGCGTCCTGGCCAGCGCGCACACGTTCGGCGAATGCCTGCAGGTTGCTTGCGTCTCGGACGGTGCTCGTACTCACCATCGCCCCAGAAATGGCGCCGACGTTCGGCAGCGCGCGTCGATCGTTTCGATCGCTCGTCAGGAACCTGAACAGCTCTGCGGCCGCAAATCGGCGGTCGTTCGGATTCGCGAACGCGCCGCCGAGCGCCGGCTCCAGAGCATGCGCGTCCCGCACCGTATTCAGATTCACGACGCGTCCACCGCCGCCGACTTCCGATTCGTCGAACGCGCGGAGCCGGCCGATGCACGCCAGCGCGATCGCGAGGGCCGCGACGCAGGAGGTGGCCGCCAGCAGCGGTATGGGCCAGCCGCGTCGAGCCTCTCGCCACACGCGATGTGTGTCGCGTTCCGCCGCCGTGGTGTAGGTGACGCTCATGCCGTCTACTCGTGAGCCGCTGACTCCGACAGCCTCTCGATTCGCTCCTGCACCTCTCTGAGGCGACGCTGAGCCTCGCGCAGCCTCTGCGCGACCGTGCCGAAACCGGCCGCTTTCGAGAAGTGTTCGATGGCCTTCGCGTATGCCTCCGCGGCGCGAGTCAGGGGCTCTAACTCCTCGCTGGCGGCGAGCTTCGTCGCGCGTGTCAGATAGCCCTCGCCGAGCAGGGCCCAGTCGCGATTGCCGGCCGTATACCCGTAGCGTTCTGCCTGCGCCAGCGCGTCCGCGCCGCGTTCCACGTCTTCCATGGCGATGAAGGCTCGCATGAGGCCGAGGAACGGATCGGGCCAGTTCTGCCGCAGCTCGGCCGCGCCGCGAAAGGCCGTCACGGCGGCCGTCAGCTCCTGCTGCGCCGCCGGAACCTGCTTGCCCGTCTTAACCTTGAGGCGTGCCTCGCCATCGATCCGTCGCAGGTGCCCTTCGCAATAGCGCAGCGCCGCCGCGAGCTGCCCATCCGACGGATCCGCGCCCGCGGCGAAGCCAAGCGCATCCCGCGTCAGCCGCCACTCCCTTTCATAGACCGTGGTGCCGGCGGTCCGATAGCGCTCGAACGTGCGCTCGGAGAGCACCGCCGCCTGTCCAATCAGCGCGCGCTCGAGCCGGCGTACGCCCAGGCCCAGGGTCGATCCAGTGAGCGCTCGACGCTGATTCCAAAGCTGAATCACGCCACCGATCTCCTGCGGCACGTTCTGCGCGAGGGCGCCCGCGATGCTGTAGGCGCGGATTTCGTTCAGCACGATGACGATCGCCAGAGCGGTCAGCACCTGGCGCACGAGCCGTCGCAGTCGACTGCTGCGCGGTGCAGCGACCTTCGAAGCCGCGACCGCGGGTGCGTTGCCCTGAAGGGCCGCGTCGGCCGTCGGCGGCGCGGCATCTGAGTCGCGCGGATCGCGGACGGTCCGGCGCGTAATCTCTTCGTCGCTCTGGCCGTCGGTGACGGAGGGTCGGTGCGTCCGCCGTGTGGCCGGCTCGTCGTGCCGGCGATCGGGCCAGCCCTCACGCTGCGCCTGGACCTGCTCGCCCGACGTGAACCGGTGCAGGTCGTCGCGAATAGCGGTCGCGCTGCTGTACCGGTCGGTCGAGGACGGCGCGAGCAGCTTCGCGATGATCGCCTGCAGACCGGCCGGACACGCGCCGTCAAGTGACGCGGGCGGCAGGCGCGCACGAATCCGCTGTTCCAGCCGTCGTGTGTCCGCCGCGCGAAAAGGCTGAACGCCGCCCACCATTTCATACAAGAGAACACCGACCGCCCAGAGCTCGGCCTGCGCATCGATCTCTCCCGATTCGAGACGCTCGGGCGAAAGGTACGCGATGCTGCCGAAGTCGTTGCGCGTGACCTTTCGGCTGAGCGACAGCGCCTTTGCGATGCCGAAGTCGAACACCTTGATCTCGTCGCCGTCGAGAACACGGATGTTCCTGGGCTTGAGGTCTCCGTGCAGGAGGAGATTGAACGTCCGCCCCTCGAGCGTGCGCTCGAAGGCGTTCGCGGCCTGGAGGAACTCGCACAGCTGCGTGGCCACGCGAACGGCGCGTCCGGCGGGCATCGGCCCTTTGGCGATCTCCTCCGAGAGGTTCCGCCCCTCCAGGTGTTCCATCGCGATGAAGAAATACTGGCCGTACGTGCCGTGATCGTAGACGATCGGCACGTATCGGCTCTCGCGGCAGAACTCCTCCTGAAGCTTGGCTCCCCAGCGTTCGGCCTCGAGCACCTGCTGACCATCCCGATCGGCTTCGATCGAGACCAGCTTGAGGGCGACACGCTGGTTCGTCAGGGTGTCGGTGGCCAGGAACACGACGGCCATGCCCCCGCGCCCGATCTGCTCGTGGATCTCGTACCGGCCGACACGATTGAAGACCGTCGTCATCGCCGATCAGCGGGGCCGCGCGGCGTCGATCGCGACCCGCCAGGAGTGGGCGCCGCGACGAACCAGTTGCCTCGAGCGAACGCGGCGCGCGCATGGCTCGACCCGCTGAAGATCGTCGAGATGTTCGCACTGCTTCCAACGAAGACGTTGGCGTTGAACTCCGCGGCGCTCTGCTCCTCGACGATCACCGTCCTCGGAGCGCCACCGGCTGCGCCGTTTCGCGTGAACACGCTGTGGGAGATCGCTGCGGTCGCGCCCGATCGAACGGCCAGAGCCGATCCAGGGTTGTCCCGAATGTCGCCGGCGACGACCCGGACCCGAGATCCTCTGCCGATGTCGATAGCGACTCCGGCAGCACCGGTGATCTCGACGTCCGACATCGACAGCTCCGAATCGACCGTCCGCACCCCTGTGCCCAGCGGGGTCGCCGCGTCGCCGACGATGCGGAAGCCGTCGAGTGCGCCGTCGGTGACCCCCATGGCGACTATCGCAGCCGCTCGTTCGGATGCCGTCCCTGGAAGCCGAACGATCGCCTTCCGCGGAACGCTGCTGATCAGGCGCACGTGACTCTTGAGCGTCAACGTCTCGCGATACTCGCCGGGTTCGACCACGATTGTCGTGCCCGGTTGCGCGCGCTGCAGCGCCTGCGTGATCGACTGCGTCGCCTGCACCACGATCCTGCCCGTATCGACGGCGGCCAGCGGGCTGTCGGGAGGTACGGAGCCCGGCGCGACTCGATCGGAACGGACGAACGTCAACACGATGACCACCGTGATCAGTGCGATGTTGCCCATCCGGACGACGCGCCGGCGCGTCGTTCCGCTGGGGTCCGTGGTGCCGAGCCGGCGTGTAATTTCGTTTTCGGACGCCGGCTCTTCCAAGCTTGCAGGGCGGGCCGGTGGGAACTCTTCTCCTTCGACGTAGACAACCGTCACGTTGTCTTTCCCGCCCGCCCCGTTGGCCGCGTCGATGAGCGCCTTGACGACCTCGTGCGGTCGTCCTGCCGACCGTTGGACGATCTGGTTGATGGAGGACGAGTCGACCAGGTCCGTCAGGCCGTCGCTGCACAGCAGCAGGGCGGCGTCGGGCTCGAACGAAATCTCGTCCACGTCGATGAAATCGGGATCCGCGGGCTCGTGCAGCTCGGAGCCGACGTCGCGGTACACCTCGTTGCGCCGCGGGTGCTGCATGGCGTCGAGCTCCGACAGCTCGCGCGCGTCTTCGCGCTCGCCGACGGGCGAGTGATCGCGGGTGACCTTCTCGATACGGCCGCGCCGGAGCTTGTAGAGTCTCGTGTCTCCGACGTGGCCGACGATCGCACTGCCGTTACGAATCACGACGGCGGTGAGGACGCAGGCCATTCCGCTCCATTCGGGGCGCAGGTCCGCGAGGCGATGGATCTCGTTGTTCGCGACAGCGATCGCCTCTCGAAGACGCGACGCGACCGGGCCTGTCTCCCGCTCCAGGCGAGCCCTGAGCATGCTCACCGCGGTATCGGCAGCCTTGCCGCCGGCCGCCTGCCCGCCGACCCCGTCGATGACCATGAAGAGTCCGCGCGAGGGGTCGACGTAGAACCGGTCTTCGTTGACCTCGCGCTGCAGTCCCGGATTGGTGTCGCCGGCGGCTCTCACAGTGCTGATCGCCTCGATCGACTCGCTGCTCATTGTTGGCGCTTCGCTTCAGGCAGGCGCTTGGCTTCAGCCCTGCAGGCCGTCCACACATAGAGGCCGACAAGGGCGAGGAGTATCGCCGCGAAGACTGGACGGGCCCACAGGAGCGCGGCCATCACCGCTTCGCTCCAAAGTCGAGAAAGACGGTGTCCGCGAGACCGATCTTTGCGGAGTCGGGCAAGGCCGTCTCGGCGCCGTTCTCCCGCTTCGTGCCATCGACGTCGTCATAGCCTCTTGGAACGTGGCGTCCGTTCAGCGTGGTGCCAAGCGAGCTCAGGTCGATCAGAAAGAAGCGCCCTGTCTGCGCATCCCGGCGGAGGCGCGCATGCTCTCGAGAGACGTCGGGCGACGATGCGATGCGAATGTCGACCGGATAAGCGATGCCGCCGCGCCCGATCGTGATGGAATCCTTGACGACGTCGTAGGCATGGTGACCGGCGTCGTCATCGTATTCGATGCGAGCGAGAGCGGCTCCCGTTGTCGCGGTCTGTGCCGGGCTCACCGTCTGCTCCCGCGTCGACGTGTGCTGACCGGTGTGAACCGTCGTGATTCGGCGCGTACGCTCGCCCGCCCCCAGCTCGGGGCTGGCAGGCAGGATCAACTCGGAGTCGATGAGGAGGTCCCCCTCGTTCATGTCGCTGTCCGGGTCGGCGAGAAAGTCCACCTGCCAGTCGGCGGCGGCGTTGCGGACCTCCGGATCCGAGTCGCGCCGCCAGCGGTCGGCCCAGCGCCGCAGCCGCGAACGCTGGTTCAGCTTCCGGAGCTCGTCGGTCAGCGCTCTCGTCGTCTGCTCCTGCAGAACTGGAATGATCCCTTCGAGGCGGGCGAACTCGCTGGCGTGGAGGTAGACGGTGTAGCGGCTGGGCGCGAGGGTCGAGTACTTCAGCGGCTCGAGGTTCTTCCGCATGTTGTCGACGACCGCGTCGACGATGTCGCGCGCCGGTCGACGCGGCGCCTGCGTGGGGGATCCCACGGAGCGGATCCCGGGCGAAGACATGGCATACCCTCGCGGGAGTCGCGGGTCCGAAAATCGTTCGTGCACCGTGTCACTCTAAGACTGCCGGCTGCCGCTCTATGTTCCGGGAAAACCGCCGGCTCCATGGAGCGCGGCAAAACCGGGTAGGATTGCTGCGCAAGAGACTATCGCAAGCCCAGGGCTGCAAGTCCTAAGGAATCGCGAAGAAATTCGTAGGTTCTCGACCTGCCCTGGCGCGCCGAAGCCCGGCGAAGGCGGCCCGTGAGACTTCGATTCGGCCCATTCACCGTCGACACGGACACGCGGCAACTGCTTCGCGACGGTTCCGAGGTCCACCTGTCGCCCAAGGCCTTCGACCTGCTCTGCGTTCTCGTCGAGCACCGTCCCCGGGTCTTGGAGAAAACCCAGCTGCAGACCAGGATCTGGCCGGACACGTACGTGGTGGACGCCAACCTGAACGTTCTGATCGGCGAGATCCGCCGGGCTCTGGGGGACGCTGCGAGGCAGCCGCGCCTCATCCGAACGGTGCACGGCGTGGGATATGCGTTCTGTGGCAACGCTGAGGGCGTGAAGGACGAGCCCATGGCGGTGGCTGCGCGCCCGACGGCGTGCTGGGTGGTCGCGAGGGACCGCACGTTCCGACTCGCTGAAGGGGAGAACATCGTCGGACGGGATCCGGAGTGCGCCGTGTGGCTGGATTCCGACAGTGTCTCCCGCCGTCACGCACGCATCGTCGTGGACAGCGCGGAACGGCGGGTGTCGCTCGACGATCTTGTCAGCAAGAACGGCACGGAGCTCCGGGGGAACCCCGTGCGCGAGCGCGTCGAACTGTCAGATGGTGACGAGATCGTGTTTGGCGCGGTACGAGTGAAGCTGCGCTCGTGGAGCTCGGCAACCGGCGTCGAGACGAAGCGCATCCCGCGCCTCAAACGATAGCCGCAGGATGACCGGGGATTGACGCCCGTGCATGGATTGAATTGGTACTGGATCACGTGGCAGCTGACGGCGGCACCAGTGATGGGTTTACTCGTCACAGTTCCGTTCTGGCGCAAGGCCGAAATGATCTTCGGCAACATCTTCGGATCGGCCGTCATCTTCGTGTGGGCGATCACGCTAATCTTCCGAGAGTATGTCGAGGTTGACCGCGTCGTGCAGGCGTGCATCGAGGCCGGCACGACGTGCTGGCCCGAACCGAGCGCCTTCGCGCGCTTTGCTGTCTACGCGTCCATCGGGCTGGGCGAAGTCTTCATCTTGTTCACCGTGAGCCTCGCCGTCGAACGGCGAATCAGCAACCGAGACTACGCCGAGGAGTGGAGGCGGTGAGGTTGAGCGTGGGGATGCCGACCTTCTTCACGCGCTCGAGTGCCGCGTTATGGCTTCCGCTTTCCTGGATGCGCGCTACCGCCTTGGTGCAGCGTCATGCTCTCCGCGCGGTCGCCAACTACTGTGAAGACCAGACGGATTCTGTTGTCCGCATCCATGACGAACTGGTGATTGCCGACCGGAAGCAGCCGGCTGACCTTCTGGTTGGCCGGATGCGCCTTGAGCTGCCCATTCTCTCCAAAGACGCGCACATCCAGCGTCCTGTCAAGGGCTTCAATCGTGTAGGTTCCTTCGTACCGCGCGATGTCCGCGGCGGTGACCGGTCGCTCGGGGATCGCATTGCCGGCGACGACTCTCGGCGGCGGACCATCGCTGCTCACTTTGCGGCCGGTACGCTCGGTGCCCTCCAGATCGGCGACGAGCCCCACGACCTCGTCGCCGACGATGGCCTTGGTGAATGTCACGCGCCACGGAGCTCGCTTCGTGAAGAACTTCGTTTCCGATTCGGCGTACAGCCGAAACCGCACGTTGGCGGGCACTTGAAGCGTGAGCGCGCCGTCCTCTTCGAGCCGGATCACAAAGTTCCTGCCCGGCGCCACCTCGTACTCGCCCACAGACTTCTCGAGCACCGGGCGCGCCACCTTGACCTCGGGAATAGCTAGCGGCGGGCCGCGGCGAAGGAAGTCGGGGCCGATGTCATCCTGGAACTGCCCCTGGTTGGCCAGCATGACGAAGCCGACGCGCTTGTCCGGATCGAAGCCCATGGCCGCGCTGAACCCGGCGGTGGCGCCTCCGTGCGCGACAAGCGTTCGGCCCTGATACGAACGGATCGTCCAGGCGAGGCCGATCGAACCGCCGTCGATGGACTTCCGTGGCTCTTGGGCGACGCGCATCGCGCGCTGCAGGTCGTTACCCGCCGTCCCGACGTTGGCCTTGAGGTACTTGAGCATGTCCTCGACATTCGATCGCAGCCCGCCTGCCCCTTGAATCGCCTCCGTCGCGAACCAGAAGGGCACCTCGTTGCCCTTGACGCCGTGGCCCTTGGTCATCGATTCCGCGATCTCGCCGTCGAGGGCGTAGCCGGTCATGCTCATCCCGAGCGGCTCGAGAATGCGCTGCCGAACGAGGTCAACGTAGCTCCGCCCCGAAGCGCGCGCGAGAAGATGGCCGAGCAGCCCCATGCCGACATTCGAGTACTCGAATGCCGAGCCCGGCTCGCGGCGCAGCTGGTGCGCGCTCAGGAAGGCGTAGACCTTCTCGATCGTGAAGTCGGCGTACGGATTCGCCAGATCCGCGGGAATGTGGTTGTCCGCCAGCCGCGGCAGCCCCGAATGGTGCGTGGCCAGATCGAGCAACGTGATCTCCCGGCCATCGCGCTCGGGCGCCGAGACTCCTTGCGGCAGGTATTTCGAAATCGGATCGGTGAGAGCTACCTCTCCTTTCGCCACCATATCCGCGAGCAGCGCGCCGGTGAACGTCTTGTTGATGGAACCAATTTCGAACACCGAGCGGGGGCCCACCGGACGTCCGTCCGGTCCAGCGCTCCCGTACGACACGATGCGTGTGGACCCATCGGCCTCCAGGACGCCGAGCACGACCCCGGCTGCCTCGCCGTCTTCGACGAGGTAACGGAGCATCACCCTGAGGTCGTCGTTCGACGGGAAGTGCTGCGCGGCGGCGGCAGCGGGAATCGCAAGCGCGAAAGCCACCAGGGCAGGCAGCCTCCGTCCGAGCATGTGAATGCGGTAGATACGCGAAATCATGCCGGGGGTACCTCCGAGGTGATTATGTATCAGCCCCGTGACTGTTCACCGGCAGCGTCGCGCCTACTCGGGCTCGATGACGACCGGCCACTCGAGGGCCACCGCGGCGGCTGGTCACTGATCAGTGAAGGCCCGCCGCAGCAGGGCAATGGCCCGCGGGGCTTCCGAAGGAACGTCGCGGCTCGAGGCCTCGATGCTGATGCGGCCGGCGTAGCCAATCTGGCGCAGGTTCGCAAAGAAGGGCGCGTAGTCGAACTCGTCCCAGTTGAGCGGAAACACGCGGCCCTGCGGGTTGGCCATGTGCAGATGGCGGATGTGTTCCCTGGCCTGGAGAATGATCGCCGGATCTTCCTTCTCACTGGCGAGATGATAGAAGTCGATCAGCAGTTCGAAGTTCGGGTCGCCGACAGCCTTCACCAACTCGAATCCCTCGGCCGCGGTGTTGATGATGTTGGTTTCCTGACTGCGGAGCGGCTCGATAACGACCGTGATGCCGTTGGCCCGGGCTTCCGGAACGATCCGTTTCCCAAAGGCCACGAGCTGCTTGAACGCTTCCTCCTTTGGGAACCCGTCGGGGACTCGCCGCGCGCCCCCGCTCCCGAAGCAGACAATCTTCACGCCGAGCCGATTGAGACGCGCGAAGGCCTTCGAGACGTAGGCCATCTGCTGTTCCGGATCCGTGGCCTGCGGCCCAGTCAGCCTGATGTTCCCGGGGAGAAACAGATTCGCGTTGAGCGTGGGCATGCCGACCTGCTTCACGCGCTCGAGTGCCGCGTCGAAATCGGCGTCCGAAAGGGCGGCGATCTCCGTCACGCTGATTTCGACATAATCGAACCCTGCCGCCTTGGCGGTCTCGAGTCCCTTCAGCCCCACGCAGTGCCCGACGAGGACTTTGCCGGCCTGCTCCGCAGCCGCGGATGCGGACAACAGAGCAAGAACCCAGGTTGCGATGACGAGGCGACGACGTTTCATCTGGTCCTTTCGCTTCCTTCTCGTGCCTCTCATTGTGCTCTCGATCTCCCTCGAGCTTCAGGAAGATCTCGAAAGCGCGAGACCCGGGCATCTCGGTGAGAACGTCCGATTCGCTTGACCGCCTCAGGCCGCGGGGGTATAACGCGGGGACCTATGGACGCGCTTCCATTGCAGTTCGCCGCGCCGATCACCGCCCTGACGAATGCGAACTTCGGACAGGTCACCAGCCAGACCAACGCGCCGCGGTCGGTCCAGTGCGCCGCCAGGTTGATCTCGTGATACCGGTTCGCACAGGTTCACACATAGGCATGCGGACCTTTCTCCGCTTCGTCGTCGTGGCGATCGCGTGTGGAACCACGGTCATTGCCTGGCATCAGGCGGCCGTGGTGCCCTCCGGCGGTCCAACAAACGTGGACTGGCCCGTGTATCGCGGCGACCAGAAGGGCAACCAGTACTCGCCGCTGGCGCAGATTCACGCGGCCAACGTCCATAAGCTCGAGCGCGCGTGGGAGTACAAGGCCGGCGACGCCAATCAGCGATCCACGATGCACGTGAATCCGATCGTGGTGAACGGCGTCATGTACGTGACGACGCCCAGCTTGAAGGCTGTCGCGCTGAACGCGGCGACCGGCAGGGAGATCTGGACGTTCGATCCAGCCAAGCACAACAACGGCACCGTCGTGAGACTCCGGAACCGCGGCCTGGTGCACTGGAAGGGGGCGGAGGGAGAGCGCATCTTCCATTTCGTGCGCGAGCGCGTCTACGCGCTCGACGCGAAGTCCGGCGCGCTCATCTCGACGTTCGGCAAGGCCGGGTTCATCGATCTCCGGCAGGATCTGGGCGTGGATCCGTCGTCGGCGGTCATCGAGATGACCTCGCCCGGCGCCGTGTTCAAGAACTTCCTGATTGTCGCGTCGCGCGTCAACGAGAGCTACGATGCCTCTCCGGGGCACATCCGCGCCTACGACACCGTGTCGGGCGCGCTCAAGTGGACGTTCCACACCATTCCGCTCGAGGGGCAGGTGGGCCACGACTCGTGGACGTGGGTCAAGGGGGAGAGCTACGGCGGCGCGAATGCCTGGGGCGGCGTGACGATCGACGAAACGCGTGGGTGGGTGTTTGCCGCGACCGGCTCGGCCACTGAGGACTTCTACGGTGGATTTCGCAAAGGCGACAACCTCTTCGCCAACTCGGTCCTGGCGCTCGACGCGACGACCGGCGAACGAAAGTGGCACTATCAGACTGTTCGACACGACCTCTGGGACTATGACAATCCTCCGGCGCCAATCCTCGTCACCATCGGGTCCGGCCCCATTGCGAAGGATGCCGTCGTACAGCTCACGAAGATGGGCTTCACGTTCGTCCTCGACCGCGACACGGGCACGCCGCTGTTTCCGGTGGCTGAAGTTCCGGTGCCGCGCTCGACGGTGCCGGGTGAGGAGACGGCACCGACGCAGCTCGTTCCGCTGAAGCCCCAGCCGCTGGTCAGGCAGACGCTGACCGAGGCCGATCTCACGAGCATCACGCCGGAGGCGCGCGCGCAGGCGCTGAGAGATTTCCGCCGCTACCTGTCGGGGCCGATTTACACGCCGCCGAGCCTGCAGGGCACGATTACGACGCCAGGACACCTTGGTGGCGCCGAATGGCACGGCGCCAGCTTCGATCCCGTGCTCAACATGCTGTACGTCAACGTGAACGAGGCGCCGACCATCAACAGGCTCCGTCCCGTTCACGATCTTCCCGGGCTGGAAGGACAGACGCCCGTAGAGCTCGGACGGCAGATTTACGAGCGGACCTGCATGGCCTGTCATGGCGCCGCTCGGCAGGGAACGCCTCCCCACACGCCGCCCCTCGCCGACGTGAGGCGCACACCGCAGGAGATCGAGACGGTGATCGTGCAGGGACGCAATGCCATGCCTGCGTTCAGACAGTTCCGCGCTGGCGAGCTCAGCGCGCTGTCCGCATTCCTGAACACGCCGCCGAGTAACGTCACGCGCGCAGCGCCAACCGCGTCGGTTCCCGATCGCTACACAATCGATGGCTATCCCCTCTTCCTGGATCCGCACGGTGTGCCGGCCATCGCCCCACCCTGGGGCACGCTCAACGCGATCGACCTCGTCAAAGGGGAGATTGTCTGGAAGGTGCCGCTCGGGGAGTACCCGCAGCTCATCGCAAAGGGCATCCGCAACACCGGAACACTCAACTTCGGCGGCGCCGTTGCGACGGCCGGCGGGGTGATTTTCATCGCCGCCACGGCGGACGAGAAGATCCGGGCGTTCGAGAAGAGCTCGGGACGCGTGCTGTGGGAGCATCAGCTGCCGGCAGGCGGCTATGCGACGCCAAGCCTGTACATGATCGATGGGCGGCAGTACGTCGTGATCGCGGCGGGGGGCAGCGGCAAGAACGGCACGAAGGCGGGCGATTCGATCATCGCGTTCGCGCTGCCGCCGACTGGCCTCCAAAGTCACTCGCCTACAGGCGGAACGCAGGCCTCGGCGGACGGCTGGATCGATTTGTTCGACGGGTCGACGCTGAACGGCTGGGTGCACCTGAACGGTGGTCATCGTTTCACCGTCGAGGATGGTGCCATCGTCGGCAGGACCGTGGAGAGCAGCGCGAGCATGAACTCGTTCCTCTGCACCTTGCAGGAGTTCGACGACTTCGAGCTGGAGCTCGAGACCACGATCGATCGCATCACCAACTCCGGGATTCAGATCAGGACCCAGGTCCGTCCGGTGGCCATGGTAAACATGACGGGGCGCAGCTTCGAGGCTGCCGCCGGCCGGGTGAACGGGCCTCAGGTGGAGATTCGCCGGCGCTATAAGGGCCAGCCAGCGACTGGCCTCCTCTATGGCGAGGCGATGGGGACGAACTGGCTGTCGTCGCAGCAGAAGATCGACGAGGGGCATCCGTACTTCGTCGACGAGGGCTGGAACAAGGTGCGCATCGTCGCGAACGGTCCGCGGATTCAGACCTGGGTGAACGGACAACCGGTGGAAGACATCGTGAACGAGGCGGTCTACAAGACGCACGCCCGCGGGTTCATCGGCTTGCAGATCCATGGATTGAGCGAGCGTGAGGTGAACCTGCCTGCCAACGCCGGCTCGGGCATCACGACGTCGCAATCGTTGATCATCAAGTGGAAGAACATCAGGATTCGACCGTTGCCCAAGGGGCGATGAACCGCGCTGCCATGACGAGCGGACGAATCCATGACGCGGAAGCAAATATCGAGATCGGTCAGTCCAAATTGAGTCTTAACGCCGAGAGAGACTACCGCTCGCGCGTCTCGAGTACGTAGACGTCCGCGACAAAGAAGCCGACGTCCTGCTCGGGTTCGAGGTCTGCGCGCGTCAGGAGCGCGATCTCGCGTGCACGCGGCGTGAGGTCGGTGGCGACCACATCGAAGCCAAACGGCCGAAATTCGTCGATGCTGTCGTCGGCGGCAAGACGCTCCGTTTTACCTTCCTCGAGATCGCGTCGGAAGACGTCGACTGCCTGGTTGATGTCCCGCGGCACGAGATTGCTCGCGCGCGAGCTGAAGACGACAAACGTGCCGTCGTCGCTGACGAGCGCGCCGAAGCTGTCGTCGTTGCCCTGCTCGCCATCGCTGTTGCGACTTACGAGCCGCAGCCGATCGTTCTTCCGATCGAACACGAACGCGTCTGAGAAGAACTGGTTCCGGTCGCGGCGCACGAGCGTCACATCGTTCGATTCGAAGCCGACGAAACGGCCGTCACCAGAGATCGACGTCAGAAGACTCTGGCCGGTGAAGGTGTCGGTCGGCCCCAATGTGGTGATGCCCTCCGTCTTTCCTGTCTTACGGTCGTGGACGAAGACGTCATGGGCCTGGTCTCCGTCGCCGTCGACGAGGTTGCCGGCGGAGGTGTCGAAGGCGACCACGCGGCCGTCCGCGCTGATGATGATATTGAACGCGCCGCTATCGGCGAGCGCGCCGTTGTTGGCGACATCGATCCGTTCGATGGTGTGCGTCAACCGATCGACCACGAAGACGTGGGCGACGAAGTTCGGGTTGCCGTCAGGCACGAGCCGATCCGAGAACGAGCGGAACGCCACGAACCGTCCGTCCCCGCTGATCGATGGCGCGTTCGACCCGCCCGCCGGAAGGCCGTCGACGCTGCGACTGATGAGCTCGGTCGTGTGGGTCCGACGGTCATGCACGAACACATCCGCCGTGCCGGCGATGTCTCCCATGACGAAGTTCGAAGCTTCCGAGGCGAAGGCGACGAAGCGGCCGTCGCGGCTGATGTCCGCACGGCCCAGCAGCGACAGCATGCCACTGTTCCCGTCGCCCTCCACGCCGAGCGGCCCGACGCTCACGCGCTCGATCGTGTCGGTCTCGCGATCGCGCACGACGACGTCGGACGAAGCGTTGGTGTCGTTGGGCACGAGGTTGTCGGCAATGGAGACGAACGCCACGTAACGGCCGTCGGCGCTGATCGAGGCGACGTCGTTGTCGTTGTTGGCCTGCGCCCCATCGTCACTGATGCTGATCAGCTCGAATCGGCGGTGCTGATCGTTGTCCCACGTGTTCGATCGTGTGTGAACGCCGCTTGAAGTAAACGCGAACGCCGTCGAGATGATGACGGCAGCAGAAAGCTGTGTCCGCATCGCTCTCCTTTCTTCGGTCCGGACGCGAGGTGACAATCGCCCGGTGGGCTCTCCTCCGATTGGCTCAGATGCTGCCGCTCAAGTCGAGCCGCACCGTCGCGCGCGCGCAGTTGGTCGGCATCGCAATCTCGCAAATCTCGTACACGAGCAGGTAGAGTCCCGACTCCGTCTTTCCGAGCACGTCGACAGACCCATTCGTGAGATCGAGCCGGATCTTGCTGTTAGCCGGTGTGAGCGACACGAACGAGAGCGTCACGTTCGCCAGCGTCGCGGGCGCGCCGCCCAGCCGGTCGTTCGCGAGCACGTTCGCGATCGCCGTGTTCGCCACTTTCGACGACGCCCGAGCGTAATCGCTCCCGGCCGTGATCGGCGTGGCCAGGACCGTCACCGTGACGATCGCGTCATCGCAGTTCGACGGCATCGCGATCTCGCAGATGCGGTAGTTGAGCGTGTGCGTACCGACCGTCGTTCCATTGGCGACGGTCACGGCGCCGGTGGCGAGACTGAGCGTGATGCCGGCGTGCGTGGACGCCAGTTGCGACAGGCTCACCTTGGCGAGCGTGGCAACCGCGGCGGCAAACTTGTCGTTGGCCAGCACATTGGCGACCGCCGTTCCACCCACCTTCGGCACCAGTCCGCTGTCGTTCACCGCGTCGATAACGAAGAGCTTTACGGTGACCGTGACATCGGCGTCATCGCAGTTCGTCGGGTCGACGATCTCGCAGATGCGGTACGTCAGCGTGTGCGTCCCGGCGGCCGCGCCGAGCGCGACGAAGACCGACCCGGTGGCGGCGTCGAGCGTGATCCCCGCGGCCGTCGACGACACGGTGGACATCGTCACGCGTGCGGTCGTCGCAGGAGTCCCGCCAAGCGTGTCGTTCGCGAGCACGTTCGCCACCACGGTTCTTCCTGGGAACGTCCCGCCGCCGGTATCGTTCACCGCATCGATGACATAAGGCGCCAGGACGTTCACCGTCACCGTGGCATCGTCGCAGTTCGACGCGTCCGCGATTTCACAGATCCGATATGTCAGCGTCGCAACCCCGAGGGCCCCGCCCGCAGCAAGATTGACCGCACCGCTGGCGGGGTCGAGTGCTAGTCCTTCGGATGTGGACGACACCTGCGTGAGCGTTACATGCGCGTGCGTCGCAGCGAAGCCCCCGATCCGATCGTTGGCGAGGACGTTCGCTACCGCCGTGCCGCCAGCCACAGTCATGGTCGAACTGTCGTCGGCGGCATCCATCACGTATGGCACCAGCGCGACCGTGTAGTCGGGGACCACGGCGACGTGGCCGGGCCCGGGCGTGACGGGAATTAGACTCGTCACGGCGTTCGTGTTCACGTCGGCCACGGCAACCTTCGCGAGGCGCGGAACAGCGACGTAAATGGTGCGTCGATCCGCCGTCACGCCGATGCCGGCGGCAGTGTTCTGTTGCGTCCAATTGGGGCCGTCGTGTCCGAGGTCGATGATCGTTGACCACGAAACGGCATCTGTGATCGTGTCGACGATGACGACGTGACTGCCCGGAAAGAACCCCGAGCCGTACCCGGTGTTGACAAATGTTGACTGAATACCGACATAGAGGCGGCTGCCATCCGGCGTCAGGGCAAGTGGGCCCGGCACCGAGCCAAGAAAGATCGTGCCGGCCACCGACTCTGAGGCGGTGTCCACGAGGACGATGTTGCCGCCTGCGGTGATCCCAGAAGTTCCGGTGCCGAAGACGAAGACGCCGACATAGGCTCGAGTCCCGTCCGGCGAGAGTGCGACGGACAACGCGTTGTTCGCGACGCCCGGAATGGGTGCGGTTGTGGCCTCGAACGAGCGTACGAGCGTGTTGGTTGCAGTGTCGATGACGTAAACGAGACCGGCCGCCACGTAGGCGCGAGTGCCGTCGGGTGTGATAGCGATCTCACCGCTGCTCCCGACAGGGATCGTCGCGATCACGGAATGCTGTGTCGCGTCGACGACCTCGACGGTTCCGCCGCCCGTCATCACGTACAGCGAACCAGCGTCCGGCGTCACCGCAAGATACGACGGATTGTCTCCGACGGGGATCGTGGCAATTACCGCATCAGAGCCGGTATCGATCACCGAGATGGAGTCGGACTCTGCGTTGGTCACATACGCGCGGGTGCCATCGCGGGTAATGGCGACGCGTGTAGGTCCGGTGCCGACCGGAATCGTGCCCATTACTGTGCCGGTTGCCGTGTCAAGCACTGAGACGACATTGGCACCCTTGTGAGCCACATAGGCTTTCGTTTGCGCTTCCGCCCGGGTGACGCCCGCCGCGACGACCAGCGGAAGCCACGCCAGCACGACGAGGCGGGTTGCACACGGTCGACGTCCATTTCGCACCTTCACGGAATACCTCCTCTTGCATGAGACGTGGGAGGCGTGAGGTGCGGAACAGGGCATATACTGAGCGTCGTCGACCGGGGACGAAAACTGTAACCTCCTCTGTTCACATCGTGTTGCCGGAGCGCGATCGAGCGGCCCAATGAGTGCAGTCAGGCGACTCGGCCCTCTTCTCCTCCTCACGGTGATTGCCGCCGGCACGCCAGCCCTCTCAGCGACACCGCTCGATGACGCCATTCGTCTCCAACGCGAAGGCCGAAACCGCGAAGCCCAGCGTGCGCTGCGCGCGATGTTGCCCGGCCTTCGCGCTTCAAGCGATCTCGCGGCGTTGGCCCGCGCGCTCGCGTCAGCGACCGACGCATCGCTCGCGCTGGGCGAGTACGAGGCGGCGATTCAGGAGGCGCAGGAGGCGTTCGAGGTCCATCAGCGGCTCGGTCAGCAGGCGGACGCGGCGTGGGACCTCAACGCGATCGGCCTCGCTAACCTCTACTTGGCCCGCTACGACAGCGCGCTCGCCAGCTATCAGGGTGCATTGGAACTGGATCGCGCGAGTGGCGACGGCGACGGCGAAATCACGCGGTTGAACAACATCGGGAACGTGCATTACATGCGAGGCCGGTATGCGGACGCGCTCCGGCTGTATGAGGACGCGAAGGCGAAGGTCGACACGCGGACCTCGGAGCGTTCCCGCGCGCGCCTTCGAAAGATGACGATCTCGAACCTTGCCGTGCTTCACCAACGGCTCGGCGCCGACCAGCGCGCGCTCGACTTGTATGCGCAGCTCAGAACCGGCGAGACGATGCAGCCGAGCGAGGAAGCGCAGTTGCTGATCAATCAGGGTTGGCTCTTCCGGCGTCTCGGCGATCCGATCAAGGCGATGCAGATTTATCGGCAGGCGCAAGCGCTCTTCGCCCGCGGCCAGCACCGCGATGGCGAGATCGGTGCCTGGCGCAACATCGGCATCGCGTACGCCCTGGACCTGAACGATTACGAGCGAGCCTTGGACGCGTTCGAGGCGGCGCTGAAGCTGGCCCGCGGATCGTCGAACCAGAGAGGAGAAGTGCAAGCCCTTCTGTACCGCGGCGAGACGCTTCGCCGCATGGGCCGGCTTGACGACGCGGCTGCCGATCTCGAGACGGCACTCGGCGGCGCTACGCGAGTGGGGCTCGTCGAAGAGCAGTGGAAGGCGCTCTACAGCCTCGGTCGGGCTTTCGAGGTCCAGGGCCGCGGCGATGACGCCCGGCGGTCCTACGAGCAGGCCATCACCGCCATCGAGTCGGTTCGCGCCGATCTTCAGGCCATTGCTCTCAAGTCGGAGTTTCTTGCCGACAAGCGCGACGTCTACGACGCGCTGATCGGGCTTCGGCTGTCAGCCCCGTCGGCCTCGGCGGCGGACGTGTTCGAGCTCATCGAGCAAAGCCGCGCGCGCACCTGGCAGGATCGTCTCCAGCCAAGCGCGCAGCCAGTCTCGCTCGCCGAGGTGCAGCCGAAGATTGCCCCGGGCGCAATGCTCCTCGAGTACTGGAGTGCAGGGGCGGCCTCGGCGATGCTTTGGATTTCCCACTCCGCGTCGGGCATTGTCGGGCAGGCATCGAGCCTGGACGACATCACCAGCGTGCAGCGCTTGGGCGACGCTGTGTCGCGCGATGGCGACGACTGGCGGACGGCATCGGTCGCCGCGGGACGTATGCTGCTGTCCGGGTTGCCGGACTTGACGGGCGTGACCCGGCTGCTCATCGTTCCCGACGGCCCGTTGCATGACATCCCGTTCGAGGCTCTCACCGTTCCCAACGCAGACGATCTGCTCGTCGAGCGGTTCGACATCAGCTATCTGCCGTCGGCCGCGTTTCTCGTCCACCGGAATGCGCAGTCAGACCGTCGGTGGCAGTGGCCATGGCAGCGCACGCTGGTGGCCTTCGGCGATCCGCCGCCGGTGTCGGCCGCGCCTTCGACGGGCGGGGCGGCGCTGCCGCGTCTGTCCTACGCCGACGAAGAGATTCGAAGCATTGCCGAATCGCTCCATGGGCAGTCGGTGCTGCACATGGGCGCAGGCGCTCAGAAGCGGTTTCTTCACCAGGACATGCCCACCGCGCCGCTGCTGCACTTCAGCACCCACGCGATCGGCGACACGCGCGATCCGGAGAGGTCGCGCATCCTGCTCGCACCGGCCACGCCGGGCGGACCAGCCGACTATCTGTTCCTGCGCGAGATCTATGACCTGGACCTGACCGGCGTGCAGCTCGTGACCTTGTCGGCGTGCGACACAGAACGCGGCAGGGTGATCCGAGGAGAGGGCGTGGAAGGATTCAGCCGCGCGCTGCTTGCGGCCGGCGCGGCAACGGCGGTCACGACGAAGTGGGATGTCGTCGACCGTGCCAGCGCGGAGTTCATGAAGCAGTTCTACTTCGCCCTTGCGCGCGGGCAATCGGAAGCGTCGGCGCTGCGACAGGCAAAGCTGCACTTCCTGCATTCGCAGCTTGCGTGGTCGCATCCGCGCTACTGGGCCGGCTATGTGTTGAACGGGGATGGTCGAGAGCGGCTCCCGCGAGTGGTGCCGTGGAGCGCGCTGGCAGGCGCCCTTCTAGTGAGCGCGCTCGGCGTCTTCACCGGCGCACACCGATTCGTCACGCGGCGTCGCCGACACTAGCGAGGCTGCGCCTCAGACCATCGAGGCTCCGCCTCAGCTAGACCGCATGCTTGATAACGCCCCGCTGACGCGGGGCTAGTCCCGCGAGTCGCTTGCAGCGTCAGGTCCACCCGGGGTCGCCGCTTCGGCCGGCAGCCACGGGGTGACCGTCCACGCGCCTTCGTCACAGAGCAGACCGAACACCTGGATCGGCAACGATGAAACCACCCGCACGGATGCGCCGGGCGGCGGTACCATTCCGTCGAACAACTCGGACAATTCGAGCGCCAGCCGATAGCCGTTCTGGAGCGATCGCGTTGCGGAATGAAGCAGTGTGCCGTCGGAAGCGAGCAACTCCATAGTCACGTTGGCGCTTGCGAGACTGGGATTCTGAAGCGCCAGCGCCGCGTACTGCATCCCGTTCATGGCGGGCAGCGGGCCGACCGTCGCCAGAGATCGCGTCGTACCTGAAAAGATCGGGTGCGTCGTCGAAAGAAGCGGCCAGCTGCTCGTCGCGGCCGGAATGCCCCGCATGTATGAATAATAGGTGGCTCTCGACAAGTCCGGATTGTCGATCCGCAGCCTTGCTGCCGTCAGGTTGGCTGGTTCGCGAAGCGTGAACCGCATCTCGGTCGAGCTCACGAACCGCACGTCTGTAATAGAGATGTCTTCGACGCGTAGCCGCGAGCGGCTGTTGAATCCCATACCCTGAACCGAGACAACCGTTCCAGCCGGGAACCAGCCGTCGCCTGGAACGACGTTGCTGATCGCGACGCTGCCGCCGACGGTCACGGTGCCCGCGGCCACTCTCGGGCGGACCACTCCGCCGGCCACGGTCCAGAGCGACGACGGATTGAGCGTGAATTGTGTGCGGCTGCCCGTGGCTGCGCCCTCCCGGATACGCAACGCAACCGACATGATCGGGTAGTCGCCCGCTACCGGCGTCGTCGTCACGTACGCAATGGTCACGTGGTTGCTGTCGACCACGGCGGCGCCAGCCGCTTCGCCGGTCGGGGCGAAGACCCCGATGCCGATGACGGCGTCAAACATTGCAGCGTCGAAAGCGAAGGAGGGACGGCCTCCGGAGATCGGCGTGCCGTCTGTGTCCTCCAGTTTCATCTGAACGGTGCCACCCGCGGGCGCTGTCTCGTCCCGAAAGCGGAACGTAAGCTCGTTACCTCGCTCGCTCGCCGCGCTCATCCCGAGCGCAAACAGGAGCATGACTGCAGCCGACAGTTTGATTCGCAACATCGTGATCACCTTGGAGCGACTCTGAACGATTGCAGCGCCGATTCGGCAATGGGCCCGCCAGCAGCGTCGTACGCCGTCACGTCCCACAGCAACGTTCTGCCGGGAGCGATCGACGCTCGAACTGGCGGTGGCAGGTCCACGCCGACTGCCGATGTGGAAGTGGACCAGAGCTCCTGACGGTCCACTGCCATGAGCCGCACGCGGTAGCGGACCGCCCGATCGACGGCGAGCCATTCGAGCCGTCGCGGCAATTCCATCTGCTCACCGATCGGTCCTCGCAGCTTGACCGACAGCGAGCGCGTGACCTCGTCACCCGTCGTCACGCGGCTGGGAAGCTCAGGCGCGTTTCGCGTGAGAAAGAAATAGGAGCTGCCTGCGGCAATTCCGATCAGCAAAACAGCTGCCACCGCGCCTGCAGGAAACGCGCCGAACCGAAACCATCGAGGTCGGGAATGACCGGCAGGGATCTCCGTGGAGCGTTGATTCAGGCGGACCACGCCATCGCGTACGAAGGCCGCTTCGTCGGGTCGAACACTGCTGGACGTCACCGCGAGTAGCAGCGCGAGCTCCGCCTGGCAGCTGAGACAGCCGCGAATGTGCTTGTCGGCGGCAGTCTGTTCCTGGACGCCGAGCGCGCCGTCGGCGTAGCGTCCCAGCTGTTCAACCGACAGGCAATCGTCGCTCGGACCAAGCGCCGCTCTCAGGATTTCATCTTCCATCGCGTCACCGCGGCATTCAACTTTCGCTTGGCGCTAACGATGTACGCCTTGGCGCCGCTCGTGTTGGTCAAGCCGAGCGCCGTCGTGATCGCATCGAGCCGCATATCGTGGCCGTAATGCAACGCCATCACGCGTTTTTCCGTCTCGTCGAGCACGTCGTCCATCAGCATCCGCACCATATGTCTCGCATCGCCCGCAGCGAGCGCCGCCAGCGCCTCGTTCAGCTCGGAGGGTATGTCGACGATGTTATCTTCCGGCACTTCGCGACGTCGCGTCGCGCGTGCGCGCGCCTCGTCGCGGCAGCGGTTGCGCGCGATGACGTACAACCAAGTCGTGAACTTGGAATCGCGCCGGAACGTGTCGAGGCTGGAATAGGCTTTGACGAACACGTCCTGCGCCAGATCCGGCGCAAGATCGCGGTTGCCGGTGAGCCGGTAACACCATGCGATGACCCGGCCGCGGTGACGGTGGAACAGCTCGTCGAGCAGCTGACGAGATCGGTCTGAGGCCGGCGCCAAATTGTACTCGGCAATCAGCTCCTCGTCCGAGAGCGCCTCCATGGGGCCGAGTATAGGCTTTCCAAGCCATACAAATGAGACGAAGCGCGACGCTCGATCGGAACACGAACCACGTAACTGTTTTCGAAACACGTAAGCGTTTGGCAGTGACTACTCCTGACGGAACGCACGCATGGGGTCGCTTCCTGCGGCGCGACGGGCGCGGAATACCCATCCACGAGTTCCTTCGCCGACTCGATGCACTGAAAAGCGCCGCTTGATTTGGTTTGGACCGTTCGCCCGCCTTCCTCTTGTGACACTCCGCGTCTGGCGTTAGAATTCAGCCACGTGCCGTGAGGGCGGCCTACGGTCCGCGTAAAGGGTCGAACCCACCCCTGCGAGCTCACAACAGTCAGAACCCTGACTTCCAGCCCGAGAGATGCGGACGCCGGGCAACAATGGAAGGAAGGGGTCCATGTCCAACTCGAATCTCCCCGAACGCGCTTCGCTCGAATATCTAAAAAAACTGGCAAAAGATCGACTGCAGGAGCTGCGGCGAACAGACCCTCAGGCGAAGCTTGCCACAGCGCTGCTGGCCGTGGCGCGCGATCACGGCTTCACCAGCTGGCCCGCCCTGAAAGCTGAGCTCGAGCAACGGCAAACAGAGGACGTCACCCTTTTCTTCGAGGCCTGTGGCAAGGGCGACGCCGACGTCTTGCGCGGCTTGCTCGTGAAAAACCCAAGCCTGGTTCGCACACCCAACCCTGAGGCGCAGCACCAGGGCTGGACGGGGCTGCACGCCGCGGCCAGGGGAGGTCACGTGAGCGCCGTACGGCTGCTGCTCGAGCACGGCGCGGATCCGAACGCGCGCGAGGCCGGTGACAACACTTATGCGCTGCATTGGGCTGCCGCTCACGGGCAAGTCGAGACCGTGCGTGCGCTGCTCGATGCGGGCGGCGATGTACACGGCACGGGCGACGTACACGAGCTCGACGTCATCGGCTGGGCAACTTTCTATCGCGCGCCGGGTGACGATCCAACAGAGATGGACGTGTCGCGGCGGGACCTGGTCGCGCTCCTGCTCGAGCGCGGCGCGCGCCACCACATCTTCTCGGCGATGTCAGTCGGCGACCTGGACCTGATTCAGAAGCTTGTGGAGCAGGACCCGGAAGCGCTCGACCGCCGCATGTCGCCCTTCGAACACGGGCAAACACCGCTGCATTTCGCCATGAGCCGGAAGCGCTACGAGCTCCTGGATCTCTTGATCGAGCTCGGCGCTGACCTCGAGGCGCAAGACCGGAGTGGTCAGACCGCGCTTGCAGTTGCGATGCTGCGGGGGGATCGAGAGGCGATGCAGCGCCTGCACGCAGCAGGAGCGAAGCAGCCGAAAACCATCACCCAGTCGAGCTTCAGGGCGAGCATGGCCAACATGGCTCACTCCATCAAGAAAGGTGTCCCGATGATTACTGTCCCAGATGTCGCTCGGGCGCTCGACTGGTACGCGTCGATCGGATTCAAGGAAATCGCACGATTCGAGGACGACGGTCTCGTGAACTTCGGCATGGTTTCCTTGGGAAAAGCCGAACTCATGCTGAACATGCACGGAAAACCTGGCCCCCACGACGTGAGCCTGTGGTTTTACACCGACCAGGTCGACAGCCTCTACCAACTCCTCAAGTCTCGGCAGCTCGAAGCGGCGCAAGCTGCGCTCGCTGGTGAGCCGGGCGAGCATGAAGGGATCGAGTTTGAACAGGACATTGAGGACATGTTCTACGGGGCGCGACAGTTCTGCGTTCGCGATCTGAACGGCTATGAGCTGTATTTCATAAAGGACACAACACCCGCAACCTGAGGAGAGCTACAGATGACACGAATCACCGTCCTGGTCGGCGCTGCAACGCTGGCGATTGGAATCGCCGCCGGCGCATTGCTGGCGCAGCAACAGCCGCCCGCACCGCAACCCTTCGTCGTGGGGAACCGTCTCGGTCTGCCGATCAATCCGGCCGCCGATGGAACCTTCGACCCTATCTCGTCGAATGTGAAGGTGTACGGCGCCATCTACTCAGCGGAGAGTTGTTCATACGATCCCACCCGTGGCGTGATCGTGGTACCGAACCGCGGCGTTGCGCAGACCGTCCAGGCCAACAACGCCTGGGTGTCGTTCATCAACCATGATGGGTCCATCCACACGGCGCGGTGGATCGGTATCCAGAACCCCGCCGAGCGGACCACGCTGACGCCGCCACTCGTCTTGAACGAACCGTACGGCAGCGACATCGCCAATGGCATGCTGTACGTGGCCGATCGTGATGGGGGAACCAGCCCGGCCGACCCGAGTGTGTCGGTCGTGCGCCGGTTCAACCTGCAGACGGGCGCCCCCGCCGGCGAGGTCCGCGTGGAACGTTCCCCATGGTTCAACGACATCGAGGTCGCCGCCGACGGCACCATCTACGCGACGCAGACTGGTGTCGGTGGTGAGAAGCCTGACCCCACGACCTGGCAGGTATGGAAAATCGCGCCCGACGGCACCGCCTCGACCATCGTGCAGGGCGCCCCGCTTCGTCAGCCCAACGGCATTGCCATCGATCCGCAGGGCAACATTGTCGTCGTCAATATCGGCACTACGGAAGTGCTGACCTTTTCTCCGGAGGGCAAGTTACTGCGGACTGAGAACGCAGCCCAGGCGGGCAGCGATGGGCTCGTGATCATGCCGGACGGTACCAAGTATGTGAGCAGCGTGCAGAACGGGGGCGTGTCTCGCATGCGTCCCGGGCAGCCCGCAGAGCTCATCGCCCGGAACATCCCGAACGCCGCGTCCATGTGCTACGACGAGGGGGCGAAGCAGCTCGTGATCCCGATGAACGCCAACAATGCGCTTGCGTTCATACCGCTCAACTAGGTTAGGGGAGAGGACGCGCGAGAACCGCAATTCCCGTCTATGATGACTGCTCAGATTCGCGAGTCAAGCGGTTCCAGGAAGGAAACTTGATCAGGAGTATCCGATGAAATCGCACCGTCCTGCACGACTTGCATCGCTCCTGCTTGGGCTGCTCCTGCTGGGTTCAAGCGCTTACACGCCCACTGTCGCTACTCAAACCCCACGACAGCCTGGGCTGCCCTCCCCAGAACAGTTCTTCGGCTTCCAGATGGGAGCGGATCGCAAGCTCGCCAACTGGGACAAGCTGCACGAGTACTACCAGCTCCTGGGGAAGAGCTCGAACAAGATCAAAGTGGTCGAGCTGGGCAAGTCGAGCGAGGGGCGTCCCTACCTTGCGATCTTCATCTCGTCGCCAGCCAACCTCGCCAGGCTCGATCACTACAGGCAGATCAACGCGCGGCTGGCCGATCCGCGCGGGCTCTCGGAGGCCGAAGCGAAAAAGCTCGTGGCCGAAGGCAGAGCGGTCGTCATTCAATCGTTTGCGCTCCACTCGAGCGAGGTCGCGGCATCGCAGACCGCCGCCGAGTTCGTCTACGACAGCCTCAGCCGGACAGACGACGAGGCCCAGCGGCTGCTGGACAACGTGATCAGCATCGTGACGCCATCGATCAACCCTGACGGAACGCAGATGATCGCGGACTGGTACATGAAGTACGTCGGAACGCCGCACGAGGCGGCGGGGCTGCCCTGGCTCTATCAGAAGTACGCCGGCCACGACAACAACCGCGACGGGTTTGCGTTGAACCTGCCCGAGTCGCAGCACCTCGGCAAGCTGATGTATCGCGACTGGATGCCGCAGGCGTATGTCGATCACCACCAGATGGGGAGCAGCAACGCGCGACTCTATATCCCGCCCTACGCGGAGCCCATTCGCCCCGACGCCGATCCGCTGGTCTGGCGCGAGATGGCCTGGTGGGGTGCGCACATGGGCAACCGTCTCGAGGCGGCCGGCAAGACCGGCGTAATCGGCGCGGCGATCTACTCAGGCTGGGGCCACATGGGCTTCCACTGGATCACGCCGTTCCACAACATTGCCGGCATGCTGACCGAATCGGCGAGCGCACGGCTGGCGACCCCGATGTTCCTGCATCCCGATCAGCTCCGCGGCGGTCCCCGCAACCTTCCCGCGTACGAATCGCAAACCACCATGCCCAGCCTGTGGCCGGGCGGCTGGTGGCGCGTGCGCGACATCGTCGAACAGCAGAAGATTGCGGCGTGGGCTACCGTGGATCTTGCCGCGAGAAACCGAGAGACCGTGCTGTGGAACATGTACCTGAAAGGCACGCGCCAGACCGAGCGCGGGGCGAACGGCGCGGTCAAGGCCTACGCCATTTCCGCTGCGCAGCACGATCCGCTCACGGCCAGGAAACTGGTGAACACCCTGCTCAACTCGGGTGTCGAAGTCCATCAGACGAAGGCGCAGCTCGTGGCCGACGGCAGGGTGTACGGACCCGGCTCGTTCGTCGTCTCGATGGCACAGCCCAAGGCAGGCCTCGTGCGGTGGATGCTGGGCCGCACGTTCTATCCCGACAACTCCTACACGCGCGATCGCGAGGGCAATCCCATCCGTCCGTATGACATGTCGACCGACACCTTCAGCGAGTTCATGGGCGTGCGCTGCGATCCGCTTGCCGAAACCATCACCGCAGATCTGGCGAAGCTCACGGCTCAGGTCCCGCTCGTCGGAACGGTCGTGGCGAGCGCGCCGAACGGGTACGTCTTGAGCACGAAGCTGAATGACAGCTTCCGCGCCGTCACTTTGCTGCTCGAAAAAGGCGTCGCCGTGCGACGCGTACCGCGTACCGACGGCTTCACGCCCGGCGACTTCATCGTCGCGGGCGGCGCGAACGCGGTCGTCGCGGACGTGGCGAAGCAGACGGGCGTAGACTTCACGGCGGTTGGCAGCGTAGTGCCGGCTGGCGCCTACGAGATCCGCAAGCCGCGGATCGCGATGTACCAGCGCTACGGCGGCGGCAACATGGACGAAGGCTGGACGCGGCTGATGTTCGAGCAATTCAGTGTTCCGTTCAAGTCGCTGATGGACGCCGAGTTGAAGAAGGGCGACCTCAACGCCAGCTACGACGCCATCGTACTGCCGGCCGATTCGATTGCGGCGATGACCGGCGAGCGCCCGCAGGAGGGCGCCGGCGGCGGGCGGGGCGGCGGCGCCGGAGGTGGGCAAGACATCACGCCGCCCGAGTATCGCAGCGGATTTGGTGCCGACGGCGTCAAGGCGCTGCAGGCGTTCGTGCAGAAGGGCGGGACGCTCGTCACGTTCGGCCAGGCCGGCGATCTGCCGATTCAGCGCTTCGGCCTGCCGCTGCGCAACGTCGTCGCGGGCCTGCCCTCGAAGGAGTTCTGGTCGCCGGGCTCGACGCTCCGCGTGCGGTACGAGACGCAACATCCTCTCGCCTATGGCATGCCGGCCGAAGGGTTCGCGCTCTTTCTGGCCGGGAGCCAGGCATACGAAGTGACGTCAACCGAGAGCAGTCAGGACGTCGAGATCGTCTCGACCTATCTAGAGCGCGACATCCTCCAGAGCGGGTGGCTGCTGGGCGAACAGGTGATCGCGAAGAAAGCGGCGGCCGTGGCCGTCAAACATGGCACCGGCAGGGTCGTGCTGATCGGCTTCCGCCCCCAGCATCGCGATCAGACGCATGGGACGTTCAAGCTCGTGTTCAACGCGCTGTTCAGCTTTCCCGGGGGCTCCGCGTCGCGCACGTCGCCAGCCGTGGCGCAGCGGTAGGGGAGCGGCGAGCGGCAGCACCACACCACATGTGAATCGATTCAGCAGGTGGCCGCTCCACGACCTACTTCGCCGCGGTGACTATCGTCAGCTCGTCGGTCTTTTCGTCCAGTACCGCAACGCCGCAGGCGGTCTCGTTGCCGCTCGCGTCGAATTTGCAACCCCACATGGCCGCGGCCTGTGCGCCGCACTCGCCCTTGTCCAGGTCCGCAACCCAGAACCCCGAGCCTGCGGGCTTCTTGCCCGTATTGCCTGCCGCGAATGTGGCAACGAGCAACTCCGCCGTCGCCGTGCCCCCGTTCCGGCACGCGAAGGCACCGACGGTGTACGCGAACAGAACCTTGTCTTCGTCGTCCCACACAAGGTTCGTCTCTTCGACATCTCCGTCGCCGTCGACATCGAGCTTCTCGATCCAGAAGCTGTCGGTGTCGGCCGCGCTATTGGCTGTCGAGACCTTCGCCTTGTTGTTGCCGGCGGTTGTGGTGGTCTTCGCGCCCGCGGGTGCCGCGCTTCCGGCCTTCTTCGCAACGGCAGCCGGCTTCACCGAGGGTCCCGTGGCAGTGCTCTGGGCCATTACGAGACTCGCTGCGCCTGCAAACAGTCCAGCAATCACCACAGTTCCCAACTTCGTCACATCTTTCATGGCTTCTTCCCTTCGCTAAGTTGCCTACTTCTTCTTCTTTTCCTCTTCGGTGATGCTCGTCAGCCTGACGGGCTCCTGCCCGTAGTTCTCGAGCTCGAGCCTGCCGTTCTTGACCGTGATCGATGACGCCGCCAGCATCTTGCCCTCGCCCTTGTCATTCGGCTTCATCCGCATCTCGATGAGGGTGAAGGGATAGTCCATCGCTCGCGAGTCGGTCGCGGCCGCCCCGAAGCTCACGGGCTTATCGGTTGCAATGACGATCTGGCGGGTGCCATCGTCCATCTTGTTCTCGACCGCATACCTGAGGTCCCACCCGAGGCTGTTGGGCGTGCGGATGAACCCGGTGCGCGGCTTGATCTTCTGCAACGCGGTGAGCAACTTTCGCTGACCGTCTTCGCCGTACTTCGCAGTCTCGACCAGGCCGAGGAGCGACTTGCGTTCCGCGGCGGTGGTCCAGCGTTCTATGGTGATTTCCGTGACGCCGGCCTGGCCGGTGGGCATGCTGACGTCGAACGCCGTGAAGCGCAGCGGGTCCTGCTTCGTCGGCGCTTCAGTCGGCGTTCCCGCCAGCGGCATCACGAGCATGAGCGCAACACCGATGGCTGCGGCTCACCCCGAAACACGAAGCTGTCTGCACATCACTGCTCTCCTTTGCGGGCGGATAGTCGCACCGCGTTAATCTCGTAGTTTGCGTGGCCGTTGGTTCGCGGATTCGGAGCCTCCGACCGCACTCGAGTCAATCGGTTGGCGATGTATTGGTATCGAACTTCAAAAGGAATCGTCCAGGCGTCACTGTTCATTGCTCCGGATGGCGACACCGGTGGCAAGAACTCTGCCGATGCGATGTTGGTGCCGGATGGGCTAGAATGGGTAGCGAAGACTCAATGGCCAGACCCAATCGGTCTGTCGCCGGCCTCTGCATCGCCGTCATCGTCCTGGCGGCGTTTCTGCCAGGGATCTCTGCGCTCGACTACGCGCTGTTCGAGCCGCAATGGGTCCTGCTCCCGGACGAAGTTCGTCTAGCTGTTTACAGCCCGGTCGAACCCGGCGACGAGCAGCCGGTTCCGTTTCTTTCTCTTCTCCCCTCACGCGCCCCTCCGTCAGTTCCCCTCGCGTAGTCACGCGTCAACAGACTTCTTAACTACGGCGGACGAGGGTCCGAAGCAGTCGGCGTCACGACGCCCTCGTCGACGTCCTGCGCACAGGGGGACTTGTGAAGACAACCGTTTCGAATTTCGCAGTGGCGAACCGTCCGGGATGGAAGCACTACATCCACCGCCTTCAGGGCTCGACGGTCCGCTTCGATCTCAGCAGCTATGAATCGCCGGTCGCCGCCATCGCAGAGCTTGAGAGCGCGTGTCGCACGTTATCGGACCAGGAGATCCTCGGCCGCAGCCGGGCGCTGCATGCCTCCGCTCGTTCGGGCGAACCGCGTGCGGCGCTGCGGGCTTCGCTGTTCGCGCTGGCACGTGAAGCGTCCCGTCGCGTGCTGGGGCAGCGTCCCTTCGACGAACAGCTCGTGGCGGCGCTCGCCATGGACGATGGGCACGTCGTCGAGATGCAGACGGGTGAGGGGAAGACGCTCGCGGCGGTGATGCCGGCGGCGCTCAATGCCTTCACCGATCGGGGCGTGCACATCCTGACGTTCAACGACTACCTGGCGCGCCGCGACGCGGAGTGGATGGGCCCTGTCTATCGAATGCTTGGTCTGTCGGTTGGCCACGTTCAGGAGGGGATGGTTCCCGCCGCGAGACGTGCCGCGTACAGCGCGGACATCACCTACGTCACCGCAAAGGAAGCCGGATTCGACCACCTTCGCGATCTGCTCGCGATGAACGCGGCCGATCTGGTGCATCGGCCGTTCAACGTCGCACTGGTGGACGAAGCGGATTCGTTGATGATCGACGAGGCGCGGGTCCCGCTCGTGATTGCGGGCAGCATCGAACGTGACATATCGCTCGCGCCACGGTTGGCGGAGATCGTCGCGTCTCTCGCGCCTGGGGTGCATTTCGACACCGACGAGTACGGGCGGGACATCGAGCTGACCGAGGCAGGCATCGAGCACGTCGAGCGGGTTCTCGAGTGTGGTGCCCTCCACAGCGCAGAGAACATCGCGCTGCTGACCGGGCTGAACTGCGCGCTCCACGCTCGCGCCCTCCTTCGTCGCGACGTCGATTACATCGTTCGCCACGGCCGCATCGAGATCGTCGACGAGTTCACCGGTCGCGTCGTCGCGGATCGTCACTGGCCCGATGGATTGCAGGCCGCCCTGGAGGCCAAGGAGGGCCTCGAGCGACGGCCGGACGGGCGCATTCTGGGGTCGATGACGCTCCAGCGGTTTCTGCGCGGGTACCCCCGGCTGTGCGGCATGACAGGAACGGCGAGGGGCGCTGCAGCCGAACTCCATCAGCTCTACGGACTCGACGTTGTCGTCATTCCCACCCACCGCCCCATGATGCGCGTCGATCGAGGCGACCTCGTCTTCACACACCGTGAGGCGAAGCACCGCGCAATCGCTGACGAAATCCGGCGCGCGCATGCCACAGGACGTCCCGTGCTGGTTGGTACGGCCACAGTCACCGAGTCGGAGAGCCTGGCCGAGCGGCTTCGCGCCGCGGGCGTGCGCTGCAAGGTGCTGAACGCGAAGAACGATGCCGAGGAAGCGCTCATCGTCGCGCGCGCCGGGGCATTGGGCGCGGTCACGATCTCCACCAACATGGCAGGTCGGGGCACCGACATACGCCTTGGCGAGGAGCGGAGCGGGGCGTCGGGGGTCCCCGCGAGCGACGAGCTTGGCGGGGTACGGGGGTCCCCGCCATTCAAGCCTGCCGGGTCCGAGGCCGACCGCGAGCGTGTTGCGGCACTCGGTGGCCTGTACGTCATCGGGACGAACCGGCACGAGAGTGAACGCGTGGACCTGCAGCTCCGGGGACGGGCAGGGCGTCAGGGCGATCCGGGCGAGTCCCGATTCTTCGTGAGCCTCGAGGACGACCTCATGGTGCGATACGGCATCCACAGTCTGATTCCAGCGCGATTCCTTCCCGAGACGTCTGACCAACCGATCGAGAGTCCGATCGTCCGGCGGGAAGTCGCGCGCGCGCAGCGCATCATCGAGGGTCAGAACTTCGAGATTCGACGGACGCTGGCACGCTATGCCGCGGTTGTCGAGGAGCAGCACCGTCGGCTCATCGAACGGCGTCGCGCGATTCTGACGGGCGACGACCAGCCCGACGTCTGGGAGCGCGCGCCGGAACGTCGCGCGGCGCTCGTCGCCGCGGCAGGCGAACACGCCGTGATCGACGCCGAGCGAGTCGTTACGCTCGCGTGCATCGACCGCGCGTGGCGGGACCATCTCGGGCTGTGCGCGGATCTTCGCGAGGGCATCCACCTGGTTCGACTGGGTGGTCAGGATCCGCTCACGCAGTTCACGAGCGGAGCGATACGGGCGTTCTCGGAGATTGATGAGGCGATCGACGGAGCGGTGCTCGCCGCGCTGGCCACTGTGCGTGTGGCGGGAAGTGAGCTGGATCTCACGGGTACCGGCCTCAAGGCCCCGTCGGCGACATGGACCTACCTCGTGAACGACGACCCGTTCAAGAGCCGCATCGGGGCGTTGCTCACGGGTCCAGGTGGAGCGACAGTCGCGATCTACTCGGCAGCGATGATGATGCCGTTGTTGATCTTGTGGGGTCTCGTCGAGAGTCTGCTGCGGCGGGCCACACGGCGACGCGCTGATCCCTTCGGCAAGTAGGAACGTACGTCGTCGCGCTCGGTAAGCGCCCTTGTCGCTTTGTCGTCAATTCGGTGCGTGTCGGATGAGAAAGCTCGTTCACGTCAGCCATCGATCGGCGTAAACTCGCGGATGATCCGCGCCGGCCGTAGGTGGCGCCGGGCTGTAGCGCCGCGACAATGACGCTGTCGGAGGAGAAGATGATGAAGAGTGATTATGCCAGCCGGCGGCCAGTGCTGGCTGTCCCCGGCTTCGCCCTCGCGCTCGTGTTCTGGCCGGCGCTCTTTCATCCCGCTATCGCGCAGCGGAGCGGGCAACAGACCACGCCCAATATTCTTTTCATCCTGGCCGACGACCTGGGATATGCGGACGTCGGCTTCACCGGCGGCAAGGAAATCAAGACGCCGAACCTCGACGCTCTGGCGGCAGCGGGAGCGCGGATGGAGCAGTTCTACGTGCAGCCACTCTGTTCGCCGACGCGGGCCGCCCTGATGACAGGCCGCTACCCGATGCGGCACGGTCTGCAAGTAGGTGTCGTGAGGCCGTGGGCGCAGTACGGCTTGCCTCTGGAGGAGCGAACGCTGCCGCAGGCATTGAAAGAGGCGGGCTACGTGACGGCCCTGGTGGGGAAATGGCACCTCGGACACTTTGAGCGCGCATACCTGCCGACCGCGCGGGGGTTCGACCATCAGTACGGCCACTACAACGGCGCGATTGATTACTTCACGCACATCCGCGATGGAGGGTTCGATTGGCATCGGGACGACAAGGCTTCCTACGACAAAGGCTACAGCACGCATCTGCTCGCGCAGGAAGCGGTCCGGTTGATCCGCGAGGTTGGTGGTTCGAAGCCGTTTTTTCTGGATGTCTCCTTCAACGCCGTGCACGCGCCGCTTCAGGTGCCAGAGAAGTACAAGGAGCCTTACGCGCACCTGAACGAGCCTCGCCGGACTTACGCTGGGATGCTTGCCGCAATGGACGAGGCGGTCGGGCAGATCATCGCCGCGCTCGACGAAAAGGGTCTGCGCGAGAACACGCTGATCGTGTTCTCCAGCGATAACGGCGGCCCGACGCCGGGGCAGGTGACCGACAATCGGCCGCTGCGCGCAGGCAAGGCCACATTGTACGAAGGCGGAGTGCGCGCTGCCGCCTTCACCGCGTGGAAGGGGCATATCCAGCCCGGCTCGGTCGTTCGCGCGCCGCTGCACATCGTGGATTGGTACCCGACGCTGCTCAAGCTGGCCGGCGCTCCGGTCCGGCAGAAGCTGCCGATCGACGGGCGCGATGCCTGGCCTACGCTTGCCGAAGGGAAGCCTTCACCGCACACGGAGATTCTGCTGAACGCTACGCCCCAGACCGGTGCCATTCGCTCCGGAGCTTGGAAGCTGGTGCTCCGCGGCGGCTACAGCGGCGAGATCAACGATGTCGAAAGTGGAAAACCGAGTGCAGCAGGCGACGAGACGGTGGAGTTGTTCAATCTCGTCGACGATCCCTCCGAAAAGAACAACCTGGCTGACAAGTACCCTGCGAGAGTGAAAGACATTCGCGCGCGCTACGCCGCGCTCGCCGCACAGGCAGCGCCTCCGAAGATTCGGCCGATGGCGCCGGATTTCAAGGTGCCGAAAGTATGGGGTGAGCAGGAAGGTCAACGATGACGCTACATGCGGGCGCGGGGAGGAATCAGATCGTGAAGCGCCTGGGGCAGCTCCGCGTGAACATACTCGGTAATCGCCTTACTGTGGCGCTGGAAGAGCACGCCTAGATAGATCAGGAGGATACCTGCGATCGTCAGGACGACTGGAAACAGCAGCGAGTCCTCGAAGACTCGATATGACAGATGGCCCAGGTAGCCGAGCACGCCGAGGGCGCCAAACACGAGGAAGACGCGCTGGCGGAGGAGGACCGACACGACGATCAGCGCGACATTGATCAGACAGTACACGAACTTGGCTACCTCGCCGCCTCCTTCCATCAGGGAGAGTCCGCCCCAGAACGCCACCACCCCGAAGAGGTACCCCCAGAACGCGAAGTCCTGGCGCACGCGGTTGCGCAGATCGGCTAGATACGCGGCCAGCAGAACGGCCAGACCGAACATCATCGACACCCACTTCCTCTCGTCCCAGGAGTACTCGGTCTTGCCGAAGATGATCGGCGTGAGATCCATCGACATGAACCAGAGCGCGAAGGCGATCGGGAACGTCAGAAAGGGGAACGGCCGGTACGCGATCGCCAGGCCGCCGGCTGCGATCGTGCCGAGCTCCATCAGGATCCAGCTGCCTTTCACCCAACTGTAGTAGTCGCGGTAGCTTCCAGGATCCCCCTGCGGCCAGAGATTGAGGCCCCGCTCGAGGCCGTGGATCGCGAGCGGCACCATCCAGACTGCCATCGTGAACAACAGCCCGCCTGGGGTCGTCAGGCCGTTCTTCCACAACGAGTCGCCGGCCCGCCAGAACGCCGCCGCGTATACCAGCGCGATCAGCGTCACGCCAAATCCGTTGAGACTTTCCCACGCTTCGGTGATGAACCAGCCCATCGCGCTGAGCACGATGACCGCGCCGGCGTAGTAGGCGACGTGCGCCGCGTCGAAGCGCGGCCGCGCGCTCGTGCGGTGGCCGAAGAGGTCCCACAGTCGGTCTGCCTGCTCAGCGGTCACGACGTTGTCGGCGACCGCCGTCTGGAGGTCGTCCCAGGTCACCGTGATCGCGCCGCCGCGCGATTGAACCGGGACGATCGGCGCGCCGGCCGGTGCGGCTGTGGGCGGATCGACCACCTCGGCGCGATACCCGCACCGGCAGGACTGGACCGTCCGTGGCACCTGCCGGCCGCAGCTCGGACACACCCAGCTGAATTCAGCCATCCATTCCTTTATCGGACGGTCACAACCCGTTCGACATCAATCTCTCGTCTGAGCCCGTCGCCTGCTACAATCCCGAACCTCGGCACCAGAGAGCTGCCTGCCGCGTCGCTGACCAACAACGATGAGCGTCTCCCTTTCCCGGCGCTTCGGCCTGCTGCAGGCCACCGCTCTCAACATGTCGAACATGATTGGGATCGGTCCCTTCATCACGATCCCGATCCTCATGACCGCCCTGGGGGGTCCACAGGCCATGGTCGGATGGCTCGTGGCGGTGCTCGTCACGATCCCCGACGGCCTGGTCTGGAGCGAGCTCGGCGCCGCGATGCCGGGCTCGGGCGGCAGCTACGTGTACCTCCGCGAGGCATATGGACGCGAGCGCTTCGGCCGGCTGGTCGCATTCCTGTTCATCTGGCAGTTCATCCTCAGCGGGCCGCTCGAGATTGCCTCCGGCTACATCGGGTTCTCCCGATATGCGCGGTATGTCTGGCCGGATCTCACGTCAGGCCACGTGTTTCTCGTCGCTGCCGGCGTCGGCCTCCTCAACGTCGTGCTGCTCTATCGCCGCATTGAGGCGATCGGGATGCTGACGGTCAGCCTCTGGATTGGAACGATGCTCACGACGATCGCCGTCATCGCCAGCGGCGCGCTCAATTTCGACGCCGCGCGCGCGTTCGACTTTCCCCCGGGCGCGTTCGACTTCTCGGTTGGTTTCCTGCTCGGCCTGGGAGCGGCGTCCCGTGTCGGGATCTATGACTATCTGGGCTATTACGACATCTGCTACATCGGCGACGAAGTCAAAGACCCCGGGCGTGTGATTCCGCGCTCGATTCTCATCAGCCTGGTCGCAGTCGCGGCGATCTACCTCGCCATCAACCTCTCGATCATCGGCGTCGTGCCCTGGCGCGAGTTCGTTCCGGCCGACGCGCATCCCGAGTCCGAGTTCATCGTCTCGACCTTCATGGAGCGGTTGTACGGGCCGCAGGTCGCAACGGTGTTCACGTTTCTCATCCTGTGGACGGCGTTCGGATCGGTCTTCGCGCTGCTCCTTGGCTACTCGCGTATCCCGTATGCGGCCGCCAGGGACGGCTACTTCTTCAGCGTGTTCGGACGGCTGCATCCCACCAAACGTTTCCCTCACATCTCGCTAGTCGTCCTTGGGCTCATTTCGATTGTGTGCAGCCTGCTGCCGCTCGGCCTGGTGATCGACGCGCTCATCACCACCAGGATTCTCGTACAGTTCATCGGGCAGATCTTTGCTCTCATGTTGCTACGGGTACAACGGCCGGACATGCCGAGGCCGTTTCGAATGTGGTTCTATCCCGTCCCGGCGTTCGTCGCGCTGGCGGGTTGGACCTTCCTCCTGCTGACGTCGGGGTGGTACCTTATCGCCCTCGGCGTCGGCTCGCTCGCGCTCGGTGTCGTGTGCTTCCTGGTGTGGTCGTGGCGCTCGCGCCGCTGGCCCTTTCAGCTTCCAGTTCAGACGAAGGGGTGAAGAAGGTTATGAACAAGAGACTTGCCACGTTCACGATCGTCCTCTTGGGCGCGCTGCACGTTTCCGGCGCGTCCGCCGTCACACTTGGATCCATCGACCAGCCGGCGCCCCAGCGCACGCAGGCGCCGAGCACAGACGGCAAGCTCAACATCATCGCGTTTGGCGCACACCCCGACGACTGCGATCAGCGCGCCGGCGGCACGGCAGCCAAGTACGCAGCCCTCGGCCATAGAGTGCGATTCGTATCGGTCACCAACGGCGATGCGGGTCATCAGACCGAGGGCGGGGGTGCGCTCGCGGCGCGGCGCCGCGCCGAGGCGCAGGAAGCCGGACGCCGCATCGGCATCGAGTACGTTGTCCTCGACAACCACGATGGCGAGCTGGTGCCGTCGGTAGACGTCCGCGAGCAGATCATCCGCCAGATTCGCCTGTGGAATGCGGACCTCGTGCTGGCACCGCGGCCGAACGACTATCACCCCGACCATCGCTACACCGGTGTCCTCGTGCAGGATGCCGCGTACATGGTGGTCGTGCCGAACATTGCCCCCGACACGCCCGCCTTGCGCAAGAACCCGGTTTTCATGTACTTCCAGGACGGCTTTCAACGGCCGAATCCGTTCAGCCCCAACGTCGCCGTCTCGATTGACGACGTGATCGAGAAGAAGATCGACATGCTGGATGCGCACGTGTCGCAGATGTACGAGTGGCTGCCGTGGGTGGCCGGTAATCTGGAGTCGGTGCCGAAGGGCGCCGCCGACCGCAAGAAGTGGCTTCGTGAAGCGCGCGCCGGCCAGCCGACGCCCGCCGTCAGGGCCATTCTCGAGAAATGGTACGGGCCGGAGAAGGGCAAGGCCGTGCGCTATGCCGAGGCCTTCGAGATCTGCGAATACGGCACACGGCCAGACGAGGCACTGATCCGCAAGTTGTTTCCGTTCCTGCCGAAAGAGGGCGGCAACTAGAGCCCGGAGGCGTAGCCGTTCTCAACGAACCGGGTAGCTGCGCATGACCACAGCTCGAGTGGTGTTGCTCTCGTTGATGAATATCGGCATTGCGATTGTGACGGTACTGCCACTTGGGGGGAATCGTGACGGTGTGGCTCAACATCACCGTCGCGGTGCCCTTGAGCAGAGAGCGGCTTGCGGCTGAGTCTCGCCAGTGGGAATGAGCGATCTGTTCGCCTGATCCTGAAGGACCATAAACGTCAAGACACTCACCAGGAGACGTCATGACCTCGCCGGTCATCGCGACCAACAGGAAGGACGCGACGGCGGAGATAGCACTCGTCGGTGGCGGTCCAGCCGGGTTGGTTGCCGCGATCGCGCTCGCTCGCCGCGGTGTTCGGACATCGGTGTTCGAGCGGGACCCTCATCCGGAAATCGCGCCGAGGTTCAACCCGGATCGCTCTTACACGATCGATATCTCCGGGCACGGACTCAAGGCGTTGCGCCATATCGATGCCTGCGCCTACTTCGATGAGCGGATGATCCAGTTCAAGGGTCTCAAGATTCCGGGCGGAAGGACAGAGGAGTGGAGGTTACCGGGTTGGACCGGTTCACGAGGCGACATTCTGCGGGCACTCATGGCTCTGGCCGACGAACGGTATCGAGCGTGGGTCTCGTTGGAGTTTGAGTGCCGCGTGAGCTCCGTGGACGTCCAAGCCGGCATCCTGAGCTGCGTTTCCAAATCGGGCGACACGTCGACGAGGCCATTCGATTTCATCGTCGGTGGCGACGGGGCGGGTTCCGTCGTGCGCAAAGCGATGCGCGAACAGGTTCCGGGATTCACGGTCGAAACCAGGTCTTTCCCCAACTACTGCACGATGATCGAGCTTGATCGCGTCGGAGACGACATGGACAAGAACTATCTTCATGGATTGTCTGTCCGTCCATTTTGTGTCGCGGGCGCGATTAAGGGGGACCATGGATCCGACAGCCCCCGTTGGTTCTGCGCTGTTGGCACGAAAGCCAAACAGGTGTTCGCTTCGGCGGAAGACGCGCGCCGTTTTTTCCGCGACCGCATTCCACGCGTCCTCGACCTCGCGAGTGAGGAGAAGATCGCGGCATTTGCGCAGCGCACGTGCTACCACATCGGCCAGACACTGACGTGTTCGCAGCTCTATGGCGGAAAGGCGGTGTTGCTCGGAGATGCCGCAGCGGCGTTTCCGCCGATTGGGCAGGGAGTCAACGCAGCGATGGAGTCCGCGATGGTGCTCGACCGCTGCATCGGTGAGACCGGCAGTTCGTCAACCGAGCTCCTCGAAGCTGCCAGACTCTACGACACCAGGTGGAGGCCGGAAGCAGATGCCGTTTCGTGGATGAGCGTAAGAAGTCTCTTCGAGAATCGCTTTCACATGCTTCGCGCGACGATCACCTCCAGCCTTGGCCTCAGTGTGTTCGAACAGGCCAAGAGCGCGGACACGCCGTACTCCGAGGTGAGACGCAAGGCTGAGCGGCTCTGGCCGCTGTGGGCGTAAGGAACATCTTTGCATCGTATGCCGCCAACCGCCAAACCGCTCACTGGCGTTCGGATTCTGGATCTGTCCAGAATGGTTGCCGGCGGCATCGCCGGTATGCTCCTTGCCGATTTCGGGGCCGATGTCGTCAAGCTCGAGGAGCCCCGAACCGGCGACCCCCTCCGACAGTGGACCACCGAGGGCGAGCCCTTCTGGTGGAAGGTCTACGCACGCAACAAACGCTTCGTCACGTTGAATCTGAAAGCGGCTGAAGGGAAGGACATCCTTCGGAAACTGCTTCCACGCTTCGATGTCATGGTGGAATCCTTCGTCCCCGGGACACTCGAGCGGCTGGGGCTTGGGTGGGATGTCCTCCAGGCATGGCATCCGGGGCTGATCCTCACTCGGATTTCCGGTTGGGGCCAGACGGGACCGGGCAGCGACCGCCCAGGGTTCGGCACTCTGGTGGAAGCCGCGAGTGGCTTTGCAGCCATGAACGGCGAGCCGGGCGGGGCGCCGATCGTCCCGAGTTTCCCCCTCGCGGACATGACCGCCGGGCTTTATGCCTCGAACGCCATCATGTTCGCGCTCTACCACCGTTCAGTCAGCGGCGGCACGGGGCAGGTGATAGACGTCGCGTTGTTCGAATCGCTCTTTTCGCTCCTTGGTCCGCTGCCTGCGGAGTACGCGGCGCTCGGACGCCAGCGGACTCGAGAGGGCAGTCGGTCGCAGAATTCCGGACCCCGAGGCTGTTACCGGACACGTGACAATGGGTGGATCGCCGTCAGCGGCTCAACTCCCAAGATGGCCGAGAGATTCCTGCGCAGCTACGGGTTGGCGTCGCTGCTCGACGATCCACGATTTCGCTCGAACGAGGCCCGCGTGCAGCACGCCGCGGAGCTCGATCAGGTGCTATGTGCGGCGATCGCGAGCCATACCCTCGAAGAGAACGTCGCCATCATCAACGCGAATCAGCTCACCGCCGTTCCGGTCCAGACAGTCGCTGATATCGAACGGGATCCCCACTGGCGTGCTCGCCAACTGACAGTGGACGTACCCGGTGGCGGCGGCACCAGCGTCCGAATGCACAACATCGTTCCGCGGTTGTCCGACACACCAGGCGAGATCCGTTGGACTGGTGGCGCGCTGGGACAGGACAACGCGGCCGTGTTCGGCGAGCTCGGCCTGACGCCCGCCGATCTCGAGCGGCTTCGAGACGACGGCGTTATCTGATGCACAACACTCCAGGATCTCGAGTCAGAATGCCAGGCGATCCTTCTTGGGTTCCATCTCTTTGAGCTCGATGCCAGCGGCCGCGGCCACCTGCTCCCAGGTCTTGAATGGTCCGTGTTTCTCGCGAACGGAGACGATGGCAGCAGCCTGGTCGAGTGTAATCTCGAGGACCTCGACGATGAGCCGGGCCGGCGCGCTGTTGATAGGAACTGTTGCAAAGAAGTGGCGGCCGAGATACGCGACAATCGCGTCGAAGTCTTCGTCGGGAACAACGGCGCCTCGCTCGATCATCTGCTCGACGACGATCTCCCATTGAGGTGGGGTTCTCCGGGTCTTCTGGAGCTCCGCAGCCCCATGGCATCGCCTCGCGCAGAAAGTCTCAACGACAGCCTTCCCCTCTCCGTCGGGCAATGATTCCTGAGCCGCTGCCAGGACCAGTGCACTGCACATCCCCATGGCGGCGAGAACGACCTTCATAAACTCTTCATTTTATATCGGTTTGCCGTCAGCGGACGGGCGTGGCGTCGCCGTCGGTCAACCGAAGGGCCCATCGAATGGCTTCGAAGTACATCCGCTGCACGACGGGGTTGTCCCACGACTCAGGAAGATGACCGAGCGTGGAATAGAACACGCGGCCTTTGCCATGCGTTTTGGCCCACGCGACGGGGAAATCTGCGTCCGTCCTGTGGACGAGCGGCGCCTTGAGGTCCACGCTGGTCGAGTCGAGTCTGGCGAGCACACGAACCTTCGCGCGCGAGAAGTCTTTGAGCTGGTAGTGTTCGTCCTTGAGCACGATCGTTGCCGGAAAGCCCTTCATCGCTGGAAACGTCCCGTCCTCGACGACGATTTTCGCGTCGGTCACATTCCAGGGATGCTCGTCGAACCGGCCGCCGAGCATCTCGCCGAACTCTGGCCAGGAAAAGAATGCCGTGGCTGCAGAGTGCGCGGCGACGAAGCCCTTGCCATCCTCCTTGATGAACGACATCAAGTCGACGCGTTGCTCCGGCGTCAGGTCGATTTCACGAACGCCGAAGAAGAAGATGGCATCGAAGTGCGTCAGGTTCCGTGCGAGAAAGTTCTCGCCGGTCGCAATGCCGGTGCCCGTCTTGAACAGAATCGGGCCCTTCGTGATGGGCTGCGAGTCGGTGCGGATGAACGTGTCATACGTTCCAGACTCGTATCCCAGTCGTTCGATCGTCGCGAGCGCGTGAGAGATGACGTCGTGTTGATACCCAAAGCGGACGTCGGCCCACGCCAGCAGACGCTTTCGAGGCGCTGACTGATTCTGTGACCGGTCCCGCGCAGCTGTGCCGCTCTGCAGAAGCAGGAGCGCACCGAGCACGCCTGCGAGCACCGGCACGCGACCGAACCTCCCCACCCCGCGCCTGCCGCTCTCGCTCAATGGCGATTCCCGACGCCTGCGGCCACGGGAGACGGCGCCGTGGCAGTCAGGGCGCGGAAGAAGTCCAGTCCCTTGGTGTTCATCTGCAGGACGCGCATCGAGTCGCCGAACTCCAGCATCTGCTCGTGTGCCGCGTCGTAACGCGGCCACTGAATCGCTGGTGTAGTCGGATTGCCGGTTCTAGCGAACGTGACCAGCGCGTCGGAGAGCTTGTTCGCGAGGTCGCGATCGTATGGCGTCCAGTTCCGCGTCGGCCGGAACATGTTGTAGGCGTCCTGTGTCTGCAGCCAGTAAGGAACTTCCCCTGTGTGGTAGGCGCCGACGGTCTTCGGGTTGTGATCGGAGAACGTGACCCCGTCGACGTACGGGTGCACACGGGAGAACATGCTGATGTACACGGGCGCTTTTCCCGTCTTGACCTGAGCCAGCGCCCAGCTCCGCATCGTCGTTTCCATGCCGGCCTCGCGTGCGGCCTTCGCTCCCACCGAGGACACATCCGCATCCGTGGCGACTGGATAAAGGTTCAGGAAGTCCTCGGCCCTCTCGCCGTACAACTGGCGTGCCGCGGCGCGGTATTCGTCCGCCGTCTTCGCCGTACGGAGGGCATTCGAGCTCTCGTCGCGCATCAGGCTCAGCAGGAGCGGGACATCATTCTGCCTGCCCGCCGCGAAGAGTTGAGTCGGAGATTCCGGCAGCAGGTAGCTGTCGACCGTCGGCTGGAACCTCGGCGCACCTTGCGCGATTTGCGCAGCGTAGATGCGCTCGGCAGAAAGCCGGCGCATCTCCACAACCGACGTCACCTTCAGCTGTTCCTGGAACTGCAAGCCGCTGCGTTCACCGTCGGCGAGAGAAGCCGTGCGACCCCGGCCGCCAACAGCACTTCCACTCATCCCGAACGCTCGATGGATCAGGCCTCGAGTCAGCGGGCTCGCTTGCATGTACGACACCGACGCCGATCCTGCGGACTGACCGAGTATAGTGACGTTACCTGGATCGCCCCCGAACTGCCCGATATTCCGGTTTACCCACTGCAGCGCCGCGACCTGGTCCAGCAGCCCCCAGTTGCCGGACGTGCGACGCGGATTCTCCGAAGTCAACTCGGGATGCGTCATGAAACCCAGCGCGCCGATGCGGTAGTTGAAGCTGACGTACACGACGCCCTTCTTCGCGAGCGACTCGCCGCTGTAGTTCGCCATGGCGCTCGAGCCCTGCGTGAATCCTCCGCCGTAGATGAAAATCAGCACCGGCAGCTTCTGGCCAGGTTTCGTAGCGGACGGAGTCCAGACATTGAGGTAGAGGCAGTCTTCGCTCGTCGGCTCTTCGCCAAAATAGTGATTGAGGTCGCTGTTTCGCAGGTTCTGGATGCACTTCGGCGGCAAGCGGTCCGCGTTGAACACCCCCTTCCACGGCGTGACCGCCTGCGGCACGCGCCAGCGCAGCTCCCGCACGGGCGGCGCCGCAAACGGAATGCCGAAATAGGCCTTCACCCCAGACGCGAGAAGTTTTCCCGACACGCGCCCGCTGTCGATGGCAACCGGATCGGCAGGAACCGGCTGAACGACCTGAGCGAGCGTCGCGCCGAGCACGACCGCGAAGAGCGTTCTCATGGGCTTACCTCGGAGACGATCCCATCGTATAGCGTTCGATTCGACAAATGTCGACGCCAGTCACTCTTCAGCACCTCGCGCGTCAAAAGTCGTACTTCAGCGCAAATTGCATGATGCGCGGCTGACCGGCGGTCAGAATCCGGCCGAAGTTCGAGCTGTTGAGCGCTGCGACTGGTGCGTTGAAGCTCGCATGATTCGCGACGTTGAATACTTCCCATCGGAACTGCATCGAGTTGTCGGCGATTCTGAAGGTTCGAGTCACCGCCAGATCGTTCACCCATTGAGACGGATTGGCGATCGTGTTCGGCCTCAGCGTGCTGTACGTGCCTGGATCCGGCGACGTGAACGCATTGCGGTTCAGGTAGTTGTCCGGCGTGCGCGCCCCATAGGGATCATCGAGGATCTGCACGGCGCGCTGACCTCCAAGCCCCGTGAGCGCGTTGTCCACGCCGGTCGTCACCGAGGTCCAGTTGCCACTCTGCCAGCGCACCAGCGGCGCGATCTGCCAGTCGCTGAGCAGCAATCGCATCGTGCTGTTCGAGAACTGAGGCGTCCGCGCCACAATCGACACGTTCACGACGTGCCGGCGGTCCGAATCGCAGTACGAGTAGTCAAGATCCGGGTTGTTCGGATCGACCACGGTCGGCCCCGTCAGCTCGGTCGTCGCCGGGTCGCTCTGGCACCGGGACAGCGTGTAGTTGGAGAGCACGCTCAGGTTGCCCTTCAGACGTCGCTGCAGGGACAGCAGCATGCCGTGGTAGTTGGCTCGTCCCGTGTCGTCGAGTTGACCGATCGTTCCATAGAACTGGCCCATCACCGGATCCTGACGGAACAGCACTCGACGCTGGTTCGTGGTTCCAGTGGTGGCACCCGGAGAGAAGACCGCCGGGTTGAGCTCGGTCGCCCGCCAGAGATGGTTCGAATGGTTGCCGAGATAGCTGGCGGATAGCAGCCAATCGCCGATCTGACGCTGCGCGCCGACGTTCCACTGCTGCAGCGCCGTCGGCTGCGTGTCGAGCGGTGCGTTGACATACACGCCGAACGCCGGGAACGGCTGCGTCTGCCAGCCGGTCGCCAACGCCGGGAAGGGATTCCCTCCCGGATAGTTGACGTACGGATCGGAGAAGCCGCCGGCTGGATTCGTCAGCGTGATCTGTGCGCCCCACGGGGGATTGTTGGCGAATCGCGTATTGAAGAACAGGTGCGGCGTGTCGTAGAAGATGCCCCAGCCCGCGCGGAACGCCGTCGCTTCGTCCGGTGTCCAGACCACGCCGAGTCGAGGAGCGAACTGCCCAAGCTTCGTGTTCATGACGGCGTTCCCAGGGAATTCAGGATCGCCTGGGAAAAACAGGCCCGGAGGGGCCTGCGGATACGTCCGGCTGCGAATCCCCTGATCGAAGCGGGTCTTGTCGAAGTTGCTGCTGTAGCCCAGCGAGTTCTTGATCGGCAGGTAGGGTTCCCACCGCAGGCCGGCGTTGAGCGTGAGGTTCCCTCGGGCCTTCCACTCATCCTGTATGTAGGCGCCGACGTAGTCGTTCTCGTCGAAATCGTAGACGGGATTCCCCTGAAGGAAGCCGCTCAGACGGCCGAGCATGAAATCGGCGAGACCCAGTCCCGTCGTCTGTCCGTTGAAGGTGAACTGCCCGTTGCTCGGGCGGTTGTTGAGGGTCTCAATCTTGGTCCGGATCCAGTTCCCTCCAAACGAAATCTGATGTCGTCCCCGGACGATGTCCGTATCGTTGGCGATCTGGAAGCTGTCGGAGTTGAAGAACCCGGGATTGGTCGCGCCCGCGCCGATGCCGAAGCCGTTCGTGACGGTGACGCCCATGAATCCGGGCTGGGGGCCGTAGACGTTGATGCCCAGATCGGCCGGCGAGAAGAACTCCGGCAGCGGCCGATCGTTCAGCGTCTTGTTGTAGGTTACGTGCAGCGCATTGATCACGCTGGGCGAGAGGATCCAGTTGTGCCCCAGGACGAATGAGTGCGCTTGATTGTTCTGGCCCGTGCGGCTCAGCGTGAGCACGTTCTGACCGTCGTAGGTCGCCGGATTGTCGTACACCGCGTACAGATATCGGCCGAACAGCGACTGGCTCGAGGACATGCTGTAGTCCGCTCTCGCCAGGGTCTGGTGCTCGGTGTTGTTGTTCGGGATCCCGTACTGCAAACGGCCGCACGGGTCGGTGGACACGGGGACCTTCTGCAGGAACTTCGTCGACGCGGGGTTGAATCTGGAAGGATCGATACGGTTGTCTGTGAAACCCGCGGCTGCTGACAGCGTGATTTGCCGGCCGCTGCACGACGCCGCCGTGATGCCCGTGAAGTCGCCGTTCAGCATGGCCTGTGTCGGCACGAAGCTGACCGTCGTGGCCGGATTGCTCTTTTCGGTTCGGCCCTGATAGCCGGCGAAGAAGAACACCTTGTCTTTGATCACAGGACCGCCCAGCGTCCCGCCGAACTGATTCCTCTTCAGGCTGTCGCGCTGCGGCGCAAAGAAATTGCGCGCGTTGAATCGGTAGTTCCGCACGAACTCGAACACGTTCCCTCGAAAGCTGTTCGTACCGGACTTGGTCACCAGATTGACCGCAGACGCCGCGTGATGCCCATACCTCGCCGGCAGCGAGCTCGTTTCGACCTTGAACTCCTGGATGGCATCAGGAAACGGCGTCGGCAGGTTGAGGTTGTTGAAGGGGTCGTTGTGGGTCCCGCCGTCCATGATGTACGTCATCCCGTTCGCCTGCCCGCCGGCGACTGAGATCGTGACTGTGGGGTAGTTCTTGTTGGTGTTGAGGTCCCCGGCGGGAGCTGAGGTGGCCAGCCCGGACAGGAAGATCAGTTCCGTGGCTTGCCGACCGTTCAGCGGAATCTCCATCACGCGCTCGTTGTCGATGACCTGACCCACGCCGGTCGATCGCGTCTCGACCATCGCGGTGCCAGCGGTGACGGTAATCTGCTCGCCGATCGCCCCGACGCTGAGCGTGACGTCGACGATGGGATTACTGTTGACCTGCAGAACGATTCCGTCCCGCAGGTAGGTCTGAAACCCCTGCAGCACGATTTTGAGCTGATACGGTCCCACCGGCAGGTTCGGCAGGACGTATGCCCCATCAGGTCCCGCGAACACCGTTCGCGTCATGCCGGTGTCCGTCTTCGTCACGGTGATCTCGGCGCCAGGAAGGACGCCGCCGCCCGAATCCCGCACGACGCCGGCGATCTGGGAGCTGGCGACTGCCTGTGCCCAGCCCGTCCCGCTCGCCAGATGCCACACCAGGACCACGATGCCCAGCGGTCGTAGCAGCCTCATTCGCACCTCCGCGATGCACTCCGAACACACGAACTCACCAGTTTCGGCACGCTACCACCGGAGATGTACGGATCGCTACGTCGTTACGGTATCGCTACCGTTACAGTCGCGACAGGGCAGTCGGATGCTGAATCGGCTCAACTATCGAGCCGGCGCGCTCGATGGTGACGACGTCATGGGGTGGGGTTTGAGCTCGCCGTCGGTGAGCCCGAGGGACCACTTGATGGCCTCGAAGTACATCTGCTGAATGTCCCTGATGTCCCACGTAGCGGAGGCGTGCGCGAAGGAGCCGTAGAAGACACGTCCCTTGCCGTACATCTTCGCCCAGGCCAGCGGGTGGTCGCCGTCAGGGCGATGCAGGTTCGGGTTGGCCGGCACGTTCGAGAGGTCCAGCCGGAGGAGGACGTGAATCTTGTCGCGCGAGTATTCCTTGGGCTGGTAGAACTCATCCGTGAAATTGAACGTCGCGGGGAAATGCCTGGTGGCTGGGAAGGCGAAATCCTCGTTGATGACGACGCCCGGCCCGTTGATGGGATGTCCATCGAAGCGCGCCCCAAGAAGCTCCCCGAACTCCGGCCACGATTCGAGCGCCGTGAGCCCGACGTGCGCAGCAACGAACCCCTTGCCTTCGTCCCTGACGAACGACAACAACTCCGCTTTCTGCGCTTCGTCGAGCGGCACGTCGCGATGTCCCATGAAGAAGATCGCGTCCACGTTCGTCAGGTTCGGTCCTCCGCTGGCCGGCTGGCCGGTCGTTTTGAGCGGATTCTTCGAGATGATGTTGGAGTCTGTTCTGATGTAGGTGTCGTACGCACCGGAGTCGTAGCCCAGGCGTTCGATCACCGCCAGCGCATGCGACACCGACTCGTGCTGTGCCTGACCATTGCGCGTGTCGGCCCAAGCCAGAACGACCTTGCGCGTCCGAGCAGCGCCTCGGCCTGCGCCGCGCCCTCGCTGCCCTCGCCCCTGTGGCGCCTGCGGCGGGGCCGCAACGCCTGTCTGCCCCTGGCCTGGCGCCGGGGGCTGCGGAGGCTGCTCGGCACCAACGAACAGAGCGCAGAGGAGAACCGCGAGCGAGGTCAGAGTGAATCGAGCGCTGTGCATGCGGTCTCTCGTCGACTTTCCGCGGGTACGCCCGCCTCCGCCGATTTACTGCAACGTGAACGCGACCACGGCGTCCGACGTAGGGGTCCTGAGGAAGCCGCCGCCACCGGCGGCGACCACCACATACTGCTTGCCGTCACGGCCCATGTAGGTCGATGGAATGGCGTGTGCCGGCGCGTCGAGCTTCACCGACCACAGCTCCTTTCCATTCCGCGCATCAAATGCGCGGAAATAGCCGTCCACGGTCGCGCCGATGAATACAAGGTTGCCTGCCGTCGTGATCCCTCCACCAAGGCTCGGCGCTCCCGTCTTGATGCCCTTGGCTTCGATGTCTTCGAAGGTTCCGAGCGGAACCTTCCATGCGATGTCGCCCGTATTTGCATTGACCGCCACGAGCTCTCCCCAGGGCGGTTCGTTGCACGAGTAGCGCGTTTTGGGATCCCAGAAGCGCCCGCCTTCCGGGGTCACCTTGCGGTACATGGGCCCCGTCGTCGGATCGGGTTCTTCCTCGGCATCGGCACGTCCCCTGCCCCCCCCGGTTCCCCCTGCGCCACGTTCACCGGCCGCCTGATCCGGTGGTGCGCCGCGCCCGCGGCCGCCTCGGTCGCCCCGTCGGCCCATTTCACCCGGCTGCACCGCCTCGAGGTGTCCCCACTGCCCGGCGTTCATGATGTTGGTGAATATCAAACCGAGCTTTGGATTGAACGCGACGCCGTTCCAATTGCCGCCTCCAATCGCGCCAGGAAACAAGACGATGTCTTTTTGCAAATCCCACGGGGTGTACGGTACGGAATCTTCGAGCTTGTACTTCTCCCAGAGACCTTCGCAGTAGGCAGTGTGTTCCGGCGAGATGCCTTTCGGCAGATCTGCCTTCTTCATCGAGTTTCTCGCCAGTGGTGGCGGCTTCAACGGAAACGGTTGGGTGGGCGACGTCTTTTCTCCTGGCACCCTGCTCTGGGGCACCGGACGTTCTTCCATCCCGAAGATCGGCGTGCCGTTCGTGCGGTCGAAGATGAAGAGCAGCCCCATCTTGTTGATCTGCGCCACGCCTGGAATGCGGCGTCCGCCGCGGTTGACCTCGACGAGTGTCGGCGCCGCGGCGAGGTCGTAGTCCCAGATGTCGTGGTGAACGAGCTGCTGATGCCACTTCAGCTTGCCTGTGGCGATGTCGATCGCGACGAGCGACGTGCCGTACAGATTGTCGCCCGGCCTTGGAACGCCGACATAATCACTTCCCGCAATCGATACCGGGGCGTATGCGATCCCGCGTTCCGGATCCACCGTGAGATAGCCCCAGACATTCGTGCCGCCGATCGTCTTCCAGGCATCGTTTTCCCACGTCTTGTGCCCGGTGTCATCTGGCTGCGCCACCAGGTTGAACGTCCAGACCGGCGCGCCCGTTCGAGCGCTCCACGCGCGAACGACTGGTCTCGTGCTCGGCGTGATGATCACGTCCTTGTAGATGGCGGGCGGTGACTCCATCTGTGATCCCATGTCGACAAAGCCACCCTGCCCGAACTCAGCCACCGGCTGGCCGGTCTTCGCGTCGAGCGCCACCATTCGGCTCTCGGTCGAGGCGACGATGCGCGCGGAAGACTTCGCGTCGCCCGGCCAGTACGATACACCGCGCCGTGTGGTGCGGACGGCGTCATACTTCCAGATTTGCTTCCCCGTCACCGCATCGATCGCGTAGAACCCGTTCTGCGCGCAGAAGTACATGACGCTGTCGACAACGAGGGGAGTGCTCTCGAAGAAGCCCGATTTGTCGCCCGTGTTGAAGGTCCAGGCTCGCGTGAGGTTCCTGACGTTGTCGGTATTGATCTGCGCCAGCGTAGAATACTTCGAGGCGCCGGGATCCTGTCCGAAGGAGACCCAGTTGTTCTGGGCTGAGGTCGAGCCAACGGCTGCGATCGTCATGGCGACGATCGGCAGAAGCGTCCTTGATCTCATAGTGTTCTCACCGAGCCACGCACGCCTGTCGTCGGCGCGCGTGCACGAACGTCCTTGTCGAACGTGAGCGCCGGGGAGCGCGCGCCCTGCGGCATCCGGCTGCATGCGCCGAGCGCCAGGACGGCCAGAATGTCGGGGATGAATCTCGCCACCATCGCTGACTCCAAGGCCCGTTTTTCGCCCGGTGTTCCGCCACTGTAGTATCTGGTGAGCCAGCTGTCGCGATCGTAACCGTATCGCTACCGTAACACGGTCATATGTCAGGCCTGAACAGCGATAATCCGGAGTCTCGAATGAATCCGTGGCGAACAGCGATTGCTCAGACCGACGCCACCAGCATCAGGCTGCGCGGCTACGACATCACGTCCCTGATGAGGCAGTCGACGTTCTCGGGGACCGTTTTTCTGCTGCACCAGGCGCGGCTGCCGTCAGCCGATGAGGCCCGGCTCCTCGACGCCGTGCTCATCGCCGTCGCCGATCACGGTTCCGGTGCGCCGTCGTGTGCGACCAGTCGTCTGGTGGCTTCGGGCAACCGCCAGTCGCTCTCGGCTGCGGTCGCGGCCGGGATCCTCGCGATTGGAGACGAACACGGTGGCGCCGGGGAAGCCTGCATGGCGTTGATCGGGCGAGTCGTGGAACGCGCGCGCCAGGCCTCGATCTCGATCGAAGACGCCGCGCGGGCGACGGTGGATGAGACGAAAGCGGCGGGCACGCGACTCCCGGGTCTCGGCCACCGTCAGCACACGACGGATCCGCGAGTCGATGTGCTCTTTTCGATGGCCAGAGAGATGAACCTCGCGGGCGATGGCATTTCAGCCATCCTTGCGATCGAGGCGGCGGCGCGCGAGCGGATCAAACCGCTGCCGATGAACATCGACGGCGCGCTCGCCGGAGTGTTGTTCGACCTGGGTTTTCCGCCGCCCGCGGGCAAGCTGATGTTCATGGTTGGCCGAGTCGCCGGACTCACCGCCGAGATCGCAGAAGAACACACGAGGGAGAAGCCGATGCGCATCCGCATCCCGGTCGAGTACGACGGCGTCCCACCTCGGGAAATCGGATAGCAGGAACCATGGCACCTCGAACGATCACCGCAGACGAGAAAGACCTGGCCCAGGCGCTCCTCGGACGGGCGCGCGCGGCCATGCAGGCCATCGAGAGTTACGACCAGCGCCTGGTCGACCGGCTCTGCCAGGCGGTGGCCTGGGCCGCGGCCAATGAACCGACCGCCGTTCGCCTCGCGCGGATGAGCGTCGCGGAAAGCGGCATGGGCAGTCCTGAACCGAGCCGGCGCTCGAAAGTGCTGGGCATCCTTCGCGACGCCCTGCGACAGAAAAGCATGGGCGTCATCGAAGACCTGCCCGAGAAAGGTATCAAGAAGTACGCGAAGCCCGCCGGGGTCATCGCATCGCTGATCCCGGTGACGAGCCCCTACATCACGCCGATTGGCATCGCGATCTATGCGATCAAATGTAGAGACGCGGTGATCTTTTCGCCCCATCCCGCGAGCCGCAACACGACGAACGAAGTCGTTCAACTGATGCGTGCTGCGCTCGGCCGGCTGGGAGCGCCTGAAGACATCCTGCAGTGCGTCGAACGGCCCAGCATTCCGCTCGCCAACGAGCTGATGTCGATCTGCGATCTGACGATCGCGACCGGAGGGCCCGCGATGGTGAAAGCCGCGTACAGCTCGGGCAAGCCGGCGTATGGCGTGGGCGCCGGGAATGCGACGATGGTCGTCGACGAGACGGCGGACGTGGCCGAGGCGGCGCGCAATACCAAGATCAGCAAGACCAACGACCACGGATCAGGGTGCTCGGCTGACGGCAACCTGCTGGTTGAGGCCACCGTCCACGACTCGTTGCTCGACGCGCTGCAGAAGGAGGGCGGCTACCTCGTCAACGGCCGCGAAAAGGAGCTGCTGCGCGCCGCGTATTGGGATGCCGAGGGGCGACGAACGCCGGAGACGATTGCGAGGCCGGCGGCGGTGATCGCCGAGCGTGCGGGTTTCACGATTCCCGCCGACAAGACCTTCTTCATCGTCCCCGAGACTCGGATCGGCAACGAGCACCCGTTCTCGACGGAGAAACTCGGTGTCGTGCTCGCGATCTTCAAGTACAGCGGATTCGACATGGCGCTCGACATGGTGAAGCAGCTCTTCGACACGGGTGGGAAGGGCCACTCCTGCGGCATTTATTCGTTCGATGCCGAGCATGTTCACAGACTCGCCCTGACGGCTCCGGTGAGCCGAATCATGGTGCGGCAGATTCAGTCGCGCGCGAACGCCGGCACCTTCACGAACGGCATGCCGATGACGTCGAGCATGGGCTGCGGCACGTGGGGCGGCAACGTCACGAACGAGAACATCGCGCTCAAGCACTACATGAACGTGACGTGGGTGAGCAGTCCCATTCCCGAGGACAAGCCCTCCGAGGCGGAGCTCTTCGGCGAGTTCTACAACAGCGAGATCGTTGAACCAGTGGCGAGGACACTCTGATGGCGAATACACTGGCCAAGGCCGCGGTGAACCGGGCGACGGAGACTCGCATTTCGTCGTACCTGCTGGTGGAGTACCTGGAGCGGCTCGACGTCGAAGTGATCTTCGGCCTGTGCGGCCACACCAACATCGCGATGCTGGATGCGCTGAGCAAGAGCAGCATCCGCTTCATCACGAGCCGGCACGAACAGGTCTCCGCGCACTCCGCCGACGGCTACGCGCGCGCCTCGGGCAAGCCCGGGGTCGTGCTGAGCCACCTGGGACCAGGGCTGACCAACGCCGCGACCGGCGTCGCCAACGCCGCCCTCGATTCGATTCCCATGGTGGTGATTGCCGGCGACATTCCGTCGTACTACTACGGCCGTCACCCGCACCAGGAGTTCAATCTCCATCAGGATGCCGACCAATGCCAGATCTATCGGCCGTTCTGCAAGCGCGTCTATCGCGTGGAGCGTGCGGCCGATCTTCCGCGCGTCGTGGAGCGGGCATTCCACCTCGCGACCAACGGTCGGCCCGGGCCCGTGCTCGTCGACGTGCCGATGGATCTGTTTTCCGCCGATCTTCCGGTGGACGCGTTCCATCAGATTCCAGCCGAGATCGCGCGTCCCACGCTCGATGCGGCGACCGCCGAGCGCATCGTCCAGATACTCGCGGACGCCCACCGTCCCATCATTTACGCGGGTGGCGGTGTGCTCTCGGCCCGCGCAACGGACGAGCTCGCGGCCCTGGCGGAGGCGCTGGAAACGCCGGTGGCGCACTCGCTGATGGGCAAGGGATGCCTGCGCGAGGATCACCCGCTGCTGCTCGGGATGACCGGTTTCTGGGGGACGCCGATCGCCAACAACAAATGCCGAACGGCCGATGTGATCCTGGCCGTCGGCACGCGCCTCGCCGAAGCGAGCTCGAGCTCCTGGGATCCGCGGTACACGTTCGCCGTGCCTCCGACCCGTGTCATGCACATTGACGCCGACTTGGCCGAGATCGGCCGCAATCTCCCGACCGAGCTCGGGGTCGTGGCCGACGCGAAACTCGCGCTCGGTGCGCTCGCTGCCGCGGCACGCGGGCGGAAACACCGCGACCGTGGCCGCGTCCGGGACGACATCGCGAACGGACGTCGGGCGTTCGCCGAGGAGTGGGATCACCAGTGGAACTCGGATCAGTTCCCGCTCCGCCCCGAACGCATCCTCAACGAGCTGCGTCAGGTCGTGCCGGAGGACGGCTTCATCGTGACCGACGTGGGCTGGAACAAGAACGGCGTCGCGCAGCAGTTCTCGATCACCGTCCCCGGCACCTTCATCACGCCGAGCGGTTTGGCGACGATGGGATTCGGCGCAGCCGCGGTGCTCGGCGTGAAAGTGGCGCAGCCCGATCGTGTAGCCGTCGCGCTCGTCGGCGACGGCGGCTTCGGCGCGAATCCGAACGTCGTGGCGACGGCGATGGAGGCCGGGCTGAACGTGGTGTGGCTGATCATGGACAACGCGGCCTACGGCACGATTGCCGGCCTCGAGAACATGCACTACGGCACGACGTTCGGGTGCGTGTTCGAACGTCACGGGAAGCCGTACCGCGTGGACTTCGCCGCCATGGCGCGCGCATGCGGGGCGCATGGGGTGATGGTCGAATCCGCGGCGGATCTCGGACCGGCGCTGCGCGAGGCCCTCGCCGCCAACCGTCCGGCCGTCGTGCAGGTGCCGATGGAGAATGTTCCGACGCCGACGCCGGGCTACTGGAACATCAACGACATCTATCGGAAGGGCGAATAGAACCACGGACAACACGGACAACACGGATTAGGAAAGGGGGCGAGGCGGCCCGTATGCCTGTCACCCACTCGCGCTTCACACTGCTCTACTTTGCGTGTGCCCTCTCGGTCATCACGTTCATCGATCGCGTCTGTATCGCATCGGCCGCGCCCGCGATTCGACAGGATCTGGGATTGAGCGTGGTGGAGATGGGCTGGGTGTTCAGTGCCTTCACCTTCGCCTATGCGGCGTTCGAGATTCCCAGCGGCTGGCTCGGTGACGTCCTCGGTCCCCGCAAGGTGCTCATGCGGATCGTGTTGTGGTGGTCGGCGTTCACGGCGGCGAGTGGGCTGGCGTGGAGCTTCCCGTCTTTGTTGATCGCGCGGTTTCTGTTCGGCGTCGGCGAGGCGGGCGCATACCCGAACATCTCTCGAAGCTTCGCGAGATGGTTCCCGACCCGCGAGCGCGGCACCGCGCATGGTGCCGTGTTCATGAGCAGCCGGATTGGAGCCGCGCTGGCGCCGCCGCTGGTCGTGCTCATCATCGCCTGGGCGGGCTGGCGTGTCGCGTTCTGGGCGTTTGGATCGCTTGGTTTCATCTGGAGCGTTTTCTGGTGGCGGTGGTTTCGCGACGATCCGGCCGTGCACCCCGCGGTCAGTCCGGAGGAGCTGGCGTTCATCAGGGACGGTTCGCCCGTTCAGGGCCATTCACCCATTCGCTGGCGGGACCTGCTGAGTGCGAATCTCGCGCTGATCTGTCTGATGTACTTCTGCGTGGGATACGGACTGTATTTCTATCTCACGTGGCTCCCGACGTACTTCAAGGAGGCGCGTGGCTTTTCGACCAGTCAGGCGGCGTGGCTGGCGAGCGCGGTCCTGCTCACGGGGGGAGTGGCCACGATCACCGGCGGGTGGCTGACAGACGCCCTCGTCAAACGATACGGATTGAAGGTCGGCCGATCCATTGGGGCGGTCGCGATGCCCCTCAGCGGCCTGTTCATTCTGTTCGCGGCCTTGACCGAGCATGCCGTACTGGCCGCCGTGCTCATGGCCCTGGCGGCCGCGTGTGCCGATCTCTGCCTGAGTCCGAGCTGGGCGATGTGCCACGATGTCGGCGGCGAGGCCGCCGGCACCGTCACCGGAGCGATGAATACCCTCGGGAACATCGGCGGGGCGATCAGCCCGCTCGTGGTGGGGTACTCGGTGCAGTTGTGGGGCTCGTGGTCGACGCCGCTCGTGATCACGGCCGCCGTGTACGCAATCGGAGGAGTCCTCACGCTTCTCGTGAATCCTCACCGCCGGCTGACGTTCGCCAGCGCGGCCCCAGTCTCGCTCACCACAGGCGCGGCAGCTGTCGGCGCTGAATGAAGGCCGGGCAGCGGCGGTCATCGTCGATGGCGGCGGAGGCACGCGGCCGCGATCGCGTCTCACGCCGGCGCGTGTCGGCAGCGGTAGAATTGCCCCCGATGGCCTCCAAGGCAAGGAGCGCTGCTTCGGGCGTGCCCGGTGAGGCCGGCGCGCAGCAGCAGCTCGAGCGGGTGCTCGGCAGCGCGACCTTCCGGCAAGTCGATCGACTCAAGCGCTTCCTCGGCTTCATCGTTCAGGAGACGATTGCCGGCCGTGGCGACCAGCTGAAGGAATACGTCATCGGCGTCCAGGTGTTCGACAAGGAAACGTCCTTCGATCCGCGCGCGGATCCGATCGTTCGTGTCCAGGCCAGACGCCTGCGGGCCCGCCTGGTCCGGTACTATCGCGAGGAAGCGCGCCCGGACGAGCTCGTCATCGAATTGCCCAAAGGCCGCTACTCGCCCGTGTTCAAGCAGCGCGAAGGCGCCGCAACCGCCAGGCGATCGATTGGCGCAGCGCTCCTGACGCAGAACACCGTCGCGGTACTGACCTTTGCGGATACGAGCGCGGCCGGCGACCAGGCGCATGTCTGCAGTGCGTTGCGCCACGAAATCATTCACGCGCTGACCGGGATCGAAGCGCTCCGGGTGCTCGCCTGGGACCCGGAGCCGGGTCAGGTCAGCGATCCGCGCCACGCCGTCGACACACTTCATGTGGCGGTCGTCGTCACCGGTAGCGTTCGGGCGTCCGGTCAGAAGCTCCGAGTGACCGCTCATCTCGTGGATGGCGCGAGCGGCTGCTACATCTGGTCCGAGACGCTGGATTTCTCCGCCACGGACTTCGCCGCGCAGGAGGCGGTGGCGCAGGCCATCGTGAGAAAGCTGCAGCCCGGCGGCCTGGGCAGTGGGCTCCGCGTTCGTCCTCCCGCCGACAACCTCGCGGCGCGAAACCTGTATCTGCAGGGGCGCTATCACATGAACCAGCGCACGGAGGAAGGACTGCGCAAGGGCGTGGACTTTTTCGAACGGGCAATCGTCGAAGACAGTCAGTACGCGCTCGCGCACAGCGGTCTCGCGGACGTCTACGGATTGCTGACCCACTATGGCGTGTTTGGGCCGGCACAGGTCTGGACGAAGGCCGCGTCAAGTGCCGCGTCAGCCGTCATGCTCGATCCGACCTCCGCAGAGGCACATACCTCTCTGGCGCACGTCAAGTCAACGCAAGACTGGGACTGGCAGGGTTCGGAACGCGAGTTCCAACTGGCGATCAATCTCGATCCGCGCTACGCGACAGCGCACCATTGGTACGCGATGTCCTGTCTGGTGCCGATGGGACGCCTGGACGAGGCGCGTGACGAGATGTTCATTGCCCAGTCACTCGATCCCGTGTCGTCGATCGTGGCGCGTGACCTGGCGCTCGTCCACCTGTTTCGACGCGATCTCGAGGCGGCCCTGGAGCAGTGCGACCACGCGATCGAACTGAATCCACACTTTTCGCCCGCGTACTGGACGCTCGGGCTGGTGCAGGAACAGAGAAACGACCTGGATGAATCTGCGGCGGCGTTCCACCGCGCGATCCATCTGTCGCCGCAGACGCCTCGAATGCAGGCGGCCCTGGCACGAACGCTGGCCCTCGCAGACAAGCGGAAAGAGGCGCTGGAGATCCTCCGCAAGCTCAAGGCTCTAGCCGAGCAGCGATACGTCTCCCCGTTCGAGTTTGCTTCCATGCGATTCGCCCTCGGCCAAACGGACGACGGATTTCGCTGGCTCAACAAGGCGTGTCAGGATCGATGCTTCGAGCTCCTCTTCATGCGCGTCGATCCGCGACTGGATGCAGTCAGAAGCGACCTCAGGTTTGACGCGGTTGCGAAGCTGATGGGCCTCGTGTAACTCATACCGCACTCACCGAATGTAGCGCCACACTATCCAACCACGATCCTTTCACCATCGAGGACGTTCTCGATATCGATGACGGCAAAGGGTCATCCGCCTTCAGGCCGAGGTGCGGTATATTCTGCCAATTCGGCACCGGCGTGAGGAGGTTGGCATGGCTGAGTACTCGTCGCATATCCCTGGCACGTTCTCCTGGGTCGAGCTCGCGACTACCGATCAGAAGGCAGGTGTCGCGTTCTACCGCGCGCTGTTCGGTTGGGATGTCAACGAACCGCCGATCGGGGCAGACGAGGTCTATTCGATGTTTCTGATGCGCGGCAAGGAGGTGGGCGCCGCGTCCACCATGCGGCCGGAAGAGCGTCAGGGTAGTGCGCCGCCGCACTGGAACCTCTACGTCACGGTGGCTGACGTGGACGAGACCGTGACACGAGCCAAGGGCCTTGGCGCGAAGGTGTTCGCCCCGCCGTTCGACGTGATGGATGTCGGCCGGATGGCGGTCCTGCAGGATCCGACAGGAGCCGTGTTCCAGCTGTGGCAGCCGAAGAAGCACATCGGCGCGAAGATTCTCAACGAGCCGGGCGCGCTCTGCTGGAGCGAGCTCACGACGCGCGACACGAAGGCAGCCGAATCGTTCTACACCGCGCTCTTCGGCTGGACCGCGAAGCCCAGCTCGCCCAGTGCAGCCATGGAATACACCGAGTTCAGCATCCAGGGTCAGCCGAGCGTCGGCATGATGCCGATGCCCGCGCACATGCCCCCTGGCGTGCCGTCGTACTGGATGCCGTACTTCCAGGTGGCCGATTGCGACGCCACTGCCGCGAAGGCGAGAGAGCTTGGTGCGAGCGTCATGGTGCCGCCACAGGACATTCCAAGCACCGGGCGGTTTGCGATCGCCAAGGATCCGCAGGGCGCGGTGTTCGCTGTGTTCAAGTTCGGAGGCGCATAGGCTGCCTCTAGTACGTCGGGCCGCCGCAGCATCCGTACTGGGACTCTGTAAGTCAGGCAACGGAGCGCAAGGCAAGCGAAAGCGGGACAGGACTGAGGCTCAGCTCTTGACGCGCTTCAGGATCGCAGCCCTTTCGCGGCCCTGCCGATCCAGCCAGACGGTGATCTGGTCTCCAGCGACCTCCCCCGTGAACCCTTCCGGCTGATCGCCGAGCGTCGCCTTGAAGGTAAACGTATTCTTCGACACCTTGCCGTCGGTGATCGTGATGGTCTGCCCCTCGCGCGTGAGCGTCCCGGTCAACGCCGTCTCGGTGGCGGTCAGGTCCAGCTCAATCTGGAATCCGTTTGGCGTTGCTCCTTGCCACTTGCCCGTCAGCGCGGCCTGGGCATGAACGACCGCGGCCAACACGAGGGCGGTCGTGATACTTGTGAGCACTCTTTTCATGCTGATCCCTCCTGCTTTGAGCAATACGCTGGGGGCATGAAAAGGTTAACAGGACCCACGAGCTACTAGGCACCCCCGTGCACGACGTTGGCGAGAATCTGCACGACGCCCGGCTCGTTCACCGTCACACGCAACCGGAGGCTTCGCTTGTAGAGCAGGGGAGTGGGGAACCCGAGCGTCATCGTCTTGATTGCCGTTGAATTCAGGAGCACGACACCGTAGGGATTCTGCTCGGTCAGGCCCTGATTGGCGGCGGCTGCGTAGGACAGGTTCGCGACGTTCCGTCCGTCGATCTCGAGGATGACGAACGTCAGATCGTTGGTGCCACCCTGTTTCGAGATCGCCGCGCCCAGGAAGACCCCCGGGCCCGCGAGCGACACGAGATCGTGTGTGCCGTTTGGGGCGGGCGCTCTGAGTCCCTGCGTGCGTTGCGGATCGCAGACGCCGGCGGCGCAGCCGGTATGCGGTTGAGCTGGTTGGCGGGTCGCCTTCGGGGTCGGTCGCTTCTTAGCCATCACTTTCCCTCCGACGGTTGCTGAAATGGACGATCGGGTGATCGGGCTGTCGACGAAGTTGGACGACGTTGCACGAGCCCTGATCACGGGCTTCGCAGACCGACAACCACTCCGGACATCACCCGATCGTCAATTCCAGGAATGACGCTTCTCTCACGATCAACGTCGAGTCAGACGCGATCGAACATCTCATGGGCGGCGAACGCAGACGGGAGCCAGGCGCAGTTGACTACACGTGTCGCCAGTGCTATGGTGGCTGACGACAGATGTAGTCACGGAGACCCTGAATGGCCGAGTCATCCATTGGCGAGCAGGAACTGGCCCTTCTGCGGCACATTGCCGACCGCCGAAGCATCACGGTCGGCGAAGCCGCCGAGCAGTTCGGCACCCCTCGCGGCCTCGCGCGGTCGACGGTGCTGACGATGATGGAGCGCCTGCGGGGGAAAGGACACCTGGGGCGGAGGCTCGTCGACGGCGTGTATCGCTATCGGGCGCGGGCCTCGTCGGCGGACCTCTTGAAACGCGCCGTGCAACGGTTCGTCGAACGCAACCTCGACGGATCGGTGTCGCCGTTTCTGGCGTATCTGTCCGACGCCGGCCGCGTCTCGGACGCCGAGCTCAAGGAACTCGAAGAGATCGTGGCCAGGCTCAACGCCGACCGCGGAAAGGACCGGTGACCGGTCATGGTATCGACCCTTGCGCGCGCGTCGATGGATGGCGCGATCCTGGTCGTGGCAATCTGGGTGCTCTCCCGCCTCGTGCGCCTGACGCCGGCCACTCGCACGATCCTCTGGTGGTGTGCCGCGGCGAAGTTCGTGGTGGCGCTGGCGTGGACCACGCCGATCGCCATCCCGATTCTGCCGGGCCCGACGCAGCCGAGCGACGCAGTGGGCGTCCACCGCGTATCCGGCGCCGCCGCTCCGCAGGTCGAGGCGTTGACTCGCGTCCCCGGGCGCGCAGCGCCGCTCGAGCCCGCGCTGGTGGGTTCGTTCGTCAACGCGCTTCGCGAATGGTCGTCGTTTGCGGCAATCGCCTGGACGCTCGGGCTCGGAGTGGTGGCGATCGTGGGATTGCGCCGCTGGCGCGACACCGTTCGGCTGCTGGACGCGTCCGAGCCGGCGCCGGGTGACGTTCAGTCGCACGCGATCGATCTCGCATCACGCCTTCGATTGAGGCGCGTGCCTCAGGTACGCATTTCCCCCCGCGTCGAGACGCCCCTCGTGACCGGTCTCGTGCGGCCCGTGGTGCTGGTGCCAGCCGATCGCTTCGGCGTGCTGACCGATCGGCAGCAGCAGATGGCCCTCTGCCACGAGCTGGCGCATCTCGAGCGCGCCGATCTCTGGTTCGGGTGCGTGCCGGCCCTGGCCGAGCGCGTGTTCTTCTTTCATCCTCTTGTGCATCTCGCCTCGCGCGAGTACGCGCTCGCTCGGGAAGCGGCCTGCGACGCCGCCGTCATGGACACGCTGAACGCCGCGCCTCAGGAGTACGGGCGGCTGCTACTGGCGCTCGGAGTCTCGCACCCTCGGACAGGCCTCACGGCCGCGGGCGCCGCCTGGTCGTTTCTGAATCTCAAGCGGAGGATAGCCATGCTTCAGGATGTGTCGGCGCGATCGAATCGGTCCCGTCTCGTCGCGGCCGGAGCCGTCGGGCTTGCGCTCGCCGCGATGGTGCCCATGCAGCTGGCGGCGCGTCCAGGGTCTGGACAGGCGGCGCGGAAGGCGAGCGTGGCAGCCCAGGTGGGATCCCTCGACGAGCCGCGGCCGCGTGAGCCGACGGAGTACTCTGAGCCTGCGGCACAGGTCGAAAGTCGGCAGCCGAAGGCTCGCGAGCTGAGCTTCGTTCTGCTGCTCGAGGACGGGCAGCGAACGATGTCGGGCTCGTCCGACGATGTGCAGCGCGCCGAGCGGCATCGGCGGAACGGCGAGCCGCTGTTGTGGTTCCGCTACGACGGGCGGGAGTACGTGATTCGGGATCCCGAGCTGGTGCGCCAGGCGCGCGCGCTTTGGACCGAGGTCTACGAATCTGGCCTCGGGCAGGATGCGCTGCGCGCCCTGACTCAGACGTTCAAGGCCGACGAGCTGGTGAAGCACGCCGAGTTGGCGGCAGCGCAAGGGATGCTCGGTGCCCATCTCGGATCGATCGTGGCAGAGCAGAGTATGCTCGACGCCCGTCTCGGATCGATCGTGGCAGAGCAGGGAATGCTCGGCGCCCACCTCGGATCCAAAGCGGAGGAGCAGGCGTTGCACGCGCTCTCGGACGCCCGCGCCGCAATGGCCGAGGTCGACCAGGACGAGCTGGAGCGGCATGTTCGATCGATGAAGGAGGCCACGAGGGAGATCGAGCAGAAGATGCGCGAGCTCGAACAGCGGCTGAAGCGCGACTTCGACGTCCAGATGCGGGAGCTCCAGCAGCGGCTTCGCGCGCTCGAAGGACCGATTCGCGAGATCGCGGCGCCGATGGAGGAGCTCGGGCACCAAATGGAAGCGTTCGGCCAGACGATTGAAAAGGCGTCGCGCAAAGCCAATGAAGAGATGCGCGCGCTCGTCGACCGTGCCATCGCCTCTGGTCTCGCTCAGACGGTGCGATAGTCCAAGACAGGCTCCTACTTCGTGGGTGGGATCCTGATGCTTGGGACAGGAAAGGTCGCAGTAATCACGAGCGATTGTCCCTCCGTCTTGATCCGCGCGCCCGTTTCCCAGAGATACCGGACGTTGGCAAGCGAGATCAGCGTCGATTTGGTCGCGAGCGGGATCGTCACATCGGGACCGAAGCCCCACACGCGATGCTTGCCGAGCGCGGGACCGCGGGGCAGGCTCACGGCAATGCCGAACTCGTCTTCCGTCAGTTTCCACTGCGCGTAGTACGCAAAGCCTACCTGCGCCGCGCCTCCGAGGAATGACTTGCCCGCGCCGCCCTCGAGCGTCAGGAGCTGCCCGACCTTGACGCCTGTCAGCGTGACAGGCCCCACTCGGACGTTGCCAGTGTCCTTTTTCTTGGTGTGGGTCTCCCAGTAGCCGGTCGTCGCAAGGCTCAGCGTCTTCTTCTCGTCGAGGTACACCGTCGTACCGGCAGAGAGCTCGTAGCTCCACATGCCTTTGCCGAGGTTGTCGTTCGCATCGACCGCGTACCGCCCGGTTGGCGCGAAGAGGGCGAACGCCGTGACGACGTCCGCGCGGGGCTTGTGCCAGCCTAGCTGCAACGGGACGAGATAGGTGTCGGCCGCTCCCATGCTCACGTTCTCGTCGAGCCCGAACCCCGGAGCCTCGAGCGCGCCGTTGGCGAACGGCAGGGCGGCCATCATCCCGTAGTTCGCGCCGAGTACCTTGACGCGGCTGACGTAGATGACGAGGGGCGCGATCACCTGAAGCTTCTGACTTCCGGCCTGCGTTGGGTCGAGGGTGATTCGGTTGCCGTCCGCATTCTTGATTGTGTCGGTGTTGTAGAAGTAGTAGAGCCCGGACACGTAAAGGCCGGGCGCCGGCTGCGAGCCGCTCTTCACTCCGTTGTCCCCGAGCAGGTTCTCGCCGTTCAGCTGCGCGTAGGCGGGCGCGGCCAGGAGTGTGACACCAAGTGCCAGCACGGCGCCACGGAAGCGGTTCGTCATATCGCGGCTCCTTCACTCACTTCTTCGTCTTCGCCAGCCACCGTGGTTTGTGTCGAGGGTTTGAAGTCGTCCACGCCTGGCCAGCGAATTTCATCCGGGATCGTGCCGTTGACGCGCATGACTTCGGTGAGTCGACGATGCAGCCGGGTGCGCTCGGCATCGGAGGCAGGCGTACTGTGCGTCGCATGCGCCAGGTTCGTCATCTCGAGCGGGTCGCGCTTCAGGTCGTACATCTCGTACTCGGTCGGCGATGCGGTGAACGGGTCGTAGTATACGGCGTACTTCCAGTCGTCTTCGACGATCGCTCGTATGCAGTCCGCGCCCTTCACCGGGAACACGTCGTCCTCGTAGGTGAAGTGCAGGACGACCTGCACGCTGGCCTTCGGGTCGGACAGGATCGTCGTCAGGTCGTGGCCCTTGAAGCCGTACTGCTGCGGCTCCGGCGTGCCGGCCACGGTTGCGATCGTCGGCAGCACGTCGATCAGGCTCGCGAACGAGTCAGTGGACTGCGGCTGTGGGTAGAGGCGTGGGTTGGAGATGATGAGCGGGACGCTGAGAGTCTCGCGATAGACGTTGTAGAACTTCTGACGCATGCGGCCGTGCGCCATCCCCAGCTCGCCGTGATCGCTGGTGCGGAGAATCAGCGTGTCGCCGGTCAGTCCGTTGGCGTCGAGCGCATCGAGCACCTTCAGAATCTGCCGGTCCACTTGTTGGATGAGGTGGGCATAGAAACGGGCGTAGGTCAGCTGCCGCGCGCGCGTCCGCACGTGACCGGTGCCGAGGGCGAGGAACTGACGGAAGGACGCATGGACACTCGGCTTGGTCGAGAGGTCGTCGTCCACGCTGGCGGGCAGATCGATCGGCAGATCCTCGAAGTCCTCCAGGCGGTAGCCGCCCTTGGCAAACGTCGGGCTCACCGACAGGCCGCGCACGCCGCGACCGGGGTACTCCTGGACATCGTGCGGATTCACGAGCGCAACGATCAGGCAGAAGGGTTTGTCGCCGTCATAGGTGTTGAGGAAGTGGACGGCGCTCTGGCGGTACAGCTCGTCGCGGGAGCGGATATGGCCGGCCGCGGTGCCGCTGCCGTCGACGAAGCGGCCATCGTTGTTGATCGCGCCGCCGCCAAGGTCGCTGAGACTCTGAGGGTCGCTCATGTCGGGCGGGTTCCAGCCGTGGAACCCGTAACGCTCGGCGAGGTGAGCGACATCGGCGTCGGACCAGTAGTGGCGCTTCATCTCGTGGTTGTACTCAACCGGTCGCGTGAGATGGAGCTTCCCCTTGAGCACCACGTGGTAGCCCGCCGCCGCCATGACAGTCGCGAGGTTCGGCAGCCGGCTCGGCAGGATCGGCAGTCGGCGCTGCACCGGGTCCTTCGGGTTGTCGCACGCGATAATGTTCTTGACGCCGTGCTGGGCCGGGTAGAGACCGGTGAAGAACGTGGCGCGGCTTGCCGAGCAGGCGGCCGTGTTGCACTGGGCGCGCGTGAACTGCAGCCCATTGGCGAGCAACCGGTTGCGCGCGGGCAGGTTGGCCTCGGCCCATCCGGCGGGCCAGTGCATCACCTCGCGCTCCTGGTCTGTGACGATCAGGAGAAGGTTTGGTTTCCGTGGCAGGTTCCCGAAGTTCATGGCGTTGTTCCTTTCGCGTCTAGGCGGTCCGCTTACGGCTTCATGGATCTAAGATCCGTGCGAAAGGACGCACATGCGCGCTATCGCTGTAGCCCTCATACTCAGCGCCGGATTCCTCGGCAGAGCCGGCGAACAGATCGCCGCGCCGCCCTGTCCGAGATGCCAGCAGATTTTCGACGGCCGGACCTGGGACGGCTGGGAACATGACCCCCAAAACTGGACGATTGTGGACGGCGCGATGCGCGGCTTCGGAAGCGGCGCGCGGTCGGCGTTCACGAAGACGGACTACGGCAGCTTCCGGCTGATCGTGACGTCGAGGATGGCGCCGGTCAACAAGGACCACCTGGGCGTTCTCTTCTGGGGTCCGCGCCCGGCCGACGAAGGGCTCGCCTACGGCAGAAATCTGCAGGTCCAGCCGCCTCACGGCGCGATGTGGGACTATTTCGAGAACAAAGCCCTGGAGCGCGACGTATTGATCCCGGGTTCCCGCGACTTCGAGTCGTGGAACACCACGGAGATTCTCGCGAACCTCGAGCGCGGAACGCTTCGCGTCGCAGTCGACGGTAAAGAGATCGTGAGATACACGGACAAGGATCCGAAGCGGCTGTCGAGAGGTCCCATCGGCATGCAGCGCCATGGGGCCGGCGGCTCCGAGTACAAAGATATCTTCGTCGAAGCCGACCCGAAGGAGAACACCCTCTACACCGTGAAGTGACGGTGGCTCCGGTTCGGTCACGCCTCGCCGCGCAGCAGCGTTCGCATGATCGCCGCCATCCGGTCCCACGCCTCCTTTTCCCTGGTCAACTGGCGGCGGCCCGCTGGCGTGAGCGTGTAGATTCGCGCCTTCCGGTTGCTGTTAGTCGTGCCCCAGGTGCCGCGCAACAGGCCGCGCTGTTCCAGACACTACGCTTCCACCGCCGCCCGAGATCGAGCAGGTACAGCTGCCGTCGCACGACGCCATCGCGGGGCGCATGACCCCATGACGGACTAAACGGTTACGAGCGGGAGGCTGCGATAGCGCTTTCCCGTAAGTTTTGCCAGCGCGTTGGCCACCGCAGGCGAGATCACGGGAACAGGTGGCTCTCCGCATCCAGTGGGCTTTTCGGTGCTCGGGACAATATGGACATCAACCGCCATCGGCGCATCGATGATGTAGGGCGGCGTGTGGGTGTCGAAGTTCCGCTGCTCGACTCGACCATCCTTCAACGTGATCGCGCCATGCGGGACTAATTGCGAGACGCCGAAGGCAACACCCCCCTGACACTGACTCTCAATGGTCAGCGGATTCACTGCCAGACCCGGATCGACCGCGATGGTCACGCGGTGGATCCGGGGGCGCCCGTTCTCAATGGAGACATCCGCGGCGCAGGCCACGCCTGTCTCGAACGACTCATGACAGGCGATGCCGACGGCGTGATTCTTGGAGAGCTTTCTGCGCCAGGCAGCACTCCTTTCTTCCAGCAGAGCCAGCGTGGCGCGCAGCTTCCTGGCTTCGGGTTTGAGGAGTTTGAGACGATAGGCGATCGGGTCCAGTCTGGCGCGAGTGGCCAGCTCGTCGACGAGCGTCTCCATGACGAAGGCCGTATGCGTGTGCCCGACGGAGCGCCACCACAGCACCGGCACGTTGACCGTGGGATGATGCGCCGACACATGAAAGTTCGGGATGTCGTAGTGCGTGTCCGAGACGCCTTCCACGGCCGTCCCATCAACCCCCTTTTTCATAACGATATCGGCGAACGGTGTGCCAGCCACGATCGATTGGCCGACAATCACGTGTCGCCACGCCGAGGGCATGCCGTTTGCGCCAACGCCGATCTCGACGCGATGGAAGTGCATGGGACGGTAGTAGCCGCCCTGCACGTCGTCTTCTCGTGTCCAAACGAGCTTGACCGGAGTGCCGCGAAGCAGCTTGGCGATCGCAGCGGCCTCACGTTGCACGTGACAATCGGCAACTGCTCGCCTGCCGAAGCCTCCACCGGCCATTTCGGTGTGGAACGTGACCTGCTCAGGCTTGAGACCGAGAACCTCGGCGATCGCTGCCTGGTCATTCGTTTGGAATTGTGAGCCGACCCATGCTTCGGCGCGATCGCCATCGAACCGCATCGTCGTGTTCAACGGCTCCATCGGCATATGCGCCAGGTATGGGAACTCGTACTCGGCGACGATCCGATTCGCCGCGGCGACGGCCTCCATCGCTTTCCCGTCGCCGCGGGCAACAGAAGCGTTGCCGGGAGTCCGGGCGAGCTCCTTGTACTTGGCCCACAGCTGGGTGCTGTCGGCACGTTCCACTCCGGAGAGATCCCACTCGCTTTTCAGGCGATCCCGCCCCTGTTTCGCCGGCCAGAACTTGTCGGCGACCACAGCGACGCCGGTGCCTTTAACAAGCGGGATCTCGAACACCTCTCTGACCCCCTCGATGCTGCGGGCTGCCTTATCGTCGAAGCTCTTGACGCGGGCGCCAAAAACCGGCGGATGCGCGACCACCGCGGTCTTCATGCCGGGCAGATCGAGGTCGAGTCCGAACTTCTGCGAACCATCGCACTTGGGGCGGCTGTCGAGGCGGGGCACCTTCTTTCCCACGAGACGGAAATCTGCCGGGTTCTTGAGCTGCACTGTGGCGGGCACAGGCAGGCGACTGGCCTCTCCGGCCAGGTCCGCAAACGTTGCCTTCTGTCCGGATGGGCCACGCACGACGCTGGGCTCCGTACGACATTGGCCGGCAGAGACCTTCCACCGATCTGCCGCAGCCGAGACCAGCATCGCGCGCGCGCGGGCGCCCAGTTCGCGGTACTGCTGAAAGGAATGCGCGACGGAACCAGAGCCACCGACCATCTGTATTCCATAGACCGGGTCTTTATAGACGTCGGCAGCCGGCGCGAGCTCTGCGACCACCTGAGACCAATCCGCGTCTATTTCATCAGCCAGCAGCATCGGCAAAGCGGTATGCACGCCCTGGCCGAACTCGAGCCGGTTCACCTGGATGACGATCTTGCCGTCCGGCTGAATCTGGATGAACGCATCGGGCCGGTAAATCTGCGGCTTCGCCTGCGCGGGTTCCTGCGCCTTCGACCGAACATCGAGGTACAAAGCCACGACGAGTCCCCCGGCGGCAGTTGTGGAGGCGCGCAGAAACGTCCGCCGGCTGAGCCACAGGGTGCTCGCAGAGCTGGTTGCGGAAGACATCGTGCGCCTCCTTACTTGAGCTGCTGCGAAGCGGCCTTGATCGCGTCGCGGATGCGGACGTACGTGCCACACCGGCAAATGTTGCCGCCCATCGACTCTTCGATGTTCGTGTCCGTCGGCTTGGGCGTCTGTTTCAGCAGTGCGATGGCGCTCATAATCTGTCCGCTCTGGCAGTAACCGCATTGAACGACGTCCGCGGCGACCCACGCATCCTGAACAACGCGACCGACCGGATCCTGGGCCATCGCCTCAATCGTGACGACAGGTCGGTCACCGATCATCGACACTGGGACGACACACGACCGCGTGGCGACTCCGTCCACTTGGACTGTGCACGCGCCACACAGGCTGATCCCACAGCCGTACTTGGTCCCGGTCAGCTTCAAATCCTCGCGCAACACCCAGAGCAACGGGGTCGAAGGGTCAGTGTTCACTTCCCTGCGCTGACCGTTCACGGTGAGCTGATACGTGGCCATGGCTGGTCTCCGGTTTTCACTTCTTCGGGCAGGGCGTTCCGGCTTCGACCCAGCGACGGGTGGCTGCCACGAATTCCGCATGCGACAGTGGTGGGACGGGTCGCGCGCTGCCATCAAGCCGGTTGCCAGGCTGCCAGGCCCAGAGCACCAGCGCCTCCTCCTCGTGATGCTTCAGGAGGCCAGGTCCATCGAGGTTGTGGTTCTTCGAACGGTCAGTGATCGCCGTGCAGATCGCCGCGCTCGACAAGGCTTTGTCAGTGCGGTCTTGCCAGGCCATCGACAGCGGCGCGAGGTGCCAGTTGTGCCCGCCGGGAACGCCGGTGCTGGCATTGGATTCCTGATGACAGGTCGCGCAGCTCAGGGCGGAAACACCTTTGCCCTCAGGGCCACGCACGACGTTGGCAAAGTGACGATGGCGATCATCACCCTGCTGCGGGTAGTTTGTAGCCGTGTGACAGTTGATGCACCGTGGATGCGTCAGGACGGAATATACCTGCTGCCAGGCGGCCAGGCCGTCGGTCTGTGACGTACGAGCGACGGTTCGTCCGTTACGCGTTTGGCCCAGAGCTCTGGAGGGGGGCACCCACGTCTGGAGTGCTAGAAGGATGAGAAGTGTTCCGACCGTGAGACTGCGCATATCACAGCCTCCACTGCGTTCGCCGACCGACGATCACGATACGCTTCTCGGTTTTCGCAGTCAATGTGTGCGCCTGCAGTCTGTCAAGGCGAAATAGAAATGTCCCCGTTCTTAGCGAAATAGAGATGTCCCCTGTGGTTCTTGTTCCTCAACACAACAGGGACGGCCTGTGGGCGCTGTGCGAAACGCGTCTGCGCGTTTTG
>Ga0184612_10000002_pt1 | contig 105155 bp, 79 predicted proteins | sample PLM3_60_coex_FD_133163 | JGI IMG/M metagenome (GOLD analysis project Ga0184612, IMG submission 133163) | Groundwater sediment microbial communities from an aquifer in East River, Colorado, USA - PLM3_60_coex | ecosystem: Environmental > Terrestrial > Soil > Riparian zone | place: USA: East... | reverse complement strand
GACCAGGTGGGATCGAACTACGCGGCGCTGCTCGGCGTGTCGGAGGGCGGCCCGATGTGTGCGCTCTTCGCGGCGACCTACCCCGAGAAGACGCGCGCGCTCGTCATGATTGGGACCTACGCGAAGCGGCTCTGGGACCCCGAGTATCCGTGGGGACCGACGCACGAAGCGCGGGAAGCCTTCTACCAGCGGATCCGCGACGAATGGGGTGGCCCGATAGGGATCGAGGAGCGCGCGCCGACGATGGCCGCGGACCCGGCGTTCCGCGCATGGTGGGCGACGTACCTGCGCATGGGCGCAAGCCCGGGCGCCGCGCTGGCGCTGACGCGCATGAACGCCGAGATCGACATTCGCGACATCCTGCCGTCGATTCGCGTGCCTACGCTCGTCCTCCATCGCCGTCACGATCGGTTGCTGAAGGTGGAGGAAGGCCAGTACGTCGCCAGCCGGATCCCCGGCGCGCGCTTCGTCGAGCTGCCCGGCGAGGACCACCTGCCGTTTGTGGGCGATCAGGACGCGCTCGTCGACGAGATCGAGCGCTTCGTCACCGGCGCGCCCGGGGCGGCCACAAGGCCACCGCTCGATCGAGTCCTGGCTACGATCCTGCACGCGCGTGTGGACGGCGTCGCGGTCAGCTCTTTTCTCGAGCACGCCGCCCGCGAGTGCGAGTGGTTCCGCGGCCGTCAGCTCGCGGGCACCGAAGGCCAGTTCGTGGCGGCGTTCGACGGCCCCGCTCGAGCCATTCGCTGCGCATCAGCGTTGACTGAAGCCGGCAGCCGCTTCGCCGTCCAGGTGCGCGTCGGCCTTCACACCGGCGAGTGCACGATCGACGACCGCACCGCGTCCGGCGCCCCCGTCGACCTCGCCTCGGGCATCGCCTACCGCGCGCCGGCCGGCGAGGCGCTGGTCTCCCGCACCGTCCGCGACATCGTCGGCGACGCGGGCCTGCCGTTCGAGGACCACGGCGTGCACTCGATTCCCGGCATGGGCGAGTGGCGGTTGTTCAAGGTCTGACTGAGAGCCAGAGGCCAGAGGTCAGAGGCCAGAATCTGAGACCAAGGCCATGCCGAGCCCGGACCGCCTTGAGCGCCAAGCCCGGCGAGGTTATCCTGAATCACGCCTGCACGCGCGCCCGAGGCCTCACAACATGCGAATTGCCCTTTGTTCGACGTTCATTCTCCTGCTGTGCGGCGTCCCGCTGTCAGCTCAGACCGCCACGCAGAAGCTGCCGAAGAAAGGCGACACCGTCATCGTGAAGGGTTGCCTCCGTGGATCGGCGGTGGAGCAGGCCGACCTGCTGGTTGAAGATGCGGAAGGCGACGCGCACCAGAACGACCAGGTCCCGACGCTGACGTATCGGCTCCAGGGCGACAAGAGCATCCTCAAGGAGCTCAAAGACAAGCACGATCGCATGGTCGTCCAGGTGAAGGGGATCCTTAGATCCGAGCTCACGCAGAGCGGCATCGGCACCACCGTCGGCCGGACGCGCATCACGATCGGCGCAGACCCGAGAAACCCCACTCGAGGCGCCGACCAGCCGCTGCCGGTGCTCGACGCCAAGTCGTTCGAGGCGACGACGGTGAGCTGCGGCAAGTAACATCCACAGTTGCGTAGAATAGGCGCATGTCTGTGCACCCGCGTCCGCGTCTTGCTGCGGTTTTCGGGTGCACGCTGCTTCTCTCTCTCGCCCCTTCCCGGGCGGAGCAGCTCGATCTTCCAGGGCCGCGGAACATCGCACCTGGCGTGCTCCTGTATCACCTCGACAGCCCGACGCTCGTCGACCCGGAGGGCCCGCTCTCGATCTGGATGCTCCGGCTCGATCCGGTACGGGTGGACCTGCAGGCAGCGCTCGCCAATGACGAGATCATGGGCACCGAGACGGTCGCCGGCATTGCCGAGCGCCATCGCCCGATTGCCGCGATCAACGCCGGCTTCTTTCTGCCCAACGGCGACCCGGCCGGCGTGATGACCATCGACGGTCGGCTCGTGAGCGACACGCGCCGGCCACGCGGGGCGGTGGGGATTTCGAGGGATTCGAACGGCGTCAAGCTCGTGTTCGCGCGGCTCCGCGCCACGGCGTCGCTCGTGCTCCAGAACAGCAGCCCCCCGAGTGATGGCGGCCAGGCGATGGCGACGGTCCCTATCGACGGGATCGACACGACGCGGATTCGCGGTCAGCTGATGCTCTTTACGCCGTCGTATCACTCCGATACGGACACCGCGAAGGGCGGCCTCGAGTGGGTCATCGACCGGCAGCGTGGCCGAGTCGTCAGTGGTCCCCATCGTGAAGGCAAGACGCGGATTCCGCCGAGGGGCTTCGTGCTATCGTTCGGCGGCGACGTGATCCCCGAATCGCTGACCCTTCTGCACCGGAGCACCCGCGTGAGGCTCGATGTGTCCTACGATCCCGTCGAAGGTGAGCCGAAATCCTGGCTGTTTGCGCAAGACATCGTAGGCGGCGCCGGCCTCCTCATACGAGACGGCCGCGACGTCGAGGACTGGAGCATCGAGCGTTTCAACCTGGGCTTTGCCGAGCTCCGTCACCCGCGGACAATGATTGGCACATCGGCGGACAACACGATCTGGCTCGTCGCGGTGGACGGCCGCCAACCTCAGCTCAGCGTCGGGATGACGCTTCTCGAGCTGCGGGCACTGGCACACCGGCTCGGGCTCGTCAATGCGCTCAACCTCGACGGCGGCGGATCGACGACGATGTGGGTGCAGGGGCAGGTGATGAACAGTCCATCGGATGCGACAGGACCACGCAAGGTCAGCGACGCGCTACTGGTTCACGGCGTGCCTGCGCGCCAGGACAGACCCTGACGCCGTGACATACAGATTCGGGCCCTACACGCTCGACCCTGCCGCGTACCGTCTGCTGCGCGACGCCGAGGTTGTCCAGCTCTCGCCCAAGATCATCGACCTCCTTCTGTATCTCGTCGCTCGACAGCCGGCGCTCGTCTCGAAAGAAGATCTTTTTAAGGCGCTCTGGCCGGACGTCGCGGTGACCGACAACGCGCTCACGCAAGCGGTCTCGGAGCTTCGGCAGGCGCTCGGCGACGACCCATCGAAGCCGGCGTATATCCAGACCGTCGCCCGGCGGGGCTACCGGTTCATCGCGCCGGTGGCAACGACGGCCCCGACGGGAGCGGTGGGCGCGGCGGCGCCCGCTCAGGATGCCGGCTCGTCAGAGCCGGTCGCGCAGCAGTCGGCGATTGCGGTCCTCGATTTTGCCAACGTCAGCGGCGACCGCGAGCTGGCATGGCTGTCCTCCGGTATCGCCGAGACCGTAACCAACGATCTGCGTGCCACGTCGCCGCTTCGAGTCGTCGATCGCATGCGCGTGGTGGAAGCAGTGCGGCGCGGCGGGCCCGATCTCTCGGCGCTCCGGGCGGAACTGCACCTCGACCTTGCCGTGGTCGGGAGCTTTCAGCGGTCGGGGGCGCGGTTGCGGATTACCGCCCGCGTCGTCGATGCCGCCAGTGGGGAGGCGACGGCCGAAGCCAAAGCCGACGGACCGCTCGAGCAGGTGTTCGAGCTGCAGGATCGGATCGTGTCGCAGTTTGCCGAGGCGTTACGGATCGGCACGAAGCAGCCGCGATCGCTCGGCGACACGAGCAGCCTCGAGGCTTACCGCGCGTTCACCGAGGGGCGCGTGCGCCTGGAGTCGCTCGACGCGTCCGAGGTGCCCGCCGCGGTCGCCGACTTCGAGCGGGCCATCGAGCTCGACCCGCGCTACGCGGCGGCGCATGTCGGTCTCGCGAACGCGAGGTTCTGGCAGTACGAGATGTCGCGGGCGCGCAACCAGCCCGACTCGGGGCTGCTGGCGCGGTCGGTCGATCATGTCCGGCGCGCGATCGAGCTCGAACGCGACCTGGCCGACGCCTACGCCACACTCTCGTTCCTGCTGATGAGCGGCGGCCGGGCGACCGAGGCACTGACAGCGGCGCGGCGTGCCGTTGCGCTCGAGCCGCGATACTGGGGCAACCAGTTCCGGCTCGCGCACGCGGCGTGGGGCGAGGAACGGCTGCAGGCGCTCGCGCGCGCGCGGGATCTCTACCAGGATTTTCCGTTCGTGCATTTCGAGATGGCCATGGTGCACATCGCGCGCGGACATCTCGATCGGGCCGAGCCCGTGCTGCGCGAAGGAACGGTCGTGCAGGATCGCCAGGCGGATCGGAAGCAGCGGTATCCTGCGAAAGGACTGCACTGGCTCCTGGGTCTCGTGCGGCTGGCGTCAGGCGACGCGCGCGAGGCGCTCGGCGAGTTCGAGCGCGAGATCGCGTCTGGAACGTGGCAGCTCTACGGCCGCGAGTTCGCGATGAACGCGCACGACGGTTCGGGATTCGCGCACCTCGACGCGGGAGAACCCGCACCCGCGATCGAACACTTCACCAAGGCGCTCGAGCTCTTTCCCGATCACGCGCGATCGCTCGTCGGGCTCGGCGCCGCCCTGACCGCAGCCGGCGACAGCGCGGGCGCAGAGGCGGCATTCACTCGCGCCACGGCCGGCATCGACGCGCTGCGCCGCGGCGGTCGAGCGAGCGAGGCCATGCTGGCCGAAGCGATGCACCATGCGGTCCGCGACGACGCCGACCGCCTCGTCGAGGCGTTGAACGCAATCCTCGACCGGCCAGACATGCCGTTCTCGGGATGGACGATCCCGATTGAGCCTCTCCTCGCCCCCTTCCGAAAGACCTCGGCTTTTCAGCGAATTACGGCGCGGCTCGCCGATCGCGCGCGCTGAGCTCCCCGCATTCGTCTCTCCGGGGCGGCTGGACGCCGGCCTTCGTCTTTGAGCACCGCCGCGAACGCCTCGTACTGGTCGGTCGCAACGAAATCGGCGCCTGCCACAATCGCCGCCCGCCAGCGACGCTCGACCGCCTCCTTTGAGCCGACGTTGTAGCTGGTCGTCCAGCCCGCCTCTTTCTCTTCACCAGCCGGATGCCCGTTGAGCGTCCAGAGGCGGATCCAGAGGCCGGCGTCGTGTGCGCGCCGGACGACTGTGCGAAGCCGCGCCTCTTCCTGCGGCGTCCAATCGGCTGCGTTCGCCTGACCACCAGCCTCGACGACTGCCCACGGCGCATTCAGCCATCGCCGGTAGTTCGTCGCTCGTGGCAGCGGCCTCTCGGGCAGCTCCGCACGGAATTTCACGAGGCTCTCTTCGCGACTCATCCCTTCGACCGATGGTGGACGTAGAGCGATTGCGCCAAACAACCGAAGCTTCCCGCCGACAGGGACGGCGTCGTAAAACGCCTGTTCCTGCGCGTCTGCCTCGCCCGTGAGCACGAGCACAGGCCTCACGTCAAGCGTTGCCGCCCGACTCCCGTCTGTCCGTTCGGCGGTCGTGAGCCACGATTCGTACTCGCCGAGCAAGTCCCAGAGCGCGCGGTGATGTTCCGGCTCGTTCGACTTGAGGTCGAGGTTCAGCGTAACGAGCGGCCAGTTCGATTGATTGCCGGCTTTCAACGCCTGCTCGACGACGGACCGGATGCGTTCGAAGAAATAGTCGCGCAACGACGGTTCGGTGCCGTCGTACGGCTCGCCGTGCGAAACGATCGAGCGTGCCGGCCGCCCCTCGCCGGCCGGCCGCCAGACCAGGTCCTGTTCGATCGCCACCGGCAGACCCGTGGCGAGCGCACGGTCGATGCGATCGACGTATCGCCCGTTGTACGGGTAGGCGTTGTGCGCGTCGAGCATGACCCTCGCGCCGGGAGCCAAACCTGGAACCGAAGATCGCCCCGCAGACGAAGGAGCCTGTTCGCGTGCGGGTGTTTCGAGGACCGCCCAGCCGAACATCAATAGCGCTGCGCCGAGCACGCGCGCGTCGCGTCGGAAAGTGTGTCTGTGCATGTCTGTCCGCGCCTCTCAGTGTCGTTGCGAGGATGCGTACACTGCCGTCGAGATTTTTGCCATCAGCGCGGCGCTCTCCTTCTGCTCCTGGATCCCACGCACCAGAATTACAAGGACATACGGACGCTTCGCGAAGACGATGGCGGCGTCGTGATGGATGCGGGTGATGTTGCCGGTCTTGTGCGCGACCTCGATACGGGACGGGTCGGCCGGCAGACCCGCCGGGATGGCATCGTTGAACTTCTGCCGCTTGAGCACGGCGATCATCGCCGCGTCGGACTTCGGATCGACCGCACGGCCGTGTCCGAGCCGATCGAGGAGCACCAGCAGCCCTCGCGCCGTCGTCGAATTGTTCAGGCCCTTGTCGAACGCCTTCTGATCCTCGACGCTTCGCAGGACCTGCATGCCCTCGGCGCCGAGCTTCGTGACCGTCGCCCTGATCTTCTCGACACCGAGCTTCTCGATGAGCAGGTTGGCTGCAAAGTTGCTGCTGACCGTGATCATCGCCTCGTTGAGCTGCTCGAGCGTCAGCGTCGTGCCGGCAGCGGCGTAGATCGCACGGTCGGAATCGTCGCCTTCGCTCAGCTTGTATGGGCTGCCGTCCACGATGCTTCGAAACTCGTTACGGATGGCAAGAGGCTCATCGAGCGCGACGGTGCCCGCCCGCGCCTGCCGGAACAACTCGATCATGACCGGCACTTTCATCGTGCTGGCCGCGTGGAAGGGTTTGTCGGGATCGATGAGAACCTCCGAGCGCCCATCGAGCGTCCGGAACGCGACCGCCACTTCCGCGCTGCTCGCAGCAATCATCGAGCGCAGCGTGGCTTCGAGCAAACTTCGCTTGGAGCCAGCCTGCGCCGTGGCAAACACCGACATCAGCAGAAGGACCGACACGAGCGCGACACCACGAGCGAAAACCGGTGACTGTGCCATGCTGATTGTCGACTGGAACTGCCGACTCGAACTGCCGACTCTGACGGCCGACTCTGACTGTTGACTGGAACTGCCGACAGTGACTGTCGACTGTGACTGTCGACTACCGACTAACGACCCTTCGACAAGCTCAGGGTCGCCCTGAGCCCTGCCGAAGGGCGACTAACGACTGACAATGTTCAGCCAACCCCCCCCATGTGTCCGGATCCTGTGCCACGAGCGTCGCAAAATATAAGGACACGTCTTCCTCGGGAAACTTCGACGCGAGCTCGGTTGCAGCGGCGTGCAGCCTGGCGGTGTCCTGTTTCGGCAGCGTCTCGTCGGCGATCAAGCCGTTCTCGTGTGTGATGCCCAGGCTGTCGAGGAACGCCGACATCATCGGCCGCTGCCGCTCCAGGTGATAGGCGACCATCGCCCGGGCGACGATCGAATCTGAGATCGTCGGAAGCGTCGACAGGTACTTGACGCGCCTGGCCAGCGGGAGCGCGAGCACGCTCTTCGTCCTGAACTTCATGTGCAACGCAATCGCGGCGATGGCCTCGGCCTGCTGTTCGGTGGACTGCTCGTCGTCCCAGAACGGCTCAGCCACCGCGAGGCGCCGGTCGGGCGACAGGCGCTTCCACACGCGGGTTGGCCGGAAATCGCTGAAATCCTGTTCCATGCCGCCGATCTTAGCGTAGTTCGCTAAACGAATCCCCGATGGAGCCCGTCTAAGAACACGGATACCAACGTATCGACTCCATCTACGCGGACACCTCGGGTTGCTTCACCGGGACGCAATCACGCGGATCACTCAACGGGACGCGGATCACGCGGATAACAGCATGTTCAACGCAGTCTTTTTCGAGACCCTCTGGCAGGACCTCCGATTCGGGGCACGCACGCTCTTCCGGAGCCCGGGTTTTGCCGCAATTGCCATCCTGACCCTCGCGCTCGGGATTGGGGCTAACGCCGCCATTTTCAGCGTCCTCAACGCCGTGCTGCTCCGGCCGCTGCCGTGGGCCGAGCCCGACCGCGCGGTGATGATCTGGAGCAAATGGACGGCGTTCGACAAAACGTGGGTGGCCGAGGGCGAGGTTGTCGACTATCGGAAGCGCAGCCAGACCTTGCAGGAGGTCGCGACCTGGAGCGAGGGGCAAGTCAACCTGACGGGCGACCAGGAGCCAGAGCGCGTGGCGGGTGCCCGCGTCAGCGCGAATACCTTCCCGACGCTCGGCGTCGCGCCCATGATCGGGCGCACGTTCACGGCGCAGGAGGATCTGCCCAATGGTCCGAGGCTGGTCGTTCTCGGGCATGGGCTCTGGAACCGCCGGTACTCGGCCGACGCGTCCCTCATCGGGCGATCCGTCTTCATCAACGGCAACTCCTTCGAGGTTGTGGGCGTCATGCCCCCGGGCTTCGTTCTCCCGACCGACTTTCGCAACCCTGAGCCCACGCAGCTCTGGACACCGCTGCAGATGAATCCGGCCGACACCAATCACGGAAGCCATGGTCTGTACGCTGCCGGCCGCTTGAAGCCGGGCGCGACCGTGCGACAGGCCGCCGACGAGCTCCACGGAATCGCGCGTGCGATGACGAGCGAAGGGCTCTATCCGGTGCAGATGCAGTTCGACACGGTCGTACTCTCGCTCGCCGACGAAGTCGTCGGTTCGGTCCGCCGCTCGATCTGGTTGCTCTTCGGTGCCGTGGGTTTCCTGCTGCTCATCGCCTGTGCAAACGTCGCCAACCTGCTGCTCGCGCGCGCGGAGGCGCGTCAGCGCGAGATGGCCGTGCGGTCGGCGCTCGGTGCCAACGGCCTGCGAGTGCTGCGCCAGCTTCTCACGGAGAGCCTGGTGCTGACTGGCGCCAGTGCCATCGTCGGCCTTGGCCTGGCGTACGCTGCCGTGCGCATCGTGGCGTGGTGGAACCCGGCTGACATCCCGCGCGTCGGAGGTGTCACGCTCGACATAACAGTGCTGATCTTCACGGCCGTCGTAGCGCTCTTCACCAGCGTGCTGTTCAGCCTCGCGCCGGCGTTCCGTGCATTGCGGATCGATCTGACTGACTCGCTGAAGGACGGCGGGCAGAGCGTCTCGAGCGGAGGGGCTCGCCAGCGATTCCGGAACGGGCTGGTGGTTGTGCAGATGGCGCTCGCGGTGTTGCTGCTCGTCGGCGCGGGCCTCATGCTCCGAAGCCTCTGGTCGCTCCAGCGTATTCCCATCGGGTTCGATCCGTCGAGCGTGCTGACGATGCGCGTGTCGTTGCCCGCGACGAGCTATGCGAGCCCGGAAGAGGTCGTCGGGTTCTACGAGACGCTGGTCGACCGCGTGCGTCAGCTGCCGGGCGTGCGGACAGCGGGCGCGGCCAGGCTGCTGCCCCTCGGGTCGACGATCGGTGATTGGGGTCTCATGGTCGAAGGCTACATTCCCCCGCCTGGAACGGGCGCGAAGGGCGACTGGCAGATCGTCACCGACGGTTATCTCGAAGCGATGGGCGAGCGGCTCGTGCGGGGCCGCACGATCTCGCCCGCAGATACGGCCGACGGTCAGCTGGTCGCGCTCATCAACGAAGAGCTGGCGCGCCTCTACTTTCCGGGACGGGATCCGATCGGCGGCCGTCTGAAGATCGGCGGCGGGAATCCGAACCGCCCATGGGTTACGGTCGTCGGGATCGTTGCAGACGTCCGCCACAATGGGATCACTGAAGTGATCAAAGAGAAGTTCTATGTGCCGCACAGGCAGTGGCACAAGTCCACCGGCAACGCGATCCGCAGCATGGCGCTCGTCGTGAAGACATCGACCGATCCGCTCGGTCTGGTGAGCCCGATCCGCCAGGAAATCCGGACTCTCGACGCGAACCTGCCCGTCGCCAACGTGCGGGCGATGAGTGAGGTCGTCGGGGCGACGCTCTCGAGCCCGCGCTTTACGGGCTTCCTGCTCGTGACGTTTGCCGCCATCGCCCTCGCGCTCTCGGCAATCGGCATCTACGGCGTGCTGTCGTACCTCGTCAGCCGGCGCACGCGCGAGATCGGCATTCGCCTGGCGATCGGCGCGGGGCGTGCGCAGGTGCTTCGCATGGTACTCGGCAACGGGCTGACGCTCGCGCTTGCGGGCGTAGTGCTCGGCCTGGCCCTCGCGCTCGTCGTCGCGCGCTTCATGCGCACCATGTTGCACGGGGTCGGCCCCGCCGACCCGCTGACGTTCGTGTCGGTCGGCGTCACGCTGTCGCTCGTCGCGCTGCTGTCGAGCCTTGTGCCCGCGTGGCGCGCGACGCGCGTCAACCCGGTCGTGGCGCTCAAGACCGAGTAAGGAGGGGCACCCGGCGGCAATCTGATACGATCGGACGGCTTGATGTCGTCCGATCGTCTCTTCACCCCGCACTTCTTCGTGATGTGCGGGTTCACGTTCACGGTCTTCCTTTCTGCGTTCCAGCTTCTGCCTACCGCTCCGTTCCACATCCTCGATCTCGGCGGCAGCACCTTCGCGTCGGGTCTGTTCCTCGGCTTGCTCACGTACTCGTCGGCTTTCTCGGCACCGCTCACGGGAGCGATGGCTGACCGGTTTGGTCAGCGCCGGATCCTGATCGTATCGAGCCTCGCGCTCGCGGCGTTCTCGATGGGCTACGCCGTGATCCGCGACTATCGCGTAACGCTGGCGCTCGTGATCCTCCACGGCATTTTCTGGTCGGGCCTGCTGTCGGCGTCGGCGTCGTACATGACCAATCTGCTGCCCGAGCACCGGCGCGCGGAAGGCATCGGCTACTGGGGGTTGTCGACCGTCGCGGCGATGGCCGTCGCGCCGACCATGGGGCTGTGGATTTACAAGCGCGGCTGGCTCTGGCTGTGCATCGTGGGCGCGGTCCTCAACCTCGTGATGGCGGGGATTGCCTGGAACCTGCGTGGGAATGGGGAAGTGGCCACAACGCGGAAGCCGGTGCGGCGCGGAGGCTTGCTCGAGTGGCGCGTGCTCGTCGTGTCATTCAGTCTGTTTCTGTACTCGTTCGGCTACGGCGGCATCACGAGCTTCACGGCACTATATGCGGACGCAAACGGAGTCACCCCCAAGAGCATCTACCTGACGGCACTCGCCATCGTCATCCTGTTCACCAGGCCGATGGCAGGCCGGCTGGGCGATCGGTTCGGCTACAAGCGGGTCTTCGTGCCGTGCCTGGTGTTGATTTGCCTTGGCCTCGGTCTGCTGGCTGTCGGCGGAACGCGTGGATGGCTGATCGCGTCGGCCGTCGTCTTCGGTCTGGGCTTCGGCACCGCCTATCCCGTCTACGTGGGCTATGTGATGCAGGGAGTCGATGCCGACCGGCGTGGCGCCGCGTTCGGCGCGATCCTCGCGGCGTTCGACACAGGCATTGGCACCGGCTCAACGACGATGGGCTACCTGATACAGCACTTCGGCTTTGCGTCCGCCTTCGGCATCGCCGCCGCGCTGTCGGCGCTGGCGTTGCCTTATTTCCTCGCGGCCGACCGGTTCGTGCAACGTCCGGCTGCTGGGACGTGAAGAGCTGACGATCGGTGTTGTCCGTGTGGTCCGTGGTTTAAAATCCGAAGCGCGCTCCCAGCTCGAGCTTCCGGGCCGAACCCGCCGACGTCGGGTCACCGAAGAATGGGGACGTCATCACACCGCTGTACCCCATCAGGTTGGTGTGATTGAGGATGTTCGTTCCGGCGAGGTAGAGCTCGACGCGCCACCGCTTGTCGTCGGCGCCACCAGAGAAGCCGCCCATCGGCGTGTCGCCACCACCGCCTCCACGAATCATGATGATCTGGGGCCCGCCCGGGCCGTCGGCGCCGGGTCGCTGGCCGAACCCGAACGTGTAGCTGAGACGCGCGCCAAGATCCCATCGGCCAGATGCTCTCGCCGCGTTGCGGCCGAGTCCGGCAGGCCGGTCGTTGCTGACGGTGTCGTTATTGTCATCCCGGCCCGTGGTGATGTTGTAGGGCGGCGCCGAGTTGCCGTTGACGCTCGTCGCGAGCTTGAAGCCCTTCCACAAGTTCATGTTGAACATGCTGGAGAACCGATGCCGCACGTCGTTCATCGTTGGACCCCACTCGGCGCCGGGGTCGAAGCTGTCTACGGGCAGACTGAACGCGCCATCGGTGTCGTTCATCGCCTTCGCCAACGCGTAATTCATGAACAGGAACGTCCGGTGCCACGGGAGGTTGATGTTCAACCCCGTGTTGACGACGTGGGCCTGCGAGCGTGCGGTCGACTCGATCTGCGTGACGTTGCCCCAGTTCGGATCGGGGCGGCTGCCGTCCGCGAGCGGCGCGTTGATGTTGCGGCCGCGGAACAGATCGTGCCCGCGCGCGAAGCTGTAGCCCACGTTCACGCGTCCGTACTTGCCGACGGTCTGCTCGACGCCGACGTTGGTTCGAAAGATCCGCGGCAGCGTCAGATTCGGGGCCTGCAGATACCGGCTCGACGGGAGCACCACGACGTCCCCGCCCTCGAATGGGTCCGGGAAGCCCGGGTTTTGCACCACGAGGTCCGTCTGTCGAGTCCCGTCCACTCGCAGCGTCTGCTCGTAGAGCTGTGAGTCGTACCACTCGTAGAAGATGCCGACGCCGCCTCGAACCGTTGTTTTCCCGCTCTTGAACGGCGACCAGGTCGTCCCGAATCGCGGCGCAAAGTTCAGGTAGTCGCCGGTGTGCGTCTGCGCCTCGTACCTCAGACCGAAGCTCATCGACAGGCTTCGAGCGACGCGCACATCGTCCTGCACATACGCGCCGAACTGCACGTGCGAGTACTCGACGAGAGGGTTCCCGCTGCGCTGCGTGAAGGTCGTCGGACGCCCGGCCTCGTACGCATCGAGGCTGGCGAATGTGAATGTCCCTCCCATATTGCGGGCGTCGTCGCTGCGATAGCGGCCCGCCTCGAACAGAATCCCGGCTCGAGCCGAATGCCGGCCTTTGGCGTAGTCGAGATCGGTCGCGAGCTCGATGTCCGTGCCGCGGCGCCCGCCCTCGATCTGTGCACCACCTGATGTGAAAGCGTCGAGGACTTGCAGCGTCGGCGCGTCGGTGAGCGAGGCCGACTCGCTCGTCTGGTGCCGGAACTGGAAGCGCGTCTCGTTGAAGAATGTACGGCCTATGGGCCCTGATTGTGACAGCCGAATTACATCCTCCGTCGTGTCACGCGAGTACGCGCGCGCGGGGAGGTCGTAGTCGCCCACGCCGAGGTTGCCGCTACTCGTGCCGTTGCGCTGATAGCTCGCGCGCATCGTGTGAGACTTCGTCAGGGCATGGTCGACTCGTGCCGAGAAGTTCGCGCGATCCGCAGGCCGGCGCACGCTGCCCGACACGTTGCGCTCGGGCAACGCCGCGTTCAGGGTCTTCGAGTCGTAGGAGTTGACGCCGTTGGTGGTGAACGAGAAGCCAGTGCGGTCTTTCAGCAGCGACCCGCTCATCGTGAACGTGCCGTTGTGCTGCTGCTCCGGCGACTGGCGCGGGGCGAAGGCGTTCCGCGCGTTCATCGCTTCGTCGCGGAACGTAAAGTCGGCCGATCCTCGCAGCGGGCCTCCACCCGGCCGCGTCACGATGTCCACGTGGATCATTCCGCCGCCGTGGTTCTCGGCGGCGAACAAGTCGCGACGGAAGCGGATCGACTGTATCTGCGATTTTGGCGGGAGCCGTCCGCCGCGGAAGCCGTCGACGCGAATCGTCGCACCGGGCCCCGCCATCTCTTTCAGCGCCGCTTCCATGTCGTCCGGGTCGTCGGGCAGCGCCTCGATCTGCTCGCGGGTGAGCAGGTTCCCGAACGCGTTCCCCCGAGGGTCGAGCGCGCGGTCACGCGGGTCCTGACCGACGACGACGTCCTCGGAGACCTTCGCGAGGCTGAGCGCCATCTCGCGCCGCGTGTTGCTGCCGGCACGCAGGCGCAAGTCGTCCATCTGCTTTGATTCGAACCCGGGGAACGCTGCACGGATGGAGTACCGTCCCGGCACGAGCGTGGGGAAGACCGCCTCGCCGCGTTCGTCCGTCACGACCTCGACGGCCTCTCCTGCGGGCTCGGTCGGTTGAATCGTGACCCTGGCGTTGATGATGACGGCGCCCGTCGGATCGGAGACCGTGATGCGCAGTGCAGCATCGCGAGCCGTCTGCGCATAGACCGGAACGACGCTGACGCCTGAAAGCGTCAGGCAGGCGACCATGAGCGCGCACGGGAGGAAGGCCGGTGCGATCATCAGCTCCCTACCTTGAAGCGGTCTGCCTTGAACGACGGGTTCACCTTGTAACTGGTGATGTCCCACTCTTCGGTGGTCTTCGTGCCCATGCCGCGGGCAATGCGGTGTGGAAGTGAGACGCCGTCGACCTTACGGTAGTCGGAGAAGAACAGCCGGTACTCGACGAGCTTCGGCGGTGTGGCCTCGGCCTCCTTACGCTGTTTCTCGAGCTCGGCCTGCTGCTCGGTTGTCAGCCCGGCCATCGGCGAGTTGCCGGGGTGACTGCCTGCCGCGGCCCCGGTTGCCGGCGCAGCCCCTGCGGCTGGAGCGGCCCCCGCGGGCTGAGCCGCTCCGCCGACTACAATCGGCGCCGAGCTGCCGCCGCGACCGCCCGCCCCCTCGCGCGTCATCGTCCGCATGACCATCCGGGGTTCCGGCTCCATGTAGGTCAGCATCAGCGGCAGGTGTGTCTCGGCATCCACGAACAACTGGACCTTGAAGTCTTCCGGACCGGCAACGTCGATGATGTCCGCCTTTCCGTCCGGCGACTCGGCCTGGCCACCGTACGAGTACGTCACGGCGAAGCCGGGCTGCGTCCCGCCGGTCAGGCCGAGGCAGAGCCGTGCAAGATCGGTCTGATTGCGCTTCAACGCAGCCGTTGTGCGCGTGGGGTCCGTCGCCGGGTTGTCAACCTGTACGCGCATGCCGGGGCTGTGCGGGACGACTTCCAGAAATGGCCGCGCCGCCTCGAAGCCTTCGGTGCGCGTCATCGCGAACGCAGCGCTTCCACTGTCGGTTCGCAGATACTTGTCCGGAAGATCGAGATCGATTTCGATCTTGCCGGTCGCCTGTTGCCCAGCGCTCGTTGCGCCGGGACCGCCCATGATCATGACCGTCATGCCGCCGCCACCGCCTGGCCCTGAGGCGAGCTCACGGCGATAGTCGGCGCGAAGCGACAGGCCTTTGATGCCGGCGATTTTCTGTTCACCGCCGAGGGCCTTGCGTACTTCTGCTATGACTGACGCGGCCTTTGCATCGGTTTGAGCCTGCGCGTGCGCATAGGCCGCGTAGTAGGCGGCTGCAACGAGTGCCAACGTCGCCACGCCCTTCCAGCTCTGATTCCGCATGGTTGGTGTCCTCTCTTCTCGCGTATCTCTCTCGTGTATTGCTATGTGACGAACGATCATGAGCGCGCGGCCGCGCCCAGTGGTTAAGCCCACGCTAAGAGTTTGTTAAGGACGTAAAAACCGAGCGGATCGGATCGCCGAAGGTGTCCGGGGCCACTTTGGTGGTGCTAGACTCGCCAGCATGTGGAGGCGTTTCCGGCCACCGCTCGCCGTCGTCGCTGCCGCACTGCTTGGACTGATCTTGCTGCTGGCCGTGCTGCAGTATCGCTGGCTGGGCCAGATCAGCGAGGCCGAGCGCGCACAGCGCCGGGCGACGCTCGCCGCAGGCGCATCGGAGTTCGCGCAGGACTTCGACCGTGAGATCACGCGCGCGTATCTGCTCTTTCAGGCCGACGTGCCAATCGAGCCGCCCGTCGACGACGCGGCGCTCGCCGGCCGATTTGCCGCGCGCTACGATCGATGGCAGGCGACCGCACGCTTCCCACGCCTTCTGAACGAGTTCTACGCCTTCTCTGAGGATGAACCGGGCGCGAACGCTCAACCGGGCGTGGCCGTGCTTCGCCGGTTCGATCCCCCGACGCGCCGCCTCGAGCCTGCCGAGTGGCCCGAGGCCATGCGCAACTGGCGCGACCAGCTCACGGTGGCCAGCTGGAAGGACTCGTCGTCTTCTGGAAACGCTTTTCTCATCCGAAGAATGCCGCCGGCGATCTGGGAGAGCGCGCCGGCGATTGTCGTCCCCATGCCGGTCATTCACTTCGGCGAGTCAAAGCCCGGCGTCCGAATGGCTGGGGCGATGTCGTACTCGCTCCTCATGATCGACCGCGACTACGTTGCGCGCGAGCTGCTGCCGTCGCTGGCCGAGCGCCATTTCGGTCACCCCGCCGAGCAGGGAACCGCCGGAGCAGGCGCCGGTCTTGGCCTCGACTTCAAAGTCGCCGTCGTCAGCCGGGCGACGCCGAATACGTTCGTGTTTCAATCGAGCTCGTCCTTCGCGCCCGCGCTCGACGCCCAGGCCGATGCGACGGCGGATCTTTTCCAGGTTCGTACGCAGGACTTTCTGCAGCTCGCCGCCGAAGTCCGGCGTTTCACGACGTTGGTGGCTCCTCATGGCCCGTCGGCTGTTGCAGGGACGGCCCGCCTCTCCGTGACGGAGATGACCGAGTCGCGACCCCTGTCGGTCGTGATTCGACCGGGTCCCGCCGCCGGTGCGGTTGGCGGTACGTCGACCAGGACGGAGACGCGCCTGACCGCCAGTTCGTCTCCCCACTGGAAGCTCGTAGTGACACATCCGTCGGGCTCGCTCGAGGCGGCGGTGAGCTCTCAGAGACGACGAAATCTGGCGATCAGTTCGAGCGTGCTTGGCCTGCTCGGCGCGAGCATGGGCCTGCTGATCCTGGCGACGCGGCGTGCGCAGCGGCTTGCGAAACAGCAGATGGAGTTTGTGGCAGCCGTTTCTCACGAGCTTCGGACGCCGCTGGCCGTGATTCGATCCGCCGCCGAGAACCTCGCCGACGGTGTCGTTCACGACGAGGCGCGGATCCGGCGCTACGGCGAGCTGATGCGGACCGAAGGCCGGCGGTTGACCGAGATGGTGGAGCAGATCCTGGAGCTCGCAGGCATCCAGTCGGGCCAGCGAGGTTTTGCGTTGCGGCCCGTCGGTGTCGGTCCGTTGCTGCACGACATCGTTTCGGCCTCGTCCGCCTTGATTGAAGATGCTGGGGTGGTGGTCGACTTCGACATCCCGAACGATCTGCCGCCGGTTCTGGGCGACGAGCCGGCGTTGCGGCGCGTGTTTCAGAACCTGATCGACAACGCCATCAAGTACGGCGCCGTTGGCGGGTCCATCCGTGTGAGCGCCCGGAAGTCGGGCTCGGAGGTCAGCGTCACCATAGCCGACCGCGGCATAGGGATCGACGCGAAGGACCAGACGCGCATCTTCGAGCCGTTCTATCGCGCGGCCGATGTCGTGGCCGCCCAGATGCAGGGTGCCGGGCTCGGGCTGAGCCTGGTGCAGCGGATCGTCGTCGCGCACGGTGGGCGAGTCACGGTGACCAGCGTGCCCCGCGAAGGCAGCGCCTTCACCGTCCAGCTCCCCGCGGCTGACGAGCGGGCCGCTGGCGAGCGCGCGCGCGTCGGCCATCCAGACAATCGCTCATCCACTGACGCCTCTGGCGTTCAGGCGATCCGATCCTCGTGAAACGACTGTTGCTCGTCGAAGACGAGCCCGGTCTCGTCATGACGCTGACCGATCGGCTGACGCGCGAGGGCTATGCCGTCGAGGCGACCACCGACGGCGAGAGCGGCCTCGAGCGGGCGTCCGGCGAAGCGTTCGATCTGGTTCTGCTCGACGTCATGCTGCCGCGCCTCGGTGGCTTCGACGTCGTGCGCGAGCTGCGCAAGCGAGGGATCGAGACGCCGGTCATCATGCTGACCGCGCGAGGACAGATCGTGGACAAGGTTGTCGGGCTGAAGCTCGGCGCCGACGACTACGTTACGAAGCCGTTCGAGATGGTCGAGCTCCTTGCACGCATCGAGGCCAAGCTGCGCCGCGCGCCAGACGTGCCCCACCCGGCCGAAGGGCATCAGTTCGGCGACATCCGGATGGACTTCCGAAAAGCGGAGATTACGAAGGCCGGTGAGCCCCTGGAGCTCTCCGCGCGCGAGTTTCAGCTCCTGCGCTATTTCATCGAGCACCGCGGCGCGACCCTCTCTCGCGAGGAGCTCCTCAACGAAGTCTGGGGGTACAACTCCATGCCATCGACCCGGACCGTTGACGTGCACGTGGCCTGGCTGCGGCAGAAGATTGAACCCAACTCGAGGCATCCGCAGTACATCCTCACCGTCCACGGAATGGGCTACAAGTTCGCAGGGTAGCCTCGAAGCGTACTCACGACTTGTCCGTATTGTCCGTGTTGTCCGTGGTTTAGAATCTCGACTGTGCGAATCTGCGACAGCCATTGCCACTTCTTCTCGTCGCGCTTCCTGGAGATCCTGACGAAGGACCTTCCCGGGCTTCCCGCCGACGATCGGGCCGGAGCCGTGGCCGCGCGCCTCGGGTGGGAAGCACCGGGCCATCCCGAGATGCTGGCGGATCGCTGGGCCGCAGAGCTCGATCGGCACGGCGTCACCCGGAGCGCGCTCATCGCGAGTGTTCCTGGCGACGAGGGGTCGGTCGCCGTCGCGGTGGCGAAGCACCCTGCCCGTTTCGTCGGGTTCTTTATGTTCAATCCGATGGACGGAGATGCCGGACCGCGGCTCGCGCGCGCGCTCGGCGAGCAGCAGCTCCGCGGCATCGCCCTTTTTCCAGCCATGCACCGGTACCGCCTGGATGATGAGAAGGTTGGGGCGGTGTTCGAGGCGGCAGCGGCGCGGCGTGCAGCGGTATTCGTGCACTGCGGCATGCTGTCGGTCGGCGTCAGAAAGAAGCTGGGCCTGCCATCGCCCTTCGATCTCCGGCTCGGTGATCCGCTGGCGGTCGGCGCTCTCGCGCTTCGATACCCTGCTGTGCCGGTCATCATTCCTCACTTTGGCGCCGGCCTCTTTCGCGAAGCGCTCATGGCCGCCGACCAGTGCCCGAACATCTACCTCGACTCCTCCAGCTCGAACAGCTGGATGAAGTACCATCCGGGGCTGACACTCGAGTCGGTGTTTCGTCAGACCCTCAGCGTGGTGGGACCAGATCGTCTGTTGTTTGGCACCGACTCGTCATTCTTTCCGCGTGGATGGCAGAAGCCCGTTTACGAAGCGCAGCTCGGCGTCCTCGACGCAATCAGCGTCAGCGCAGACGATCGCGCGAAGATCCTGGGCACCAATTTCGAGAGGCTGTTTCCGAATGCTTAGAGAACGTAGCGCACTTTTCCTGACCCTGTCTGTTGCAGCCTTGACCGCCGTTGCCTCGTGCGCCCCGCAGCCAGCGGCAGTTCAGCCCGCAACGCTCGTGCTGACCAACGGCAAGGTCGTGACCGTCGAGGCGAGCCCGGCGGAGGCTCGAGCCATCGCCGTCGCGGGAGATCGGATCGTTGCCGTCGGCAGCGACGACGAGATCAAGCGATACGTCGGAACGGGCACCCAGGTCATCGATGCGGGCGGACAGCTCGTCATCCCCGGCTTCATCGAAAGCCACGGTCATTTCACGAGTGTTGGGGAAGCACAGCTCGTGTTGAAGCTGGCCACGGCCCGCACGTGGGACGACATCCTGGCGATGGTCGAAAACGCGGCCAAAGCCGCCAAGCCGGGTCAGTGGATCTACGGTCGCGGCTGGCACCAGGAGAAATGGACGACCGCGCCTTCGCCGAGCGTGGAGGGATTTCCGACCGAGGCGTCGCTCAGCCGCGTGTCGCCGGCGAATCCCGTGCTGCTCACGCACGCGAGCGGCCACGCGAGCTTTGCCAACGCGCTGGCCATGAAGCTGTCCGGCATCACGCGCACGACGAAAAACCCGGACGGGGGCGAAATTCTGAAAGATGCGAAGGGCAATCCGACCGGGCTTCTCCGCGAGACCGCCGCGCGTCTCATCAAGCGCGGCCTCGGCGAACCGGCCCCGACCGACGACGAGCGACGCGCGCGTGAGCGTCGCGTTCTGGAGCTCGCGGCGCAGGAGGCGTTGTCGAAGGGCATCACGAGCCTTCAGGATGCCGGGTCCTCGTTCGAGACCATCGATCGCATGAAGGCGATGGTCGATGAGGACAAGCTGGGCGTCAGGCTGTGGATCATGGTGCGCGCGGGCGTCGAACAGGAATCGCAGAAGCTGGCGCAGTACAGGATGGTGGACTACGCCGGCGGTCATCTGACCGTCCGTGCGATCAAACGATCGATCGACGGCGCCCTCGGCTCGCGCGGCGCGTGGCTGCTCGAACCGTACGCCGACAAGCCAGACAGCACCGGCTTGAACACGACGTCGGTCGACGACATTCGCGCTACCGCAAAGCTGGCGATGCAGCACGGCTACCAGCTCTGCGTGCACGCCATCGGCGACCGCGCCAACCGCGAGACGCTCAACATCTTCGAGGAGGCGTTCAAGGCGGATCCCGGCAAGAAGGACCTCCGGTGGCGCGTTGAGCACGCGCAGCATCTCCACCCGACCGACATCCCCAGATTCGGCGCGCTCGGGGTGATTGCCTCGATGGAGGGCGTGCACTGCACGTCGGACGCACCCTACGTGCTGGCACGGCTCGGGCCGAAGCGCGCCGAAGAGGGCGCTTATGTCTGGCAGAAGCTGATGAAGTCGGGCGCGGTCGTGACCAACGGCACTGACGCGCCGGTCGAGGACGTCGATCCCATCGCCAGCTATTACGCGACCGTCAGCCGGAAGCTGAAGGATGGCAGCGTCTTCTATCCCGACCAGCGCATGAGCCGGATGGAGGCGCTCAGGTCCTATACGATGAACGGCGCGTTCGCGGCGTTCGAAGAAGGTTCTAAGGGATCGCTGAAGACGGGGAAGTACGCCGACATGGTGGTGCTCTCGAAGGACATCATGACGATCCCCGAGGACGACATCCCGTCGGCGCAAGTGCTCTACACGATCGTCGGCGGCAAGGTTCGCTACAAGCGGTTGTAAGATGCGGCCGCCATGCACACCAGCCCACGCTGCCTGTTCCGGCTGACCATTCTCTTCGCGTTTGTACTCGGCTGGCCGGACCACGCGGGCCAGCCGCACAGCGCGGCGGCTCAGCGGCTTCCGAACTTCATCATCGTGTACGCGGACGACCTGGGTTACGCCGACATCGGCAGCTTCAGCACGCGCAGGGATGGCGCACGCCCGCGCACGCCGAATCTGGACCGGATGGCGGCTGACGGCGTTCGCCTGACGAACTTCTATACCGCGCAGGCGGTGTGTTCGGCGTCGCGCATGGCGCTCCTCACCGGCACATATCCGAACCGCGTGGGGATACAGGGCGCGTTGAACCACACGGCGACCTACGGCATCAATCCCGACGAGACGACAATCGCGGAGGTTCTGAAGCCCCGCGGCTATGCGACCGCGATCTACGGCAAGTGGCACCTGGGTCATCAGAAACCGTTCCTGCCCCGCAAACACGGATTCGATGAGTTCTTCGGGCTCCCGTACTCCAACGACATGTGGCCGCGCCATCCGCAGCAGAAGGACTTCTATCCCGATCTTCCGCTCATCGAGAACGATGACGTCGTCAAGCTCGACCCGGATCAATCGCTGCTCACGACGTGGTACACCGAGCACGCCGTCGGCTTCATCGAGCGGAATCGCGAGAAGCCGTTTTTTCTCTACATGGCGCACGCGATGCCGCACGTACCGCTGTTCGTGTCGGACAAGTTCAAGGGGAAGACCGGGGGACTGTATGGCGACGTGGTGGCGGAAATCGACTGGTCGGTCGGGCGGATACTCGATGCGCTGAAGCGCACCGGGCTCGACGACCACACGCTCGTCATCTTTACCTCCGACAACGGGCCCTGGCTGTCCTACGGCAACCACGCCGGATCGCCGGGCCCGTTTCGCGAGGGCAAGGCCACGGCGTTCGAAGGAGGCGTGCGTGTCCCGTTCGTCGCGCGCTGGCCGGGCCGCATCCCGAAAGGCATCGTCGGACAGCTGCCGGCGATGAACATCGATCTGCTGCCGACGCTCGCCGGGCTTGCGGGCGCGCCTGTTCCGGCCGAGCGCACGATCGACGGACGCGACGTGTGGCCGCTCCTTTCCGGCCACCGCGGCGCATTCGCGCCGCACGACGCGCTCTACTTTTTCTGGGGCGCCGAGCTGCACGCCGTCCGCAGCGGCCAATGGAAGCTGCACCTGCCGCACCCGTACCAGTCCCTCGAGATCGCCGGCAAGGACGGCAGTCCGGGCAAGTACGTCCGCAAGGAGCTCGACCTGTCTCTGTTCGACTTGGAGAAGGATCCTGGCGAGTCTACGAGTGTTGCCACGCAGCATCCGGAAACGGTGGCGAAGCTGATGGAGTACGCGGAGCGGGCCCGCGAGGATCTCGGCGACTCGCTCACGAAGCGCGTGGGCAAGAACGTCCGGCCCGCCGGCCGGATGTGATGTCCCGGACGGTGAAGGGTCCGAAAATTAACGCGTCGTCGTCATTGGCCGGCCGCTCCGCTGTGGTTGCTGCGTGGGCGGCACCTTGCGCCGGAGCTGCTCGAAGAAGCGGTTACACGCCTTGTGGAATCGTTCGGTGAGCTGGCGGCCGGCGTCGCCCGGGACGGGGCCGAGCCGGCTCCACGACGCTTGCGCCTGGCGCACTTCGTCAGCCATCGCGCGCCACTTGGATTCCTCGCCTGCTTTTCCCCCGATCGTATTGGAGGCGAGCGCCTCCCGCAGCATGTCGGCGAGTGCCTGCGAGCCGGCCGGCGCGGGCGCGGCGTCGGACAGGAACCCTTCGACGCGTGCGCAGAGCTTCTCCATTTTCTGCCGGCTCGCCTCGACGTCGAGCTCCGTGCCCTTGAATGCGTCGGGGTGGCCCGTCAGAAGCCGCGCGAGCGCGTCGATGAAGCGCGCGCTCAGCGGATCGGCTCCCTGCCGCACGACCGGCGTCGTCTGGTTCCATCGCGTGCGCAGCGAGCGGACGCGCTCGAGCAGGTCTGACGGGACACTGTCTGGCGGGGCTGCCGGGCCTTCCGCGTCGCGCGCGGGCGCGGCGAGCGCTTCGAGCTCGACCGCGGCCGCCGCCGGCGCCTCGAGTTCGACCGCGGGCGCTGCAAGCGCCTCGAGCTCGACCGCGGGCGCTGCAAGCGCCTCGAGTTCAACCACGGGCGCTGCAAGCGCCTCGAGTTCAACCGCGGGCGCTGCAAGCGCCTCGAGTTCAACAACGAGCGCTTCGCGATCGGCGTGTTTGGCTTCGAGCTCGATCTCGTCCCGGCGCTTGTAGCGCTCGAAGAACGCGTCGCACGCGGCACGGAAACGCTGCCAGATCGCCTCGGACTTGCTGCGGCGCACGGGGCCGATCGTCTTCCATTCGGCCTGCAGCCGCCGGATCTCCGATGCCGCCCTGTCCCACTCGCGGGAGGAGGCGAGCTCCTCGGCCCGGACGCAGAGCGCGTCTTTCTTTGCGAGGTTGGCCGTCCAGGTTTCCTTGCGCTCGCTGAGGTCGGCGTTGCGGCGCGTGAAGAAGCGGTCGCACGCGTCGCGGAAGCGTTTCCAGCTGATCTTCGTGTCCTGACGCGGGACGGGCCCGATCTGCTGCCATTCGGCCTGCAGCTTCTTCAGCTCGTCGGCCGTCTTGATCCAGTCCGTGGAGTCGGCGAGGGCCTCGGCGCGTTCGACGAGCGCCATCTTGAGCCGGAGGTTGGCGCCGCGCTCTTCTGCGCGCTGCGCGAAGAACACCCGCGCCTTGGCCTGAATCGGGTCGGCGGCCTGTCGGTACCGGTGCCACAGCGCCTGCGCCTGCGCGCGCGGCGCTTCGGCGACCTGCTTCCAGCGTTCCTGAATCTCGTGCAGGTCGTGCGCGGCCTTCTCGATGTCCTCTGGCTTGGCCTCCTTGATCTCGGTCGACCCGTCCGGTTTGAGCTCGCTCGATCCGTCGAGCGAGTACTTCGTCCGCAGCGCTTCGACTTTCGCGATCAGCTCTTCTTGGACGGCCGCATTGGCGAACCGCTTCCACTCGTCCATCTCGCGCAGGTCGTGGAGACGCGGCGCCATCACCGCCATCGCGGCCTTGAGCCGCTCGGCAAACGCGTGCTGCTCGCGTGTGCTTACAGGCGGCGGCGCGTCCATGGCGGCTTTCAGTTCGCGAACGGCGCGATCGGCCTCGCGGAGCGTCAGATCCTCAGCGGCCGCGCGCGCCGTCACACGCTCCAGCAACTGCTCGACTCGTTGCACCTGCTGTTTCAGCGTACGCTCGGCCGCGGCGCGTTTCTCTTCCTCACGGTGCCGGACCCGAGCCGCGGCCTCCGCAAACCTGGCTGCGATCGCTTCATCGAGTCCGTCGGCCTGTCCGGCAAGCGACTGCCACTCGTCGGCGACCGCGCGCCATTTGTCCTCCAAGTTTGGCGGGGCGTCGCGCTCGAGACCCTCGTGCGTCGGGTCGTCGGACGTCGACAGCCGGTCGGCCTCGAGCGACAGCTCTCCGAGCCTCGTGTGAATCTTCTCGAGCGCCTGTCGGTTCTGGTGACGTTCTGACGCGCGGCGGCACGACTCCTCGAAACGCGCACGAAGCTCGGCGTCCTCGCGCTCCTGCGCAGACGCGCCCGGCATGCCCTCCCATTCGGCGCGCGCCTTCTCGAGCTCGTCTGGTGTCTCCTCGCCGCGCAAGGCCTCCACGCGTTCGCAGATCGCGACAAACGCGTCGCGTCGCGCGCCCGCGCGCGCCGCTTCGGCCAATCGTTCGGCTTCCTCCCGCCTGCGCGCTTCCACCGCGGCACGCGCGTCCGCCAGCTTCGCCGTGACCTGCTCGACGACGGGCTCGGCCGCCGTGTCGACCAGCCCGCGCCACTGCTCGGCGGTCTCGTCGAGCTGAGCGTCGACACCCGGAGTTCCAGGGTCACCCACGATCGAGTCGAGTCGGGCCATGACGAGGCCCACGCGCCTCTGCCACTCCTCGTGCACGGCTTTCCTGGCCGCCTCGGCGTCGTCCAACTTTTGTACCAGCTCCTGCACGAGGATGCGCGCGCGCTTGGCGACCGACCTGTTTTTTGCGCGTCCGGCGACGCCATCGAGGAGCTCGCGACGCTCAACGTCAGAGGCCGTCGACTCGAGCGCGCGTTCGAGGGCGCTGACGCCCGCGTCCTTATGGTCTGTCTTGGTGGCGACGGCGACGAGCTCGGCCTGATCCGTCACCCGGGCCACCGCTTCGAGCGCAATCTGTGCGTCGAGGGCATGGCGCGCGACGCTCGCGAGCACCTTCGCGTCGTGAATCTTCCCGAGCGCCGCCGTCCGCACCGTGTCGTGCGGAGACGACTTGGCAATCGTGCCGAAATGCCTTTGATCGCTCAGTCCGTCGAGCGCGGCCGCGGCGTCGCCGTCGGTCTCCGCCGGCGCGTTCGCGACGGCGACCAGCCGCTCGGCGAGGTCGCGACGAATGGACTCGTCGCGCTCGGTCCGTGCCAGCCGCGCCAGGTAGCCGACAACCCCGATGCGTTCGATGGCGGCGCGCCGGACGCGCACGTCTTCGTCGGACGCGGCGAGCTCCGCGATCACGCCCCAATGCTCGGCATCGTCGGGCAGCTCCGCCACGCCCGCGAGCCTGATGGCCGGGTCCGGGTTGCGATACTTGGGCTGCGTCTTGAAGCGATCCAGGAAAGACATGGGGAGCCTTGCTTCAATCGGATGAGCGCGGGCCTCGAGTCGAACGTTGATTCCTTGGTGGATCAAACGATCGCGCCGGGCCTCGAGTTCATCCGATTCGATTAGCCGCTTGATTCCTGTGTGAGCCACTCGGCGATCTGCTCGCGGGTCATCCGATGGTCGTCGTTCAAGTGGACGATCATCGACGCGAGCGGCAACCGCTTTTTGCAGCCCTGGGGGCACGGTTTCGTCACCTGGTCGAGGCACCGGAACAGCCTCTCGAGATGATCGGGTACCAGTTTGCCGTGTGCGCGCGGCAGGTGGTACACCCCTTCGTACACCGCGCCGAGGGCGCACGACCCGCCCTTGTCGTCGAAGTAGCTGCCGAAGCACTGGTGTCCGCGCGTCGAGCCCACGCGGATGAAGTCCGCCAGCTCCCTCTGCTCGTTTCTGAGCTCGAGTCCTGTTGCCATCGCGCATCTCTCCTTGGCCGAGCGCCGAAACGCTCCGGGCCCGCGCGTATCCGCGCGCGATCGACGATCGATTGGCCGGCGCAACGTGCGTGTTACCGTTGCGTCACCGTGGTTGTACCGAACGCTCCCTTGTCTCTTTTGCGGGGCACCCGCAGAGCCCATTGTAGCGCACGGATTGGCGCACGGACGCCGTCTGGACACGCGATTCCGACGATCCATCCCCTTGAATCAGCAGCTATGCCTGTCCGGATCCTGCGAGAGCTCAAAGGCTTGATTGTTTGAGAATTCGCACCAGGCAATCCGGCCCGTGCAATCGGCAGTCCGCACCCGGCACGCGTCGGCCCGCACCCTCCGCCGGTGATGGGTGATTGTCCGTTCCCGCGCAGTGTGCGAGCCCGAACGGGCCGATCGGTAGAATAGGGCCATGTGGACGACGTGGACCGCCTCCCTCGTGATCGTTCTCGCCCTGCAGACGGCTCCAAAACCGGGGCCTGCGACGCAGCCGCCGGTCGCGCTGGAGCCCGCGCCGGGTAACCCCGTCGCCGTGATCTCAACCTCGATGGGTGACATCACCGTGGAGCTGTTCAAGGATCGCGCGCCGGTCTCGGTTGAGAACTTCCTAAGATACGCGGCCGAGGGATTCTATCCGGGCACGATCTTCCATCGCGTGGTGAAGGCTTTCGTGATTCAGGGGGGCGGCTATTCGCAGGGGATGATCGAGAAGCCGACGCACGAGCCCATTCAGAACGAGGCGACCAACGGGCTGAAGAACACGCGCGGCACGCTCGCGATGGCGCGCACGCAAACACTCCGCAGCGCGACCTCGCAGTTCTACATCAACGTGTCCAGCAACTCCGCGCTCGATCACCGCGGCTATGCCCCCCCCGACTTCGGTTACGCCGTCTTCGGCCGCGTGCTGAGCGGCATGGACGTCGCGGACCGGATCGCCGACGTCCCGACGAAGGGGGAGAACCCCATCGAGCCCGTCACTATCAAAAGCGTTACTGTCAAGCCCTAGCTACGAACCGAGGGACACCCGGCACGCCGACGAGTCACGATGAGCGCGAAGACGACGATGACCACGAAGAAAAATCCTGGCGAGAAGAAGTTCTCGTGAACGGTGACGCTCCAGTTCTAGGTCAGCGCCGCCAGCTCGTTCTCCAGCCTCGTCACCAGGCTGTCCAGCTGATTGACGATGGCGAGGACGGTGTCGGGCTGGCTCAGGTCGACGCCGGCCTTCTTGAGCTGCTCCATCGGATAGTCGTTGCCGCCGGAGCGCAGGAGCGTCAGGAAGCGGTCGCGGGCCTCGTGGCGTGACTCCTCAGGGCCCTGCATGATCTCCTGCGCGAGCCGTGCGGCTGACGCAAAGCAGGTCGCGTACTGGTAGACGTAGTACGGCGAGCTGAAGAAGTGCGGGATGCGCGACCAGGTGATGCCCGTCCGTTCGTTGAGATCCAGCGAGTCGCCGTAGTAATCGGCGAGCAAGTCCCGGTAGGTTGTTGTCAGAATCTCCGCCGTGATCGGCTGATCGCGTTCGGCCAGGCGGTGCGCGCGCAGCTCGTAGTCGGCAAACAGCACCTGCGTGTAGAACGTGCCGGCGATGTTGTCGATGGCATGCTGCAGGAGCACGACACGCTCGGCCGGATCGGTCGACCGGGCGAGCAGGTAGTCGAGCAGGAGCGCCTCGCTCAGTGTCGACGGCACCTCGGCGACGAAGATCGTGTAGCTCGAATACACGAACGGCTGCGCTTCGTGCGACAGGATGGTGTGCATCGAGTGCCCCATCTCGTGCGCGAGCGTGAACATGTCATCGAGCGTGTCGGTATAGTTCAGCAGCATATACGGGTGCGTCCCGTACACCGGCGCGGAGTAGGCACCCGAGCGCTTGCCGTCGTTCTCGTAGACGTCGATCCAGCCTCCGGCGACCCCTTCGCGCATTCGCGCCTGGTAGTCAGGTCCGAGCGGGGCGACCGACTCCACGATCCAGTCCAGGACGCGGTCGTACTCATATTTCTTCTCGAACGTGACGAGCGGGATCGAGTAGTCGTAGACGTGATACGACGGCACGCCGAGCGTGCGGCGCCGGAGCCGGTGATAGCGCTGAAGGGGCGCGACCCCGGCGCGGGTCGTCTCGATGAGGTTCTCGACGACCGATGTGGGGATGTTGTCCCCGTGCAGCGCGGCGTCGAGCGTGCTCTTGTAGCCCCGCGCCCGTGCCTGAAACAAGTCGCGCTGGCACACGCCGTTGTAGAGCGTGGCGTACGTGTTCAGGCTGTTCTGATACGTCTCGTGCAACGCGTGGAAGGCCGCCGCACGGTCCGCCTGGTCGCGCCGCGTGGCCAGGATCGCGCGATACTGCCCGTAGGACACCGTCACGTCCTCCCCGGTCGAGAGCCGCACGGTCTGGAACTTCGCGTCGGCGGTGGAGAGCGCCCAGTAGGCGTCGTTGGGTGCCGACGCCAGGCGGCTCGAGAGCGACATCAGGCGCTCGCCGGCTTCGTCGAGCACGTGCTCCTGCTGACGATACAGATCCTCGATCGCAAAGCGGTACAACCGCAGCGGCTCGGACTCGTCCATCCACGCGCGCGTGGTCGCCAGGGGAATCTTCAACAGCTCCGGGTTGAACCAGGACTCGGCCTGTTTCCATCGGGCGAACAGAATCTGGACCTGCTGGCGTTTCGCGTTGACGCTGTTGTCCCGCTGGTCCTCGTCGTAACGGAGCGACGGGAAATACCAGACCCGGTAAGCCAGCTGTCCCAGCTCCTCGGACAGCCGGAACGCCTCGAGCAGCTTGTCGGGGCCCCCGGCCAGCGTCCCTTTGAGCGCCGCGTACTTCTCAATCCCACCTTCCAGACGTTTGTAGCCCGCTTCCCACTCTTCCCAGGTCGCGAAGATGTCGGTGAGGTTCCACTTGTAGCGGTCGGCGATGTCCTCGCGCCGGCGGCTGCGCGTCGCCTGAGGCTCGGCTGCCGCCAGATCGGCCGGGGCAGGGAGCGGCGAGCAGGTGATCGATGAATTGATTGATGAAGACGGTCGCATCCGATCACTATAAGTCGACGGTAATCCTCATGGAAGGGGGACTCTCCTCATGCGCCGCCGCCGACCTCATCCGCTCAGCCGTTTGACCGAGCAGTTCTCAGCCGCCGTCACCAGATGGACCGGCAGCACGATGGCCTTTTCGCTGGCGTGTCTGGTCGTGCTCGTCTGGGCGGCCACCGGCCCGCTCTTCGGCTACTCGAACACGTGGCAGCTCGTCATCAACACGGGCACCACCATCGTGACATTCCTCATGGTCTTCCTGATTCAGCGAACGCAGAACAAGGACTCGCTCGCGATCCAGCTGAAGTTGAACGAGCTCGTCGCGGCGATGGTTGGCGCCAGCAACCGCCTGATCGATTGCGAGGACATGAACGAAGAAGAGCTGAAGGCGCTTCACAAGCACTACGCCGTCCTCGTGGGCATGTCAAAGAAGGAAGGGTCGCTGACGATGTCCCATTCCGTGGAGGAGGCGGAGGAGCGGCATGCGCGCAAGACGCGGAAGAAGAACCACGGACAACACGGAGAACACTGACAGGTCTCGGAAGCGGCTTCAACGGTTTCCCGTGATCCACGCGGCCACGACGTCCATGATCGCGTCGATCCCGTCGCCCTTGCGACCCGCGACCTTGAACGAGTGATCGCCTCCGGCGACCTCGTGCAGTTCAGCCTGCTGGAGAGAAGGCAGCAGCGCGGCGATCTCGGCCGAGGTGCCGAACGCGTCTCGCGTGCCCTGAACGAAGAGCATCCGCTCGGCAATGGACGGCAGGTGGGCATCGCGGCGTTGCTCGGGCTTGCCAGGCGGATGGAGCGGATAGCCGAGGAACACGACGCCGTCGATGCCGTCGCAGCCCTGCGCCGCGATGTGCGACGCGATCCGTCCGCCCATCGACTTGCCGCCGATCACGAGCGGAAGGCCCGCGAACGCCGCTCTGGCGGCGTCGAGCGCCTCGCGCCACGCCTGTTCGAGCACCGGCGCCCGGTCCGGCACCTTGCGTCCGGCGGCAATGTAAGGGAAGTCGAAGGTCGCCGCGTTGATGCTCCGCAGGGTCATCCCGCGGCCAAACCGCACCATGAACGGGCTCGCCTGCCCCGCCCCGGCCCCGTGCGCCAGCACCAGCGCCGCTCTCGGCGACGCCGTCAGATAAGTCGTGAGCTGCATGCGGTTACTGTACTGCCTGGCCGGCAGCTTCCAAGATTTGTCAGTGTTCTCCGTTTGTCCGTGGTTCCCCTCCCGCCGAAACCGCTTGAAATCAAAGCATCTATTAATGTAGATTTATAGATATGGCCCAGGCCTCCAGCCTGTTCAGATTGCTCGGCGACGACGCTAGGCTGCGGATTCTGCGCCTGCTGGCGGCCGAGCGGCTGAACGTGAGCGAGCTGACGGGCATCCTCGGGATCGCGCAGTCCGGCGTGTCCCGGCATCTGGGCCTGCTGAAGGATGCCGGGCTGATCGTCGAGCAGCGCGAGGGCGGCTACACCTACTTCAGGCCCGCCCCCTCGCTCCTGGCGGGGGAAAACGGATCGGGGCCGCTCGCCGCGCTCCTCCAGGCCGAGTTCGCCGACGCCGCCCGGACCGAGACCGGTCGCGCAGACGACGCGCGGCTGTCGGAAGTGCGGCGGCTGCGCAAGGAGAACTTCGACGCGCATGCCGGCCCGGACACCAACGAGCGTCAGCTCGTTCCTGGCCGGAGCTGGGCCGCGTGGTCCCGGGCACTCGGGCACCTCCTGCCCAGGTTCCGCGTGGCGGATATCGGGTGCGGCGAGGGTTATCTGACCGTCGAAGCCAGCCGCTGGGCGTCCCGCGTCATCGCGGTGGATCGCTCCGCGCTCGTCCTGAAGCGCGCCCGCGCGCTCGCCGCTCGCCGGCGGGTGCGCAACGTGATCTGGAAACGAGGGGAGCTCGAGAAGTTGCCGCTCCGCGACGCGAGCGTGGACGTGGCGCTCCTTTCGCAGGCCCTGCACCATGCGCCCGATCCCGCCCGCGCGCTGGCCGAGGCGGCGCGCGTGGTCGTGCCGGGCGGGCGCGTGCTGGTGCTCGACCTGCGAGAGCACGACGAGACGTGGGTGAGGCACCGGCTGGGCGATCGCTGGCTCGGCTTCACCGACGAGGCCATGGCGAAACTGCTCAAGGGCGCCGGGTTGACCGACGTTCGTGTGAACGTGGGCGCGCGCCGGACCGGCGATCCCTTCACCGTGATCGTCGCGAGCGGGCTGAAGCCTGGCATGAAGCCTGAATCAAAAGCCGGGAAGCGTCTGAAAAGCCTCTCACCGCAGAGCACGCCGAGCGCGCAGAAAACCTGAGGATTGAACTCTGCGGACTCTGTGCGCTCTGCAGTGAAAGGCTTTGACAGTGAAGATTGCCTGGGTGTGACGGCCCCCGGCGATCACAAAGGACCACGGAAATGTCTGATAGCTCCAATCGGAATCACGCGTCACCACTGTCCGGCGACCGACGAGCCGCCACCGAGCACGCGCTCCGCCGCGCGCTCGAGCAGCGCGTCCTCCTGCTCGACGGCGCGATGGGCACGATGATCCAGCGCCACAAGCTGACAGAAGCGGATTTCCGCGGCGAGCGTTTCAAGGATCATCCCAAAGATCTGCGCGGCAACAGCGACATCCTCGTCCTCACGCGCCCGGACGTCATCGGAGCGATCCACCGCGAGTACCTCGAGGCGGGCGCCGACATCATCGAGACCAACACGTTTTCGAGCACCGCCATCGCGCAGTCCGACTACGCCCTCGAGTCGCTGGCCTACGAGCTCAACGTCGCCGGCGCGCGCCTGGCGCGCGAGGCGGTCGACGAATGGAACATGAAGACGCCCGAGCAGCCACGATTCGTGGCGGGCTCGCTCGGTCCCATGAATAGAACGCTGTCCATCTCGCCCAAGGTTGACGATCCGTCGTTCCGCGGGATGACGTTCGATGAAGCGCGCGCTGCGTACGAAGATCAGGCGCGCGGCCTCCTCGACGGCGGCGCGGATCTCCTGCTGCTCGAGACGATCTTCGACACGCTCAACGCCAAGGCCGGCATCGTCGCGATCGAGAACGTCTTCGAGGAGAAAGGCGTGCGCCTGCCGGTCTTCATCTCGGTGACGATCACCGATCTGAGCGGCCGCACGCTATCGGGTCAGATGATCGACGCATTCTACGCGTCGATTCGCCACGCCCGGCCGCTGGCTCTCGGCATGAACTGCGCGCTCGGGGCGCGCGAGATGCGGCCGCACCTCGAGGAGCTGGCGCGACTCGCCAAATGTTACGTGCTCTGCTACCCGAATGCCGGGCTGCCGAACGCCTTCGGGCAGTACGACCAGCTGCCCGACGAGACGGGAGAGCTCCTCAAGTCGTTCGTTACGGGCGGGCTCGTCAACATCGTCGGCGGGTGTTGCGGGACGACGCCCGATCACATCAGGGCAATTGTGAAGGGTGTGGACGGTTTAGCCTCGCGCCCGCTCCCGGCTGACTCGTGGGTTTCAGCGAGCCGCGAGAAGCGAGCCGCAAGCCGCGACCCTTCGACGGAGCTCAGGGTCGCCCTGAGGCCCTCGAAGGGTGAACACTTCACCACGTTCTCCGGTCTCGAGACGCTCACGATCCGTCCAGAGAGCAACTTCCAGATGATCGGCGAGCGGACCAACGTGACCGGGTCCGCGAAGTTCGCGCGTCTCATCAAGAACAACGACTACGCCGCTGCCGTGCAGGTGGCGGCTGAACAGGTCCGCAACGGTGCGAACCTGATCGACGTCAACATGGACGAGGGCATGCTCGACTCCGAGCAGGCGATGACGACGTTCCTCTGTTACATAGCGACCGAGCCCGAGATTGCCCGGGTGCCGGTGATGATCGACAGCTCCAAATGGTCGGTCATCGAAGCCGGGCTCAAGTGCGTACAGGGCAAGGGCGTCGTCAACTCGATCAGCCTGAAGGAAGGCGAAGCCGACTTCCTGCACAAGGCGCGCCTCGTTCAGCGCTACGGCGCGGGTGTCGTCGTCATGGCGTTCGACGAGGTGGGTCAGGCGGATACAATCGAGCGCAAGGTTTCGATTTGTCAGCGCGCGTACAAGATTTTGACCGAGCAGGCGGGGTTCGATCCGACCGACATCATCTTCGATCCCAACATCCTCGCGATTGCGACCGGTCTCGAAGAGCACAACGGCTACGCGATCAACTACATCGAGGCCACGCGCATCATCAAGGCCACGTGCCCCGGCGCGAAGGTCAGCGGCGGGGTCAGCAACCTCTCATTCTCGTTTCGTGGCAACGACGTCGTGCGCGAGGCCATCCACTCGGCGTTTCTGTTTCACGCGATCAAGGCCGGCATGGACATGGGGATCGTCAACGCCGGCCAGTTGATCGTCTACGAGGACATCCCGCGCGATCTGCTCGAGCACGTCGAGGACATCATCTTCAACCGGCGGCCGGACGCGACTGAACGGCTGGTGCAGTACGCCGAGCAGGTCAAGGGATCGGGCAAGAAGAAGGAAGTGGATGTGGCGTGGCGGCAGGGGACCGTCGAGTCGCGCCTGTCCTACGCGCTCGTTCACGGCGTCGTCGATTTCATCGATGCCGATGTCGAGGAAGCACGGCTGCAGTATGAGAGGCCGCTCGAGATCATCGAGGGGCCGCTGATGGACGGCATGAAGGTCGTCGGCGACCTGTTCGGTGCCGGCAAGATGTTCCTGCCCCAGGTGGTGAAGAGCGCGCGGGCGATGAAGCGCGCCGTGGCGCACCTGCTGCCGTACATGGAAGCGGAGAAGGCGCGGAGCGGTGCGTCGTCGTCGCAGGGCCGCGTGCTGATGGCGACGGTCAAGGGCGACGTGCACGACATCGGGAAGAACATCGTGGGTGTTGTGCTCGGTTGCAACAACTATGAGATCATCGATCTCGGGGTCATGGTCCCGGCGGCGAAGATTCTCGAGGCCGCCATCGCGCAGAAGGCGGACATCATCGGGCTGAGCGGGCTCATCACGCCGTCGCTCGACGAGATGGCGTTTGTGGCGCACGAGATGACGCGCCAGAGTTTCACCGTGCCGCTCCTCATCGGTGGGGCGACGACCAGCCGGCAGCACACGGCCGTGAAGATCGCGCCGGAGTACAACGGGCCCGTCGTGCACGTGCTCGACGCGTCGCGCGCGGTCGATGTTGTGTCGAACCTGCTCGGCTCCGGGAAGCCTGCCTTCGATCGCGCCAATCGCGCCGAGCAGGCCGAGATCCGCGAGAAGTACGCGTCGCGGCGTGAGAAGCCGCTGCTTTCCTACGAGCAGGCACGCGCCAACAGGTTGCGGATCGACTGGGACGATCACGAGATCGTCTCGCCGTGGTTCCTTGGTCGGCGTTTTCTCGACGACCTCCCGCTGGCCGACGTCGCGAGGTTCATCGACTGGACTTTCTTCTTCTCGGCGTGGGAGCTGAAAGGGCGGTTTCCTGGCATCCTCGAGCATCCGGAGTACGGTCCGGCCGCGCGAGAGCTCTACGAGCACGCGAGGGTGCTGCTCGATCGCATCATCAACGAGAAGCTGCTGACGGCTCGCGGCGTCTATGCCTTCTGGCCGGCCAACGCCGTGGGCGACGACATCTTCGTGTATGCAGATGATTCGAGACGAGGCGAGCTGGAACGCTTCCCGATGCTCCGCCAGCAGGAGATCATCCCGGACAAGCGTCCGAATCTGTCGCTGGCCGACTTCGTGGCACCGCGCGAAGGCGGCGTGCCGGACTACCTGGGCATGTTTGCCGTGACGGCGGGTATCGGCGCCGATGCGCTGTCCCGTCAGTTCGAGAAGGACCTGGACGACTACAACGCCATCATGGTCAAGGCGTTGGCCGACCGCCTTGCGGAGGCCTCCGCGGAGTATCTCCACGCGCAGGCGCGCAAGGACTGGGGGTATGGCGAGCGCGAGGATCTGTCGTTCGAGGACGTCATTGCCGAGAAGTTCCGCGGAATCCGGCCGGCTTACGGCTATCCTGCGTGCCCGGACCACAGCGAGAAGTTCAAGCTCTTCAATCTGCTGGAGGCCCCGAAGCAGGGAATCACGCTGACCGAGCACGCCGCCATGCTGCCTGCCGCGAGCGTCAGCGGGCTGTATTTCTCCCATCCGCAGGCCAAATACTTCAATATCGGCCGTCTCGGCCGCGACCAGATCGAGTCATACGCCCGCCGCAAGGGCATGCGCCTCGAAGACGTGGAGAAGTGGCTCGGGTCGAACCTCGCATACGATCCCAGCACCACCCCCGTTGCCCAAACGACCTGAACACCAAGGCGCGGGGCGGCGTATTCAGGGGCGGGGCACTCAACCTTGGCTGTCCCAGGGGACACCCAAGGTTGACTGTCCCTGGGGACTGTCCCGGTTGAATGTCCCCGCCGGCGGGACGTCGGCGGTGTCTAAGGACCGATAAGGCGCCAACCAATACCTCAACGCGGCCGTCTGATAACCGGAGCAACGATGCCTCCCAAGAGCTACTCTCGCTTGTGGATAGCCCTCGCGGTCGTGCTGGTAAGCGTGGCCACGGGCGCCGCGCTGATGCGCGGGCGTGATCCTGGAAATTCCGAATCCGGACGGTCTGACCGCCGGCAGACCACGGCGACGGTCACGCGCCGGGACTTCGTCCGCTCCGTCCGACTCAGCGGCACCGTGGAAGCCGTCGAGTCCACGACCATCGCAACGCCCCGGCTCGCCGGTCCCCAGTCGCAGTCGCTCGTCATTACCAAGCTGATCAAAGCCGGCGCACGGGTGGAGAAAGGCGACCTCCTCGTCGAATTCGATCGCCAGACGCAACTGTCGACGGCCCTCGATCGACGAGCCGAGCTCAACGACCTCGATCAGCAGATCCGCAAGAAGGACGCCGGGGAACGCGCGGCCCGCGCGCGCGACGACGGGGAGATCCTGCTCGCCGAAAGCGCGCTCTCACGCGCCAAGCTCGAGACATCCAAGAACGAACTGCTTCCGCGAATCCAGGCCGAAAAGAACGACCTTGCCGTCGAGCAGGCGGTCGCGACGCTGGACCAGCTGAAAGCGACCTACGCCCTCAAGCGGAAAGCGGCCGAGGCGGATCTGCGAATCCTCAAGATCCGCCGCGACCGTGCGGAGAACGCGATGAAGCAGGCAGCGACCAACGCCGAGCGCATGGCCGTCGTCGCGCCCATCGCCGGGATGGCTGTGCTCCGGATGGTGTGGAAATCGAATGGCCAGGCGGAGGTTCAGGAAGGCGAGGAAGTCCGCGCCGGCGTCCCCGTCGTCGACGTCGTCAACCCGAAGACGATGCGTGTGCGCGCCAGGGTCAATCAGGCCGACATCAACGATCTCCAGGTAGACATGCCGGTCAAAATCGGACTCGACGCCTATCCTGAGCTCTCGTTCGATGGCCGAATCGTCCAGATCTCGCCGCTCGGCGTCGTATCGACGTTGTCGCCGAAAACGCGCGTCTACGTCATGTTGATCGACGTCAACGGCTCGCACCCCAATCTCATGCCCGATCTGACGGCCTCGCTGGACGTCACCCTGTCCCGCCTTCCCGGCGCTCTGGTCGTGCCGAGAGATGCGGTGGGGACCGATGGCAAGCGCGCGTTCGTGCGCGTCCAGCGCGGCTCGTCCTACCAGGAGCAGCCAGTCACGGTCGGTGCGACGAGCGCACTCGACGCCGTGTTGACCTCGGGAGTTGACGCAGGCGCGATCGTCGCGAGAAATGTCGCCCCCTCCCCGGCCTACGGCAAGCAGGACGGTACTCAGCCCGGTACCCAACAATGATCAGACGCCTGATCGCGCGCCTGCGCAGCCGGCGAAGCCTGGTGACTATCGGTGTGCTCGTCCTCGTGGGCGCGGGGGTCTTCGCGACGGTCGGACGCGGTTCGGTGCCGGATCTTCCGACGGCGGATGTCACACGCGGCGAGTTCGTCGACGCGCTCGAGCTTCGAGGCGAAATCCGGCCGCTCAGGTCCGTCGTCCTGTCGTCGCCCTCGCAGTCGGGCGAGCTGCAGATTCTCAAACTCGCGACGAACGGCTCCAAAGTCAAGGCCGGTGACATCGTCGTGCAGTTCGACGGCACCATGCTGCAGCGGACGATTCAGGAGAAGCAGTCGGAGTTGAAGCAGGCCAACGCGGAGATCGAGCAGGCGAACGCTCAGGCGCGCATCGCGAACGAGCAGAACGCGACGGCGCTGATGAAAGCCAAGTACGACATCGAGCGCGCGAAGCTCGACATCAACAAGGGAGAGACCGTCTCGCGGATCGAAAACGAGCAAGCCAAGCTGGCGCTAGCCGACGCCGAGCAACGGCTCAAGGAGCTCGAAGTGAAGATGCGGTCCGACCGCACGAGCGCGGAGGCCGACCTGTCGAGCAAGCTACGGAAGCGCGAGAAGGCGCAGTTCGATTTGCGCCGCGCGGAAGACGGGCTGGAGCGGCTGCAACTCAAGGCGCCGACCGACGGAGTGGTGAACGTGCTTCCCAACTACCGGTCCGGCAGCATGATGGGAAGCTCGCCCGAATTCCGCCAGGGCGACCGCGCGTGGGCCGGCGCCCAGATTCTCGAGCTGCCGGACCTTTCATCGGTGCATCTCCTCGCGCGGCTCGACGAATCCGATCGCAGCCGCCTGCAGGCCGGCCAGGCCGCGTCCGTCCGAATCGAGGCCGTTCCTGGCACAGACTTCAAGGCCAAGATCGCCAGCATCTCAATGCTCGCCCGCGTGGACTACCAGGGTATCTGGCCGCCGCCGCGAAATTTCGATCTGGATCTCGTGCTGCTCGAACTCGACCCACGGATTCGCCCCGGCATGACGGCGGTAGCGCGCATCGCGACCGAGCGGATTCCCAACGTCGTCCTCATCCCGTCCGAGGCGATATTCCAGCGCGACGGCGCGTCGGTCGTCTATGAGCTCGACGGATCGGAGTTCCACGAGCGTCGCGTGCAGATCTCGAAACGTGGCAAGGAACAGGCGGTCGTCGCTTCCGGGATCGAGCCGGGAGATCGCATCGCGACCAGGCGTCCCTCGCCCGAGATGATCAGGAGGTCGGAATGACCCGGCGCCGACTCGTGGGGCTCGCCATCGGCGTGACCGTGCTCGCGGTCGGGGCCGCGATCGTCTTCGCGGTGCCTCGCCTTCCGGAACGCGGAAAAACCGTGCCGACCGCGTTTGTCACGAAAGGTCCATTGAAGGTCACCGTGCATGCCAACGGCGAGCTGCGCGCCGGCCGGACCGTAACGCTCGTCACGCCGCCCGTCGGCGGCATGCTCCGCATCGTCCAGATGCAGACGACAGGAATGCCGGTCAAGAGCGGAGAGATCGTGATGGAGTTCGATCCCGCCGACCAGCAGTACGCGCTGGAGCAGGCCCGCTCGGAGGTGGCCGAAGCCGAACAGGAAATCGTCAAGATGAAAGCGGACGCCGCCGTGCAGAAGGCGCAGGACGATGTGGCGATGCTCACGGCGCGCTTCGACGTCCGTCGAGGGGAGCTCGACACGAGCGGCAACGAGCTCATTCCCGCAATCGAAGCGCAGAAGAACGTGCTGACGCTCGAGGAGGCCAGGCGGCGCCTCGCACAGCTCCAGGAGGACGTGAAATCGAGGACCGCCACGAACCAGGCCTCCCTCGCCGTCGTCCAGGAGAAGCGCAACAAGGCCACGATCGGCATGCAGCGGGCGCAGCAGCTCATCGACAGCCTGATCCTGCGCGCTCCGATGGACGGCACGGTGTCGATCAAGGAAAACCGCGACGGGATCATGATGTTCGGGCCGGGGATGGTGATTCCCGAGTATCGTCAGGGCGACTCGGTCTGGCCCGGGCGTCCGGTTGCCGACGTCATGGAGTCGGGCAAGATGGAAGTGCGCGCCAAGATCGCCGAAAGCGATCGCGCCAACCTGACAGCAGGCCAGGCGGCCTCGGTGTACGTCGACACCTTGCCGGACGAGAGTTTTGGAGTGAAGGTAGGGGCGCTCTCGGGCCTCGCGAGCCGGGCGCAGTGGTACGAGAGCGCGACCGTCACGCGACTCTTCGACGTCACGTTCCAGTTCGACAAGCCCGACCCGCGGCTGAAGGCGGGTGCGTCCGCGCGCGTGACGATCGAAGGCAAAGAGATTCCCGACGCGCTGCACGTCCCACGGCAGGCCGTGCTCGAGAAAAACGGCAAGACGCACGTCTTCGTGAAGGTCGGCGACCGGTTCGAGCAGCGCGAGGTCAAGGTCGAGCACCTCACCGAGAGCCGCGCCGCCATTGCGGGTCTCTCGGAAGGTACCGAGGTCGCACTGACAGACCCCACCGCCGCGCGCCCGACCACGAACAGCACCTCGCCAACGCTGCCGGCGGCCGGCGCGTCGCGATAGCCATGGTTGCCTCCCGCATCACCGGCACCACGTCCGACTATCTGCCCGAGCTGCGCCTGGGGTTCGACAATCTGCGCGCGCACAAGCTCCGATCGCTCCTGACCATGCTCGGCATGATCTTCGGCGTGGCCGCCGTCGTCGCCATGCTGTCGATCGGCGCGGGCGCTCAGCAGGAAGTCATGGCGTTCATCGAGCAGCTCGGGGTGCGCAACCTGATTGTCGAAGCGCGCGAGTCGACCGACTGGCAGGTTGTGCAGAAGGTGCGGCAGCTCTCCGCGGGTCTGACGTTTCGAGATTACCGGGTCATCGAGGCCAACCTCGACGGCATCACGGCGTCTACAGCGCGCAAGCGCTTCACTCCGTCCAAACTGCTGCCGCGACCGCAGAGCGATCCGCCGATCGTCTACGGGGTGAGCCCGTCCTATTTGCGCATCGCCAATCTGCAGCTCGTGAATGGCCGATTCTTCACCGAGGCCGAGACCAAGTCGGCGGCGCCTGTGGCCGTGCTCGGCGAAGGTGCGTCTGCGTCGCTCTTTGGCGCCGAGGATCCGATCGGGCGGCACGTCAAAGTCAACGAGCAGTGGTTTCAGGTCATCGGCGTGGGCGGCCCCCAGATCACAGTACAGGCCGACGTTGCGGGCCTCCCGGCGCAGGATCGTAACAACCTGATTTACGTTCCGCTGCATGCGGCGATCTTCCGGCTCGAAGACGTCAACAGCCGTTCTCGCGACGAGATCGACGGCATCTACCTGCAGATGCGCCAGGGAGCCGACATTCCTGCCGCGGCAGCGCTGCTGCGCGGCCTGCTCAACGTCTCGCACCGCGGCGCGGCCGATTTCGCGATCGTGTCGCCGGCCGAGCTGCTCGCCGAGCAGCGCCGCACCCAGCGCATCTTCGAGATGGTCATGGTCGCTATCGCGTCGATCTCGTTGCTTGTCGGCGGGATCGGCATCATGAACATCATGCTCGCGAGCGTGATGGAGCGGACGCGCGAGATCGGCGTGCGGCGTGCAATCGGCGCCAAGAAGCGCGACATCATCCGCCAGTTCCTGATCGAGACGACGATCATTTCGCTCGCCGGCGGGATCATGGGAGTGATCGTCGGCGTCGGCCTCTCGCAGCTCATCGGCTACCTGGCCGGCTGGTCGACCATCGTGACGACGACGTCCATCGTGCTGGCGTTTGTCGTGTCGGTGGCGATCGGACTGATCTTCGGGTTGTACCCTGCCGCGCGCGCGGCGCGACTCGATCCGGTCACGGCTCTGCACTACGAATAGTGCGGCATCTCAGACGAGCACATTCTTCCAGCTCAGTTACCTCACGTATCACTTCCAGTATCCACGGCCGGCTCGGCTGTTCACGGTAACCGGATTGCTCTCCGCGGGAACCGCGGCTGGGCTTCCGAATGGTCTGATCCTTGCGACCCTCCACGGCAGGAGGTTCTCATGCACAAACGGTTGCTGGTGGCTGTGCTAGGTATCTGCGGATTGGTCGTTAGTCCGGCATATCCCCAGTCACAGCCGTCCAATCCCACTCAACAGCGCGTCCCGGACGCTCGCGGGCAGGTGCCCGTGTTTCGCGTGACCGTCGTGGCTCGCACGACCCCGGCGATCAACTATCGCCACCGGGGCGGCGCCACGACAATCGATTTTCGCGGGACGCCGCTCCTGCCGAAGGCGCGCGGCGAAGCCAAGGTGGAAAGCAAGCAGGGATATATCGAGATCGAGGTCGAGTTCGACAATTTGGTACCGGCGACGAAATTCGGTCCGGAGTACTTGACCTACGTGATGTGGGCCATCACGCCGGAGGGCCGCGCGACGAACCTCGGCGAAGTGCTGCTGAATGAAGACCAGAGCAAGCTGAACGTCACGACCGAGCTTCAGGCATTTGGCCTCGTGGTGACGGCGGAGCCGTACTTCGCCGTTTCGCAGCCGAGCGACGTGGTCGTGATGGAAAACGTGATCCGCCCCGATACGCGAGGCACGGTCGAGCAGATCGACGCCAAGTACGAGCTGCTGACGCGTGGCACGTACCTGATGAACACGGACCCGGACCGGCTCACCGTGCGGCGCCTGGACCGCAGGATTCCGCTGGAGTTGTACGAAGCGCGCAATGCTCTCCAGCTCTCGGAGTTCGCAGGTGCCGATCGGTACGCCGCCGAGTCGTTCCAGAAAGCTTCCCGTCTGCTCCGGCAGGCCGAGGAAGCTCGAGAACGCGACCAGGGTCGCCGCTCGATCGTGATGCCGGCACGCGAGGCCGCGCAGACGGCCGAAGACGCACGATTGATCGCGCTCCAGCGTCAGGAAGAGGAGCGTGTCTCCAGGGCACAGCAGGCATCGGCCGATCGCGAAGCCAACGCGATTGCCACGGCCCAGTCTGAATCGCGGAGGAGAGAGCAGGCCGAGACCGAGCGCGCGGCTGCCGAGCGCCGCCGGCTCGACGCGGAAGCAGCGGCCGAGAGGGCCATACGCGAACGCAGGTCGGCAGAAGCGGCATTGAGCGCAGCCGAGCGCGCGAAAGCCGAAGCCGAGCGCGCTCAGCAGCGGCTGGCAGATGAACGAGCCGCCGCAGAGGCCGCGCGTGCGGCGTCACAAGCCAGCGCAGAGGAAGCACGACAGGCCGTCGCGAGGGCCGAGACCGAGAAGGCCGAGCTGCGCGAACGGCTGCAGCGTCAGTTGAACATCATCCTCGAGACGAGGGAGACGGCGCGCGGCCTGATCGTCAACGTCTCGGACGTGCTGTTCGACACGGGCCAGCACACGCTCAAACCGGGCGCACGCGAGAAGCTCGCGACCGTGGCCGGCATCCTGCTCGGGTATCCAGACCTGAGCCTCGAAGTCGACGGGCACACCGACAACGTCGGTGACGACGACTACAACCAGGCGCTGTCGGAGCGCCGTGCAGAGTCGGTTCGCGGCTATCTCGTTCAGCAGGGTATTCCAGCCACGGCGATTGCGGCGTTTGGGTACGGAGAGTCGCAGCCCGTGGCATCGAACAACCTCTCTGCCGGACGGCAGCAGAACCGGCGCGTCGAGCTCGTGGTCTCGGGCGAATCGATCGGCCGTCCGAGCCCGGACACGTCGGCGCTGCGAAGGCGGTAGTTGCCTCGAGTCGATCGCTGATCGGATTCACAGGCGGGGCCCCGGGGCCGAAACGTCGAGCCTCGGGGCCCTTATCGACGCGGCTTCGGCAGTTCATCGAAATCCGGCATGAACGTCTTGAGGCCCTTGGCCGGCGTGTTCTTCGAATAGCCGGCCACGAGCTGTGCATTGTAGCGGGCGGGAAAGAAATCAAACGGATCGCTCGGGTCGGCATCGATGAGTTGTAGATCGGCATCACGCATCGTCAGCTTTCCGAACGTTATTGTGCCGCCGCCGAAGTAGACGTAGTTGCGTGCGGCAGGCGACGGGAGCACCAGGCGCGCCGGACGGCCCTTGCCCGGATCGTCGAACGTCTGCACCAACCGGTTCCCCTGGACGGCGACGCGCGTCAACCGACCAAGGATCTCGGGCGGCGGCAGGACCTGACCGGCGGCAAGCACGATGTCGTTGTCCTGCACATCCACGCCGCGCCGCTTCTTGATGTCCAGGACATCGTCCAGCTTCAGGCCGAAGAGGTCGAGCAATCCCTTCGTGGGCACGCCGACCGCTTTCATCGACTCGACATGCAGCCGCATCTGCCCATCCGCCGTCGTCGACACGCTGGCCGTCGCGGAAAAAGGGATCTCTATCCCTTTGTGCAGCTTGCCTTTCATTTTCAAGCGCGGGCCGTCAGGCTCGACGGTCAGGTCCTTCAACGGTGACCCGCGATAGGCAAAGACATGGCGGTTCATCAGGTTCTGCAGACTGATCATGTCCATCGACATTGCAGCGTTCTGGAGGTGCAGCACGTAGGACCGTGGATCGTCGAACACAGGTGGCGTTCCCTCGGCCCGGCTGACCATGATGCCGCGAAGCCGGGTGACGTCTAGGACGATTCCCTCATCGACGTGCAGCCGCACGTTCTTCATCTCGATCTGAACACTGGTCTGCGCGAAGCTCAGCCTGGTGCCGCGAGGGAGGAGCAGCAGGAAGGCGCAGCAAACAACGGCGGCCCGCGGCGTCATCATAGGTATTGGCGCAACCCGTGTGCCGGGCTATATCGAGGCCCTCAGGAAGTGTTTGAGCACTCGTGGTCGCGACGCTTTCCGCGATCGTAAACCTCTTACGCCACGTGAAGCCGATGGTTCAGCTTACCCGAGGGAACTACACTCTGGCGAGGATGCCCCTGGCGGTCGTGCTGCGCAGCGTGCCGAGGGCCTGGCAGTAGACCGTCAGCTGGCGCCTGTAGCGTTCGAGGTCGGTCGAGAGCTCGCGATCGGTCTTGAAGTCCACGACGGTCAATCCCGTCAAATCTTCAAACGCGAGGTCGATCGTTCCCTCGATGAGCGTGCCGTCTGGCGCCGTCCAGGCGATCGGTAGTTCGCGGTCGCACCGGCCGGCGCGCTCGGCCTGCCGCACGCGGTCGAAGAGCGGATCTTTGAGCAGCGACGAGACGACCTCGACGGCCGCAGACACTTCCTTTTCCGCGTAGGGTTCCCGGCCTGCGGTCGGCAGAATGCGGCCCTGCGCTTGAGCAACGGCCGCGATCACCCGTTCGCTGGCGTCGAGCGGCACGGTCGCAAGCGTCGCGTGCACGAGCATCCCGAAGCGCGGCCCGAACGGCCGCTCGGCCGAACGCGAGAAGTCGATCACCTCGATGTCAGGCGGTCTCGAGACATCATCGAACGCACGGTCGAGCGCGACCGACGTCGCGGTGCGGACCCTCAGCGACGGCACGCGCGCACGGGCGACCGCCTCGTCGCGATTGGTTCGCCACTGCTGGTACTCCGCAAGCCGCGCGGCCACCTTTGCCGGATCGCCATCTTTCGCGATGAGATCGTCCCTGCGCAGGCCGTAGCCCGAATCCGCGTCGAGCGACAGCACACGCGGATCCCACCAGACGACGGAGTACGCGTCAGCGGCGTCGCCGAACGCATAGGCGCCCGGCGCCACAGTCGTCGGGCGGGCCGGATCGCCGTCGGGTCGCGTAAGCACAGAGTCCTTGGACGGAAACGCCGGACAGCCGACAGCCGGCGTGCGCGTCTGCCTGGCAATCAATGACGGATACACCGCCGGCATCAGCGGATCGAGCCAGCCGCCCTCGTACAGTTCGTCGCCGACGGTCGGCACCACGAGCACGTCCCGCGCGCGTGTCGCGGCGACGTAGGCCAGGCGTTCTCCTTCCGCCCTGTCGCGCTCGGCTTCCTCGTAGCCGTGCAGTAGCAGATCGGTCGGCGCCCAGCCGCCGAGCTTCAGCGCACACAAACTGCCGGTCGGATCGATCCATCGGCCCGCGTCGGGGCGCGAGAGCTTGCACGTCAGGTCCGCGAGGATGACGACGGGGAACTCGAGGCCCTTGGCCTTGTGCACGGTCATCATGCGCACGCCGTCGCTGTCCTCTTCGAGGATTGGAGCCTCCGAGGCCTGAGCCGTCTCTGCGGCCACGCGCAGCTCGTCGACGAAGCCGCGGAACGAGATGCCGCCGCCCATCTCGTACTGACGCGCCAGCTCGGCGATGTGCAGGACGTTGGCGAGGGCCTGCTCCCCGCCGGTTCTGAGCGCAAACCCCACGTGCGCGCGAGTGGCGGCGAGCAGCTCCTGGAGCGTTCCCGATACGCCACCCGAGGTCCGTTCCGAGAACCCACCTGCGTGTGCGCCGTCCTCCTTCTGCACGTAGTTACGATGCCGGTGGAGGCGTTGCAGCAGCCACAACGCTTCGGCGATCGGCCGGAGGTGCGCTATCTCCTCGGGGGTGTTCTCGTCGAATACCTTTGGCACGCGAAACGGATGGAAAATCCCGCGAGTAAACCTGTCGCCGGTGCGGCGCCCGAAATGATGAGCCCACTCGAGCAGCTCTTCATCGCCGATGGCGAAGAACGGGCCGCGCAGCGTCGCAAAGACCGACAGCTCGTCGTCGGGCCATTCGATGGCGGTCAGCGCGGCGCGAAGCGCTTCGACTTCCTCGCGCTCGTGAAACGCCCGTCCGCCGACGAGCACGTGAGGGATCCCGCGCGCCTCGAGCGCCTCGACGTAGGGCCGCGTGACGTCGGACTCCCAGCTCACGAAGCGGCGAAACAGCAGGCAGATGTGCTTGGCCGACACGTCGACCGGCGCGCTGCCGCTCCGTTCGGTGACTTTCCACTTGCTGTGATTGACGATCCAGTCGACAAAGGCCCCCACCGCGCCAGGCAGGGACTGTTCGATGGCGCGGCCGGTGACGTACCGGCGCGCGTATGGTTCAGGCACCGGCAGCGCGACGATCGACGGCTGATCGTCGATTGCGAGTCGATGGCGCGTGAGAGGAACATACCCGGCTTGCAGCGTGAGATCGTCGCCAGTCATGACGGGAGCAAACGTAGCGTTGACGAACGACTGAATCTGGGGAACACCGCGAAAGCTCGTCGTCAAATGAAGGGGCGTTGCGCCCCAGTCCTGCAGCCGCCGGCACACCTCGCGATAGATGGCCACGTCGGCGCGGCGGAACCGGTAGATGGACTGCTTCGGATCGCCGACCAGGAACAGGCGTCCAGCGAGCGGTCTGGCCTTGCGCCAGTCGGTCTCGCTCGGGTCGTCGGCGGCCAGGAGGAGGAGAATCTCCGCCTGCAGCGGGTCGGTGTCCTGGAACTCGTCGACAAAGATCCGTTTGAAGCGGCGCTGAAAGCCCTCGCGCACGTGGCGGTTGTCCCGCATCAGGTTGCGCGCCACGAGGAGCAGATCGAGAAAGTCCAGGGCGCCGTTCGTCGCCTTCATCTCCTCGTACCGCTGCAGAGCACCGCGCAGCTCCTGCTGGAGGAGCGCCGCGAGGTCGGCGTCTGCGGCCATGCGAAACTGATCGAGCCGCGCGCGCAGTTCGGTCAGCGCGACAGAGACGCGGTCGCGCGGCACACCGTCGCGGTACGATGCGCCGCGACCCTGTTTGACATTGGCCAGCGTGCGATCGCGCGACAGATCCACGAGCCCGGCTTCCCAGCCGTCGTAGTCGGACGCGCCGGCGTCGCCAAAGGTCTGCTGCAGCCCGATCTCGTCGCTCAGCCGGCGAACGGGATCGGTTCCTGTGAAGAGAGGATCGTTCTTCGATGTGGGACCGTGGGTCAGCTCGGCGGTCTCATGAAGCAGCGACACGAGCGACTCGATTTCGGCCTCCCGATCGAACGGGTTTCGCGTCCACGGGGCGGTGAAGTCCCGCCACTGCGCGAGATCCCACGCGGCCTTGCAAAGGCGGTCGACGGGACCGTCCTCTCCGCCGAATGCCGAGCGGCGCAAGGCGCGTCGGACGCCATCGGGCGGATCCGCCAGCACCTCCTGCAGCCAGCGGCCGAACGCCTCGTCGAATAGCCGCGCCGACGCGGGCTCGGTCAGCACCTCGAAGAGCGGATCGACGCCGGCCTCGACAGGACGCTCGCGCAGCAGATCGGCGCAGAACGCGTGAATCGTGCCGACGTGCGCTTCTTCGAGCTGCGTCAGCGCCCGGTCGAGGCGCCCACGTTCTTCTGCATCCTGCCCTGCGGCAAGACGTGCGTTGTCGAGCCGTTCCCGCAGCCGGAGCTTGAGCTCGCCGGCCGCTTTCTCCGTAAAGGTGACGGCGACGATCCCGCCGACGTCCGCCTTGCCCTCGGCGATGATGCGGACGATCCGGCCCACGAGCGCCGTCGTCTTTCCCGTGCCCGCCGCGGCTTCGACGATGAGCGTCGTGTCGAGGGCGGTGGCGATGAGCTCGCGCGCTTCGAGATCGGTGGCGACGCGCCCGCGCGCGTCGGGGTCGGTCGGCATGCGCGCGGTCGTCATGGCATGTCTCGCAGCGCGGTGAGGTCGCCCAGCCGATCTGCGGCCTTGCGCGCGATGTGCCGGGGCTCGTCGGGTCCGCAGATCGATCGGAAGTCGCACCAGGTGCACGCCCGATCGGCCGGCGCGGCGGGCAGGAAGCCCAACTCGATGGCGCGGTCGATGATCTCGAGCGCTTCGAGTCCGGCGCGACGGTTGGCGTCGGAGAGCGGGACCGGATGCTCGGCAAACCCTCCGGCGGTCGTCGCGTAGAAGAGCCGCCCTTCCCGTACGGGACGACCCAGGATCTTCTCGATTGCGAGCCCGTAGATGACTGGTTGAAGCGTCCCACCGCCGCCGATGACCGTCCTTGGCGTCGTGCGGTTCCGGCCCGTCTTGTGGTCGGTGATGCGCAACTCCGGCGATCCCTGTTTCGTCTCGATGACGTCCACCGAGCCACGCAGGATGAACCGGTCGTCGATCCGCACCGGCTCGCGCTGGCTGCGTTCGTCGCGTCCCTCGTCCACGAGTCCGAAGCTGTATTCGAAGTACTCCGGCGTCCACGGTGCCGACTCCGGCAGCTTGCGGATCCACACGCGCAGGTCGCGTCCAATTGCGGCAATCTCGTCGCGCCACACGCGCTCGATGGCCGGCGCGAGCCTTTCCTTGTAGGCCGACGCGGTGGCGTGGAGCGCCGCGGCGAGAGCCTGCAATGCGTGCGGAACGCCGTCGTGCGTCAGCGGCAGGTGCTTGTCTGCGTGCAACGCGCGCAGCACGCGGGCCTGTACTTCGTGGAAAAGCGAGCCGCGCATCAGCGGATCGAGACGCTGAAGCGGCTCCGGCGGGTCGTTCGGTGCGAAACGATAAATGGCCGAGAGCACGAACTGGAACGGACAGGTCGTGAACTTCTGGAGCGCCGAGACCGAGTACGGACGCGCCCCGAGGCGCTGCGTGTCGAGCATCGGCTTGATCGCCGGTGTGACGCGCACGAGCCCGTCCTGCGGCAACCATCGGGACCTCGCGCGGACCCACCGTCTCGTGACCGACCGGCGGAGCGCAGGGTTGAGACCGAGCAGGTAGTGCGCGTGGCCGCGAACGGCCGTCCGGTCGGGCGTGTCGATGAGCAGCCGGAGCGTCGCGAGATCGTGTTCGACCTCGTCGATCGCCTCCTCCGGTTTGGCCGGCGCGGGCCAGTCGAGCTTTGCGCCGCCGGCCGCTGCCGCTTCCCGCTGGAGCAGCTCGTGGTGCGGAATCCTCCCGACGATGGCGCGTATGACGTCGAGGACGTAGAACGACGGCACGCGTGGGCGTGCGCCGCCGACGTCGAGTCGAGGATAGGACAGCCAGAGACGGTCGGTCGCCGCGCCGACGGCGAGGCGGAGCAGGAGCCGTTCGGTCTTGGCGCGATCGTCCTGGACGACGAGGCGCACCCCGAGGGTGGTGCTTAGTGGCTTGCGCATGTCGTCGTCCAGGAGCAGCGGATCCTCGCGCAACTTCTGGGGGAAGAGCCGTTCGGCCAGTCCGGGCACGAACACGACCCTGAAGACGCGACCGCGCGCCTGGTGCGGGCTGCCGACAAACACGCGGCCGTAGCGGTCGGGGGGCGGCTGTTCGTCGAACGTGCGAAGACGCTCGGCCAGCACGTCCCGCGCTTCTTCGAGCGTCACCGGGCCGATGGCGCTCATAGCGCGAAGCTCGCCGAGCACGCGCAGCACGCGCGCGGATCTGCGCAGCACCCGTGGCGCGAGCTCGCCGAACCGTTCGAGCCACTCGCCCCACGTTGCCTGCGAGGGCCAGGACGCGAGCGTGTCGACGATCGGGATCGCGAAGTGTGCCAGATGTGCGAGGTTCTGCCGATCGCGCTCGAGGCCGGCCAGCTTCGGCGATTCCGGGTCCTCGCGCAGGCGCTCTTCCTTTATCTGAGCGTCGTATCCCTCGCGCAGCCCGCGCAGCCGTCGCCGCCACCGCTCGGGATCGCCCCCGACTACCGACGCCTCCACGATCAATTGCTCCCACTTCCACGGGGCGCGGAGCCCGCCTTCAACGACAGGTGACTCATCGTTGGTGGACCGTTGTGGTGGGCTCGCCGTGTCCGGAGCGTCGGGCGCAGCGTCAACGCCCGCGAATCCGGCGACCAGATCATCAGCAGGTGGAAGGACCTCCGAGGTCGGGGCATCGTCGGCGTCCGGCACCTGTGCGAGCGAAAGATACTCGGCGAAGCGGATGGCCGACAGGCGCTCGACCGCGCAGCTCAGGATCGCGAGGAAGGCGCGGCCCGACGGATGGGGCCGCCGCGCGCCGCGATCGAACCAGGCGTTGATGCCCGCCCGTTCGAACGCGTTCTCGACGAGGCCGAGGTATTCGCGGGGCGAACGCAGGAACACCGCCATCTCGTCGAAACGGACGCCTCCCCGGACTTCGTCGAGAATCCGCCGCGCGATCTCCACGCATTCGCGCCCTTCGCCGGGTGCCGAGAACAGTCGCACATCCCCGTGGGCCTGCCGCTCGGGCGGCTGACGAGCGGCGAAAAGCGACCGTCGCAGCGCTGCCAGATCCGAGTCACCCGAAGGCTCGAGAGTTTCCATTCGAGCACCAAGGGTCTCGAGGTAGTCGAGCGTCGCGAGGTCGCCGAAGGGAACGGTAATCAATGTCTCCGGTGCCGATGCGATCAGCCGTCGCGCGAACTCGAACTCGACCGCCGATTCCATCGGGACATCGAGCAGGAGCAGCGGCAGGCGGGAGACGGCCCCAACGCCTTCGCACGCGGCTGTGAAGAGGGCTGCGCGGCCCGTTGCCGACGCTGCGGCGAACTGCTCTTCAAAACCTTGCAGGAGGCGCGCAAGATCGGGGCCGCCGAGCGGCAGCTCCCTCACCGCAGGCGGGTCCACGCCCGCCATGGCCAGATCGCTCAGCGTGCGCGCGAGCGCGCGCGGGAATCCGGGTGTGCCGGCGACGCCGCCGAAGTACGTGAGGTCTTCGTCCTGCCGGGCGTCGAACGTGGCGCGTGCGGCGACGGCCTCAGCGCCGATGAGGGTGGCCGGCGCGATCCCGCGGGCGGCCAGGACCGGCGCCGCGAGGCGTGCGGCGAGCTGGGCGAAGCTGAACCGATGGAGGCCGGCCGTCGCACCACGAGACAGCGCAACCGCGCGGGCCAGATCGTCGGCCGCGCCGCGCGAGGCCGACACGATGAGCGCCCCGCGATCGGCCCGCGCTGCCAGCCAGCGCTGTGCCTCGCGCAGACGCGCCGACGCCTCGGAACTTTGAATGATGTGGAGCGAGCCAACCGAAGGCATGGAGGACACCTCCCCGGACGCCGTGCCGGGCCACCGTGACGGCCGCGCCACGCAGCCGTACTCAGACTGTACTCCTTTGACCGAATCCTTACCAGTCCCTCATGACCGGCCGCGCCCGGCCCGCTACGCTCGTTTGATGTGCTTCAAGCGATCGCTCGCCGCCGGGTTCGTCGTCGCCGTCGCCTTGCTCTCCCGGGTCACGGCGAGTGCGGCTGCCGAGCTTTCACCGGTTCTCGCGAACGACAACCGCCGAGCCGCGGGTGTGGTCGCGGCCAACACGCTCACCCTGAACCTCCGCGCCGAGGAAGGCTTGTGGCGGCCCGAAGGCGATGCCGGGCCCGCGCTAAGGATCGAAGCGTTTGGCGAGGACGGGGACGCGCTGCGCGTGCCGGCGCCTCTCATTCGCGTTCGCGAGGGCACGGCGATCGTTGTCACCATTCGCAACAACCTCGGCCAAATGCTGACGGCGCACGGCCTGTGCGCTCGTGATGGCCAGAAGTGTGCCCCGATCGACGTCCCGCCGGCGAGCAGCAGAGAAGTGCGCTTCACGATCGATCGCGCCGGGACGTATCACTACTGGGCCACGACTACAGGGATGCCGTTCGCCTTTCGCGGCGCGGCCGATACGCAGCTCTCGGGCGCGCTCGTCGTCGACCCGGCGCAAGCTCCGCTCGAAGCCGATCGCGTGCTGGTCATCACCGACTGGACGAGCCTGACGCGCGACGAGCTCAAGACAATCGCCAGCGCGGACGATCCCGGCGTCGAGTTCGCCCGCATTAATCCGAAGCTGACGTTCCTCATCAACGGCTTGTCCTGGCCGGCGACCGAACGCCTAACGTACCAGCTCGGCGAGAAGGTGCGGTGGCGCGTGATCAATCTGAGTAGCCAGCGGCACCCGATGCACATGCACGGTTTCTACTACGAGATTGGCAGCCTCGGCGACGGGCTGAAGGACACGACGTTTGCCCAAGACCGGAAGCAACGCGTCGTGACGCACCTGATGCAACCCGGCTCCACGATGTCGATGACGTGGACGCCAGAGCGCGTGGGCAACTGGCTGTTCCACTGTCACATCATGCACCACGTGTCACCCGAGCGACGGCTCACGAAGACGGCCGACAGCCACGCCGATCATCATGCGGCGCACGACGCTTCGGCAGGGATGGCCGGGCTCGTCCTCGGCGTGACCGTACGCGGCCCGAGCGATGCCCCCGCGGCCGTCGCGCCAGCCGTCGCGCCGCGGAAGCTGGCGCTCACGATGCGCGCGCTGCCGACGCGTCCTAGCGCCGACCCCGCGTCTGGTTTCGTGCTGACGGAAGGAAGCGATCCGCCGTCGGACGAAGCCGTTTCGGTTCCGGGTCCGACGCTCGTACTGCGCCGAGGCGAACCAGTGGAGATCACATTGGTGAACCGACTATCAGAAGGCACCGCGATCCACTGGCACGGCATGGAGCTCGACAGCTACTACGATGGAGCCCACGGCTGGAGCGGCGTCGGTTCGAGGGTCACGCCGCTCATCGAACCAGGGGGCACGTTTGTCGTCCGATTCACGCCGCCGCGAACGGGTACGTTCATCTATCACACGCACCTCCACGACAACCGCCAGCTCCCATCGGGTCTGTACGGCGCGTTGCTGGTGGTCGATCCGGACGAGGTCGGCGACGCGTTCGATCCCTCGACCGACCATGTGTTCGTCATTGGGGGCGGCAACTTCGTAATTGGCGGCGTCAACAGCGAGGCGGCCAGACCGCCGGTGCTGAACGGCGAGCGTCAGCCTCGCTTTGTCTGGAAGGCACGAGCGCGACACCGCGTACGCCTGATCAACATCACGACCGACGATATCTTTACCGTGACGCTGCAAGGCACAGACGGGCCGGTGACGTGGCGTCCGCTGACCAAGGACGGAGCCTCGTTGCCGCCCGATCGGTGTGTCCCGGGGCCCGCGCGCCAGACTATCGCCGTCGGCGAAACGTACGACTTCGAGGTTCAGACGCAACCGGGACGACAGAACCTGTGGCTGGAGGTACGGACTACAGGTGGCAAGTGGCAGGTTCAAGGGCAAGTTATCGTCAAGTGATAGTTCAAAGAGGTTCAAGAGGTTCAAGAGGTTCAAGGGGTTCATCGGGTTCAGGAGGTTCAAAAGGTTCAAGGGTTCAACAGGTTCAGGAGGTTCAAGGGGTTCAAAGGGGTTCAGGAGGTTCAAGGGGTTCAGTAGTCCCAGCCGGTTGGCGCTTTGCCCTTGCAGGATTCGAGGTACCGCAACAGCCTGGTTGCCGCTATCGTCGCCCGCACTTGGAGCTTGAGGAGGCGCGCTGTGTCTTCTTCGCTGAAGTACTTCTTGGTCTTTCCATCCTGCAGGTGGTTTCGCGTTTCGAGGAGTGAGGCGCGGGCGATTCGCATGAATTGCGCGAACTCACGCGGCCGGAACCGGCCGAACCCTTCGGCAATGTTGGCCGGAGAAGAACTCGACGAATCGCGAATCTGGTCCCGGAACTTGAGGTTCCTCAGTACCGGTCCAGCCGGTTGGCGTGAAAATTGTGTCCCGAAGTTCCGCAGACAGTCGCCAGGCATCGAGGTCCTCGAATTTTCGAACACCGCCCATAGAAGCAACGCCTTGCACGCCAGAGACCGGTGTGATTCCCGCAGAATATCGGGCCCACCGGCTGGTCGCGTTGCAGAATCTGCGAGCTCGCCTTGCGAGACAGATTGCAGGAACTGCCATTCGCCAACCTTGAACCCCTTGAACCCCTTGAACCCCTGAACCCTCTGAACCCGCCAGAACCCCCCTAAACCTCTATGAACCGTCTGAACCGTCTGAACCGTCTTGGTCTATTCTTGAGCCAATGACACGACGCGAGATGTTGGCCGGGACGGGCTCGACGTTGGCATGGATGTCGACGGCGGGGCTCCAATCTCTGGATGGGGCCCAGCCCCCGATGCTCAAGAACATGGGCGGCGAGCCGCCCGGCTTCGGCCACCGGTCGCGGGCCGGAGGATTCGACATCCTGGAGCACTGCCGCAGCCTGGGGCTCGGCGCGGTGCGGATGAACCTGGGCTCGCCCGATGTCGACGCCGCGCGCCAGCTTCGCAAGAAGCTCGAGAGCTATGGGATGCGCGTCATCATCAGCCTTGCGCCGCCGAAAGAGGCGGGCGCGCTGCCTCAGTATGAAGCTGGTGTCCGGGCGGTCAGCGAGCTCGGTGCTGTCAGCACTCACGCATCTTTCACTGCCAGGCGGTACGAGGAGTTCGACACGTTCGAGGCGTTCAAGGCGAGCTTCGAGCGGCACCAGCGGTCGGTTGAACTGGCCGAGCCGGTGCTGCGCAAGTACAAGATGAGGCTCGCGATCGAGAATCACAAAGGCTGGCGTGCCGCAGAGCACGTCGCCTGGATCAAACGGCTCGGGAGCGAATGGGTCGGCGCCTGCTACGACTTCGGTAACAACATCTCGCTTTGTGAGGATCCCGCCGAGACCCTGCGCCTGTTGGCGCCGGTCACGATTTACGCGAGCTTCAAGGACATGGCGGTCGCGCCGTACGAGGAGGGGTTTCTGCTGTCGGAGATGGCGCTCGGCGAGGGCATGCTCGACATCCCCGGCATGGTCAAGGTGCTCCAGCAGAGGGATCCGAACATGATCTTTGCGCTGGAGATGATTACGCGCGACCCGTTGAAGATTCCGGTGTTCACGAAAAAGTACTGGGCGACCTTCGACGATTCTTACAGCCCGCTGCCTGGGCGCGACCTCGCGCGGGTCCTCGAGATCGTCCGCACGAGTCCGCCGAAGACTCCGCTGACGCGCACGACCGGCCTCAGCGCGGCGGACGGGCTGAAGCTCGAAGACAATCTGATCAACCGGTCGATCGCCTACGCGCGGAAGAACCTCTCACTCTGAGCTCAGGGTTCACGCAGGCAGCGCTGCTCAATTGCTACGGCCTCGTCCCGCAGGCGCTGGCGACGGAGCGGGCAAGGCTTTGCGTGGCAGCCTTTCGTGGCGCATCGCGGCGTTGTAGGCAAACACGGCGATAACTGTTGCGTGCTGAATCATGTCGTCGGCCTGCACGCGATCGAACGTGTCCATGTTCGAGTGGTGCGTGCGCGAGTTGTACTCGAGTCGGTCGACCATGAACTGGAACGCCGGCAGTCCGACCGCGTCGAACGAGACGTGATCGGTCGATGTCACCGACCGGGGTCCGATCGCGAACACGCCGAGATCCTTGAGCGGTTCCATCCACTGCCGGAAGATCGATTCGACGGCGGGGTTGCTCTGCAGCCAGATCCCACGCACTCGACCGGTGCCGTTGTCGGAGTTGAAGTACGCCGACAGCTGCTCGTGTGCGGGCGTGACTGTCATCGTGGCCGGATCGGCGTAGTGCTCGCGGACGTAGGCGCGGGAGCCCATCAGGCCTTCTTCTTCGCCGCCCCATAAGCCGATCCGGATAGTGCGCCGCGGGTTCGCGCCGACGGCCTTGAGGATTCGCAGGGCTTCCATCATTGCCGCCGACCCCGTCGCGTTGTCGGTTGCGCCTGTGCCCGCGGCCACCGAGTCGAAGTGCGCGCCGAGGAGCACGACCTCGTCTTTCAGCACCGGATCGCTTCCCGGCATTTCCGCAATGACATTGAATCCGTTGCCTGACGTTTCGTCGTAGAACTTCGTCTGCACGTTCAGCTCAACTTTGACGGGCACGCCTTTGTCGAGGACGCGGACCATGCGGTTGTAGTGCTCGACCGCAAGCGTGACCGTCGGGAGGCCCGTGCCGGCGTCGGCGCCGCGCGAGCCGCTGCCGGTGGGGAAGATCGTACCGCCGTCGGGTCGCTGCTGACGCCACGACATGTCGCTCCCTCCTGCGGACATGTCGCTGTCGTTTCCGCGGTTGAAGAGCGCGACGACACCTTCGGTCTTGTAGAACTCCTGCAGCTTCTGTTGAAGGCTGGCGGTCCCGCCGCGCCCGCCTCGTCCTGCGCCTCCTCCGCGTGCGGCAGGCACGGTCGCGGCCTCCGCGAAGTCGTGATCCGTCATGCGCAGAACGAACGGTCCTTCGAGCATCCGCACCTCGCGTGCGGGCTGCGTCAGAACGATCCTTCCTTTCAGCCTGCCACGGTACTTCTCGAGATCCGCCTCGTTCTCGACCTGCACGCGAACGACGTCCGCAATGATGGCGCCGTGCGTGCCAGGGGTCCACGAGCCGGGAAAGCCGATGAGCGGCTCGACCTGCGGTTCGACCAGGTGCGCACTGAACCGCACGAGCGACCAGCCTTTGCCGAACACAAATGTCTCGAGGTGAGGGTTGGCGAGCCCCCACTCGGCGAACTTCTTCAGGGTCCAGTCGCCAGCCTGCCTGATGCCGGGCCCGCCGGTCAGCCTCGGCCCGTACACATCGCTAAGCCAGCTGACATGGTCCATGACTTGCGATCGCGTCAGTCCTTCGTCGCGGATCTTCGCGATCATGCCGAGGTCGAGCTTCTCGGACACCGGTTGGGCGCGTGGGATCGCGATCACCACGCACATCAATAGACACAGAGCGGACAGGCGCTTCATGAGCCGGCTCCAGGTATGCCGTTCAAATCGCTCGAGATGCCGCAGCACACGCACCGACTAGCCGCGGCCAACAGCGAAGTATTGTGAGATAGCTTGTATCATCCAGCCGGACGCAGCAAGGCGCGGCACATTCACTGTCCAAGAGCCTTTCACCGCGGAGCACGCCGGGCACGCAGAGAACGATAAGGGTACCGCTCTTGGACAGCGGGATCGGCAGACGGCGATACGGTAAAGTTGTTGTGCACCCATGATCGACGCCGTCCTACAGGTTGTTCAGCATCGCGCCCTGAGCGCAGCATTCCTGCTGTTGCTCTTCCAGACGCCCAAAGCGCCCGTTCCGTTTACGACCCCGCTGACCACCGCCGAGATGGCCAACAAACAGGCTGTCGTAACGACTACGGCCGGGATGTTCATCATCGACCTGCGGCCGGATCTGGCGCCGAATCACGTCGGCTACTTCATCAAGCTCGCAAGAGCCGGCGCCTACGAGGGCACGATCTTCCACCGGGTCGTGCGCCTCGGCATCATTCAGGGCGGAGATCCTCTGTCGAAGGATCCCGCGAAGGCCAAGCAATATGGCACTGGTGGCCTCGGCGTTCTCAAATCTGAGATCAGCCGCGAGAAGCACACGCGTGGTGCGGTATCGGCCGTGCTTCAGCCCGGCAAGCCCGATAGCGCGGGGTCGCAGTTCTTCGTCTGCGTGACCGATCAACCGGCGCTCGACGGCACCTACACGATCTTTGGACGCGTGTCCGAGGGGCTCGACGTCGTGCAGAAGATCTCCGAAGTCGCCACCGACGAAAGGGGTACACCGGCCGAGCGCGTCGAGATTCGCAGCGTCTCCATCCGCGATGCGCCGCCGCCGGAACCCGCGCCGTTCGCGACCGAGTCGCCCGCGGAGCTCGCGAAATACCGGGCGATCCTCGAGACTTCTGCAGGGTCAATCACCGTCGAGTTCTTCCCGGACAAGGCGCCTGAGCACGTGCGCAACTTTCTCCGACTGGCCTCGGTCGGCGTGTTCGACGGCACAGCATTTCACCGGGTCGTGCGCGGATTCGTGATTCAGACCGGCGCGCTGACCTCGCGTGGTCCAGTGGTCGAGAAGCAGCAGAAGATGATTCGATCGCTGCAGCCGGAGTTCAACGACACGCGGCACGTCAAAGGCGTTCTCTCGATGGCTCGTGGTGACGAGCCCGCCAGCGCGATGACGTCGTTTTTCATCGTCACGGGCGATGCGCCGTCGCTTGATGGGAAGTACACAGTGTTTGGCCGTGTCGTCGAAGGCCTGACGGTCGTCGAGGCCATCGAGCAGTCGCCGGTCAACGGCGAGACACCTGTTTCCCGAATCGACTTGAAATCGGTCCGAATCCTCAAGTAGCGGGCTCACGACTCGTCAGAGAGAACCGGAATGTTGTGCGCGGCGTCCAAAAGCCGAGACGCCGAAGGCGTCAACAAGGCGGACGCCGAAGTCGTAAACACGTTTGGAGCAAAACATGAACTGTCCTGGAAATCTGAGCAGCCGGTCTGCAGCCTTGATCACCGCAGCCCTCCTCGTGGCCCTGCCCGTCGTCGTTTCGAACCGCGCGCTGGACGACTGGCCACAGTGGCGGGGGCCGAACCGCGACGGGCGATCGGCGGAAACGGGGCTGTTGAAGGCCTGGCCGGCGGGCGGACCGCCGCTCGCCTGGCGGGCGACGGGCGCCGGCGAGGGCTATTCGTCGTTTTCGACGTCCCAGGGCCGGTTGTTCACGCTCGGGGCTCGCGGCGATACCGAGTACGTCATTGCGTTCGACGCGGCCAGCGGCAAACGTCTGTGGGAAACGGCGCACGGACGCCGGTTCAGCAACGATCGCGGCGATGGTCCCCGCGCCACTCCCACGATTGAGGGCGATCGCGTCTACGCGTTCGGCGCTAGTGGCGATCTGAGCGTGCTCGATGCGGCGAGCGGCAAGGTCCACTGGACCGTCAATGTGCTCAAGCAGTACCGCGGATCGAACATCCAGTGGGGGCTGAGCGAGTCGCCGCTCGTTCTGGAGGACCGGATTCTGGTCAATGCCGGCGGGACGATCGTCGCCCTCAAGAAAACCGACGGCACGTCGATCTGGACGAGCGAGGGAGACGAAGCGGGCTATTCGTCGGCTGTGCTTCACAAGGCCGGCAACGTCACCGAGGCGATCTTCTTCACGAGCCAGAGGGTCCTGGGCGTCGACGTCAACAGTGGCCGGCGGCTGTGGTCCTACGGTCAGGTTTCCAACAACGTCGCCAACATCGCGACGCCGGTCGTGCGCGGCAATCGCGTCTTCGTCTCGTCCGACTACGGCACCGGCTCGGCGCTGCTCGAGCTGACGGCTTCGGGCAACAACGTCAGCGCCAAAGAGGTGTACTTCACCCGCCAGATGAAGAACCACCACGCGACATCCATCCTCGTCGGCGAGCATCTCTATGGATTCGACAGCGCAATCTTGACAGCGATGAAGTTCGACACCGGCGAGGTGGCGTGGCAGAACCGCAGCGTCGGGAAAGGGTCGCTGACCTTTGCCGACGACCGGCTGTATTTGTACAGCGAAGGCGGTGTGGTCGGGCTGGCCGAGGCCTCGCCTGGAGGCTATCGCGAGCACGGCCGTTTCGAGCTCAGGACCGGCCGTCAGCCTACCTGGAGCCATCCGGTCGTTTCCGGAGGCAAGCTCTTCCTGAGGGATCAGGACGCGATTTACGCGTATGACGTGAGGGCCAAGTAATTGGCGTAGTGTCCGCCTTCCACCTTCGCGCTCCTCCTAAGCCGGACACTACTCCTGCGGGAGCTGATTCGAGCCATAATGGAGGGCACGGCTTGGTGCCATGCGCGGGCAAAGAAGGGTAAACGGGAAGGGTTTTGGCAGACACACGACTGAAGATTGCGGTTTTCATCGACTTCGACAACATTGAAATCGGGGTCAAGAGCACGCTCGGCGTGCAGTTCGATATCGGGGTCGTCCTCGAGGCGCTCAAGGAACGGGGCGATGTCGTGTCCAAGATCGCCTACGGCGACTGGACACGCGCCGGCGACTACAGCCGATCGCTGACGCAGCACGCGACGAAGCTCGTCCAGCGCAACCTCACCCCGGGCGGCGACAAGAACGGCGCCGACATCAACCTCGCGCTCGACGCCCTCGAGATGGCGTTCACTCACGGCCACATCAACGCCTACGTCATCGTCGGCGGCGACAGCGACTTCATCAGCCTCGTCGAGAAGCTCAAACAGTACGACAAGCAGATTTTCGTGGTCGGCGGGCGGGCGTTCACCAGCCTGGTGATGCAGCGCAACTGCCACGAGTTCATCGCGTACGAGAACCTCGTCAGCTCGCGCCGCTTCCAGGATCGGGGCCAGAAGAGCACGCCGTCGACGACGCAGCAGGCACCGCTCGATCAGGTGCTGCCGCTCGTGCGCCGCGCGCTGAAGGTGCTGACCGACCGGGAGGTGACGCCGCAGCTCGGCCTGCTCAAGAGTACGCTCCTGCAGCTCGACTCGACATTCTCCGAGCGCACCTATGGCGCGGGCAGCTTCCGTGATTTCGCGCAGAAGCTTGCCGCGGCCGGGCACGTCGTGCTGCGCGAGGCCGGCCGGAATGTCCTCGTCGAGCTCAGCGACAACGTACCGGTCAGCTCCGGCATCCCTTCGACAGGCTCAGGGCTGGGCAGCGAGGAGTCGTCGCCGCGTCAGACGCAGCCGTCACCGGAGCCGGTCGCACGCGAAGCGGCGGCGCCGACCAACGGAAGCGGCCGCGCGGCGGACGGTATCCGCGAGATCCGCCGCCTGTTCCAGGCGGCGCAGCGGCCACCCCGCTGGCCGATGTACATCCGTCAGTTGAAACAGTTTCTTCGCGCCGTCGACGCCACGTTCGACGAGCGCAAGTACGGGTTCGAGACGCTCGGCGATCTCATGCGGGCGTGTCAGCGCGACGGACTGTTGCGCATCGAACGCGACCGTCAGGGCGGGATGCGGATCTTCCCCGGAACGTTGACGCCGGCTGCCGGCGACTCCGCACCGGCGCACGAGCTTGGCGGCGAAGGTGATGGGCAGGACGGCGGCACCGCAGCCGAGTCGTTCGACGGCGGATGGGTCCCGCCTGTCGAAGCGTCGAGCGAGCCGGAGGTCGTCGAGGGAGACGTCCTCCAGGAGATGGAAGTACCGTCGATCCTCGACGCCGAGGAGGCGCCGGCGCCTCCCGAGAAACCGTCCCGCCGCCGTCCACGCGCGGCGAAGGCCGCCCGGCCCGGCGGCGAGGTGCGCCCGGCGCGGAAGAATTCCGACGTCCCCGTGAAGCCGCGCAAGCCGGCCGCCGCCAGGCCACGCTCCACCCGCAGCCGGGCTCGCACCGACGTTTCCCACGAGTAGCACGTGATCCGGACGGCGCTCGAGTCGATCGGCGCCGTCCTTTTTCTCATTCTGACGCTGGCCGCCGGTGCCAACGCCGCGCCGCACGCCAGTCAACCGCCGCCCTGTTCATCCCGCGATACGCTCAACGATCTGCTGGCTCGCTCGGCTGGTGCCTACGGCGCCCGCGACGTCGTTCAGGGCATGAGGTTGCTTCGGCAGGCGTTCGATCTGGCGACCGCCAACGGCTGCGTCCTCGAGCGGGCAGAGGCGCTGCGCCGACTCGCGCTGGCCGACAGCTTCGCGCTGAAGTACGAGGACGCGCGCCAGAAGCTCGAGGAGGCGGCCGCCGTGTTCCGCCAGTTCGGCGTTGCGCAGGGCGAGGCGCAATCGCTCAGCCAGCTCGGTGCGGCATTCATCGTGAGCGGTCGAGCGGCGGAAGCCGAGGCGCCACTCGAGCGGGCTCTCGGCCTCGCGCGGCCGATCGGCGATTCTCAACTGCTCGGAAGCATCTACGAGAATCTGGCCTACGCCGTGCCCGCCGGGCCTGAGAAAGACCTCCTGCGAGCCGAGGCTCTGACGTTCGTAAGATCCGCGCCGAAGGCCCGCAGCAGCGAGTGCAATCTGCTTCACGAGTGGAGCGACGAACAGTTCTCGCTGGGCAGGTACGACGCCGCGTTTCGCACGATCACGGACACGGCGGAGTGCTTCGAGGAAGTGGGCGACCGGGGTCGCCTCGGACGCGCCTATGTGAGTCTCGGGCGGATCTATCGTGCACACGGCCGTCTCGATCTGGCGCTCTTGCAGTACACGCGAGCGCTTGCGCTGCAGCAGGCCGCGGGAGATCGGCTGGCGGCGGTACAGTCGCTCAATGCCATTGCGGTCACCGACGGCTTCGTGGGCCGGCACGAGGAAGCGCTTGCGCGGCTGGAGGAGGCAATCGATCTCGCGCGCGACCTCGGGTCGGATCGCAGCGTCGACTTTCTGCGCGCGAACATGGCCGGGATCTACAACTACATCGGCCGCCATCAGGAGGCCGTGGCCGCGCTCGAAGCGACGCTGGCGTCGCCGACGTCCGGCAACAGGATTCTGCGGCTCACGCAGCTGACGACCGCCTACGTCGGTCTGGGTCTTCGGACGCGCGCGCTCGAAACTGCCGAACAGGCGGTCGCGCTCTCGAAGGGGATGCCTCCTGACGATACGGCGATGGCGCTGTCGTCGCGCGCGTGGGCGCTCCAGGGGTTGGGCCGGTTCGAAGCGGCATCGACTGACCTTCAGGGTGCTCTTGCCGCGGTCGAAGATCTGAGAGTCCACACCGTTGCGGACGATTTCCTCAAGCGCGGATTCGGTCAGCGATACCAGTGGGTGTTCGCGGCGAGTATTTCTCTTCTCCAGGCGCAGGGTCGGGCCAGGGAAGCGATTGAAACAGCCGAGCGGGCGCGGGCGCGCGCGTTTCTCGATCTCCTCGCGAGCCGGCAGCGTGCGAGCGAACCCGCAGGCGCCGATCCCAGTAGTAGGCGATTTGGCGCGGCGCCGGCGACCTTCACCCAGATGGTCGCCGCGGCGGGGCGTCTGCGCTCGACGGTGGTCGCCTTCTGGGTCAACGACACAGAGACCTTCGTGTGGGTGGTGAGCCCTGAAGGCCGGCTCGCGTCGGCGCGGATCGAAGTGTCGACAGCAGAACTGGTCTCGATGGTGCAGGAAGCCACCGGCGTTGGCCGGCCGACGGCCGGTCTCCTTGTTGGCGGTGGCAGCAGCGCGCGACCCTGGCGCGCGCTCTATCGAACGCTTCTCGGTCCGGTCCGCCAACACTTGCCGGCGCGTGTCGGGAGCCGCCTGACCATCGTGCCGCACGGGCCCCTGTTCGGTCTGCCGTTCGCGGCGCTGCGCGACGCGTCCGATCGGTATCTGATCGAGTCCTACGACGTCCACTACGTCCCCGCTGTCGGGGCCTTGTCGTACATGTCGCACGGACCGCGCAGCGCAGGATCATCGTCTGCTCTACTGGTCGGCGACCCCGGCCCGGACATGGCCCGTGACCGCGTCATGGCTCTGCCAGCGCTACCCTGGGCTGGACGTGAGGTCACGATGATCGCCGGGATGCTGCGCACACGCGCGACGGTGCTGACCGGTTCGGACGCCACCGAGTCGCGCGTACGCGAGAGCCTCGCCGGCAAATCTCTGCTCCACTTTGCGACGCACGGGATCGTTCAGAACGAGGAGCGCCTGTCTTCCTACCTGGCCCTTGCGGCCGGGAACGTCCCGCCCGGCCGCCCCGAGGACACCACAATCGACGGCCGTCTGACGTCGAACGAAACCTACGACCTGGATCTCGACGCCAATCTCATCGTGCTGAGCGGCTGCCGCACCGCGCTTGGTCCCATCATGGGCGACGGCGTCATCGGGTTCACGCGCGGGTTCCTCGCTGCCGGCGCCTCGTCGGTCGTGGCAACCATGTGGGACGTCCCTGATCAAACGAGCTTCGAGGTGATGAAGGGTTTCTACCGCAGCTGGGCAACGGGTGCCGCGAAGAGCCGCGCGCTGCGTCAGGCGCAGCTGGCTGTGCTGCGCACGTTGCGAGCCGGGAAGATTCAGGTCAGGGGCGTGACGCTTCCCGAGTCGCCGCGCCTCTGGGCGGGATACGTGCTGGTCGGAGAACCTTGATTTCGCTGTTCATTGCGTCAACATGCTGAACGGGCCAAACGGCCAACACACGATGAACACGATGACACGATGCACACGATGAACTCCTTTGCGGTAGTCTTCGTGGTCATCGTGTCATCGTGTCTTCGTGAATGGCGTAGCCCCGTGTCAGGTGAACTTTAGTCATTTGGGCTTGGTGTAGCCAGCCCCTCCCATCAGCGCACCACGCGCCGCAACTCTGCGAGCAGACGCGCTGCGTCGCCTTGCGGGCCGGCTTCGCGATCGACGGCGATCTCCAGCTCTCGAGCCGCAGCCGTCAAATCATCGGCGCGCAGTGCGACTTTGGCGAGATAGAAATGCGCCTCGTCCGAATAGGGACTCACGCCCGAGTCCGCGCTGCGCTGCAGCGCGCCGCGCGCGCGACTCGCGTTATCGCTCATCAGTTCGGAGATTCCCAGGAAGAACTGCACGTGCGCGGCGGTCGGCGCGCGCTCCGCCAGAATCTGAAGGCCGTCGGCGGCTTGACGGTAGCGACCCGCCGAGTAGTGGGTCATGGCCTCTTCGAACGTCTGAGCGTCCTTGTCTTGTTCCGACCGCGTGGTGAGCGCGACATACTGAGGCGGGATAACAACGGCCCACCGCTCGAGCCTGCCGTGACGACTTCGGAGGGTGGACGAGGCTGAAGGGCTCGCTGTCGGCACCGGGGCTTGCGCCTGAGGTACTGGGGGCTCGGCCTGCGGTCGGGCTGCCGGAGGCTCGACGGTAGAAGCTGTCTGACGCGAGTTCTGTGGCGGGACGTCGCCTGGCCTCGACACGCGCCAGACCCTCGCGCTCAGTCCGGCAATGATGACGAGCGTTGCGGCTATCGCCATCCACCGAAGCGGAAGGCCGCGCCTGGGCGCCGCTCCGGTCGACCCTGTCTCGCCGAGGACCGTGTCCGCAAGCACGCCCCGCGCGTCTTCGAGCGCCTGTACTGCGCGGAAACACGCGTCGCAGGCGAAGAAGTGCTCCTCGAAGCCCGTCCGTTCCGGCTCGGACATGGTTCCGCCGACGTATCGTTCAGCCGTGTCCGGTCCCAGATCGCAGTGCGTCATCAGAACCTGTCTACAGTAAGAAGTGGCGAACCGGGGCGTTCTGTGACTGGGTGTCGATGACCTCGAGTATCCGCTTGAGCGCGCGAGACTTGCGGGTTCTGGCCACGTCGGCGGAAACGCCGAGCTTTTGAGCGATCTGGCCTGGTTTGAGGCCCTCGACCAGGGTCAGCAGCAACACCTGCCGGTCGGCTGCGCTCAGGGCGGCAAGCGCCTTGGCCATCAGCTGGCGTCGCGCTTGGCCGTCGTGGTCTTCTCGTTCGGGGGCGGCGATGACGGTCGCCTCTTCGTCGAGCGATGTCTCGGGATGTTTGAGCCTGCGACGTTTGTGGTTGTTGATCACGTTGCGCGCCACGCCGCAGACGAAACCAGCGACCCGGTCGGGGGCGCGGACCTGCCCCTTGCGAAACGCCTGAAGGACGGCGAGGAGCGTCTCCTGCGTCAGATCCTTCGCAAGGTCGCGGTCCCGGGTCCGTACGAGCGCCATCGCGCGCACGCGCGGTGCGAAATGCTCCACGAGCTCGCTTTCTGCCTGAGGATCGCCCGCCGCGACACGGCCCACGAGGGAAGCGAGATGGCGGGTCTCAGGCATCAACGGCGACAAGGGGCAGGGTCGGAGGGCCGTGGCTCAGACTTCATCGGCAAAAGGGAGCGCCGTGCCGCCGGGCGGTTCGCTCGGATCGACCAGGTTGTGCACGCTCACGCCGAGCAGACGAACGGGGCGCTGTCCGGCCTCGGTTCGATCGAGCAGCGCGCACGCTCTGGCGGCAATCGCGTCGGGGTTGCGCGTGGCGGGCAGCTGACTATGGCTGCGCGTGATGGTTGTGAAGTCGGAATACCGCACCTTGATCGTCACGGTCCGGCAGGCGAGCGACTTTCGTTCCAGCCACGCCGCGCCGTCGCGTGCCATCTCGTCGATTGCGGATCGGATCTCGCTGAGGCTGGTGAGGTCCTGCGAGAATGTGTTCTCGCTCCCGGATGACTTTGCGGCCCGGTTGGGCACGACCGGACGATCGTCGACGCCCTCGGCGAGCTGCCGCAGCCATTCCGTCTGGCTGCCGACGGCTTCGCGCAGCGCAGCCTCGCCGGCGGCGCGCACGTCCACAAGACGCTCGATTCCGCGTTCGCGGAGGCGTCCGGCCGTCACGGGTCCGACGCCCCACAGCGCATCGACTGGCAGCCGCTGAAGAAACTGTTCGACCCGTTCCGGTGAGATGACGGTCAACCCGTCAGGCTTCTTCCACGCCGACGCGATCTTGGCGAGGAACTTGTTGGGCGCAACACCCGCCGACGCAGTCAGGCCCGTCGTCTCGCGGATCTGGGCCTTGAGCCGCTGTGCCACGACGCGGCCCAGGGCTTCGCCCCAGGCGTTCTCGGTCACGTCCAGATACGCCTCGTCGAGCGACAGGGGTTCGACGAGAGCCGTGACCGTGCGAAAGAGCTGGAACACCGCCTGAGACGCGTCTTTGTATCGAGCGAAGTCGGGTCGCACGATGACGAGCGACGGGCACAGCCTGACGGCGCGAGCCATGGGGATCGCCGAGCGCACGCCGAAGGCGCGCGCCTCGTAGCTCGCGGCTGCGACGACCCCTCGCTGCGATGGATTGCCGCCGACCGCAACCGGCTTTCCGCGCAGCGACGGGTTGTCGCGCTGCTCCACGGACGCGTAGAACGCGTCCATGTCGATGTGCAGGATTCTTCTGATTACCTCAGCTCCCTGGTGTGCCTCAGGTATTCCACTTCCGCGCCAGTTTGGTGACACCTGGCATCGGGACCGGCGGCACCGGAAGCGGTCCGAACGCGATCTGCGGCGGCGCCAGTTCCTGATCGGCGTTGAGGATTCCGTCCCACGTGATCTCCTGTCCCGTGTATGCCGCCTCGCGCCCCATGATCGCGGTGAGCGTGCTCTCGGCCACCTGCTTCAGCTCGTTGTACGGCTTGCCCGAGCGGATACTCGCGATGAGGTCGGTGTGTTCCTGGACGTAGGGGCTGATCGGCTTTCCCGTCGACTCGAATGTCCACGCGTTCGCTCCCGTGATGCGGCCGGGTGAATCGTGCGACGTGTTCGCCTGTCCCTTCGTTCCGAGGAAATGCTCGTCGACCTTGCCGGCCGTGCCATTGATCTGCCTGCACATGCTCATGACGCGCGCGCCGCTCGGATACTCGAAGTCGATCGCGAAGTGATCGTAGATGTGGCCGTACTTCGGGTCGGTCCGCCACTGACGTCCGCCCGCACCGATCGCCTTGACGGGGTGCGCGCCGAGCACCCAGTTCGCCACGTCGATGTTGTGGACGTGCTGCTCGACGATGTGGTCGCCGGAGAGCCAAGTAAAGTACAGCCAGTTGCGAATCTGCCATTCGGCGTCCGTCCACGCTTCCTGACGCGCGTGGTTCCAGAGGCCGCCCTGGTTCCAGTACACCTGACCGCTCAGCACCTCGCCGATCGCGCCGTCGTGAATGCGCTTGATCGTCGGCACATACTCGGCCTGATGTCGCCGCTGGGTGCCGACGCCGATGCCCAGTCCCTTCTGCTTCGCAATGTCGTAGGTCGCAAGCACCGAGCGGATGCCGGCAGAATCCACCGCGACGGGCTTCTCCGTGAAGATGTGCTTCCCGGCCGCAACGGCCGCCGCGAGGTGCGCCGGCCTGAAGCCGGGAGGCGTGGCGAGGATCACATAGTGAATGTCGGCCGCCAGGACTTTCTGGTACGCGTCGAACCCGGTGAACACGCGCTCGTCGGTCACCTTGTATTTGGCCGCGAGCGCGGCGTTCGAGGCCGTCCCCTTTGCCAGGTTGGCGCGGCACTCCGCGAGGTGATCCGGCTGCAGATCGCCGAGCGCGACGATCTCGACGCCGTCTGACGATCGCATGCAGTCCATGGCTGCACCCGTGCCGCGTCCGCCGCAGCCGACGACGCCGACGCGAATCACATCGGAGCCGGCCACCGACGCGCCGCCGTTGAACATCATCGCCGCTGTTGCCGCCGCCGTCGTCTGCACGAAGGCCCGCCGCGAAACCGACCCGTTCTCGTTGTTGTTCATGTGAGGCACCTTCCGCTTCAGCGTTGAACTTCGACCTTCAAACTTCTAAACTTCAAACTTCGAACGTCAGACTTCACACGTTCTTCTACGGCTCCCGCACGAGGCGAAAGCCGACAAACGGTCCGTCGGAGAGCCACCAGCGGCTCTTGGGGAGTTGCGGATCCCGCTCGTTCCACGATTCGTCCTGGACCGCGCGCGCGCCTGGTCCAAGCGTCTCCGGCCCGTCGCGGAACGATCCGCCGCGTGTGACGGCCGCGTCGTTACCGCCGGGACCCGTCGTGACCCACTCGGCGGCGTTGCCGAACAGGTCGAAGAGTCCGAGCGCGTCGGCGGCCTTCGTCGCCACCGGGTGCGTCCGCGCCGACGCGTTGCCGCGATGCCATGCGAGCGCTTCGATGCGCGCTGGGGTGGTCGCCTCCTTGCCGGCAGCGAGCGCGGCGGCGTGCGCCCACTCGGCTTCGGTCGGCAGCCGGTACTTCTTGCCCGTCTTGCTCGACAGCCACACGGCAAAAGCCTGTGCGGCCTGGCGGGCCACGCTGATGACCGGGTGACCCGCATGGCCCCAGCCGTAATCCGGCGCACCGTACGGCTGTGACGGACGAGCGACCGCATCCGCGCTCCCGTCGCCCTTCGGCGCATCGAGCCCGAGCGAGAAGACGTCATACATGTCCCACGTCACTTCGGTGCGCCCGATCAGGAACGGCTTGACCTCGACGGGTTGCCCGCCAACCGTCGCCGTGCCGCCTGGAACCGGCACCATTTCGAAGCTGACGACGGTACCGGTGATGGACTCGCGGTAGGCTTGAAGTGCGCCCGGCGCAGCGGTCTGCGCCCGAGCTCCCGGATGGAGCGCCGGCGCGAGCCCGCACACGAGAATCGCCAGGAATATTGAACGCATTGCGCTTCGTTCGGCCCTTGATTGTACTCGCGCTGCTCGGGGTTCGCACCGCCCCCCAGCCGGCGGCGCCGCCGCTTTCTGTCAGCCCCTCGTTACCCCAGGAGTTCACTCAGATCCACATGGGGCTTCCCGTCAGGATCCGCCTCTACGGTCCGACGGATCAGGCCGCGAAGATAGCAGCGACGGCCGCTTTTGCGCGCGTGGCTGTGCTCGACCAGATGATGAGCGACTATCGCCCTGACAGCGAGCTCCGGCGACTCGGCACCGTTGGCGGCACGTGGTTGGTGGTGAGTCCCGAGCTCTTCGCCGTGCTCGCGCGCGCGTCCGAGATCGCGCGCGCGACCGGCGGCGCCTTCGACCCGACCGTCGGCCCGCTGGTCGCGCTCTGGCGCGACGCGCGCCAGAGCCGGCGCATGCCCGACGCCTCGGCTCTCAACGCGGCAAAGAGCCTCGTCGGTTGGCGACACATCCACCTCGACCCGTCGCGCCAGGCGATCCGTCTCGCTCGACCGGGCATGCGTCTGGATCTCGGCGGCATCGCCAAGGGCTACATCATTCAGCAAGCGCTACGCACCATGGCGTCGCTCGGCGTCACGCGTGCGCTCGTCGAGGCCGGCGGCGACATCGTCGTCGGCGACGCTCCGCCAGGTCGCGATGGTTGGCGCATCGACGTGGAGGGAACCGATGCCGCATTCTCGGCGCGCGCGGCGCGGCTGACGAATGCCGCGCTGGCAACCTCGGGGCCCACCGCGCAGTTCGTCGAGATCGGCGGCGTGCAGTACTCGCATGTGGTCGATCCGCGCACGGGCCTCGGTTTGACGAACCACGTCACCGCGCGCGTGATCGCCGCCGACGCGGCCACAGCCGATGCGTTGGCGACGGCCTTGACCGTAGTGGCACCGAAACGTGTTTCGGGCATCCTGCCACGCTTTCCGCACGTTGTTGCATCCGTCTCCCGCCAGTAGCCCCGATACTCGAGACGCCCGCTCGACCGGCCCTGACTTGACCTTACCCACAGACGATGGCACCGTCGAGAGGGCGTGCTCCGTTCTCGTGAGAAGGAGACGGTCAGCAGCATCAACGGCCACAGAAGATCCACGCGCTGGACTGCGGTGAACCACGTCGCCAGCGGCACGCGCGGCGCCGCCTGCTTGGCCGCAAGCCCGATCGCCATGTGGCCAAGAAACACTGACGCGAGTATAACAATGCGAAGCGTTCGAGCCGAGTGGTCGTGGATGTTAGCCGGTTGTTCGAGTCGGCAGCGCCTGCGGCCCGAGCGCGGCGCGAAGTCGCCGCGCGAGAGCGAGCGGGGGTGGGGCCCCGCGAGCTTTGAGAGAAGCTGACAACGAGGTCACTCTATGCCTGATGCGCCCACCGTTGAGCGTCACGCCGGCCTGGCCTGGATCCGCGGCAGCGGCGTCTGCCGCCATTGGAACGGCATCGAGTACAAGCTCGGGATGTCGGGGAAGAACGTCAGTGCGAAGGCGCTGTCGATGAACGTCGCGGTCATTCCGCCGGGAGGAATCGCCGGTGCGCACATTCACGTCGGCTTCGAGGTGATGCTCTACATCCTCGAAGGGCGCGTGCGCCACGACTACGGCGACGGGCTGGCGCATCGCGTCGAGCACACAGCCGGGGACTTCATCTTCATCGAGCCCGGCGTGCCGCACGAGGTCTACAACCTCAGCGACTCGGAACCGGTCGTCGCTGTCGTCGCGCGCTCGAGCGCCGACGAGTGGGACAACATTGTTCCGTACGCGAAGAAAGTCTGAAGTCTGAAGCGGGAAGTCTGAAGTGGCAAGTTTGAAGTTCGAAGTCTGAAGCTGAAAGCTGAGAGCTGAGAGCTGAGAGCTGTATGAACTACGTCAATCTCGGCCGCACCGGCCTCAAGGTGTCGCGTTTGTGCCTCGGCATGATGACTTACGGCGATCCGCAGTGGCGACCGTGGGTCTTGTCCGAGGACGTGGCCCGTCCGTTCATGCGCCGGGCGGTCGACGCGGGCATCAACTTTTTCGATACCGCCGATATGTACTCGCTCGGCGTCTCCGAGCAGATCCTGGGCCGTGCGATCAAGGAGTTCGCCAGGCGCGACGCGGTCGTCCTCGCGACCAAGGTGTGCCAGCCGATGAGCGACGACCCCAACGATCGCGGCCTCTCCCGCAAGCACGTGCTCGCCTCGATCGACGCCTCGCTCACCAGGCTCGGTACCGACTACGTCGACCTCTATCAGATCCATCGCTGGGACGCCGACACGCCCATCGAAGAAGCGCTGTCGGCGCTTCACGACATCGTCCGGGCCGGCAAGGCACGCTACATCGGCGCGTCGAGCATGGCGGCCTGGCAGTTTGCCCAGGCGCTCTATCTCGCCGATCGCCATGGCTGGACGCGCTTCGTCTCGATGCAGAATCACTACAACCTGGTATATCGCGAAGAGGAGCGCGAGATGCTCCCACTCTGCCGCGACCAGGGCATCGGGATCATCCCGTGGAGTCCGCTGGCGAGGGGATTCCTTGCCGGTAACAGACGCACAGCCGATCGCGGCGACACCGCCCGCGCGGCTAGCGACACCATCGCTCACGATCTCTACTACGCGGAGTCGGACTTCCGCATCGTCGATCGTGTTGCCGCGCTCGCCGCCCGGCGCGGCGTCTCACCGGCGCAGATCGCGCTCGCGTGGGTGCTCAGACAGCCCGGTGTGACGGCGCCGATAATCGGCGCGTCGAAGATGCCGCAGCTCGATCAAGCCCTCGCTGCGCTCGATGTCACGCTCACCGACGAGGAGTGCACGGAGCTCGAGGAGCTGTACGAACCGCATCGCGTGCTCATGTAAGCCGCGACCGACCGGCCAGCTGTCGCAAAACGCTATCGTTTGTCCGTGTTGACGGTGTCTCTACTCAGCCCTGAGGGCCACGACCGGATCCACGCGCGACGCGCGGCGGGCCGGCAGGTAGGCTGCCGCGGCCCCGACCAGAACGATGAGGGACGCTGCAATTGCCAGGCTCGCTGGATCGGCAGGCGCCAGGCCGAAGAGGAGCGTTGCGAGCACGCGAGTCCCGCCCATCGCGGCGGGGATCCCCATCAGCAGCCCCGCGGCGATGATGAACAGCGACTGCCGGATCACCATCCAGCGGACGTGAGCCTGTTCCGCGCCGAGCGCCATGCGCATCCCGATTTCTGGCGTCCGCCGCGTCACCTCGCCGGCTAACAGACCGAAGAGCCCGATGGCGGACAAGACGAGCGTGACCGTCCCAAGCATGGTCGCGAGGTGTGCCATCAGGCTCTCGCGGCGCAGCGATTCTTCGATCTGCCTTTCCTGCGTGCGAAGGGCGAAGATTGGCAGGTCAGGGTCGAGCTGCCGGAGCGCTTCACGCGCGGCAGAGGCAACCGCGAGCGGCTCGCCGGCGGTCTTGAGCGCAAACGTCGGGGTGGGCACCGGCCGCTGCCGATAGCTGAAATACGCAGTTGGTGGCGCGTCACGTCGGAGGGAAGTGTACCTGGCATCTGCGCACACCCCGACGACCTCGTACAGAGGAGAGTTCGGCCGCAAATCGGTCTTGAACCGGCGGCCTACGGCTTCGGTCGTTCCAAAGAGTTGAAGCGCCAGCGCCTGGTTGATGACTGCGACGGGCTGGGCGTCGGGTGTGTCCGAGGCCGTCAGCGCTCGCCCGCGCAGCATCGGGATGCCCAACGTCGGGAAGAACCCTTCACCGACTGTGAGCCTGAATGTCCGGTGACTTTCGAAGAACATCCGCGCCGCTGGGGTACCAGGTTCGACCGGAGGCTCGCCGGGGAGCGCCGCCACCGTGGACGATCCCCCGGCGCCGATGAGCGGGTTGCTCAACAGGGACGCCGAACGGACACCAGGCAGCGCGGCCAACCGCTCGAGCGCGCGGGCAGAGAAGTCGCGCGCGCGCTCGGTTGTGTAGCCGTTCCGAGTCGGGTCGACACGAAAGATCAACAAGTTCGTCGCGTCGAATCCAGTCTGCACTGCCCGGAGGTTCCATACCGAGCGAACGAGCACCGCGGCAGATGCCAGGAGCAGCACGGACAGCGCAACCTGAATCGCGACAAGCGCATTCGAGAGGACGCCTCGGCGGCGTGGGGTGGTCGATGTGCGAGGCTGTTCCTGGAGTCCCCCCGCGAGATGGACGTCAGTCGCCCGCAGGGCGGGAACGAGCGCAAAGAGCGCAGTACAAACAATCGCGAGGATGGCGGTGAAGGCGACCAGGCGCCAGTCTACCCCGACGTCCAGATTCAGTTCTGCCGCCGATCGACTCAGCGCAGGTGTCAGTGTGCTGGCAATCCAGCGCGACACGAGGAGACCGCACGCGCTGCCGAGGGCCGCGAGGAGCAGTCCTTCGGTGGCGAGCTGCCGGACCACGCGTCTTCGCGAAGCCCCTATCGCGACGCGCACGGCGATCTCTCGAGCTCTGACCTGTCCGCGCGCGAGCAGCAGATTTGCGACAATCGCGCACGCCACCAGCAGGACGACTCCCGTGATCGACGCCATGATCCACAGCGTTTCGCGCGTGCCGTCCCGGAACTCGAACTGCCCACGGGATCCCGGCAGCAACTCCAGCCGGGGCAGATCTGCCGCGGACAAGGCGGCATTGCCATCGGCAACGCTCTGCCGGAAACGGCCTTCGAGCAGTGGCTGCACTGCCGCCGTTTCGATGCCTGCCGGCAACCGCGCCATCATCAGGACCCACCAGGAATCGGCCTGACGATAACTGGGTGATCGCTCGAGGGTCTCGCGCAACGCGAGCGGGACTGTGAGCTGAGGCGCCTCACCGACCTGCAGCGTGCTGCGGAAGTCTCGTGGCATGACGCCGACGATCGTCACCGGTGTGGCGTTCACCGTGATTGCGCGCCCCACTGCGTCTGACGCGCCGCCGAACCGTTGCCGCCAGAAGGCATGGCTGATGACGGCGACCGGCTCGGCACCAGGCCGATCGTCCGATTCGGTCAGAAGACGGCCAGCGGCCGGACCCAGACCGAGGGTGTCGAAGTAGTTGCCGGAAACCGCCTGCGCCTCGCGGGTCTCCGGCGCGCCATCGATCGCGACGTTGAGAGACATGAACCCCGCGAAGCCGAACACGCGGACGTTCGGAGGGGCGTCCTTTCGCACTGCTTCGAACGTCGGCAGCGAGAACGACGTGCTGAACTGCCCCCGCTCATTCGTCGACCAGTTGCCGCTCAGCGATGGGGCGGGCATCCGCGCGGCGGCCGGAGACCGCCACTGCAGGATCACGAGCTCGTCGGGATTGGCCACGGGTAGCTTTCGAAGCAGCACCGCGTCAATCAGGGTGAAGACGGCCGCCGACGAGCCGATGCCGATCCCCAGCGACAGCACGGCGACGATGGCAAACATCGGCGATCGACGGAGCAGCCGGATCGCGTAGCGCAGGTCCTGCAGAACCGTATCGAGCGAAGGAAACCCCCACATCTCGCGCGACTCCTCTCGTTTGATCGTCACGTTGCCGAACATCCGGCGCGCCTCACGCACGGCCTCGTCCGACTCCATGCCGGCCTCGACGAGCGCCTGACGACGGAGCTCGAGGTGCTGGCGTATCTCGTCAGCGAGGTCATCGTCGAGGCGGCGACGACGGAGGTGAGATATCAGGCGTCGAAACCAGCGAGTCATCCGTTCCCCTCGACCGTCCATGGAAGAGCCGCATCCGATCCTTTACTTCAGCATTCAGCACTCAGCATTCAGCATTGTTCACGCGGGCTTCATCACACGCGTGATCGCGTGTATCAGCTTCGCAAAGCTCGACTCGGCCTCACCGAGCTGCCGGCGGCCGGCCGCTGTCAGCCGGTAGTAACGGGCCCGCCGGTTGTTGACTGAATGCCCCCATTCCGAGGCGATCCAGCCCTGCAACTGCAGCCGCTGCAGCGCGGGATAGAGCGATCCTTCCTCGACGTGGAGCACCTCATCGGACAGCTGCCGGATGTGCTCGGCGATGCCATATCCGTGCATCACGCCGCGCGTGAGGCTCTTGAGGATGAGCATGTCGAGCGTGCCCGGCAACAGATCCTGACGTTCCGTACGCTTCTTTCCCATAGACGAACTATGCGTATAAACAGTTAGGCGGCTGGTGTCAAGAGCCAGTCTGGAGTGTGAAGGGCGCGTGTCTTCTTACCAGCCCACGTGACGTGGTATCGGTTTCGCTGATGCGCCGGGCCACATGCGCAGCGTCAAATCTTCGAGCTCTTCCTGAAGGCCGGCCGTCATCACGCTGAACGTCCGGTAGGCGCGGACGAGGGCGCGCTGTCCCGCCGTGTCGAGGAGGTAGTGTTTGCGGCGGCGGCCGCCGCGCTGCGCAGTCGGAGTACCGACGTACGAACAGACCATGCGCTTGGCTTCGAGGCGATCGAGCGTGACGTAGACGGCGCTCGCCGGAAGGTCGCGGCCGGTGCGCGTGACGATCTCCCGGTGAATGGCGGCGCCGAAGGCGCCATTCCCCAGACGCAGCAGCGCGAGCAGCACGAGCTGTTCGAACTCCCCGAGAATCGAACCGAAGGGAAACGGCTTCATATACCTAACATAGTATAGTATAACGGCGCATCCAAAAACGTCTGATTTCACGCCAGAAAACGTCCACTTCGCGAAGTGCCTTGCTGAAAGTATTTGCAGCGGCCGAGCGCTGTGGCAATAATGAGTAGCTTCAAGGCGGCCACGTATTCCGTGCCTCCCCGCTTCATCCGTACGTAATAAAACGCCGAGAAAGGACGAACTCCTATGGGTTCTGCATCAGCAGTCGACACGATCCGCAACATCAGCAACTGGAATCTCGGGGTCAAGCCCACGACGACGTCGCGCTCGAAGGCCAGCGACGAGTTCGGCTCGTTGACGTTCAATGACGAGGCGCAGCGCGCGCGCCTGCCGAAGGACGTCTACCGCGCGCTTCGACGCGCGGTCGCACAGGGCGACCCCATCGATGCGTCCGTTGCCGACATCATCGCCACTGCGTTGAAGGACTGGGCGGTCGAGCACGGGGCGACGCACTACACCCACTGGTTCCAGCCAATGACCGGCATCACCGCCGAGAAGCACGACTCGTTTCTCTCGCCGACGGCCGACGGCCGCGCCGTGGCCGAGTTCAGCGGCAAGGAGCTCATCAAAGGCGAGCCCGATGCGTCGAGTTTCCCCTCCGGTGGGATGCGCTCCACGTTCGAAGCGCGCGGCTACACGGCGTGGGATCCCACCAGCCCTCCCTGGCTGCTCGTGATGTCGAACGGCACCACGCTCGTCATCCCGACTGCGTTCGTGAGCTGGACCGGTGAAGCACTCGACAAGAAAACGCCGCTCCTCCGCTCGATGGAGGCCCTGTCGAAGCAGGCCGTCCGCATTCTGAAGTTGTTCGGGTCCAAAGCTCAGCGGGTCGTCACGACCTGCGGCCCCGAGCAGGAGTACTTCCTGATCGATCGGCAGTTCTTCTTCAACCGTCCGGACCTCATCAACGCCGGCCGCACGCTCTTCGGCGCCAAGCCGCCCAAGGGCCAGGAGCTCGAGGATCAGTACTTCGGCGCCATTCCCGAGCGCGTGCTTGCCTTCATGATGGACGTCGAGCGGGAACTGTACAAGGTCGGCGTGCCGGTCAAGACGCGGCACAACGAGGTCGCGCCGAGCCAGTATGAAGTCGCGCCGATCTTCGAGAACGCCAACGTCGCCACCGATCATCAGATGATGACGATGGAGATGATGCGGCGGATAGCGCCGAAGTACGGGCTCGCGTGCCTGCTGCACGAGAAGCCGTTCGCGGGCGTCAACGGCTCCGGCAAGCACCTCAACTGGAGCATCAGCGACGATCTCGGCAACAACCTGCTGAACCCGGGCGAAGCCCCGCACGACAACGTCCAGTTCCTGGTGTTCTGCGCCGCGGTCATCCGTGCCGTGAACAAGTTCCAGGGCCTGCTGCGCTACAGCATCGCCAGCGCAGGAAACGATCACCGTCTCGGCGCGAACGAAGCGCCGCCGGCGATCATCTCGATCTTCCTGGGCGATATGCTGACCGACATCTTCCAGCAGATCGAGAAGGCGGGCAGCGCCAAGAGCACCAAGCCGGGCGGGATCCTCGACATCGGCGTGAGCGTGCTGCCGAAGCTCCCGCGCGACGCGGGCGATCGCAACCGCACCAGCCCGTTCGCGTTCACCGGCAACAAGTTCGAGTTCCGCGCGGTCTCGGCCAATCAGAGCATCGCGTTCCCGAACGTGTCGCTCAACGTCGCGGTCGCCGAATCCCTCGACTACTGCGCGACCGAGCTCGAGAAGAGCCTCAAGAGCGGCAAGAAGCTCCAGGCCGCGATCAAGGACCTCCTGTCCAAGATCATCAAGGAGAACAAGCAGATCATCTTTAACGGCAACAACTACGCGGATGAGTGGCAGAAGGACGCGGCGAAGCGTGGATTGCTCAATCACAAGACGTCAGTCGACGCGTACGGCGAGGTCCTGAAGCCCGACGTCGTGAAGGCGTTCGAGAAGTACGGCGTGCTCAACGAGCGCGAGCTCAAGGCGCGGTACGAGGTCGCCCTCGAGCAGTACATCAAGACTCTCAACATCGAAGGGCAGTTGATGGTCCTGATGTCGAACCGCTACATCCTGCCGGTGGCCTACAAGTATCAGGGTCAGGTGGCCGAGAGCGTCTCGGCTGTCAAGGCGGCTGGCGCGACATCGAAGGAGGCCCGCAAATCGCTCGACCAGCTCGTCAAGCTGACCGACGAGTTCAAGCAGAAGGCCGACAAGCTGCAGGAACTGCTCGAGCACGAGGGCGGTGGCGGGGCCGACAAGCACGCGAAGTACTTCCGCGACAAGGTGGTGCCGGCCATGGAATCGCTGCGGGAAACGGGCGACAGCCTGGAAAGCATCGTTCCACACGAAGTCTGGCCGCTGCCGACGTACCGGGAGATGCTCTTTATCAAGTAACGCAGCTCCGCTGCGGGAAGTAACGCAGCTGCCGCTGCGGGAAGTAACGCTGCACATCGTCACAATCGGTTGTCCTCGAGGCGCCCGGAACCACCCGGGCGCCTTTTTTTTCCGCTTCTGCTATCGTGTCGGCACCCTTCTCGTCCCAACAGACCTTCAAAGGAGCCAGCATGGTCATTCGTCACATCGGTGTCGGGTCCCTAGCCAGGATTCTCGCCGCCCTGTACGCGTTCTGGGGCTTTATCTTCGGCGTGCTCGTCGCGCTTTTCTCGCTCGCCGGCGCTGGCATGAGCGCAGGGAGCGACAGCCCGATGCCCGGCTGGCTGGGCGGGCTCCTCGGGGTTGGCGCCGTGATCTTTCTCCCGATCTGTTACGGTGTGTTTGGCGCCATCGGCGGAGCCCTCACCGCCGTGATGTACAACGTCGTCGCCGGAATGGTCGGCGGCCTGAGCGTCGAAACCGAGTAGGAACGGTCATCGGAGTGTCATGTACACCCCGCGCCGCAATGGTGTAAAAGGGGGGTGAAGGAGGACGTTCATGACGAAGCAAGGCATCACCAGACACCTGGCGGCATCCTGTCTTACGATCGCCGCGTTCGGCGTAGTGGCGCTGGCGCAGGCACAGGCGCCCGCGACGCCCAAACCCGGTCCGGAGCAGAAGGCCCTCGGGTATTTCGTCGGCAACTGGACCGGCGAGGGCGAGATGAAGCCCGGGCCACTCGGGCCCGGCGGGAAGATGACGAGCACCGACAGCTGCCAGTGGTTCGAGGGCGGGTTCCAGGTCGTCTGCCGGGGCAAAGGCACGGGTCCAATGGGCTCGATGACGTCGCTCGGCGTGATGTCCTATAGTGCGGCAGACAAGGGCTACACCTACTACGGCATCGACAACATGGGGAGCAGCGAGCTGTCTACGGGCACGAAGAGCGGCAGCACGTGGACCTTCGGGGCTACGTCCCACTTCGGCGGCCAGACTTTCAAATCCCGCTACACCGTCGTCGAGGTCTCGCCCACCTCGTACACGTTCAAGTGGGAGTCGTCGGCCGACGGCACAAAATGGGCCACGCTGATGGAAGGAAAGTCGACGAAGGCCAAGTAAGACGCGTGCGCCGTGCGTTCCTGACCGCCCGCTGGGAGGACCTCGTCATCCTCAACTTCGAGGTCCCCCCGGCGGCGTTGACGCCGCTCGTGCCTCGAGGCACCGAGCTCGACCTCTGGGAAGGCCAGGCGCTCGTCAGCCTCGTGGGATTCTCCTTCGTGAATACGCGGGTCAAGGGCCTGCCGATTCCGGGCCACCGGAATTTCGAGGAGGTGAACCTCAGGTTCTACGTGCGCCGTCGCACGGCGTCAGGGCCCGACCGGCGCGCGGTGGTATTCATCCGGGAGTTGGTCCCTCGATACGCGATTGCCGCCATTGCGCGCCTCCTCTACAACGAGCCGTATCTGTCTGTTCCGATGAGTCACCGGACACAGGTCGACACACATCACGGCGGCGACATCGAGTATGCCTGGCGCTACGGCGGCGAGGAGTTCTCGTTGAGCGCGTCGGTCCAGGGCTCCGCCGGGATTCTGGAAGCGGGATCCGAGGCGGAGTTCATCACCGAGCACTACTGGGGCTACACGCGCCAGCGGGACGGCGGCACGCTGGAGTACGAAGTCGAGCATCCCCGGTGGCTCGTCTGGACGACGCCGCGTGCGGTGTTCCGCGGACCGGCGGCAACACTCTATGGGTCGGTGTTCGGAGAAGCCCTGGCAGGGAAACCGCGCTCGGCATTCGTCGCCGAAGGATCGCCGGTCTGTGTGCACGCTGGCCAGCGGATCGCCTGATCGCGCCGATCTCATCACGAAACGCGGATCGGGATCACGGGACGCGGATCACGCGGATCAATATCAACGGGACGCGGATCACGCGGATCAATATCAACGGGACGCGGATTTCGCGGATCTCATCAGGGACGGACATCACCCAGACAGCCGTTCATGGACCTTACGGCCGGCCGGCGGCCGTGCGCTCTCCCAGCTTCAATTCGTACCAATTCACCCGCCGGGTCAGGAACATCACGAGCGCGAGCATCGCAAAGAGCCCCACCGAGCCAGCCAGGAGAGCGTAGTCCTCGAGTCGCAGGAGCAAATACAGGTAGCCATAAAGTGTCGACATCGCGGCGCCCATGAGCGCGCCCTGCCTCCGGCCGCCGAGGACCCAGCTCCAGTACCAGGACAACAGGAGGACGGTTGCTGCCGCCGCGACGACGTAGGCGGCGTCGAACCCGCGATGCTCCGAGAGCGACAGCAGGAGCAGGTAAAAGACACACATCGTGAATCCGACGAACAGGTACTGAATCGGGTGGACGAGCACACCGCCTGTGATCTCCCACGCGAACGCGATGACGAAGGTCATGACGATGAAGAGCACGGCGTACTTGACTGCCCGATTGGTCTGCACGTAGATGTCCACCGGCTGAATCAGTGCCACGCCGAATGACGCTGCAGAGGCCTGACGAGAGAGCGCGTCGGCGACCTGCGGGTCATCGCCCTTCCATTCCGCGGCAAACCCGCGGCCGAAGTACGGCACCCGCCATGAGGCCGCAAAGCCATTTGCATCCACGCGGGGCGGATCGGGCGCGGTGCCGACAAAGCTCGGATGGGGCCAGCTCGAAGTCAGACGTACGACAGTCTCATTGCCTGCCGGCAGAACGCGGAGCTCGCGCGTGCCCTTGACTTCGACATCGAGCTCGAAACGATAGGGATCCGTTCGCTCGGCTGTCATGCCGGGAGCCGGCGCCTGGACTCGCGAGGCGAAGAGACCGATCGGCGCCGAGCCGGGGACGAATCGTTGCTGCTGGCCGTTCCAGTTCAGATCGATCGCGCGGGCGATGCCCCGCGGATCGCCGACGCCGAGGCTGACGCTCGCGCGATCCCAGAGGATGGAATCCGGTACCGGCCTGATGTCAGCTATCTTCGGCGGCGCAAAACGACCGCGCACCTTCAACCTGGCCGTGTAGACGATGACGGTGAAGAGCGAGCGCTTGCGTTCGCCGGGCTCGACGACCCCGTCGATCTCGAGCGTTTCAGGCAGAAAGTGATAGGAGGTGACTGCGCTCTCGACTCGACCGGCCCCGTCGGTCCATGAGTATCGGTAGGGCACTGTCAGCACCGGCCCGCCGATCGTCTGCGCTCCGCCCCAGCTCTCGCTGACTTCGGCGGCGACCTGGTCTCGCCGCGCCGTTCGTTCGCCCACCACGCCGCACATCATCGTGAGCGGCACGTTGAGCGCGAGCAAAATGACTCCCATGATCAACAATCGGATCGTCGGCGAGGTTTTCATCAAGCCTCCTGAGCTCCGGTCAAGTAGACCGTGCGCGTCGCTCCGCACGATGACGCGGCGGAGGAAAAACGGAGGCGAATTGTGGCGGTACTAAGGCACCTTCCCTGACGGCCGGATCGGTTACATTCAGAACCGATGTCCGTAGCCGCACGCCTGATAACAGTGGTCGAAGACGAAGACACCATCCGCGAGATGGTGTGCCTCGCCCTGGGAAAAGAGGGCTATCGGACCGAAGCGTTCGACGACGGGGCGAAGGCGTGGGACGCGTTCGCGCGCGCGCTGCCCGATCTCGTCATCCTGGACATCGGTTTGCCTCGCCTCGACGGGCTGGAGATCTGCCGACGGCTTCGCGCGCGATCGGAAGCGCTGCCGATCATCTTCGTGACGTCGCGAGAAGAGGAATTCGACCGCGTGCTCGGCCTCGAGATCGGCGCAGACGACTATCTGTGCAAGCCGTTCTCGATGCGCGAGCTGATGGCGCGCGTCAAAGTGCTGCTGCGGCGCGCGACTGTCGCCGATGCCGCCGCGCGCTCGAACGAAGATCAGCCTGTCGTCTGTGGCGGGTTGTCGATCGATCCCCTCAGGCTCACCGTGGCATGGGATGGTCGCGCCGTCTCTCTGACGGTCACGGAGATCCTCCTGCTGCAGGGGCTCGTCCGCCGTCCTGGCATCGTCAAGACGCGGGAACAGCTCATGCTGGATGCGTACCCCGATCGCGTGTCGGTCAGCGATCGGACGATCGACAGCCATGTGAAGCGCATCCGGCGCAAGTTTCAGGCGGTCGATTCCGCGTTCGATCACATCGAAGGCGTGTACGGTGCGGGCTATCGGTATCGCGTGCCCTGATGATGCGGGAATCGTGGCTGACCCGTCTCCTCCGCCGGCGGCCCTCGCGCATCGGTCGCCGTTTGCTGGCGTTCAACCTTCTGCTCGTCTTCCTTCCGGTTGCCGGGATCCTGTATCTCGATGTGTACGAGACCCGGCTGCTCGACGTGCAGGAGCGCGGGATGGTGCAACAGGGGCGTCTCGTAGCGGCGGCTCTCGGCGATCGCGAGAAGGTGATGCCCGACGAGGCGACGTCGCTCTTGTCGAGGTTGGGCCGGCGCGGCGACGCGCGCATCCGGGTCTACGACGCCTCCGGCGTTCTGCTGGCGGATTCGGTGCGCCTGCCGGACGTTGCGACTCCCGAGCGACCGCTGGACGAGGGCGCCAGCGACTACGCCCGCGCCAGTGGAATCCGTGAGCGTCTCCTCTATCGGGTCGGCGCGTGGATCGTTCGTGCCCGTCGTGCGCTGGGGACACTCGGCCGTGCGCTGCTGATCCCCTCGTCTGGCCGCTCGGCGAGCCCCACCGACGGCGCTCGAGACATGACCCCGGGGCCCGAAGTCCGGGCAGCGCTCGAAGGACGGTACGGCGCCGACGTCCGGCCCACGCCAGGGCAGCGCTCGCTCACGCTCTACAGCGCCGTGCCCATCCGCCACGGCGATCGTATCGTGGGTGCCGCGCTCGTATCGCAGTCGACCTTCCGCATTCTTCAGGCCCTTTACGATGTCCGGCTTCGAATCTTCGAGATCGTCATCGCGTCGATCGGGGCGGCCGTGATCATCGGGCTGCTGATGTCGGCGACGATTGTGAGGCCGCTCGTGCGTCTCCGCGGCGCGGCACTGGCGCTCTCGGATCGCCGGGCCACGCCGGCCGGCTTCAGGCGCGTCGATCGGAAGGACGAGATTGGAGACCTGGCCCGTACGCTCGAGGAGTTGACCGGACGGCTGGACGCACACATCAGATTGCTCGAGTCGTTCGCCGGGGACGTCTCGCATGAGTTCAAGAACCCGCTTGCATCGATTCGAATCGCTGCCGAGGTCATCGCCTCGACCGACGATCCCACCGAACGTCAGCGCCTTCTCGGGATGCTCACGCGCGACGTCGACCGGCTGGAGCGGCTGGTCTCCGGCGTTCGCGAGCTGGCGCGGATTGACGCACAGCTCGCGCACGAGGAAATCGCACCGGTAGACATGTCCCTGCTTCTCGCCGGGCTCGTCAACGGCTTCCAGCAGCGCGACGCACGCGTACGGTTCTCGTACAGCCCACCGCCGGCACGTCCTCACGTTCGAGCCTCGTCAGACCGCGTCGCCCAGGTCCTCGAGAACCTGCTCGACAACGCTGCCAGCTTCGCGCCTCCCGGTTCCGTCGTTGACGTGAGCCTGGTGTCCGAGGGTGCGACATGCGTCGTGAGAGTCGAGGACCGCGGTCCTGGGTTTCCTCCCGCACACGTCGAGCGCGTCTTCGCTCGGTTCTTCAGTTACCGTCCCGACGATGGCGGGCGTCGGGAGCACATGGGACTGGGCCTGTCCATCGCCCGCGCGATTGTGGAGGGCTACGGCGGCTCTATCGTGGCAGCGAACCGCGACGGCGGAGGGGCGTCGGTCGCAGTGCGGCTTCCGCTCATCACAGGATTTCAGCCTTCCTCACGCCCCCTTCAGATCGCTTCAGGCGCCCGGTCCGTATCTAGACGGTAGTCATGCCTTACGTGAAGCTGAAGACGGCGCTCGCTGTCGCTGCCGCCCTGTCCGGTACCTTCGTGGCACTCGGATGCGGCCACTTGCCGGCGGCTGGGGCCAACGGGCTTCTGCATCCGACCAGGCGTGCGCTGGACGCGGCGCTTCGCGAGACCCATCCCCCGATCACGTTCGCAGGCGCAGACGTCATTCTGACCGGCTGGAGATTTGCGGCCCGAGGTGCGCGGCGCGGCACGGTCATCTACCTCCATGGGATTGCTGACAATCGCGGATCGGGGCTGACCGTAGCGCAGCGCTTTTCTGACCGCGGATTCGATGTCGTTGCCTACGACAGCCGGGCACACGGCGACTCCGGCGGCGAGATCTGCACGTACGGCTTCTACGAGAAGCGCGACCTGCAGCGCGTGCTCGACGTGCTCGAGAGCGGTCCCGTGGTCGTGATTGGCAGCTCGCTCGGAGGAGCCGTAGCGCTTCAAGCAGCGGCGGAGGATCCTCGGATCAGCGCGGTCGTTGCCGCCGAGTCCTTCTCGGATCTGAGGACCGTTGGGACCGAGCGGGCGCCGTGGTTCTTCACGACGAAGACCGTGCGCCAGGCCTTTGCGCTCGCCGAAAACCAGGGCCGTTTCAAGGTCGATGAGGTCAGCCCGATGGAGGCTGCCCGGCACATCAGCGTGCCGGTCTTCCTGATTCACGGCGCGCGCGACCACGAAACCCCGCCCGATCATGCGCGCCGGATCTTCGATTCGCTCCGCGGTCGACGGCGGCTGCTGATGGTCGAGGGTGCAGGACACAACCAGTCTCTGCAGCCCTGGGTCTGGTCGGAGATTGAGGGCTGGATCGAGTCCGTCCTGCGAGGGAGTGACAGTTGAAGGTGTCGCGACGGCAGTTCATGTACTCAGCAGGAGCCGCCACCGCGGCGGCTGGAGCCGGATTCTACTCATGGAGAATCGAGCCGTACTGGCTCGAGCTCGTTCGCCGACCGTTGCCGGTGCGTGCGCTGCCAGCCGCGCTCGCGGGTCGAACGCTGGCACAGATCAGCGACGTTCACGTGGGTCCGCGCGTCGACGACGACTATGTGTTGAGTGTGTTCGCGCGCGTCGCAGATCTCCGGCCGGACATCGTCGTGCTGACAGGCGACCTCGTCAGCCACCACGATCGGATGTTCGAGCAGATGGAGCGCGTGTATCGACATTTTCCCGCGGGACGTATCGCCACTGTCGGCATTCCTGGCAACCACGACTACGGAGCGGCATGGTCCCACCCCGAGATTGCCGATCGGGTCGTCACCATCGCTCAACAGAGCGGCATCGTGATGCTTCGAAATCAGGTGCATCACGTAGAGGGTCTGCAAATCGTCGGCTTCGACGATCTATGGGCGAAGCGTTTCGAGCCGACGCTGGCGCTCGGTGGCTATGACGATCGACGGGCTGCCATCGCGCTCAGCCACAATCCGGATACGGTCGACCTTCCAGTCTGGGAGCGATATGACGGTTGGATTCTCTCGGGCCACACGCACGGCGGGCAGTGCAAGGCCCCGTTTCTCCCACCGCCGTTGCTGCCGGTTCGCAACCGGCGCTACACGCAGGGAGAGTTTCGCTTGAGCGGCAACCGGTCGATGTACATCAATCGCGGCGTCGGTCACCTGGTGCCCGTTCGGATGAACGTTCGGCCGGAGGTCACGCTGTTCGAGCTCCGGCAGGCGTGAAGGCCGAAGCGCCGGTCGTCCACTGCAACTGCTAAGATCGTGCGATGGATCCGCAAGGCAATCCCTTCGCCGCCTTCTCGCTCATCATTGCGCCGGCCATCCTGACCAACGCTTCTTCGGTGCTGGCAATGAGCACCAGCAACCGGCTGGCGAGGGCCGTAGACCGGGCGCGCGAGCTGGCGCGGCAGCTCGAGGCGTCCGACATCTCGAGCGTGTCCAGCGCCTCGGACCGGACGGAGTTCGAGCGTCGGCTCGAGGAGCTGTCGGCTACCGAGGTTCGGACCACGATGCTGCTGCATGTGCTCCAGAGCTTCTACTTCGCCCTGGGTGGCTTTGCGTCGTCGACGCTGGCGTCGCTGCTGGGCGCGGTGCTGGCTCCGGTCGGTCCTGCCGCCGCCGTGACTCTCCTCGAGATCCTGGCGGTGGGTGCCGGGACGATCGGGGTGGCGTCCCTCGTGCGCGGATCCCTTCTTCTGGTGCGCGAGACGAGCATCGCCGTGCGCGTCATCACCGAGCGCGCGGCGAGCGTTCGCGCGCGTGCCCGGCTACAATCATCGTGATGATTTTTGGTCCTTCGTTACCCGATCTCCTGCCTGGCGCGCGCAATGCCGTCGAAACGTGCCTCGCGATCCAGCCCGGCGAGCGCGTGACGCTCATCGCCGACAGGGCGAGCGGTGAGGTGGCGGCCAGCCTGGCCCGCGCGCTGGCCGAACGGCACGCGGCAGCGACCTGTCTGTCGATCGAGGCGCTGGCCGCTCGTCCGCTCGTCGCTGCGCCGCGCGAAGTTCTTGCCGCCCTCGAGGAGGCCGACGCCGGCATCCTTTGCGTGCAGCCTCAGGAAGGGGAGCTGACGGCGCGGCGGGCCATTGTCGGCGTCGTGGAGCGCAGGAGGATCCGCTACGCGCACATGGTGGGGGTGACGCCACGCATCATGTGCGAGGGCATGCGAGCGGACTACCACCGCGTCGATCGCCTGAGCCAGCAGTTGTGCGACCGCATGCCGTGGGCGCGGCGCTTGACGGTGCGGACGGCGGCTGGGACGAACTTCACGGCGACGTTCGACTCCTCGCTCGCGTGGGTGAAGACGAGCGGCTTGATCAATCCGCGCTACTGGTCGAACCTCCCCGCGGGCGAGGCGTTCACGACTCCGGCCTCGGTCGACGGCACCTTCGTCTGCGACGGCACCGCCGGCGACTACTTCAATGCGAAGTACGGCACGCTCGAGCGCTCGCCGCTGGTGCTCGAGATCCGCGGCGGCCGGCTCCAGTCGGCCAGATGCGACCGGGCGGATCTTCAGGAAGATTTCTGGTCGTACTGTCATACCGACGCGAACAGCGACCGTGTCGGCGAGCTGGCCTTCGGCACGAACCTCGGCTTGCGCGAGATGATCGGGATCCTCCTGCAGGACGAGAAAGTGCCCGGTGTGCACATCGCCTTCGGCGATCCCTATGGCAGTCAGACCCGCGCCCACTGGGCGTCACAGACGCACGTCGATGTCCTGACGCGCGAGTGCGACGTCTGGATAGATGACGATCAGGTGATCGAGCGGGGGCAGTATCTGCTCGAGAAGTTCGATCTCGCGACGGCCTGAGTGTAGTCACTGGTCCTGTGACCTGACACGGGCTGACGGCTCCACCACGATGGTCACGATGGCACGATGACCACGATGAGAGAATCTCTTCTTATGCATCGTGCGCATCGTGCCGTCGTGTTCATCGTGAACCGCTCGTGGGCGCGTTCAGACTAACTCGGGCGGGCTTGGTCGGGTCGCTTCTCACCACTGGGACAGGTACTCCCGCATTTGGTCCTTCCAGTACGGCCAGTCATGGCCGCCGCGCGGCCCCCAGTCGTCCAGATGGTGGTGGATGCCCTGCTTCGCGAGGATGCCCGAGAGCGTGTATGAGAACCGGCTCTCTTCCCACGGTCCCGACCCTGTGGCAAGGCGAATCTCGCAGCTTGCGAGCTGCTCCTTGATCCAGGGATCCTCGAGGTTCGACAGGTAATCGACCGGGTTGTGGAAGTAGAAGTTGTCGTCGTACATCCCGTCCATGAAGTGCTTCAGGTCGTAGACGCCGGATAGCGCGTAGCACCGTTTGACGCGGTGTGGATAGCGGAAGAGCGTGTTCGCGGCGTGATAGGCCCCGAGCGAGGCGCCCATCGTGGCAATCGGGATCTGGTCGGTCTGGCACGCGGTGTAGATGAACGGAAACACCTCTTCGCGGATGTACTCGTCGAACATGCGCTGGCGCCAGCTCCGGTGAAACGGATGGGCGCTGCTGTTCAGGAACGACTCGTGGTTGTTCGAGCCGACGCAGAAGAGCTTGACGCGGCCGCCGTCGATGAACTCCGCGAGGGCGTCGACCATCCCTTGGCGCTGCAGCTCCCATTCGTCGCCCTGGCTCGTGGGAAACGCGAGCAGGGGTGGACCCCAGTGTCCGAAGACGGCCACGCCCATGTCGTGGCCGAGCCGCGGCGAATACCAGTACTGATGATCCGTGCGCATTACTTGCGGCCTGCGCCCCAGAGCGCCCTGCCGGGTTTGGCGCCGGTATGCTCGCCATCCTTGAGGACCTGTACGCCGTTGACAAATACGTGGGTCATCCCTACAGCATACTGGTGCGGCGTCTCGAATGTCGCGCGGTCGGCGATCTGCGTGGGATCGAAGACGACAACGTCGGCGAACATGCCGTCGCGGATAAAGCCGCGGCCATCGAGTGCGAGGTTCGTGGCCGGAAGGCCCGACAGCCGCCGAACAGCCTCTTCGAGCGGGATGACGTGCTCCTCGCGCACGTACCGGCCGAGGAGCCTGGCGAAGTTTCCGTAGGCGCGCGGGTGCGCGGAGGACCTCGTGAACGGCAGTTCCGGCGCCATCGACGACGCGTCCGATCCGAACGACACCCATGGCAGCCGGATCTGCTTACGGATGTTGTCCTCCGACATCATGAAGTAGACCGTCCCCACGCGCGAGCGATCCTCGAGGACGAGATTCATGATCGTGTCTGGGACTGACTCGCCGCGCAGCTTGGCGACCTCGGCGAGGCTCTTGCCGGTCAGCGGCTTGAGCGCCTCGGACTTGAACTCGACGAGCAGCACGCGGTCGGGGGAGCCAGCGGCGAGGTAGAGGTTTTCCCAGTCCTTCGACGGTGTGGTGATCGCGTGCGCGATTTTTCTGCGCGTGGCTGGGTCCTTCAGTCGCTTGAAGGCGTGCTCGTAGCCGCCGTCGAGCACCCACGGCGGCATTGCGGCGTCGAGGCCGGTGGCGCCGGCGGGGTAGTTGTACATGTCGGCAGTGATCTTCAGTCCGTCAGCACGGGCCTTTTCGACCATCGCAATCACGGTGTCGATCTTGCCCCAGTTCGCCTTGCCGGCGGCCTTGAGGTGATAAATCTCCGCGGGAATCTTCGCTTCGCGGCTGATGCGGATCAGCTCCTCGACGGCTTCGACGAGACGATTGCCCTCGCTCCGCATGTGGGAGATGTACTTCCCCTGATACTGTGCGGCGACTTTGCAGAGCTCGATCAGCTCGTCGGTCGATGCGTAGAAGGCAGGCGCGTAGATGAGCGAGCTGCCGATGCCGAGCGCGCCTGCTTCCATCCCCTGCCGGACGAGCGCGCGCATCTCGTCGAGCTGCTGCGCCGTCGGCTTTTTGTCCTCGAGTCCAATCACGTGCTCGCGGATCGTCGTCGCGCCGATGAACGACGCGACGTTGGTCGACACGCCGCGCCGCTCGAGCTCTTTCAGATACTCCGCAAGCGTCGTCCAGGTGATGTCGAACTTGAGGTCGCCCATCTCGTCGACCATGCGCTTCTTCATCACGTTGCTGAGGGGGCCCATGGAGCTCCCCTCGCCGAAGATCTCGAGCGTGACGCCCTGTCGGATGTCGCCCTGAGATCGTCCGTCGACCAGGAGCGATTCGGTCGCCCACGACAACATGTTGATGAAGCCGGGCGCGACCGCGCGGCCGGCGGCGTCAACCGTCGTCCTTGCTGATTCCGAAGAGAGGTCGCCGACGCGTTGGATGCGGTCGCTCTTGATGCCGATGTCCACGCGCCGGCCCGGCGATCCCGTGCCGTCGTAGACCGTCCCGCCGCGGATGATGATGTCGAACGCAGGTGGTGGCGGCGCGGGGATAGAGGAACAACCGGCACAGGCCAGCAGAAGAACGGTCAAAGCGGCGTGAACGCGGCGCATGCCGTAGATGATACCTTGCGGCCGTCGAGAGGCCACCGACGCTCGCGCGATCGCGTGGTACCATTTGCCGTTATGGATGTTCGCGAACTGCTGATTGAAACGCTGGCGCATATTCCTCCCGCACATGCGCTGGAGCGCCTGACGCCCGACGAGGCCGAACGGCGCGTGACGGGCGCGAACCATTCCATCGCCGAGATCGTGGCGCACGTGACCTTCTGGGCCACGTGGTTCTGCAACCGGTGCGAGGGCACCGGCGCGCCGATGGTTACGAGCGCGGCGAACGGCTGGCCCCTGGTGGCGCCCGGTTCCTGGCCGGCGATTCATCGTCAGTTCCTGAGCACGCTCGAACGTGCCGCGACGCTCGGCGACGATCCGCGTCGCCTTGATGCGCCGATCGCGCCGCCCATTGAGTTTCCGCCCCTCGCAAACTACACCGTGCGCGATGCGGTCGTGCACATCGCGCATCACAACGCACACCACCTCGGGCAAGTCATCGTCTTGCGACAAGTGATGGGCCTGTGGCCCCCACCGGCCGGCAGCTGGACGTGGTGAAGCGCGCCCCCATCGCCCAGCCTTCCGGCTCCGCTGCGCTGGCTTTGGAACTGGAGCCGCGGACGGCACAGACAGTGTTTGTTAGATAGCGTCAAGGATCCCGATGATGGAGATGCCCATGGTCCGGCGACTCTGTGTGGCGCTCGCCCTCGCAACGGCCGTCGTGGCGCTCCTCTCGGCGCAGCCGCAGTTCAGCGATACCGTCCGCACCTTTATCAAAGTCGACGCGCCCGTCGTGGCGCTGACCAACGTCCGGGTGATCGACGGCACCGGCGCGCCCGCGCGCGCAAGCCAGACCGTCATCATCAGGAACGGCAACATCGCCGCAATCGGCGACACGGCCCGCCTGCCTCCGCCGCCAGGGGCAACCACCCTGGACTTGACGGGACGAAGTGTCATCCCCGGGCTAGTGATGGTGCACGAGCACCTCTACTATCCGGCGGGCCCTGGCGTCTACGGTCAGCTGGGTGAGAGCTTCATCCGCCTCTATCTCGCCGGCGGCGTGACGACGATGCGCACCGGAGGCAACGTGAATGGCTTCATGGATCTGAAGCTGAAACGGTTGATCGACGAGGGGCAGAAGGCTGGTCCGGCCATCGACGCCACGGCGCCGTACCTGAATGGCTCGAACACCTTCTCGCAGATGCGCGAGCTGAAGGGGCCCGAGGATGCCCGCCGTCAGGTGGCGTACTGGGCTGACGAGGGGGCGACCTCGTTCAAGGCCTACATGAACATCCGCCGGGACGAGCTGCGTGTGGCAATCGACGAGGTCCACGAGCGCGGCCTGAAGATTACCGGCCACCTCTGCTCGGTGACGTACGCCGAAGCCGCCGATCTCGGTGTCGACAACCTCGAGCACGGGTTCCTGGCGGCCACAGACTTCGTGTCCGACAAGCAGCCCGACGTCTGTCCGGGACAAGGGCGCGGACAGCAATCCGTCGCCGCACTTGACGAGAACGGCGAGCCGTTCAAGGCCCTCGTCAGGAAGCTGATCGATCGCCATGTCGCCCTGACGTCGACTTTGACCGTCTTCGAGACATTTACGCCTGGCCGGCCGGTGCCGCCGGGCCTGGATGTCCTGCTGCCGCAGCTCAAGGAGCAGTTTCTCCAAACCCACGCCCGTACGGCGGGCAACCAGCAGTCCACGTACATCAAGCTGTTTCCGAAGGCGCTCGCACTCGAGCGCGCGTTTGTGAATGCCGGAGGCACGCTCATCGCCGGCACAGATCCGACCGGCAGCGGTGGTGTCGTCCCCGGCTACGCGAATCAGCGGCAGCTCGAGCTGCTCGTCGAGGCCGGGTTCAGCCCGCTCGAGGCCATCAGCATCGGCACCGCCAACGGTGCGAAGTACCTCGGGCGCGACGCGCGCGTCGGCACGATCGCCGCGGGCAAACAGGCCGACCTCGTGGTGCTGAACGGCGATCCATCGACGAACATCGCCGACGTGCGGAACGTCGAGATCGTCTTCAAGCAGGGAGTCGGGTTCGATCCCACGAAGCTGATTGATTCGGTCAAGGGTAAGGCGGGGTTGTGGTAGCGGCTGGAATTGGGCACCGGGATTGCGCCTTCTGGACCACGTTATCGGGTGCCTCCCAGCCACGCAATTCGCCCTGCATTTTCAATAACTTGCAGTGCAGGGTGATTTCACTATCGAACTTCTCCCTTTCGCGGCTGTGGCAGCAGGCGCGGAGCTCGCCCGCCAGAGCCCTTCATCTCGGCCTCCGTGTCGCGGACCCGACCGAGTGACGCTGCTGCTGCGTCACAGACGCCTCGGCATGTAGTTCACGGGTGAGGACGATCGTAATCGCTATTCGTCTATGCGCTCGATGGTTGCTGTTAGCTGACCGGACCGCAGTCACCTAGCTTGCGCAGCCGGAACTTCCACGCACAGACAGCGTAATGACTTTGTGATATAAAGTCCTCTCTCTCGCAGGCTGTATGAACGTCCCATAGCGTGCCTCCACAGTCCCCTACGACACCATGAAGAGACTGACCAAGCGACGCTGGCTGCTGATCCTGCTGCACTCGTCGCCGCCGGCGCTGTGACACTTGTCGTCGAGTGGAAGAAAGTTTCAGACCGGGGCGGGCGCAGCTAGAGCGGCCAGCCCGAGACCTATTTTTTCGGGAGATGCTTTGTGACACGAAGTAGTTTGGATTCGCGATGGCGAGACCCCGAACAACCGGACCGCCGGCGCCTCGGAGCAGCAACCATGCGACGCTTCCTCGTCTGCATCCACGACGCCACTCCAGCCTACGCCCGCGAGATTCGGGTGATGATCCGGGACCTCGCACCGTATCTCGGGCGTCGTCTTTCCTTCGCGGTAGTCCCCAACTGGTACGGCGAGTGGCCATTGGCGGCGCATCCCGAGTACTGCCGGCTGATCCAGGAGGGCTCAGAGGAGCTTCTCCTTCACGGCTACTTCCATCAACGTCAGCGAGGCTGGGGACCGATCACGTTGTTGACCGAGACCTGCGACGAGATGAACGGCCTGGATCCCGAAGAAACTCGGCGCACCCTCGAGCGCGGACAGCGTGTCTTCACCGAGGTCTTCGGGGAACCGGCCCGGGGCTTCCTCGCACCGGCCTGGCAGATGGGACACGTGCGCCTGGGCAACGGGAATATCTTGGGGCTGGAGCACGTCCTGGGCTTTTTCTCCCTAGAGTCAAGCGCGGGCCGAAAGGTTCCCCTCGCGACCTGGACCTGGGATTGTGGTCGCTGGGGCTGGCTCGGGCATCTCGGCCAGGGGATCGGGTGGCTGTCGCAGTCTCTGGATCATGGCGTCCCTACCCTGGCGATTCATCCCAGAGATCTGGAGCGCGGTTTCTGGCCGAACATCCTCCGGCTCACACAGGAGCTCCTCGAGACTGGGTACGAACCGAGCACACTGGCGGGGTTGCTCGAGGCGAGTAATGTTGAAGTCGATATTTGACGCCGTCATGGAACGGCGCTCCCGTCAGCTGATCGAGCAGGTGCGTGCATGGCTGCCGACCGAGGGACCCGTGCTGGACCTCGGCTCGGGGACCGGACACCTCTCGGCCTGGTTGGAGCGGGAGTTGGGACTCGAGGTGGTCACAGCCGACGTGAGCGACCTACATGTCGTGGGACGGCCCCCGGTCCTGATCGCCAACGGGGTCCTTCCGTTCGAGGAGGGAACGTTCTCGGCCGCGCTTCTGTTCTTCATGCTTGCCTACCCGAACGACCCGGCCGGTGTCCTGTCAGAAGCGGCTCGCGTCACCCGGGGACCCATCATCCTGCTGCAGTCCCTTCATTCGGGCCGCCTTGGTTACGCGTGGCTTCGCGTCCGGGAGTTCCTCTGGACAATCGTGGCATTCCATGTTTCGAAGGTCCTCGGCTACGTACCTCCGGACGCGGAGTTCACTATGAATACGCGGCGCTTCTATACAGCCCAGGAGCTTCAGCGGGACGTGATGGCGGCCGGGCTGCAGGTCCGGTCGCGGCGGGAGCGGCCCGTGCTGCCCGGCCGCTCCCTGGTGGTCGCCGGGTGGATCCTGGAGCCAGCCTTCGCTCGGTGTGCAAAGACACGAGCTACGGCTGGCAGGCGCGATGAGTGAGACTCGTCTCTCCTTCGTGATCCCCGCGCGAAACGAAGAGGCGCTGATCGGCGAGACCCTGGAGGCCATTCTCGCGAGTGTGGCTCGAGCTGCGGGCGTCTCCCGGCACAATCTCTGGCTCCCGGATACTCCGTTCGAGGTCATCGTGGCAGACGACGCGAGCGAGGACGCCACAGCGGCCATTGTGGGCATCTTCGGCGATGACGTCGGCGTGCAACTGGTCCCTTGCGCCAGCGGGACCTGCGCCGCGGCGCGCAACGCCGGGGCCGCGGCCAGCTCCGGGCGGGTGCTCTGTTTCGTCGACGCGGACACCATCATTCCGGAGAACGCCGTCGACCGCATCCTGGAGCTCCACGAGGACGAGCGCAGGTGCCTGGTGCTCTATCGGCTCGCCTCCCGCGAGCCCGGGATCCGAGCCTGGCTCTGGTGGAGCTTCTGGGGGCTGGCGCGACGCCTCCCCCTGGCGAGGGCCAAGTCGATGCCGGCGTTCATGAGCTGTGACCGGGCGCACTTCGAGAGCTACGGCCCCTTCAAAGAATCCTGCGCCATCGCCGAAGAGTGGCCACTGACCGGGGCGGCCTATCGGTACCACCATGAGCGCTTCCTCTATGATCGAAGCCTCACCGCGCGCACTTCCAGCCGGCGAATGGAGCTCCAGCCCTTCGGGTACGTTCGAACATTCCTGAAGTGGGTCTCGGTGGTTCTCTTCCCCTGGGCGCGCACCTCGCTCACCGATCGGATTCGACACGAAACAGGCAATCGATGATGCAAGGAAAGACGATCGTCCTGATCCTGGGTGCGGTGGCGTTCTCGGCGGTGGGACAGCTCCTTCTGAAGTCCGGCGCCCAGCACTTGGCCGGGCTCGGCCGCCTCGAGTTCCTGCTTGCCGCCGCCCGGGACGTGCAGGTCCTGACGGGGCTCGTAGCCTGGATCGCTTCGACTCTTTGCTGGCTCTACGTTCTCCGAGTTGCCCCGTTGTCGCGCGTATACGGGCTGACCAGCCTCACCTACGCGCTCATTCCCCTCGCGAGCGTCTACGTCTTCGGCGAACAGGTGCGCCGCCTGCAGGTCGTCGGCATGGCGCTGATCATCATGGGTATCGCCTGCCTGCTCTCCGGGGATTGAGAGCCTGTGAAGCATTTGCGTAGCGAGCGCAGCGAGCGAGCCACGCGAGCGGAGCGGGGAGTGAGGGGCCCCCGCGAGCGAGCGTGTAAGGGGGTCCGGGGGACGAAGTCCCCCGGTGAGAATTGATCGTGCGGGAGCTGGCAGAGCGTGCCTACTTTGTCCTGTGCCTGGCTCTAGGGCGGCTGCTCCGGTCCGCGAGGTACTCGAAGGCTCGGATCGTCTACCAGAACGGCGACCCTTCGACTAGCTCAGGGTCGTCCCGAGCGTCGTCGAGGGACGAGCTTCAGGTGCGAAAGTACCGCTTGTTTTACGCGCCTCTCCTGGTCTGGTTGGGTGGTCCGCTGGTCAGGATCCTGGATACCGGCGTGCGGGTCCTCCCGCAGCGGGATTGGGAGGAGCGGGAGCGCCAGGTCCACTGGAGGCTCCGCGGTACTTCGACTCGGATCGATGCCGACGGGATGCTCGTCCTGCCGTGTCTCGCCGGAGAGACGCTGGCGACCTTGCTGGAGGATCCGACGCGGGAGGAGTCGGTCCGGAAGACGGCCATCGAACGGGCGGTCGTCGCCCTCGCCGAGTTCCATCACCTGGGATTTACCCACGGGGACGCCATGGCCGAGAACGTGCTGGTCGACCTCGAGGCCGGAGTCGCCCACTGGTTCGACTTCGAGACCATTCATGACTCGAGTCGCCCAATGGCCTGGCGACGTGCCGACGACGTGCGCGCACTGCTCGTCACCTGCCTAGTCCGAACTGTCCCCGAGAAGCGCGCCGAGATCCTCCAGCTCATCCTGGATGTCTACCCAGGCGAAGGAGTAACCCGCCTTCTGGCCACGAGCTTCACATCGGTATTGCGGCGCCCGCTCACCTTCCACCTCGCTCAGGCGGGGTTGTCCTTTCAATGTTTCCGGGAGATCGCCCGGTTACTGAGAGAGCGCCTCGGCGAATAGCCCTCCGGTCGACGGAGGACTCAATGTCGTGGATCGGCCTCGGAAATCGATTCACCCCAGGCATGCAAGTAGAATCTCCGCCGGCGGCAATGGATAGCTACCCTGGCCGGAATCGCGCCGGCCGGCCGCCGATTTCCTTCCTTCGCGGAGCTGCTTGCGGAGGCAGCATGCCGATCACGCGCACGCCGGCTCGGCGCCGCGGCATCACCACGACCCCCGAAAGGTTGCCGCCGGCATTCGTAGCTACAAAGCAGGGCGCAGTAGTCCGATGGTGTTCGTCGATGGAAGCGGGGATGACATCGAAAAGAACCACGAAGGTGACGAATGCCCTGTTTGTGAGCGCGCGCTCACTTGTCGATCTTCGCAAGTTTCGTGCAAGAACCTGATGCTTGGACTAAGGCACTGAAGGCCGGGATTTACCAATGGCTGCTGCGAACTCGTTCCATGCCGTGATCGCCAGGGACGGCGTCAACCACTTCATCGACGTGCCTGCCCGCGTCACCCGCGCGTTTGCCCTGTTCGCGGAACACGGCCGCGTGCGCGTCACCGGTGCGATCAACGGGCATCCACTGCACGCGACACTTGTTCCGACGAAAGATGGGCGTCATCGTCTCTACGTGAACGGCGGCATGCGGGCCGCCACTGGCGTCGACCTCGGCGATCGCGTCAAGGTGAAATTGCGTCCCCTACGTGCCGGCGAGGTCGATCTGCCCGAGGACCTAGCGAGCGCACTCGCCAAGGGGAAGGTCCGGCGGCGCTTCGACATGCTACAAGCGTCGCATCGACGCGAGCTCCTCCAATCCATTGATGACGCGCGTTCGGCGAAGAATCGTGCCGCGCGGATTGAGCGCACACTGAGTCACTTGCGCGGCGAGAGCACGCAGCGACGCAAGCCGGACATCGTCGATAGGCCGTTGTGGATCTGTCCAAAGTGCGGGCACGCGTTCGTCACACGAAACATGAATCACTCGTGCACGCGGCACGAACTCGACGACGTGTTTCGTGGCAAGTCCGAGCATGTCCGCGCGCTCTTCGATCGGTTCCGCGGGATGATCGACGAGCGCGGACCGACGACGATCGTCGTCTACCGAGATCGCGTCGGCTTCATGGTCAAAGTGCGCTTCGGCGGCGCGACCCCCAAGCGAGACCACCTTGAGATCGCCTTCTGGTTCATCGAGCGCGACGAGGACGCGCGCTTCTGGAAGATCGAGACCATTGCCACAAACGCCCACGTGCATCGCGCCAAGATCCGGGCGCTCGACCAGTTTGATGAGGACGTGCGCCGCTGGATAGATCGTGCATATCGAGTCGGCTGCCGCGAGCACCTGCGATGATGCCTGATATGGAATAACCCCTAGCTAAGTTAGGCAACCGCCGAGAAACGAAACGCTTCGCCTATCGTCTTTCGAGCTCGCACTACGGCAAACGACGTCCTGTTCGGTGCGCAACTGCGACGTAACAGTCGCGCAGGGCCGACGAGAAGCAAGGACGCAAATCGCGTCGCAGCCGCGTCAGACGCACGCGGTCCGGGTGGGCGCGGCCGCGGCGATGGCCGACAGTGATGTCCCGGAAAAGTTCAGCGGGTCGTGAACCAGCTCTTCGCCAACGCGTCGGTCGTGAAGTAATCGTGGAGCATGTTCGCGACCTTCCGGCGGCCGCTCTCAGATGGATGGGTGCCATCAGCCGCCAGATCGTCGTGTTGCCAGGTCAGTCCGTCGGCCTTCCGCGGGGTTGTTCCGTCCGCCCAGAGATAGGGTCCCCAGAGCAGCAGCGGGACTTGCGCAGCGCCGGCCACTTCGTCGTATCGCAGCGGAGCCGCGCCCTTGACCTGATCCTGGATGAGCCAGCGAACGGCGAACGCGCCTTCGTATGCGTAGGGTTCGGGATTGAGCGGCATGTTCGAGTATCCGGCGTAGATGCGGCTTCCGAGGTATGCGATCCGCAGGTTGGGAAAGCGCTTCTTTGCGAGCTGGAGCACCGTCAGGGTGTCCGCATAGAGCTTGCGCCCGTGCTCGGCGAGGTCACCTGAAGGCTGGACGTTGGCGAGCTTGATCCAGGCGACCTGAACCTGTTTCGAGCCGAGCGCAGCGGCCGAGAGACGACGGTCTGCTTCAGTCCATGCCTGGGCATTGGGATTGGCCCACTGTGCCATTGCCTGGCCGCCCTGGGCGCAGTCGACGATGACCACGCGCGGCGACTTGCGGGCGTCCTTGTCCGCCAGCTGCTTGAACAGCGAGAACTCCTGGGTCGCGTTCGACATGCTGATCGAAACGAGCCCAATCGCGCCGTCGCCCGTCGGCTTGCCATCCGCGTTCAACGGTGTGATTCTCGCGCCTGCTGCCTTCGCCGCGGCGAGATGTGCTGGCGGCGGTGCATTCCTTCCGCCGCCGTAGAGGCCACCGTCCTCTCCCTTGTACTTGTCGGTCGCCGACAGTTCCGTGAGCGGTTTCAGCCCCACGGAGGTGCGACCGGCACTCGCTTCCTGGAAAGCGGGAGGGTCTGCCAGCCGTGTCGCGGTGATCGCCGCGGCGTGCGCGCGTTCGACGGTCGAGGCGACCGTTCCGCCCACGAACGCCGACGCGATCGCCATCAGGAGCGTCACAATGCGCTTCATACTGCTCTCCACGACTCTGAGTATCAGTTTTTGTCGAACCGCGAGCCAAGCATATCGGGTTGCACGCGTTTTCGGTCCTCCCGCTGCGAACCCACCATAATCCCGCCCGAAGGCGGACTGCAATTCCCCGTAGTTCGCTACTTCCCCTGTGGTGCCGCGAGCGGAAGGTTCGGCATGGTGCCGTTCGACTCGACGAGTCGGCGCGCCAGGTAGTTGACCACCTCCGCATCGCTCCGTACCGCCGTTAGATATGCCATGCGTAATAGCTGCTCCTTACGCGCGCGGAGGGTCTCGCTGATCTGTTCACGCACGCCTGGCGTCGAGAGGTCGCGCTGTCCGGCCGGCTCGCGTGCGACCACCAGCACGAGGGTGTGAGCGCCGCCAGCGCTCGCCACGTTCACGGTTCCCGGCGTCTTGTTCAGCACCGCTTTGAGAAGCTGCGGTGGAGCCTGTTTGAGCCTCGACACCGGCACCAAGCCCAGGTCCCCACCGCGCGGCGCTGTCTCAGGGTCCTCTGAATAGGCGGTCGCAAGATCCCGGAAGGATGCGCCAGCTTTGAGGCGCTCCATCAGCATCCGGACCTTGGCAGCCGCTGCCGCCGGTGTTGCCGCATCGTCTCCCGTTCCGTTCGCCACTTGTGCCTCGCGCACCGGCGTTACAACGATTTGCGCGATGTGGTACGACTCCTCCGCCACGCGAAACTGCGCGCGATTGGCGTTGAAGAAGTCTGTGACCATTTGATCGGTGACGGCGATCTTCGCCCCCAGTTCCTGCTCGATGAGCTTTTGTGTCAGCAGCTCGCGCCGGAGTCCTTCCCGCATGTCCTCCGGTGTCACGTTCCGGCGCTTCAATTCCTGTTGAAACGCCTCGTCGGCAAGATTCTTCTTCGCGTTCGCATACGCGGTGTCGAGCTCGCTCTGGGGAATCTCGAGCTTCAACGTGCGTGCCTTCGCGAGCAGAATGTCCTGGGCGATGAGGTCGTTGAGCAGGTTTAGCTTGGCTGCCAGGACCTCCTCTTCCGAGAGCGTCTGTGACGGATCTCGCATCCGCCGGTAGGCCTTATCGACGTCCTCGCGGGTAATTGCCCGGCCATCGACGACGGCCCAGGTTTCGGCTGAAACGGTGGCAGCGGTAGTCGCGGGAGTTGATGGAGTCGATCGACAGGCGGTGCAGAGCCATGCTGTTGCGAGCACGCCTAGCAGCACAGAAAGGCGGCCAGATTCGTCGCGGGACACAAGCCTCGAATACGACATACCCGGCAGCGTACTGCTGGATCACGCGGGGGACAATAGCCAGTTGCGGAAGGGTCACCATTGTCTAGGCACCGTGCTGCGCGATGAGCAGGCGGTCGAGGCGCTACCGCAATGGATCAGCGCCTCTCTTGACCGGGCCACCTCCGTAAACCATCCCGGCCTCCCCTCGTCTAACCTCGACATATAGCTCTCCTGTATATAGGATCCCAGCATGTCGAACCGTCGCGCGATAGATGAAGCCAAAAAGGGAAGCGCCGAGGTAGTCATCCTGGCGATCGTCGAAGACGCGGCCCACCACGGGTACGAAATTGCCAAGCTGATCGAGCAGCGGACTGACGGCAGCCTCAAATTCACCCTCGCCTCCCTTTATTCAACGCTCTACCGCCTCGAAGACCGGGGCTGGATCAAGGGGCGCTGGGTGGAGAAGGCGGGCCAGCGGCGGCGTTGTTATTACCGGATTACTGAGGCCGGCCGGAAGGTTCTGACGCAGCAGCGTGAAGACTGGAGCCGCTTCGTCGCGGCCCTGGGTCTGGTGGCTGGGGTGAAATACGCCTAGGCCACGAAGGAGACACCGATGAAGTCAGATGGTGACTGGAATGCCCTTGTCATTCGGCACGCGAAGGCCACGGGGGCGCCCGACCTCCCTCAGCACACGATCGACGAGCTTGCGGCGCACCTCGAGGATATCTACGGTGAAGCGCTGAGAACCGGGCGTAGCAAGGCCGACGCGTACCGCACAGCCGAGAACGCGCTCGCAGAGTCTGCCGCGGCGCTCTCAACCGTCGCGCGCCCTCGCACTCGACAGCCGGAAGCGCGGCCGCTGAACGAAGTATCGTCGGGCAGGGGTGTAACCGGGGCCTGCGGTGACCTGCGGTTCGCCTGGCGGCAGTGGCGAAGGTCCCCCTCGTTTGCCGCGGTCGCGGTCCTCACCCTTGGTCTCGGTGCCGGCGCTGCAACTGCGATCTTCAGCATCGTCGACACCGTGCTTCTGCGTCCGCTGCCGTTCCGGCAGCCGGAGCAGCTCGTCTCCATCTGGGAGAGTAACGCCGAGAAGGGCTTACCGAAAGAGAGGCTCTCGCCGGTGAACTTCATCGACTACCGCAACACGCAGTCCGCGTTTTCGGAGGCCGCGGCGTGGTGGCGCCCTGAAGTGAATCTCGCGGAGCCTGGCCTCGAGCCGATGCGCGTCAGCACCATTGAAGCCAGCGGCAACCTGTTCCAGCTGCTCGGCGTATCGCCGCAACTCGGTCCGGGGTTCCCTCACGATGGTCCTCTCAACGCGCGGGATCCCATCGCCGTGATCAGCGATCGCCTCTGGCGCGAACGCTACAACGCCGACCCATCGATCGTCGGCAGGACCATGAACGTCTACAACGGTTCCTACACGATCGCCGGGGTGATGCCCCCGAAGTTCAACTTTCCCGACGACGTGGACCTGTGGCTGCGGCTGACCTGGGACCTCACGCGACACAGTCGCGGCGCGCATTTCACCGAGTCCGTCGCGCGGTTGCAGCCGGGCATCTCCGCGGAGCAGGCCGCACGGGAACTGGCGCAGGTCAGCGCGCGCCTCGGCGAGCAGTTCCCTCAAACCAACGGCGGCTGGCTCGCTCGTCCGGTTCCACTGCTCGATGACATGCTCGGCTACTACCGTCCGGCGCTCATCGTCCTGCTCGGGGCGGTGGGACTCGTCCTGCTGACCGCCTGCCTCAACGTTGCCGGCCTGCTGCTGGCGCGCGCCACCTCGCGTGCCAGGGAGATGGCGGTACGCGCGGCGCTCGGCGCGTCGCGCGCCAGGCTCGTGCGCCAGATGCTGGTCGAGAGCCTGCTGCTCGCAGCCGTGGGAACAGCTGCGGGGACTGTGGCGGCGCTCGCCTTGTTGAAAATCGGGATCGCGGTACTGCCTGCATCGGTTCCAAGGCTGGCCCAGACGACAATCGACCTGCGCCTGCTGGTGTTTGCGCTCGCTGTCGTCGCCGGCACAGCGGTAGTGTTCGGGCTGATCCCGGCGCTCGTGAGCGCGAGCACGAAGGCCTCGGAGGCGCTGAAGGACGGTACACGTACGTCGACTGGTGTCCGGGGACGCCGCATCAGCCGCCTGCTGGTCGTTGCGGAGGTTGCGCTCGCGTGTACGGTGCTCGTCGCCTCCGCGCTTCTCGTACGCAGCGTGAGCAGAATGATGAGCGCTCCGACGGGAGTCGTGGCCGACGGCGTCGTCACGGCCACGCTCCAGCTCGAGAACTCGAAGTACCCCGCCTGGCCCAACGTCGAGCAGTTCTACTCGACGCTTCTGGAGGCGGTGCGCCGGCAGCCGGGGATCGAGGGGGCCGGGCTCGCCACCGCAACCGTGCTCGAGCCGGGCTGGCGGATCCCCGTGACGGTGGAGGGCCGGCCGGCCCCGAGGGCGGAGGAGGCTCCGATCGTCCAGCACGTCACCGCGAGCGCGGGCTACTTCGAGACCTTCCGCGCGCGGCTTCTCGCAGGACGGTTCTTCCTCGACTCAGATTCGGCGACGGCCGAACCCGTGATCGTCGTCAACCAGTCACTGGTGAAGCGTCTGTTCCCCGGTGAGGATGCCGTGGGCAAGCGAATCATGTCTACGGCGCAGCAGATCGGTCCACTCGGGCGCAACCTGATGTTCACCTCGCGTGAGGTCCGTCAAGTGCCGTTCCGGATCATCGGCGTGGTTGCCGACCTACATCAGGCGCCGATCGGACAGGCGGCTGAACCGGTGATTTACTACACCAACCGACAGTTTCCCTTCCGCGCCATGACCGTCGTCGCGCGCGGCCAGGATACGGCCACGCTCGTGACCGGGATCCGGCAGGCGTTGCGCAGCATCGACGGTGCGCTGGCGCTCGGCGATGTGCGTACCATGGACGAGCGGTTGATCACCGCCACAGCCGCTCCGCGCCTGCTCACTGCAGTGCTGACGATCTTCGCGATTCTCACGGGCCTGCTTGCGGCGATCGGCGTTTACGGCCTGCTGGCGTGGACCGTCAACGAGCGGCGGCGCGAGCTCGCGATCAGACTGGCCCTGGGCGCACAGCCGGTCGCTCTCGCCCGTCTCGTCACCGTTCAGGGGATGGCACTCGCCGCCGGCGGTATCGTCCTCGGCCTCGCTGGTGCGCAGCTTGCCGGCAGCCTGCTGCAGGACGTGCTGTTCCAGACACGACCGACCGACCTGGTTGCCATGGCCGGCGCCGCCGCGCTGCTCCTGACCGCCGCGCTGCTGGCCTCCCTTGCCCCGGCGCGCCGAGCCGCCCGCGTCGCCCCCATCGAAGGTCTGCGCGAAGGGTAAGGTTCGGTCCCCCCTCGCTCTAGATCCGCGTCTCAAGCGACCGACGCGTCAGCGCCAGCGGCCGCTCACGACCCCTTCGGCAGGTGCCGAAATCCACGGCGTTCGGCGCGCAGTCGAGCCCCACCCGAACCACGCCTCGCGCATCAGGAAATCGCGCCTCCACCTCGCGGCGCAGCAGTTGCGCCTGCAGCAGCCCAAGGCGCGGATCGTCATCGTCGGCCGGCATGACCACGAGCGCGTCGAGCGAACGGTCGGCGCCAATCAGTGCGATCTTGGCCGAGACGAGGGCATCGTGTCGCCGGGGCATACATGCACCATTGATCGCAGGTGTTGTAGATACCCTTGATCAACGCCGGATCGAGGCACACTTCGACGAAAGCAGGCACGGACATCACAAGCCGCCTTCCTCAGCAACCATCCGGGCGACCTCGTCGGGCTCGTCGAATGCGGGCCGGACGAACGCGCGGGCGTTGGGAAACACTTCCTCGAGCTCGACTCCCAACCAGATCAGACCGGCCACAAACGGTTCGACCTCGCCACGCGACGCCAGCCCACGGTCCACGATCTCGAGCCACGCCGCATGCGACCTGTCGATCCCAATGAGCGCCATCTTGGCGGAGCCGTCGTGGTCCGCAGGCCAGTCCCGCAATTCCGGCTCGTCGGACGCGAGCCCCTTCAGTGCCCTGACGACCTTCGCGGGAATGAGCGTATGGAACCACGCGACGACCGAGCGCGGATCCGACGGATCGTCGGCCGAACCCAAGGTCCGTCGACGGAGCCATGCGTGCACGCGCTCGCAGTACTCATCGCTTCGCCTTCGAATCGGCCCGTACTCCGGCGCAACCTTCGGTCGAAGCCGCTCGATCTCGTCGGCGGGCATCGGCTGGCTCGCAATTTCGTTCATCTCGTCGATCTGCTCCTGCAACCATCGGGGCGGCGGTGGCGGTGTTTCCGCGGAGAGCAACGGTGCTTCGACGAGGGCCTTCAGGCCTGGATCTAGCGTCGCTTCGTACTCCGCGAGATCCGCAAACACCTGGCAGCGGGCCGTGAACGCGCATTGCGTGCACCAGCTATCGCAGTAGTTGGAGATGCCGATGATGAAACCGTCTCGAACCTCCATTCAGTCCCCCGCCGCTGCGGCAGCAATAGCTGTGCCCGAACGAAATGCGTGGAATGGCCGCCGCGAGGGTCGCCGCATTGCAGATTCTGCGTACTGACGCCGCCTGCGCGTACGCAGTGGCGGCAGCACGGTCTTCGGGCCTCGCTCGCTCTCGCATTTCCCCATACTCTCCTCACATAGCGGCGCCCCAACGGAGGCCACTGCAGGGACCACAATGTGTGGACGGTCCTTCTGTCATAATCCGCGGGTCACAGGAGGCGCTCATGATTTCGCGACGACTCTGCGTCACCGGTTTGGTGCTGCTGCCCGTCCTGGTCGCGCCGCTTCGCGCACAGAGGGCTGAACCCGCGCGCGCGCCGACCGTCGACACAGGCATCATCAACGGTGCTTCCTTTCACATCGAGATCCCAGAACAGTGGAACAAGGGGCTGGTGCTGTACACGCACGGCTATACGATCGTCGGCGATCGGCCCGCGAATCCGGATTCCCCGCGCATGAAAGCGCTGCGCGACGTGTTCCTGTCGCGTGGCTTCGCCTTTGCCGCGTCCGACTACAGCGCGCAGGGCTGGGCGGTCAAGGAGGCAATCGAGGACACCGAGGCGCTGCGACGCTACTTCGTGTCGAAGCACGGCGCGCCGGCGGAAACCTACATCACCGGGCATTCGATGGGCGGCCACATCACGATGGCCATCATCGAGCGCTATCCCGAGGCCTACCAGGGTGCGATGCCGATGTGCGGTCCGCTCGGGCCGGCGATCGAGTTTCTCAACACCGGCGTCTTCGACATGCTGGTGACGTTCGAGGCGCTGTTTCCGGGCTCCATCGGTTCACCCTACGAGCCTAGCGCCGAGACGGGCAACAAGGTGAAGGCGGCGCTCGCGGCAGATCCGGAGCGCGCGGTGAAGTACGCACAGCGGTACGGGCGCACCGTCGGGCAATTGCCAGGCGCGCTCTCACTCTTCCAGGCGATCGCCGGCGAGTTGAAGCAGCGCGCGGGCGGCGAGCCCTTCGACAATCGCAACCGCATATACGTCGGCTTCGGCGACGACGTGACGCTCAATCGATCGGTGAAACGCTACGCCGCGACTCCATCCGCGCGCGATTACGTGCGGCTGTACGCGACGCCGACCGGACGCATTGCTGATCCGATTCTGACGATTCACACGACGTCCGACTCGCTGGTGCTGGGCAGCGACGTGACAGCCTACGACGTTCCCGCCGCCCTGGCCGGGACGTCCGAGCGGTTCGTCGCACGGTTTGTCGAGGCCAACGGCCACTGCAACTTCACGGCGGCACAGACTGGAGTTGCCTTCGACGCATTGCTCGCGTGGGCTCGCGATGGGAAGCGGCCGGCCGCGGGCGAGCAGAAGTAAACGCGGCGGACTCGTTACTGCGCTTTGCCTTCGTGTCTCTAACCCTCGACGATCACGGGCCCGAGCTCGGCGTTGAATTGTTTCTTGCCGGCCAACCTCAACCGGGAGAAGGACATATGATCCGCTTCCTATCGCTCGCCGCCGTTCTCTGCGCAGCCGCCAGCGCTCCTGCTTCGTCCCAACCCGTCCCGCCGCATCCAGAGGAAGCGGCGGCCATTCTTTCGGTCGTCGATCGCTTCATGCAGGCCGTCTCGACGAAGGACTCGACCCTCTTGACCGAGCTTCGCCTCGAGGGCGGCTTCAACGTGGTCGAACGTCCCGCGCCGTCAGGCGGAACCCTCGTGACGAGGCGCGTCTTCACGCCCGCCATTGGCAGCGGTGCCGGGACGTATCGCGAACGGTACTGGGATCCCATCGTCCACGTGCGCGGCAGCATAGCCGTCGTCTGGACGCCTTACGAGTTCTGGAACGACGGCAAGACTTCGCATTGCGGCATCGACGTGTTCGACATGATGAAGGAACAAGGCGTCTGGAAGATTGCCAACATGATGTGGACAGTCGAACCCGATGCGTGCGCGGCGCTCCGTCCCGCGGATCCCTCTCGAGTGCGGCCGGCACGCTGATTGGTGTGTTTGGCGTAGCTATCGTCCCACTGCACATTCCCCTTGCTTACCGAGCGGAGAGACACTATACTTCGCTCGGTAACCGAGGACAGACATGAGCAAACCGCAGGACCTGGTGCAAGGCACGCTCGATCTGCTGCTTCTGAAGATTCTGGCGCTCGAGCCCATGAATGGGCACGCCATCAGCCAGCGGCTGAAGCAGGTCTCGGGCGACGTGCTCCAGGTGAGTGATGGCTCGCT
>Ga0184612_10000001_pt1 | contig 121222 bp, 102 predicted proteins | sample PLM3_60_coex_FD_133163 | JGI IMG/M metagenome (GOLD analysis project Ga0184612, IMG submission 133163) | Groundwater sediment microbial communities from an aquifer in East River, Colorado, USA - PLM3_60_coex | ecosystem: Environmental > Terrestrial > Soil > Riparian zone | place: USA: East... | reverse complement strand
AGGATTCCTGATGGCCGCCCGGCAGGTGCGCGTAGCCGCGCACCTCGGCGTCGATGAGTCCCGGATCCTTCTGCAGGATCTCGTTGGCCTTGTCGCGCCGGCCGATCCAGAGCTCGTTCTGGTGCTCCTGACGCCACCTGACCGAGGCCTGCGAGCCGCAGATCTCGAGGATCAGATCGTTCTTGTGCCCGGCGCACACCTGGCCCACGGAGAAGCTGCCCCGTGCACCGTTGTCGAAGCGCAGCATCACCGACGCGAGATCCTCGACCTTGACGTCGACGAGCTCGAACCCCTCGTTCGCGCCCGCGGCGGCGAACGCCTCGCGCGAGCCTTTCGGCTTCTTACGCTTCGGAACGACCGTCGTGATGTCGCCGAGCACCTCGGTGATGCGCAGGCCGCTGATGTGCTGTGCGAGATCGCACCAGTGTGAGCCGATGTCGCCGAGCGCCGAGGACGCTCCTCCCTTGTCCGGCTCGAGCCGCCAGGAGTAGTCCGTGTCCTTCAGCAGCCAGTCCTGCAGGTACTGGCCTACGAGAAAATGCGGCCTGCCGATGTCGCCGCGGGCGATCGCGTGCCGCGCCTGCTGCACGAGGGGGTTGCCGCGATAGTTGAACGTCACCGCGTGCACGATGCCGGCTTTGGTCGCCTGATCCAGCAGCTTCCTCGCTTCGGCGGCAGTCATCGCCAGCGGCTTGTCGGACACGACATGCTTGCCCTTGGCGATTGCAGCGGCGTTTACGGGGTAGTGCAGGTAGTTGGGCGTGGCGTTGTGCACGACCTGGACCGCGGGGTCGTCGAGCAGAGCCTCGTAGCTGCCGTACGCCTTCGGTACACCGAGCGCGTCCGCCTTGGCTTTCGCCGAGGCGTCGCTGCTGCCGGCAATCGCCACGATGTCGACGAATCCCAGCCGTCTGACCGCGTCGATGTGATGGGGGCCCACAAAACCGGCGCCCACAATCCCCATCCCGATCCGTTTCACCTGGACCCTCCATCAGTTGAATTGGAAGGGTCATCATATATCAGGGTCGCACAGGTAATTCGGCCTCGGGAGCGTTGTGAACCCGGCACCCAGCGCGCCTCCGAGCTCGTCGAAGGTCTCCATTGGTGGCTCCAGTCAGGCCGGTCTCCGCGCTGTCAAAACCGCCGGACCAGCCTGGACTCTGCCCGGGAGGGCGGCATACGACCCGGTCATTCTTGGTTCTGTCGTGGGGTGCGTGCGCGGCTCAGCTTCCCGTCCCGCCGACCGCGGTTGCGGTAGAGGTTCTTGGTTCCGAAGTCGTTCGTCACGAGCAGGTCGGGCCACCCGTCGCCATCGTAGTCGGTCCATGCTGCCGCGAAGTGATCGCGGTCGTTGCCCTCGTCGAGGCCTGACTCCTGAGTGACATCGCTGAACCGCCCGCTCCCATCGTTGCGGAAGAGGACGCCGGGCGGCCCGTTGCGGGCGTCGTAACATGGCGCCGGTGTTCCAGTCTTGTCCTCGCCCGCGCCAAAGAAGTACGAATAGACACACAAATAGGTCGAGAAACCCGTCGCGGTCGTAATCGGCCATCGCGATCGAGGTGAGTACTCCCTGGAGCGGCCACCGAAAGAGAAACGCGTCCGGGACAGGCGAGAAGCGGCCCTTTTCGTCGTTGACGAACAGTAGAGGCTTGGTCCCCGTGGTCCTGGTCGCCGTCGTTATCCACGTCGGCGAAGAGCGACTGCGCCGTGTCGTCGAGCACGCCGAGCCCCGCGCGCTCCGTCATTTCCTCGAAGGTCGAGTCACCGCGGGCCCGGTAGAGGCGATTGGGCCCTGCGGGCTGGGCGACGTAGAGGTCCTCGAGCCCGTCGCTATCGGCACTCCGACCGACACCAACATGGGCGACGAAAATATCTGGCCCACGCGGAAGACCTCAGTGTATAAGGGTGCCGATCCGCGACGGCCAAATGGAAAATCCCGGTTTGAGTGGAGGAGCTATGCAGATTAGAAAGTTCCCGAGTTTTGGCGCGATGATCGGTCGCTCGGTAACCTTTACCATGGCGCTGAACGAAGGGTTGACCAAATCCAGGTCACCCAAGGATAGTAGGCGCGCTTCACGGCACACCTCATCAACGGGGCGGCTCCCGAACGGCGGTCTCGCTGCGTCTGAGCATGTCGGAAGAGAAGGAGAACGGATGGCAAAGGCACGCGCCACGGCGGATTGCCAGCGAGCCTGGATCCTAGCGATCGCCGCGGTGTTGCTCGCGTGGGCCGTGGACGCCGGCGCGCAGTCAACTACCGGATCAATCGCGGGCACGGTTCGCGACGCGCAGGGTGCGGTGGTTCCCGGAGCCACAATCGAACTGACGAGCCCCCGACGCAACGACACCCAGGCCACGACGTCCAACGAAACGGGGGACTTCTCGTTCCTCAACCTCCTGCCGGATACCTACACGCTCAAGGTGACGATGGACTCGTTCAAGACCGTCGAGCGTGGGAACGTGGTCGTCAACGCAAACGATCGGCTGTCGATTGGCGTGATCACCCTCGAGCTCGGCGCCGTGACCGAGACGGTCACGGTGAGCTCGCGCGTCGTCGAAGTGCAATCGCGCAGTGCCGAGCGATCGTTTTCCGTCGATTCGACGGCTATCAGCAACCTCGCGGTCAACGGCCGCAGCCCGCTGGCGCTCACGCGGCTGGCGCCGGGCATTGCCAACGCGCCGGCCGACGGCTCGAACCTCGGGTTCAACGTCAATGGGTCGCGCGGCGGCGTCCACAACCTCACCGTTGACGGCGTGAGCAACATGGACACCGGCAACAACGGCATGTCCGGCAACATCAACCTCGACGCCGTCGAAGAGTTCAAGCTGCTGACCAACTCCTACCAGGCCGAGTATGGCCGCTCGTCGGGCGCGCAGATCAGCGTCGTGACCAAGAGCGGCGGCCGGGCCTATCACGGCTCCGGGTACTGGTACCGGCGGCACGAAGGGATGAACGCGAACTCGTGGATCAACAACCGCGATCGTGGCCGTGCACTCGAGACCAACCCGCAATCGCTCGTCGGTCTGAAGGCGATCAACCGGCAGAGCGACATCGGCTACACGATCGGCGGCCCCGTTCCGCTTTTCGGCTACAACAAGGACAAGAACCGCCTGTTCTTCTTCTTCGCGCAGGAGCACCAGCAGCGGTTCACGCCGCCGGCCGACCCGCGCCGCGTGCGCGTCCCGACCGAGCTCGAGCGCCGCGGGGATTTCTCGCAGAGCCGCGATAACAACGGCAACCTGTTCCCATATATCCGCGACTACACCACGGGGCTGCCATGCGGCGCCAGCAACACGTCGGGCTGCTTCCAGGACGGTGGCGTGCTCGGGCGCATTCCGCAGAGCCGTCTGTATCAGCCCGGCGTCGCCATTCTCGGCATCTATCCGCTGCCGAACGACCAGGGGTCGAACTACAACTACTCCTCACAAATCGCTGCGGACCTCGACCGCCGGGAGGACATCGTCCGCGTCGACTGGCAGATGAGCAGTGCCTGGCGGATGTACGGGAGGTACTTCAACAACACGAACAACGCGGGCGCCGGGCTCGGTCCCTATGGCTCGTTCGTGCTCGGCGCGGACCTCCCGCTGACGACGGTCTCGGACATCCGGCCGGTTTACAACTACGCGTTCAGCGCCACGGGCGTGCTCTCGCCGAGCCTCTTCCTCGAGATCACCGGTGGCACCGTCCGCAACGACATTTTCATCCACGATGCCGACGGGAAGTGGAACCTCACGAACCTCGGGCTGACGAATCTCCCGTTGCTGTTCCCGGGCGGTGTGCAGGACGACTATCCGCCCGCGTTCACCTTCGCCGGCCGATCCGGGATCAATCCGCGGTTTGGCGCCAACAACGCGCCGTTCTACAACTTCAACCACAACTTCGACTTCGTGACGAACCTGACGAAGGTGTGGGGCCGTCACACGACGAAGGCCGGCTTCTACGCGCAGCGGAGCAAGAAGGACCAGAGCGGGTTCGGCCCCAACAACGGGAACATCCAGTTCAACGACAACGCGAACAATCCGTTCGACACCGGGTTCTCGTTCGCGAATGCCGCCACGGGCGTCTTCGACTTCTACGAGCAGGCGAACATCTGGCCCGTCGGCGAGTACCGGTACTGGAACCTCGAATGGTACCTGCAGGACAACTGGAAGATGAGCGACCGGATGACGCTCGACTACGGCCTCCGCTTCTACTGGGTGCAGCCGCAGTACGACCAGGCCTTCCTCACGTCCAATTTCGTCCCGACCCTTTTCAACCAGAGCCAGGCCGTACGGCTGTATCAGCCCGGCATCGTCAACGGGACGCGCGTTGCGCTCGACCCGGTGACCGGCCAGACGCTGAATGCCGCGTTCATCGGCCGTATCGTGCCCAACAGCGGTGACATCGCGAACGGGCTGCGGACGGGCGAGTCGGGCGACGTCGGCAAATACCTGATTCAGGACCGCGGCATCCACTATGCGCCGCGCTTCGGCCTCACCTACGACATCACGGGCAAGCAGGAGCTGATCCTCCGCGTCGGCGGCGGTATCTTCTACGATCGCTACGAGGGCAACATCGCCTTCGATCAGATCGTGAACCCGCCGAGCAGCATCACGCCGCGCATCACCTGGGGACGGTTCCAGGACATCGATCCGGCGAACGCGCTCCTCGCGCCGATCAACCTCAACGCGCTGAACTACCCGGGTGAGGTGCCCACGACCTACAACTTCAACCTCGGCATCCAGAGAAAGCTGCCGTGGAACATGATTGCCGACATCGCCTATGTCGGTTCGGTGCAGAACCACCTGCCGCGCCGCGTGAACATCAACGCCGTTCCCTACGGCGCCACGTTCGCCCCACAGAACCAGGATCCGACGCTGACGCCCAGCGCGACGCCGGGTGCCACTGCTCTGGCGGCCGACTTCCTCCGGCCGTACCGGGGCTTCGGCAACATCAACTACCGGCTGTTCGATGCCAACGCCAACTACCATGGTCTGCAGACGCAGGTGGACCGCCGCTTCTCGAACGGTCTGTTCCTGAACGCGAACTACACCTGGAGCAAGGCGCTCGACACGCAGGACGGGAACGGCGACTTCTCCCGGATCGACGGCAACGACAAGCTCGCCAACTACGCGCCGGCCGGGTTCGATCGCCGGCACATCTTCAACATCAACTGGGTGTACGAGCTGCCGGAAATGCAGTCGGCCGGGAAGATCCTCGGCGGCGTCGTCAACAACTGGCAGATCTCGGGGGGCTATCGTATCGAGAGCGGCGCGCCCTACGGCTACGGCTGGAGCGTGACCGGCGTCGGCAACCGCAACGTCACGGGCTCGGACACGGAAGGCTCGCGCGTCGTGATCACCGGTGACTACTCGAGGGGCTACACCAGCGACCCGTACGCGATGATCCCGTACGACATCCTGCGTCCACCCTCAGTCGGCAGCATCGGCCTCGAGTCGAGCCGCAATTACCTCGTTCGGGCGCCGATCAACAACCTCGACCTGTCGATCCAGAAGGCGTTCCCGGTATTCGGCGGACAGCGCGCCCTGAAGGTCCGCGTGGACGCGTTCAATGCGCTGAATCACACGCAGTACAACAACGTGAACAGCACGCTGCAGTTCACGAGTCTCACGAACCTGACGCCGCTGAACCTCCCGTACAACTCCGCGGGGGTGCTCACCAACCCGACCGGGTTCGGCACGGTCACGAGCGTGCGGCCGCCGCGCGTCGTGCAGTTGCTGGTCCGGTTCGATTTCTGACGCCGAAGACGGCTGTCACACCCTACTGCCAATTCCCAGCTTCCAAAGCTTAGGCTTTGGAAGTTGGGATTGAATGTCCAATCGGCAACGTCATCATGTCAACCACCCATACCCATTGCTCTGGCTGCGCGCCTCCTCCTGCCCGTGGACATAATCCATGGGCGATCGCTTCGGTGTGCTCTTCGATCAGGCGCGCCGCCTTCCGGAAGACTGTCGCACGCTCGTCGTATCCCATCGCGACCCACGCAAATTGAGCCGCGCGCGGTCTGTGCAGCCCGTGACAGGTCAGCGGCGTCGCGAGCCCGACGCTACCCGAGACGACGGCCTTCTAAGACGATAACGGGACCTACGCTGAATCGGGGATCGGGGATCGGGGATCTGGGACCTGGGACCTGGGATCTGGGATCTGGGATCAGCCAACCTTCGCGATCCTATTCAAAACGCTTTGCCGATCCCTGATCCCTGTTTCTGCCTACGCGAAGACCTTCCGCAGGTGACGCAGGCCATCCTGCGCAAGACCATCCTGGGTCGGCGCCAGGGGTCGCCAGATCGCGGCGGCGCGCGCGATGGATTTCACGGCGGCGGTGAATGATTCGATCACCGCGGGCCCCTGGTAGTTGATTGCGCGGCACGCCTCGACGACTTCGGCCCACGGGATGTGACCCGAGCCCGGTGCGCCGCGGTCGTTCTCGCAGGCGTGCAGGTGCTTCAGCCGTGCGCCGGCGGATCGGATCGCCGCGCCGATCGACTGCTCCTCGATATTCATGTGGAACGTGTCGAGGAGGAGGCCGCACGCGGGATGATCGACGCGGTCGACGACCTCGATTGCCTGCGACGCGAGGTTGAGAAAGCTCGTCTCGAAGCGATTGAGCGGTTCGACGCAGATGACGACGCCTCGTTCACCCGCAAAGCGGGCAAGCTCGTTGAGCTCGCCGACGAGCAGATCGATGTCCCGCTTGCGCTCGTCTGCCGTGGCCTGCCACGTGCGCCCGACGGCGCTATACAGCGGACCGACCACGTTGGTCGAACCGAGTGTCTGTGCCGCCTCGATGCAGTGCCGCACGTACGACATCCCGTTCGCCCGCACGCTCGCGTCGGCATGAAGAAGATCGCGGTCCGGACTCATCGCGGCGCACACGCTCGTGCTCAGCCCGAGATCTTTGACGACGCCCGCGGCTTTCTTGTAGTCCAGGTCGCTCGTTCCTTCGATAGGGACCTCGAGCAGGTCGAACCCAAGCCTCGCGACGTGCTGCGCGATCTCGGGGAAACGGTCGGTTGTGAGCGGTGACGTCCAAATCCAGCTGGTGATGCCGATGGGGTTCATGATGTTTGGCTCTCGATGTGGTTAAGGCCCAGTCACGGGCCACGAATCTAGCACGATGACCACGATGGGACGAAGAACACGATGAGTTCTTGCCAGAAATCCATCGTGACCATCGTGTCATCGTGCCCATCATGATGAAGACCCGTCAGGGCGTGCGGAACCGGCGGCCGTGTCTAGAACCTCGGGATCACGATCTTCTCGCCGCCTTTGAGCGCCGACTGGTGCGCGCAGATGCCGACCATGGTCCAGTTGACGGAGGTTTCGGCGTCGGGCATCGCAGCCTTCTCGCCGAGGCAGGCCAGTAGGAAGTTGTGTGTCAGATGCGGATGCGATCCGCCGTGGCCGCCGCCCTGCAGGAACGACAGATGCTCGGCGTCCTGGATCGCGGCCGGCAGCGTGAACGTCCGGATGGATTCGGGCAGCAGGTGCGCGTAGTCCGGCACTTTGACGCGCTCGGGAATCTGCGTCTCGGTCAGCGGCCTCGCCGTCGTGCTCTTCGTATGGATGACCGGCTCTTCGTTTTCGACCTGCTGCCACTCGAACGACTTCCTCGAACCGTAGACGTCGAAGCTCTCGCGGTACTGACGAGCGGTGGCAAACAGACTCCGCGTCACCTCAACGGCGACGTCCGAGTCGCGAAGCTTGAACGTGGCCGTTTCGATCGCGAACGGGCTTCCATACTTGGGGATCAGGTGCTCGTCGATGCGGCCCGACCCGTGACAGACGACGTGCTCGGCGTGCTTGCCGAGGATCGCCAGGCACGGGCTGACGCAGTGCGTGGCGTAGTGCATGGGAGGAAACCCCTCCCAGTAACCCGGCCAGCCGTCCATGTCCTGCTGATGGCTGCCGCGCATGAACTGAATGCGGCCGAGCTCTCCTTTGTCGTACAGCTCCTTCGCGAACAGGTATTCGCGGCTGTAGACGACCGTCTCCATCATCATGTAGACCTTGCCGCTCTTGCGCTGCCACTCGACGATCTGCTGGCACTCCTCAATCGTCGTGGCTGCCGGCACCGTGCTGGCGACGTGCTTACCGGCCTTGAGCGCAGCAATCGACTGCGGTGCGTGATCGGCGATCGGCGAGTTGACGTGCACGGCATCGACGTTGGGATCCTTCAGCAGGTCCTCGTAGCTCGAGTAGCGGGTCTTGATGCCGAAGCGATCGCCGACCGCATCGAGCTCCTTTCTGTCGCGCCGGCAGATCGCATACATCTCCGCGTTCGGGTGCCGCTGATAGATGGGAATGAACTCGGCGCCGAACCCGAGCCCGACGATTGCGACGCGTATTTTCTTGTCAGACATTGATCGACTATCCCTCGGTGCTTTTCTTGTGAGATCTGGTCTGCATTACTTAATGCTCGCGGGGCCCCACCCCCGCTCGCGCTCGCGCGGCGACTTCGCGCCGCGCTCGGGCCGCAGGCGCTGCTGATTCAGCGGCCGGGGCTCACGCCATCTTCATTCCAGCACGACCAATCGGCGCGTCAGTGCGCTCCTCGCCCGCCTCGTCCCTGGGGCTGGACGACATGCAACATCCCGTTCATCACGCGCCAGTGCGCCGGGAACGTGCAGATGTACGGATAGTCCCCGGCACTCGAGGGGGCCCTGAACTGGAATCGGGCGGTTTCTCCGGGCTCGACGAGCTTCGTCGAGAAGAGCACCTGCGGAATATCGGGAATGTACTGCTGCGCCAGTCCTGCCGGAGACTGCGCGAGCTTGTCGGCTGCGGTCCCGATCGTTTCCATTGCACCTGTCGCGCCGAGCACGAAGTTGTGCTGCATCGCATCGGGATTCGAGAACACGATTTCGACGAGCTGACCCGGTGCTACCGTGAGCTCTGAGAGGTCGAACTTCAGTTGGCCTGGCACGGCGGCGATCCGCAGCACCACGTCCGGCGCTTGCGGCGCGACGGGCTTGAGCGCCGAGCCGGCTGCTCCTGCGAGACCGCCGCCGGCAGTGAACGCGACGTGCGCCGCAAGCTCACCTGGCTTCGAGTAAAGCGTGCCCGCGTTGGTCTGACGTTCGATGCGGTATTTCCACGGGCCGGCAATCGCCATCCTATTGGCACCAGCAGCTTCACCCTCACGGAGTGAGAGGAACATCTGCTCTGGCGTGCCCATGAAGCCGCCGTCGAGCCGCGCATTCTGAATGCGCACGGTGATCTGGTTGGCGCCGGGCCGGATGGTTCCCGCCGGCAGTGCGAACGCCGGCGGACCACCGCGCCCGCCTCCGGCCGCTCCGCGGCCGCCCCCCGGCGGCGTGATCGTGAGGCCATTGACCCAGACCTCGCCGGTGTTTCGCATCGGGCCAAGTGAGAGGGCCGTCGTGCCGCCGGCCGCGGTTGCCGGCACGTCGACCGTGCGCGTGAACCAGACGACGCCATCGAAGTCCGGCAGGCCGCGTGATTCCCAGTTGCCCGGCACCTGCATCTCTTTCCAGTCGGACGCCACGTCTTTGACGTTCGGCATACGCCAGTCGGGCTTGAGCGTGCCGAGCCGCAGCGCGATCGGCAGCGAGTCGAACGGCAGCGCGCTCTTGTCAGCCTTGTACGCCGTCGTGAACGTCTTCCGATGGCGAAGCGCCGCGATGTAGAAAGCGCGGCTCAGCCACTTGTCCGTGTAGTTGTCTGCCTTCTGACTCTCGCGATAGAGCGCCTGCGCGATGTCGGCCGACTCGGGCATCTCGGCGATGACGAGCGTCGCCGAGAGACGCGTGTGCAGGTCCGCGTCCTGCAGCACGCTCGCGGCCAGCATCGCGCTCGCCGCCGCCGCAATCTTTGGCAGCACCATCGCCGCGGCCTTGCGCACGCCGGCCGCGGGATGTTTCAGCGCGGCCACGGCCGCCGCGTACGAATTGCCAGTCGTCGCGTCGAGCTCGCCCAGCCCCTTGAGCGTCCACAGCGCGTGCATCGCGCCGCCGTTGATGCCAATCGCGTCGACCGACGGGTTCTTGACGAGGGCCTGCAATTGCGGGACGACATCCTTCTGTCCCCGCTCGATGAGCAGGCGCTGTGCCGTGAGGCGCCACAACATGTTGTCGGAGGCCAGCGCGTCGAGCAGGCCCGCCGTGTCTTTCAGCGACAGCGACCGCTTCGCCGACGGCGCCGCATTCTTGTATGCGATGCGATAGATCCGGCCGCGCCGGTGGTCACGCAGCGACGACTCGTAGGCGTTGCCCGGACCGTTGGAGAAACCTTGCGGCGTGGGGTTGTGCTGGATGATGAAGTTGTACCAGTCGGCGAACCACACCGCGCCGTCCGGTCCTACCTGCGTATGGACGGGCGCGAACCACTCCTCGGCGCCGGCCGCGAGGTTCCACCCGTCGCGCGTCACGAAGCCGGCCCCCTGCTTCTCCATGATGCCCTGACCGATCAGGTGGGCTGTCGGTTCGTTGATGAACGCGATGCGATTCCAATACTCCCTGGGGAACGACCGCGCGGTGTACAGATAATGTCCTGCGCCTGCGGTGTAGCCGTTGAAGACGTCGACCTGCCGGATGTACGGCGTCAACGGATGCACGGCGTAGAATGCGGCGATGCTCTGGTAACCGGAACCGACCCCGCGCTGGCCGGGCGTCGGGAGCCCCTCGACGCCGTCGTAGAAGCGGTTCGGAATCGCCATGTGCCAGCTCGGGTCGTTGTTCGCCGTCGAGCCGAACACGTCGAACGTCTCGCTGAAGCCGAGCCCCCACGTGTTGTTGGTCGAGCCCGTCATGACCTCGAAATCGCTGCCATCGGGCTTGAAGCGGAACGCCGCCTGCGCGAACTGAAACTTCTTCCCGTTGATCTCTCCCTCGAAGCCCGAATAGCCGACGACGCCCCAGATGTAGTTGTCGAGCCCGTACTGCAGGTTGGAGAGCACGGCGTGCGTGTCGCGCTGTCCCCAGCCCGTGCTCAGAATCTTGCGCTCGTCTGCCTTGTCGTCGCCGTTGGTGTCCTTCAGAAAGAGGATGTGCGGAGGCTGCGCGACGATGACCCCGCCGTTGGCAAAGACGAGGCTCGTCGGGATGTTGAGGTGATCGGCGAACACGGTGAACTTGTCCGCGCGCCCGTCGCCGTTGGTATCCTCGAGGATGCGAATGCGATCGTCGCCGGGATTCCCCGCCAGCGGCTCGTTCGGGTAGTCGACGGTTTCGGCGATCCACATCCGGCCGCGCTCGTCGAACGCAAAGGTAATGGGCTTGACGATGTCCGGCTCGGTGGCGAAGAGGTCGAGCGTGAACTCGGCCGGGACCTGGACGAACTTCATCGCCTCGTCGACCGGAAACGGCAACTGGTACTTGGGTGCCGGATCGCGGTTCTCGTAGTTCGGCACGCTCAGGCCGTCGACGTAGCTGACCTGCGGCATCTTGAGCTGCTGGAACGCCTGCCGGGCCGGTTCGGGCACGCTCCAGACGATCGCGCGCTCGACGAGCGTCTGAAAGCCGGGACTGTTCCACGTCCGATGATCGTGTCCGTACGCGGTGTAGAAGACGCGGCCCTTGCCCTGGTTGCGCACCCAGGTCCACGGGGTGCGGCCGGTCCCTTCCACGCGCTCCATCAGCACCGTGCGATCGGTCGCGTTCTGCTTCGCGAAGACGACCGTCTCATCCCACGCGGCAAACGGCTGGACGCCCTGAACGACAGGGTGCGCGGTCTGGACGATCTCGGCCGTGAACTCGCTGCCTGCGCCCTGGCGCTGCGGCTGTGCGCCGATGAGCCCGCTGATCATCGTGTCGGTCTGCGCCCCGCCGACCATCTCGGACGCCGAGTGCAGCGCCACGACGCCCTTGCCGCTCTCGACGAAGTCCACGAGCGCTTTCTCCTGATCCGGAGCGAGCCTCTCCTTGGCCGAATCGAGCGAAGCAGGGGTGCCGTAGATCATGACCGCGTCGTAGTAGGCCAGCCGCTCCGCGGTCAGCGCAGCGGGGGAGAGCACCGGCGTCAGCTGGATGCCCTTCCTGGCGAGCGGCGCGCCGATGGCCTGATAGATCCCGGCGGCCGGATGCGTCGTTTGATCCTGACCGAGGAAAAGCACTCTGAGCGGCCGGCCAGTTGACCCAGTTGATAACGATGTCTGCGAGCCATTCTGGACCAGGCTCGTAGCCCCAGCGACTTCGAGCACCGGGAGGCGGGGAGACAAAGTGGCCACCCACACGGCAATCGCGCCACCGATCAACAGGGTGAGGGATCGCGTTGCACGAGTCACGAATCGCATCAGCAGGGCCTTCCTCTAGTCAGGGTGGTCATTTCGTGGAACCGGTTCGATGGCTCGCGATTTTAGCGCAAGCGCATCGCTCTGCGTCATCCAAGGATCTAATGAGCCCAGCAGCAGCTTGCCTCGTTCACGCGTGCTGTGCTTTGATGCGTTCCAAAAGGTTCAAGGAGTTCATCAGGGTTCAGAGGGTTCAGAAGGGTCAGGGGGGGTTCATGAGGTTCGCGGGCTTTCTCGTTGCGGTGTCGGTGACCGTGACTACGGCGATTGGCGCCGGAGTGATTCACAGTCAGACTCCCGCGCAGGCCCCTTCGCCCGCGAAGCCCAACCCTAACGCTGAGCCCGAAACGATGCTTCTCTGGCCTGATGGCGCTCCAGGGGCGCTTGGGAAAGAGGATGCCGATCGGCCGACCATCACCATCTATCGCGCGCGCCAGGCGTCGGGCGCGTCGGTCATCGTTGCGCCGGGCGGCGGTTACGGGGCGCTGGCCTCGAACCACGAGGGGCGGCAGGTCGCCAACCTGCTCAACGCGGCGGGCGTGACCGCGTTCGTCCTCAAGTACCGGCTCGGCCCGCGGTATCGCCACCCGATCGAGCTCGGCGACGCGCAGAGGGCGATGCGCCTGGTGCGCGCCCGCGCGCAGGAGCTCGGCATCGCTGCTGACCGCATCGGCATGATGGGCTTCTCGGCCGGCGGACACCTGGCGGCAACTGCAGGGACCCATTTCGATGCGGGAAAAGCCGACGCTGCCGACCCTGTCGAGCGGGCCAGCAGCCGGCCGGACTTCCTGATTCTGGCCTACCCGGTCGTCTCGTTCGATCCCGCCATCGCGCACGGCGGCTCGGTGAGAAACCTGCTCGGCGAGAATCCCGATCCGAAGCTCATCGAAGAACTGTCGAACGATTTGCGCGTGACGGCGCAAACGCCGCCGACGTTTCTCTTTCACACCAACGCGGACACCGGCGTCGTCGCCGAGCACAGCGTGCGTTTCTATCTGGCGCTGCGACAGGCCAAGGTGCCTGCCGAGATGCACATCTTCGAGAACGGCCCCCACGGCGTCGGTTTGGCCCTGGGCGATCCGTCGCTGAGCGCCTGGCCCGAGCTGCTGACGAACTGGCTCCGGGGGAGGGGGCTCACGAAGTAGGTCACGGTCGTCAAGAGGCGCTGTTTCGCCATTCGAAATACGCGCCTGGCCCGAGAGTGCCCGGACAGGGCTGTGAATGCCTGGTTTTCTGGGGCGCGCCGGTCCAATTGCGGCGATAATCCCCGTCAAGCCGGCCGCCTCGGGCAGGGACGGGCGCCGGCGACGCGTTCCAGTTTGCGAAACAGCGTGGGCGCCCCGAAACTCGCTTTGTGGGGGTGGAGGGAGAGCGTATTCTGTGGCCCGTCCGGGCGGAGCTGACCAAAACTCAAGAACCCACGATGTCTGGAGGCGCTCATTTCCTTGCGTTCGATCTCGGAGCCGAGAGCGGCCGCGCCATGCTCGGGCGGCTCCGCGCAGGCGTGCTGGACGTCAGCGAGATCCACCGGTTCGTCAACGAGCCCGTTCGGCAGAACGGATCGCTCCACTGGGATGTGCTCCGGATCTGGCTCGAGATCAAACAGGGGATGGAGCGGGCGGCAGGAACGCCGGTCGAAAGCGTCGGCGTCGACGCCTGGGGCTGCGACTACGCGCTCGTCGGCGAGCAGGGCGTGCTGCTCCAGAACCCGTATCACTATCGCGACAAGCGCACCGACGGCATCATGGAGGCCGTGTTCGAGCGCGTCACGGCCGACGAGATCTACGCGGTCACCGGCATCCAGTTCCTGCCGTTCAACACGCTCTATCAGTTGTACGCCGCGTGCCGCGCGACGCCGCGGCTCATCGACGCGGCGACGACGTTCGGAACGATTCCGGATCTGGTCAACTACTGGCTGACCGGCGAGATGACCGCCGAGTTCACCAACGCGACCACCACGCAGTTCATCGATGCGCGGACGCGGTCGTGGGCGACCGACCTGCTGCGCGTGCTCGACGTCCCGACGCGGATTCTGCCGCCGGTAGTGGAACCAGGAACCATCGTCGGATGTGTCGGCGCCGACGCGCATCCCTCACTTCACGGCATCCGCGTCGTCGCGCCCGCCTGCCACGACACGGGTTCGGCGGTCGCCGCCGTGCGTGCCGACGGCCATCGGGCGTTTCTGAGCTCGGGCACGTGGTCGCTGCTGGGGACCGAGCTCGATGCCCCGGTGATCACGCCGCGCGCGCGCGAGCTGAACTTCACGAACGAAGGCGGCGTCTACGGCACGACCCGGTTGCTGAAGAACATCGCCGGGCTCTGGCTGTTGCAGGCGTGCCGGCGCAACTGGGCGGAGCAGGGGTATCATTTCGCGTACGAGGAGCTGCTGGCGCTCGCCGGAGAGTCGCGACCCGCATTCCGCTCGCTGTTTGACCCCGACCATCCGACATTCCTCCATCCGCGGAGCATGGTCTCGGCGATCGCCGACTACTGCCGCGAAACGGGTCAGCCCGAGCCCGAGGGCCCGCCCGGATATGCGCGCGCGATTCTCGAGAGCCTCGCGTTCAAGTACCGGGTCGTGCTCGAATCGATGGAAGAGCTCACCGGCACCGCGATCACGGAGATTCGCATCGTCGGCGGCGGCTCGCGCAACCGGTTGCTGAATCAGTTCACCGCCGACGCCACCGGACGTGCGGTGGTGGCGGGTCCGGTGGAAGCGAGCGCACTCGGCAACATCGCCATGCAGATGGTTGCCACGAAAGCCGTGGCCTCGCTTGCCGAGGCGCGGCGGATTATCGAACATTCGTTCCCGGTCGAGCGCTTCGACCCCATGGCGCCGGACGCCTGGAACGCACACTACCGACGTTTTCACGAGTACCTGGAGCCGACCTGTGTCTGAGACCCCCACGCTCGAAACCACGTTTCTCAAGAATCTCTGGGACGCCCGCGAAGCGGCGGCGCTCGAGGCGAAGCCGCTCGAGCTGCTGCGCTATCGTTCGAACCTGCTCGGCGCGGATCTGCGCATCACGAACTTCGGCGGCGGGAACACGAGCTCCAAGTTCGATCTGGCCGATCCGTTGACCGGCCGGCCGCGGCGCGTGATGGCCGTCAAGGGCAGCGGCGGCGATCTCGCCTCGATTGGCACGTCCGGTTTTGCCGTGCTCTACATGGACAAGCTCGACGATCTGGTCGGGCGGTATCGGGGGGAAGCGCACGAGGACGAGATGGTCGGCTACTACCCGCTCTGCGCCTTCGGCGAGAACCGGGTGGCGGCCTCGATCGACACGCCGCTCCACGCGTTCCTGCCCTTCCCCCACGTCGATCACCTGCACCCCGACTGGGCGATTGCGCTCGCGGCGAGCGCCAACGGCCAGCAGAAGCTCGAGGAATTCAACAAGACGTACGGCCGCCGCATCGTCTGGGTACCGTGGCAGCGTCCGGGGTTCGAGCTCGCGCTGATGTTGCGGAAAGCGGTCGAGGGGACCCCGGGATGCGACGGCATCGTGCTTGGCGGGCACGGGCTGTTCACGTGGGGCACGACGCAGCAGGAGGCGTACCTCAACAGCATCAAGACGATCGATCAGATGGGTGAGTTCGTGCAGGACCACGGGAAGCGCGCCGGACGGCCGCCCTTCGGGGGCGCGTCCTCCACGACCGCTGCGAAGCGAGATGCGCTCGTCACCGGTCTCCTGCCGTATCTGCGAGGCGCGGTCTCGTCGAACCGGCGGGTGGTCGCGCACGTCGACGGAGGCGAGGACGCGGTCACGTTCGCGAACGCGCGCTGGGCCGAGTCGCTCTGCCAGATGGGGACGAGCTGCCCGGATCATTTTCTGCGCACGCGCATTTCGCCGCTCTATGTGCCGTTCGATTCCGCGACGGAAGGGCTCCCGGCGCTCAAGACACGCATCGCCGAGCGGCTCGTGCAGTATCGTCAGGACTACGCCACGTACTACAGGGCATATGCACTTCCCGATTCGCCGGCGCTCCGCGATTCGAACCCGTCGGTCGTCGTCATCCCGGGGCTCGGGTTGTTCGGCTTCGGCAAGGACAAGCGCGAGGCGCGCATCACCTCGGAGTTCTTCGTCAACGCGATTCACGTGATGGCGGGTGCGAACGCGCTCGGCGCCGGCGAGCCCGCCGAAGCGCGCGTAGCGCGCGAAGGCGGGCCGCCCCAGGCGCGGCATGCGGGGCAGGCCGCCGAGTTCAAGAGCTTCGAGAACTACGTCGCCCTGCCACGATCGGAAGCCTTCAAGATCGAGTACTGGGCGCTCGAGGAAGCAAAATTGCAGCGGATGCCGCCCGAGCGCGAGTTCAGCCGGAAGATTGTCGTCGTGGTCGGCGGCGCGAGCGGCATCGGCAGGGAAGTGGCGCTGCAGGTCGCCCGGCGCGGAGGGCACGTCGTTGTTGCCGACATGAACGTCGAGAGCGCCGAGGACGCCGCGAAGGAAGCTGCGGCGCTGTCGTCGAAAGAGATGGTGCTGGCGACGGCGCTCGATCTGACGTCGCGCGAGAGCATCGCGACCGCGTTCCGCGCCACGATCGACCGCTTCGGCGGCATCGATGCCATCGTCAACACCGCGGCGATCTACCCGACGCCGTCTCCCGGTACGCCGCCCGAGGACACCTGGGCGAAGGCGATGCACATCAACGTCACCAGCAACTACGTGCTCGCCGACGAGGCCGCGAAGATTCTCAAGGACCAGGGGCTGCCCGCCTCGATTGTGCTGACGAGCTCGGCCAACGCCGTCGTGCCCAAGCACGGCAGCGAGGCGTATGACGTCAGCAAGGCGGCCATCAACCACCTGATCCGCGAGCTGGCGATGGGCCTCGGGCCGCTCGTTCGCGTCAACGGCATCGCACCGGCCACCGTCGTCGCCGGGTCGGCGATGTTCCCACGCGACCGGGTCATGGTGTCGTTGAAGAAGTACGAGATTCCGTTCGACGAATCAGAATCGGTCGAGAGTCTCAGGGCGAAGCTCGCCGAATTCTACGCCCGACGCACGATCACGCGCCGGCCGATCCTGCCCGTGGATTGCGCCAACGCGATCTGCTGGCTCGCCGGCGATCAGAGCGCCAAGACGACCGGCCATGTGATTCCCGTGGATGGTGGGTTGCCTGAGGCATTCCTGCGGTAAGCGATAGGAACACGCAAACCTCACACGAAGAGCGCGAAGCTTCGAAGATCGCGAAGACACTCTTGAGGAATGTTCTTCGGGTCTTCGTATCTTCGAGATCTTCGTGAGTGGTTTATCGTGAACCCCTGACCGTCTACCTGGCCGCTACCTGCATCAGGCGGTCGTTCGGATAGATGTGATCGACCGTCTCCGGTGTGACGAGCTGGTGCTTGACGAAGACCGCCGGCGGCACGGGGCGGCGGTGGAGGATGTCGAGCGCGACGGCCACGATTTCGGTGCCGTACTTCTCCGGAAAGTACGCGACCGAGCCGATCAGGCGCGTGCCGACCTCGCGCAGCTCCGCGCGTCCTTCCGGCGAGGCGTTCTGCCCCATGACCGCGCAGCCCTCGGCCCGCCCCGCTTCCTGAAATGCGCGCAGCGCGCCGAGCGCACTGGGATCGTTGATGGCTCCGACCAGTAGCCGACGGGACTTGGACGAGCGCAGATGTTTGCGCATCGCCTCGAAGCTCGGACCGAGGTTCCCGTCACCGTCGAGATACGTCACGCGGCAGTTCTCGAGCTGTGGGTAGACCTCTTTCATGCCGACGAGCATGCCTGTCAGACGCATCTTGGGGAGACTGCCCGCGCGCTGCAACGCGATCATTGCAATCTCGTCGACCTCGCCGGGCCAGTGCTGCTTCGCCCAGCGGCCGAGGTATCGGCCGCCGATGAGCCCGGCCTCGTAGTTGTTGGCGCCGAAATAGGTCGCGCCGGGATGTGGAATCTCGATCGCGATGAGCGGGATGTTCGCCTCGCGGTACTTCGCCGCGACGATCGGCGCGACGTGCTCGTCGGTCTGGAACTCAATGACCAGATCGACTTTCTCGCGCACCAGGACGTCCGCGTTGCGCTGCGCGATCTTCGGGCTGTAGCGGTTGTCGACCGAGATGAGCTCGATTCCCTGCGCCGCGGCCGCCCGCTGCAAGCCGTCCGAAATCTCCTTCGAGAACTGGTAGTCGGTGCCCTGCGCGGCGTAGCCCAGCCGGTAGGGCTTCTGCCGGAATGGGCGGACGTACGATCGATAAAGGTTCTCGCCGACCTTCTCGATCATGCCGCAGCGCTCGAGGGTGTACAAGAGCCGGAACGCCATGCTCTTGGGGAGCCCGCTACGGGCGACGACTTCGCGAAGCGGGAGCGCCTCTCCCGACGAGCGAAATGCCGCCAGTACCTCGGACGAGTGCATGACCGACTTGACGAGGTAGGGATCGCGGGACGGCGGCTTCGGCTTCATGAAACACCCCTGTCACGTTCCTCATTGCGAAACGTCGCGAAGCATACCATGACCGGCTGCCGGCTGCAAAACGCCAAAAACGTGCCTGATTAGGCGCAATGCCTTCCCGTTACCATCCCGTTACTCGTTTGCAAGACGTTTTGCCGTGCGGGACGGCACAGGAGCAGGAGGTAGAAGACAGGAGGTTAGGAGACAGGAGGTTAGACACAGGAGAAGCGCCTGCGGCCCGAGCGCGGCGCGAAGTCGCCGCGCGAGAGCGAGCGGGGGTGGGGCCCCGCGAGCGCTGAGAAATGCTGATCTGACGCGCAACTGAAGTTGCGCGCTCCGCTGTCTCTGTCAGAGCCGCGGCACCGCCAACCCTCCATCGATGTGGATGACGCTGCCGGTCGCGTACGGCAGGTCGCCGCGGACGAGCGCGGCAACCGCACGGCCGACGTCCTCCGGGTGGCCCCATCGTCGTTCCGGCACGAGGCCGTCGGCGATCCGTTGGTCGTACGCCTCCCGCACGCCTGCGGTCATGTCCGTGCTGATGATGCCGGGGCGGAGTTCGTAGACAGGGATCCCGTCGGTCGCGAGCCGTACGGCGAAGAGCTTCACCGCCATCGCCAGACCTGCCTTGCTCACGCAGTACTCTCCCCGGTTCGGGGACGCCATCTCGGCTGACACCGACGTCACGAAGACGATGCCAGCACGGAACGCGGGGTCGGCCTGACGCCGCGCGACCATGTCGCGCGACAGTCCCTGCGTCAGGAAGTACGGCCCCTGCAGATTCGTTCGCATCACCTCTTCAAAGCTCTCCTCGCCCGCCTCGAGTAGATCGGCGCGCACGCGAGGAGCGCGGCCGGCGTTGTTGATGAGGGCATTGAGCGCACCGTGCCGCGTCCGGACGGCGTCGGCCAGCAGCACGCGCGCGTCGCGGCTCGACACGTCGGCGGCCACGTAGGTCACGGCACTGCCGAGTGCCTGGAGCTCGAGGACGACCGGCGCGATGTCGGGTGCGGGCCTGATGCCGCTGAGGACGAGATCCCACCCCTCGTGCGCGAGCGCGCGCGCGATGCCGAGCCCGATGCCCCGCGTACCGCCGGTCACGAGGGCGACGGGGCGGGGGACGCTGTCGACGGGTGTCATAGTCGGTGGCTCTGAGCCCTGAGCCTTTTACCGCGGCCCGTAGAACGCGAGGTACGGTCCGTCCTCGGCGAGACGTTTCACATACAACGCCGCCTCGCGCGCGTGGTAGTCGCCCCACTGGCTCGATTCGCCGCGGGGGGTTCGTGCTCCCGCCGGGACGTGATCCCATCCGTTGGGCCAGTGATACACCGAATGCAGCAGCAGCCCCTGATGCTCCGGATCGCGGCTCACGTACGGGCCGGCATCGTCGAACAACGTGTCGAGCACGCGCAGACCTGCCTGCGTGTAGCGTGAGCCGTCGTCGCCGCGTTGCTGGAGGAGCCGGCCGAAGCGCAACAACCCTTGTGCGCCGATCGCGGCGGCCGAGCTGTCGACGGGCTCCCGATCGTTGAACGGATCGGATACGCGGTTGCCCCAGTCGCCGAGCGCCGACAGCCCGGGCGCACCCGTGTCCCAGTAAGGGATGCCATCCGCGCACGCGGCCGACTCGATGTAGAAGTCGCACGTGGCGCGCGCCGCGTCGACGAACGCGGCCTCCGAGTCGGCGGCGCCCGACTCCAGGGCGTCGTCGTCGGTGAGCGTCGAGAGGAACTCGAGTTGCTCGGCAAAGCCGAGCATGGCCCACGCGAGCCCTCGCGTCCACGTGCTGAACGGCGAATATCCCTGCTGCGTGCTGGGGCCTCGATAGGTCCCGTTGGCGACATTGAAGAGGCTTTCGTGTGCCACGCGTCCCCGCACGTCGAACGGTCCGCCACCCTTCCCTGAGAAGACGTTGTAGGTCGCCGTGGCGCATGCGTGCTGCAGGAGCCGGGTCAGGAGGTTGACCTGCGCATCCTGTTCTTCGACCAGACGATGACCGAGCAGATGGGAAAGGGCGAGCGCGCGAAGCGAGCGGATCGTGTCGACGAACAGCGAGTGGGCGCCGTTGAACGAATAAATGTAGCCGCCATCGGGCAGCGTCGTCCAGCGTCGCGCCTGGACCGCGCCGCTGACTTTGAGCGCGAGTGCGTAGAACCGCCGCTCCCACTCGGACGCCTCGATGCGGCCTTCGAGCGCCAGGCGCCACAACGCGCCGTAGGTGCTGACGTTGTTGAAGCCGTGATCGTGGACGCCGACGTGCGTGAGGTGCGGCGCCATCCGCGTCAGGGTGCGCTCCCGGCCGAGCTCCAGGAACTCGCGCTCACCGGTGGCGTCGAACTGCAGAAGCGAAGCGCCGTACTGAAAACCCTCTGTCCATTCGGTCCATCCGCGCGCCGTGTACCGTCCGTTGACCGTGAAGACCGGCGCGCCGTTCTCGGGTCGCCAGGTGTGTTCAATGCTGCGGATCTTGGTTGCCGACAGCTCGAACAGGCGGTTGATTCGGGGAACGAGATCCTGCGGCGTGCGCGTGCGGTCGATGCAAATCATGGTCGGCGTGCCAGGACGCATCCGGGCGCGCACATCATATAAGATCCGCTCGCGTCATCTCCGGCCAATCCCGCCAATCCGCAAATCAAGGAGCCGAGCATGCGCGTGAGCAGCATCACAGTTTGGCTGGCGGCCCTGCTGGCCATCGGGATCGTCAGCGGCCGTGCACAGCAAGCGCCGCCGCAACCACCGCCGCCTCTCTCCTCGACGCGTCCGCCCGAGAACAACGAACAGGGGCTGCGCCCGCTCACGCCGGAGGAGATCGCGCCGAACCTCAACTTCTACGCGATGGACCCGTTGTACAGAGCCGGCACGCCGCTCGGATGGGCAACCGAGCGCATTCGCGAGACGCTCGATCGAGGCGTGGTCGCCGTGGCGGCGGAGGGCGGCCGGGTCCATCTGAGCTGGCGGCTGCTCGACACCGACCCTCAGGGCGTCCGCTTCAACATCTATCGCAGAGCAAAGGCCGGCGAGACGAAACTGACTCCCACGCCGATCGTGACGACGACAGACTTCGTGGACTTGCGTGGAGCGCAGGATCCGGACGGCGGCTGGCGCGTCGCGGCGGTTGTCAGCGGGCGCGAGCGCGCCGCCTCCGCGGGAGACGTCTGGGCAGGCGCTCCGCTCGCAGGATACAAGGCGATCAAGCTGAGAGACGACGTGAGGAGCGTCGACCGCGTCGCCGTGGGCGACCTCAACGCGGACGGCGCCTACGACTTCGTCGTCAAGCACCCGTCGGGTTCCGTCGATCCCGGCCGCCAGGTGCCGAGCAAGGAGAGCTACAAGATCGATGGCTACGACGGGAAGACCGGCGCGTTCCTGTGGCGCATCGACCTCGGTTGGAACGTCAACCACGGGATCTGGTTCTCGCCGATGGTGGTGCGCGATCTGGATGGCGATGGAAAGGCGGAAATCTGTCTGCGGACCGCGCCGTATGCGGCCACGCGCGATCAGGCGCTCGACGGAGGAAAAGGCTTCGTGCTTCAGGGACCCGAGTACCTCTCGGTCTATGCGGGCGACACGGGCCAGGAAATCACGAAGGTCGACTGGATCGAGCGGGGCCAGCCGGAGGATTGGGCCGATCGTACCGGCAACCGATCGAGCCGCCACATGTTGGGCGTCGCGTATCTCGATGGGAAAACGCCGAGCGTACTCGTCGTGCGCGGCACGTACGGGTTGATGAAGGTGGACGCGTGGACGGCTCGCCGCGGTGTGCTGCAGAAGGTCTGGCGCTGGACCAACGAGCGCCAGCCATTCAAGTACCAGGGACAGGGCCAGCACAGCATCAAGGTCGGCGACATCGACGGCGACGGGTTCGACGAGATTCTCAACGGGTCGATCGCCATCGACAACGATGGCCGGACGATGTGGGGCACCGGGATGGGACACGGAGATCGGTTCTACCTGTCCGACATCGATCCCGAACATCCGGGCCTCGAGGTCTGGTACACGATCGAAGATCCCCATCCGCAGAACGGCGTGAGCCTCTGGGACGCGAAGAGCGGGACGCTCCTCTTTGGTACGAGGGAGCCGAATCGCGACAACCAGATCGCTGGCGGCCTGGCGGGTGACATCGATCCCGCGTTCCCGGGGATGGAAGTCTGGGGCGACAAGTTCTTCTTCACCTCGAACGGTCGCATTATTCCCGGTGCGGTGCCGCCGCAGAACGAGCTCGTCTGGTGGGATGGGGATCTGCTGCGCGAGCTTCACAGCCGCGGCTCGATCGCGAAATGGAAGGGGGCCGAGCTGGGGCGGACCGAGGGGGCCGTGCACCAGGTGGCCGACCTCGTCGGGGATTGGCGAGAGGAAATCGTGACCTTTGCGAACGGGGAGCTGCGCGTGTACTCGACTGCGATTCGAGCGGCCGACCGCCGCGTGACGCTGATGCAGGATCCTCTGTACCGACACGACGTCACCCACCGGTCCATGGGCTACACGCACGTGCCCATGACGAGCTTCTATTTGGGGACGGGGACTCACCGGTAACGGCGACCCCGCCAAGTGGGCGGCATATCATATATGATCCGTTGACATCGGCCGTCCTGCGGCCAATACTCTCTGCCCGGGTCCTATGCCCCAGCCCGATACCCTCGCGCTCGTCGCCTTCGTGGAGAACGGGCCTTCCAGGCGCAGCCGGCGCGATTTTCTGACCGGTGCCGCAGGGCGCCGCAGCAACGAAGAAGACTATTGGATCAGGGTGCACCGCCGGGCGATGGCCTGCCGGTTCGAGATCACGCTGGCGAGCCAGGACGCGGCCTGTGTGCCCGCCGCGCGGGCTGCACTGAACCATATCGACCGCATCGAAGACCAGCTGAGCGTGTTTCGCGAGGCAAGCGCGATCAGCCACATCAACCGGTGCGCGGGCAACAACGACGGCGTCGAGATAGACGAGGCGCTGCTTGGCCTGCTGGATCAGTGCAGTGAGCTCCATCGCACGACCGGCGGCGCGTTCGACATCACGTCGACGCCGCTCAGCCGGTGCTGGGGTTTCCTCCAGCGCGAGGGGCGCGTGCCATCCAGAGAGGCCATCGAGGCGGCCCGCGCGTCGGTCGGGTTCGACGCGGTCGACCTCGACCACGCACGGCGGAGGGTGCGCTTCCGCCGCTCCGGCATCGAGCTGAATCTCGGGGCCATCGGCAAGGGATACGCACTCGATCGCGTCGCCGTCGACATGCGGGACGCCGGCGTCACCCATGCGCTCCTGTCGGCGGGGCGCAGCAGCCTGCTCGCGCTTGGCGGCCGGGACGCCGGGTGGCACGTCGAGGTCGTGTCCGCGCGAGCGAATCAGCGGGACGCCGTCCGCCCGCTCGCCCGTGTCTGGCTGCGCGACGCCGCCCTCGGCACGAGCGGTGCCGGAGAGCAGTTCGTAATCGCAGACGGCACGCGGTACGGCCACGTGATCGACCCTCGCACCGGCTGGCCCGCGACTGGCGTGTTGAGCGCGAGCGTCATCGCGCCGAGCGCCGCAGTCGCCGACGCGCTGTCCACGGCGTTTCTGGTCGGCGGCGCCGAGCTCGCAGAACGGTACTGCGCCGAGCACGCCGGCGTCATGGCGCTCGTAACGCCCGACGACGGATCGGAAATTCCGCGCGTGTTCGGCAAGGTTGCCGGAGCGATCGTACAGACAGCAAGCGCCTGCGGCCCGAGCGCGGCGCGACCAGCCTCCGCCAAGGCTACGGCGGTCCGCCGAAGCTTTCAGCGAAGGCGGAAGTCGCCGCGCGAGAGCGAGCACTGAGTAAAGCCGACCGTGACGCCACGAAGTAGCAAGGCGAGCGCATGAACCAACTTCAACAGACGACGCTCGTCGTGCTCCGCACGCTCGTCGGCTGGCACTTCCTGTACGAGGGGTATACCAAGCTGTTGCAACCTGCGTGGGGACGCGTGGGCGCACCCGTCGCGCCGTGGTCGTCGGCGGGATATCTCAAGGCCGCGACAGGTCCGCTGGCCGACGTGTTTCACTCGCTTGGCAACGCGTCGTGGATCGGGACCCTGGACCTCGTCGTCGCCGCGCTGCTCGTGGCCGTCGGCCTGAGCCTGATGCTCGGCCTGTTCACGCAGACCGGCTGCATCGGCGCTCTTGGCCTGCTCGCGATGTTCTACTTGTCGGCCATTCCGATGGGCTTGCCCGAAGCCAGGGCCGAGGGGACCTACCTCATCGTCAACAAGAACCTGATTGAAGCCGCGGCTGTGCTCGTGCTGCTGACGTTCCGCACCGGCCGCATCGCGGGGCTGGATCAGTGGCGCCTGCGGCCCGAGCGCGGCGCGAAGTCGCCGCGCGAGAGCGAGCGGGGGTGGGCCGCCTCCGCCAAGGCTACGGCGAGCTGCGCCGAAGCTTCGCGAAGGCGAGGCCCCGCGAGCACTGAGATTAGATTTCGCGACACCGTCGCGCCGGATCGTCGTGTGTCTCCCGCACGACTGGAAAATCGAGATCTGACCCCGGTGATAAAATGAACCTGACGCCCGAACAAGTAGAGCAGGGCCGGCGCAATTTCCTGAAGGTGCTGGCCGGGACGCCGGCGCTGGCAGCGCTCGGTGTCTCTGCCGCGATGAAAGGTCCTGTGCCCGGCGGCCCGGTCCGTGTGGGATTCATCGGCGTCGGGAGCCAGGGCCGCTCGCTGCTTGGCAACGTCGATCCGGCGTACGCCGACGTGCGCGCGCTCTGCGACATCAACCCCAATAGCCTCAAAGCCGCCGACGAGGTGATGACGCGCAACTCGTGGGCCCCCGCACGGCACTACGCCGACTGGCAGGACATGCTCCAGAAGGAAGACGTCGAGGCGGTCATCATGGCTCCGCCGCTCTGGGCGCACGCCGATATCGCCGTCGGATGTATGGACGCCGGCAAGCATGTGCTCTGCGAGAAGATGATGGCGTGGGACGTGCCGAGCTGCGAGCGGATGCGCGACGCGGCGCGGAAGAACAACAAGGTGCTCGAGATCGGCTATCAGCGGCTGTCGAGCCCTATGTATCAGGCCGCCTACGACGGCATTCTCAAGACTGGCGCGCTCGGCGACGTCTACCATGTCCGGCTGGCGTGGCATCGCAACGGATCCTGGCGTCGGAAGGGCGAGCCACCCGCCCCCGACTACAATCCGTCGAAATGGGGCTATCCGGACTGGGATCATCTGCTCAACTGGCGCTTGTACTGGAAGTACTCGCAAGGCCTGATGGCCGAGCTCTGCAGCCACCAGATCAACGCTGTGAACTGGTTCCTCGGTTCCGCGCCCGAGACCGTCGCCGCCTCCGGGGGCGTCTATCGTTTTCCGGAAGGCAACCGCGAGGTCTTCGATCATGTCTACGCGACGTTCGACTATCCGGGTGGCCGCACGGCCATGTTCTCCTCGATCGAATCGAATGCCTTCGACGACTATTACGAGATGTACATGGGGACGAAGGGGACGCTGATCATGAACCGCGAGCTGGACGCGCTGCTCTTCGAGGAGGGGAGTGCGGCGAGCCGTTCAACGGCCGTCGAAACGACGCCCCGGACGTCGGGACCGGCCGTGCAGTCCTCCGAGACGATGAGCGGCAACACGAGGCAGGCGGGGTCGCCGGCAGCGCAGTCGATGGCGGGGCAGCCGAATGTCCGCGTCCGTGGCTCCCGCATCATGATTCAACGCTTCTGTTCGGCCGTCCGCGTCGGCACGCCGCTCTCCTGCGGGCCCGACAAAGCATTCGATTCCGCGCGCGCCTGTATCCGCGCCAACGAAGCCATCAAGCAGAAAGCCCGGCTGACCATATGACTCGCAACGCGCTCAAGCTGGCGGCCTCGGCGTCTTCTTCGGGCCGGGCCGGACACCTGACCAAGCAGCAGTTCGCCTACACGACGCTGCGCGAGTCGATCATCCGGTGCGAGCTCGGCCCGGGGACGCGTCTCGTCATCGACGATCTGGCCCGGCAGTTCAAGGTGAGCATCATCCCCGTGCGGGAGGCGCTCAGGCTCCTGCAGTCGGAGGGGCTCGTGCTGAGCGTCGCGCACGTTGGGGCCACCGTGGCGCCGATCTCGCGAGCCTCGGTGGTCGAGGTCTTCACGCTGCTCGAGGGTCTCGAGGTCGTCGCCGCGCGCGTCGCCGCCGAGCGTGCGACCGCCGCCGATTTCGCGACGCTCGCCGGGTTCGTCGCCGAGATGGACCGCGCGCTCGAAGCGGGATCACCGCTGCACTGGGCCGAGATCAACACGCGCTTCCATCTCGCGATCAGCCGGCTGGCCGACATGCCCATCCTGCACGACATGATGCAGCGCGCCGTCGACTACTGGGATCGCGTGCGGCGCTTCTATTTTCGCGACGTCCTCATCCACCGGACGCGCCTCGCGCAGGCCGAACACCGCGCGATGCTGGTCCAGATGGAGGCGCACGACATGCCGGCGCTCGAGCAGACGATCCGGGAACACAACCGGGGCGCCCTTGCGGCCTACATGGCGCATCTCGAGGGCGTCGTCGATCACGAGAAACGGGAGCGGCCCGCGTGAACGATGCGCGGTACGTCCGCGTCGCGGCACTCAAGACAGCGGATCTCTTCAGGCGTCACCTCGAGTCGTCCGGGATCGATCTCGGCTTCGACGACTCGCTTTTGCCGGCCGTGGAATCACCGTTCCGCCAGCCGTTTGTCGACGGCCCCGTGCGCGTCGGCAACCGGTTCTGCGTCCTGCCCATGGAAGGCTGGGATGGTACGACGGCCGGCGAGCCGAGTGACCTGACGCGGCGGCGCTGGCAGCGTTTCGGCGCCGGCGGTGCCAAGTTGATCTGGGGAGGCGAAGCGGTGGCGGTCCGCCACGATGGCCGGGCGAACCCGAACCAGCTGCTCATGTCGGAGCGCACCGAGCCGGCACTCGCATCGCTCAGAGACGAGCTCGTCACCGCGCACCGCACACGATTCGGCCCGAACGCCGACGGTGACCTGTATCTCGGTCTCCAGCTCACGCATTCGGGCCGGTTCTCGCGCCCGAACGTGTGGAATCGTCCGGAGCCCCTGGCCGCCCACCTCAATCCGATCCTCGACAAGCGGTTCCCGGGCGGCGTCACGCTGATGAAGGACGAGGACATCGATCGCCTGATCGACGATTTCATCGATGCCGCGCGGCGCGCTTACGCGATCGGCTTTCAGTTCGTGGACATCAAGCACTGCCACGGATACTTCGGCCACGAGTTGTTGAGTGCGCGCGGCCGCGAGGGCAGATACGGCGGCAGCCTCGAGAACCGCACCCGCTTCCTTTTTGCCGTCGCCGACGGCATCCGCGCGGCCGTGCCGGGCCTCGGCATCGGCGTCAGGCTGTCGGTCATCGACAGCGTGCCCTATCGGAAGACCGCCGACGGGCCGGGCGAACCCGAAACGACGACCGCCGGCTACCGTCACGGCTTCGGGGTCATCGACGAGTCGGGCGTCGACCGCGCGGACCTCGATCAAGCCTTAGAGGAGGGGCGCGAGCTGCTCCGGCTCCTGCAATCCCGCGGCGTGCGCTGGGTCTGCCTCACGGCGGGCAGCCCCTACTATTGCCCGCACGTCGTCCGGCCCGCGCTCTTCCCGCCGGCCGACGGCTACGAGCCGCCCGAAGATCCGCTGCGCGGCGTTGCGCGGCAGATTCGCGTCACCGCCACGCTCAAATCGGAGTTCCCGGACATGGTTTTTGTCGGGTCGGCGTACACGTACCTTCAGGAGTGGCTGCCAAACGTGGGCCAGTACACGCTGCGGCACGGGATGACCGACTTCGTCGGCCTGGGCCGCATGATGTTGTCGTATCCCGATCTGGCGGCCGACGTGCTCGAAGGCCGACCGCTCACGCGCAAGGTCGTGTGCCGAACGTTCAGCGATTGCACGACCGGTCCGCGGATCGGCCTCGTCTCGGGCTGCTATCCGCTCGATCCGCACTACGTCGCCCATCCGCACGCGCCGATCCTCAAAGAGGCGAAGGCGCCCGCGCGCACATGAATCAGAAGCCCGACGAGCGATCCAGCCAGATCATCGCTGTCCTCACGGCGTTCCTCTCGCTTTTTGCCGTCGTCGGCTTTGCGTTGTACGGGCTTCCGCGCTTCTACCCCTATTTCGTGCAGGAGCTCGGCTGGACCCGGCAGCAGGTGACGTCGGGGAACGCATACAGCAAGATCTTCGTCGCGCTGGCGTTTGGCTTCCTGGCCGGCCGGCTCGTCGACCGCTTTGGTCCTCGTCGCCTGATGCTCGGCGGCATCGTGATGGCTGGCGGCGCGCTCGTTGGCCTGTCACACGTGACGAGCCTCGGCGCCTTCTATTTCTTCTACGCCTTCAACGCGCTGGGATATGTGTTTGGAGGACCGCTGCCGAATCAGGTGCTCCTCTCACGGTGGTTCGACAAGGGCCGCGGGAAGGCGATGGGGATCGCGTACCTCGGAATCGGCGTCGGCGGCGCGCTGGTTCCGCTGCTCGCGTTCGCGCTGACGCAAGCCTGGGGCTGGCGGGGCGCGCTCCGCATCCTCGGGCTTCTGATGATTGTGATCGCGTTGCCGATGGCGTATTTCGTGCGCGAGCCTGCGCGTGCCGGGGGCGCCGGGGCGTCATCGGTCTCGCTGCCGTCGCTGAAGAACATCCTCACGCGGCCCGCGTTCTATTTCCTGATGCTCGGCAGCATGGCGTCGATCGGCGCCGTAGGCGGAACGATCCAGAATCTGGCGCTCTATCTGAGCCTCGATCGCAAGCTGCCGCAGGTCGAGATCGATACCACGCTGTCCATCATCCTCGCCGGCAGCGTCATCGGACGCCTGACGATGGGCTGGCTGGCCGATCGGTGGGCGAAGAAGCACGTGATGTTTCTGATCTATCTGATCGTCGCCGTGTCGATCCCGATGCTCGTGTACGCGCCGACGTCCGCGACGCTCAAGATCTGCGCCTTCCTGTTCGGGATTGGCCTCGGCGGAGACTACATGATCATTCCGCTCATGGCCGCCGAGCTCTACGGCGTGGCTATCCTCGGGCGCGTGATGGGCATCGTATTGACCGCCGACAGCGTGTCCGAATCCCTCGTCCCGATGCTCGTTGCGTCGATGCGCGACAGTACCGGCAGCTACAGGTTGGGCTTCCTCGTCCTCGTGTTTCTCGCGGCGATCGGCGCCGCCGCCGTCGCGCTGCTCCCGCGATCGGGCGAGCAGCAACCCGTCCGCTGATCCTTTCACGTCCCCCGCGGAGATCTGTCATTCGAGCGACAGATCCGTGCGCCGCGCCGAGCATTCGTAGTGTCCGGCTTCTGCCGGACGAGGACCAGAAGGCACAGCCCTGGCAGGGAGTTTGCTGGATCTTCGCCCTATGGGATCGAAGGCCGGATTGCTCTTGCTCATGTTGACGATCTCGACCGCCGCGGTCGCCGGTCCAGCGTTCCCGCCCGCACCGCTTCCGGCTCCAACGGGCGCGATCGTCAATGTGTCCACAGTGGCTCAGCTGCAGAGCGCGGTTGCCTCGATCGCCTCGAACACCACCATCGTCATCGCGCCGGGCACCTACAACCTTACCGCCACGCTCTACATCAACGGCAGCTTCACCAACGTCGGCATTCGGGGCGCGACAGGTACCCGCGATGATGTGGTGATCGTCGGAAAGGGGATGAACGCCGCGAGCGACGGCGGCGTGCCGTTTGGCATCTGGGTCGGCGGGAACGTGCGGGGCGTGACGATCGCGAGCCTGACGATCCGCGACGTCTACTACCACCCGATCATGCTGAACGCCGGCGCTCAGTCTCCGCTCATCCACAATGTCCGGCTCGTCAATGCCGGCCAGCAGTTCATCAAGGCCAGCCCGGATGGCGCCGGTGGCGGCGTCGACAACGGGATCGTCGAGTACTCGATTATCGAGTACGACACCACTGCCAGAGACGACTACACAAACGGCGTGGACGTCCACACCGGCGACAACTGGATCATCCGGCACAACCTGTTTCGCAACATCCGAGCGCCCCAGAGTGCGCTCGCCGGGCCCGCGATCCTCATGTGGAACGCCTCGACGAACACGACGGTCGACGGCAACACGTTCATCGACTGCCAGCGTGAGGTCGCGCTCGGGCTGATCGAGAGAACGCCCAACGACCATTCAGGCGGGATCGTGAAGAACAACTTCATCGCCCGCATCATCGCCGGGGATTCGGCCATTTACGTCGCCGACTCACCGAACACGCAGGTGCTGCACAACTCGATCTTCATCTCGGGCACCTATGCGAACCCGATCGAGTACCGCTTTCCACACACGACCGGTGTCGTCATTGCGAACAACGTCCTCGATGGCAACATCGCCGCGCGCGACGGCGCAACGGGCTCGGTCACGGGGAACTACACGACCGCGTCAGCAGCGTTGTTCACGAACCCCGCCGCTGGCGACCTCCACCTCAAAGCCACCTCGACCGCGCTTCTCAACAAAGTGATGGCGCCGCTCGCGGCGGCCGGCGTGGATTGGGACGGCCACGCTCGTCCCATGGGCTCGACGGACATCGGCGCCGACGAGTTCTCCACTGGCGCCTCGACCACTCCCAACCCGCCAGCCAACCTGCGAATCGTCAGGGATTAGTGACAGGCCGGTAGCCACGGATAACAGGCACACGCGGGACCTAGAGGTTCTCACGGGCCGCCGTCGCCCCTACGAGTGGCTCGGCTGACGGCGGGCACTTCGCGGACGTCCTCCCAACGAAAGTACTTTCTATCTGCCATGTCCAGCATTTGGCGATCCTCTTCCGTATCGCCGTAAGCGTGGACCGTCACATAGTCAGCGAGTGCGTAACGCTCGAGGATTCGTCTCACTTTCTCTTCCCCGCAGCAGTCGCCGCGCACGTATCTTCCTGTGAGGCGGCCGTCCCTCGCCTCGAGCTGCGTGCAAATCACGTCGACGCCGAGCGTTCTGCACCATGGTTCAAGGTAGACGTCGAGGGAAGCCGAGACAACCACGACTCGATCCCCTCGGGTCTTGTGCCATGCGATCCTCTCGAGTGCCATCGGGCGAATCAGGCCGGGCAGGACTTCCTCGGCGTACCGCTCTCCGAATCTGCACAGGCGGTCCGGCTCTTCTCCCCAGAACCCGACCTTCGAAATAGCCTTCCTGATGACACGGTCCGACACGAGTCTCAATCGGTAACCAACGATCAGCGGAACAAGAATGATGCCTCCAACGAGCTTTCGTCGTGGACGCACTGCGAAACTGACAAACCCCGGATATGTGCCCTTGATCGTGATGGTTCCGTCGAAGTCGAAAAGGGCCAGGTCCATGCAGCACCCCCGCGATCGGCAAGAGCCCGGGTAACCCGCAGAAGTGGCTAGACCAATCACCTCCTTGCGACCGCCAATCGAGCGCGAGGCCTTGGCTCTGGCGGCGGATTAGACCGCGCGAGGAATCAGGCGATTGCCGGCCACATGTTGACACCGAGCGAGCTCGAGTGGTAACACCTCTTACTCCCTGCCACCGGTTCAGCCCCGAACAGGGTAACGTGCTGAAGCCGGCATCCGGGCGACACCGAGTCTATACTCTCGCCAGCGCGCTGGGTGCTGTCCGGGCTGGACCGAGGATTCGTCGATCATCATGACCACAGGTGCCCTCCGAACGAGATCCGCGAGCGGGGAGTTGAACCCGCGCGGGTCGGCGTCCGGCAACCGGGCCGAAGGCGGTACGGGGCAGGTCGTGTCGCACGTGCGGGATCTCATCGAGCGTGGCGCGCTCAAGCCGGGCGATCGCCTTCCAGCCGAACGCGATCTCGCGACTCAGATCGGTGTCAGCCGGCCGACGATTCGCGCCGGGCTGAGGACGCTGGCGGCGATGGGCGTCGTGCGATCGCGTCACGGGTCCGGCACGTACATTCCCGAGGGCCCGCCCGCGCTCAACACCGACGCCTTGAGCTTTCTGGCGGCGCTCCACGGTTTCACCCGCGAAGAGATGTACGAGGCGCGCCGCATCCTGGAAGTCGGCGCGGCGGGGCTCGCGGCCGAACGTGCCACGGCCGAACAGGTCGCGACGCTCGCGGAAGAAGTGGCCAGCCTCTTTGCCTCGATGCAGGAGCCGCGGGTATTCCTGGTCCACGACATCAATTTCCATCGAGGCGTCGCGGCCGCGTCGGGCAACCCGATCGTGGCCTCGCTCGTCGAGATGGTCTCGGCGCTCTATTACGAACGCCGGCGCGAGACCGCCGCGGCCGCGAGCGAACGCGATCTGCGCGACGCGGCCGAGATGCATCGCCGGATCTACCAGGCCATCCGCGCGCGCGACGCCGATACGGCCAGGCGCGCCATGCACGATCACCTGGTCCAGGCCAGCCGGCATCAGGCGCAGGAGTCTGCGGCTGACAAGGACATTCCCACGCGGCGGGCCCTTCGACAGGCTCAGGGGGAGCCTCCGGTCTCGCCGCCGGTTTCCCAGCGTCGCGCGCGCGTCCCGCGCCGGCCATCGTCGGTCTGACCATACTCATGAAGCTGTTTGATTTGTCCGGCCGCACGGCCGTCGTCGTTGGTGGTACGAGCGGGATCGGCCGGGTGCTGGCGCTCGGTCTGGCTGAGGCGGGCGCCGATGTGGTCGCGAGCGGCCGCCGCATCGAGCTGGTGAAGGACGTGACCGCCGAGATTCAGCGGCTCGGCCGCCGCACGTTGCCGATCGCCGCCGACGTCTCGGATATCGCCTCGCTCGAGCGACTGCGCGACGAGTGCATCGAGACCTTCGGCAAGGTCGACATACTGCTCGCGGTTGCCGGCATGACGAAGAAGAGCCCTACGCTCGAGATGGACGAGGCCGACTGGCAGCGCGTCATCGATACCAACCTGACCGGGACGCTCCGCGCGTGTCAGGTGTTCGGCCGCCCGATGGTCGCGCAGAAGTACGGCCGCATCGTCACCATCGGTTCGCTGTCGTCGTTTGTGGGGTTGTTCGAAGTCGCGGCGTACGTGGCGAGCAAGGCCGGTGTCGTCGGTCTGACCCGCGCGCTCGCGGTCGAGTGGGCCCCTTACAACGTCACCGTCAACGCGCTCGTGCCAGGACTCTTCAGGACCGATCTCAACTCGGCGCTGCTCGATTCGGCGCGAGGGCAGGAGTTCCTGATGCGAACGCCGATGAAGCGCTTCGGGCGCATCGAGGAGCTGGTCGGCGCGGCCGTGTTTCTCTCGTCCGAGGCCGCGTCATTCGTGACCGGGCATATGCTCGCCGTCGACGGCGGATTCCTCGCGAGCGGAGTCAACCAGTGAAGCCGATCCTCGTCATCAGCGAGCGGGACAACGTCGCGACGGCGCTTCAGGCGCTCGAGCCGGGTCGCGACCTCACGCTCGAAGGCGGCATGGTCTCGGTTCGGGATGCGGTGCCATCTGGACATAAGATTGCGCTGCGCATGATTCGGGCGGGCGAGGCGGTGATCAAGTACGGCAGCCCGATCGGGCTGGCGACGGCCGAGATTCCTGCCGGCGCGCACGTGCATACGCACAACCTGGCAAGCACGCGCGGCCGGGGCGATCTCGAAGCGCCGCGGCTGGAACCGCAACCGCGGCTCGCAGAGCCGCCCGACGAGCGGAATGGCGTTGAGAGAAACGGCGTTGAGAAACGATGACCGACCGCCCCGGGTTCCATGGGTATCGTCGACCTGACGGCCGCATCGGCACGCGGAACCACGTGCTGGTCGTGCCGACCGTCATCTGCTCGTCGGTCGTGGCCGAGCGTGTCGCGGCCGCCACTCAGCCGATCGGTACAGCGGTGCCGCACCTGGCGGGGTGCGGGCAGCTCGGGCCCGACATGCGCGTCACTCACGACACCCTGGCCGCATACTGCGGCCATCCCAACGTGGGGGCCGTGGTCGTCATCGCGCTCGGCTGCGAGCAGGTCGTCGCGCAGAGCCTGGCCGAGGCCGCCAGACGGCACGGCAAGCCCGTGGAGATCGTCGCGATCCAGTCTGAAGGCGGCACCGTGCGCACGACGGAGAAAGCGATTGCGATCGCGCGGAGGTTCGCCGAGGCGCTCGGTGCGCAGCCGCGCGAGTGGTGCGACGCATCCGAGCTCGTGCTCTCGCTCAAGTGCGGCGGCTCGGACTACACATCCGGCCTCGCCTCGAATCCCACGCTCGGGCGCGTGACCGACCGCCTGGTCGCGCTCGGCGGGACGGCTGTGCTCGGAGAGATCGCCGAGATCATGGGCGCGGAGCACCTGCTCGCGTCACGCGCGACCCGTCCTGCGACGGCGACGAAGCTCATTCAGATCATCACGCGCGTCGAAACCGAAGCACGAGCGCTCGGGCTCGACATCCGCGGCACTCAGCCGTCGCCAGGCAACATCCGCGGGGGGCTGACGACCATCGAAGAGAAATCACTCGGCGCGACGCACAAGGGTGGGGAGGTCGCGCCGCTCGAAGATGTCGTCGCGTATTCGGCGCCGATCACGCAGAAAGGCCTGACGGTCATGGACACGCCTGGCCTCGACGTCGAATCGGTGACGGGCATGGTGGGCGGGGGCGCACAGGTCGTGGTTTTCACGACCGGACTCGGCACGCCGACAGGCAATCCCATTGCGCCGGTCATCAAGATCACCGGCAACGCGCGCACCGCGCGGCAGATGGCCGACAACATCGACCTCGACGTCAGCGGGATCATGGACGATTCCGAGACGCTCGACGCGGCGGCCGACCGCTTGTTTGCCGAAGTGCTGGCCGTCGCCTCCGGTCGAGAGACCTCCGCTGAGCGGCTCGGGCACCGCGAGTTCGCGATTCACCGCCGTAACCCTACCATCTGAGGGTCCGAAGCCCAATGCTGAACAGCTCCCTGCCTGTCGACCGATCGAGCCAGGTGACCCCGTCAGTCGCCGGGCCCATCGGACACTATCGCTGGATCATCTGCGCCCTGCTGTTCTTTGCGGCGACGATCAACTACGTCGACCGGCAGGTCATCGGGATCCTCAAGCCGACACTCCAGAAGGAGTTCGGCTGGAGCGAGATCGACTACGGCAGCATCGTCACCGCGTTCCAGTTCGCCTATGCGATCGCGTTTCTCTTTGCCGGCCCGATGATCGACTGGCTCGGGACGAAAAAGGGCTACACCGTGGCGCTCGTCGTCTGGAGCCTGGCCGCGATGGCGCACGCCGAAGTATCGCTATTCGGACCGACGGCCGCCGCGATCCTCTCGCTTATCGGACTTACCTACACCGCCTCGGTTGCCGGATTCATCTTCGCGAGGCTCGCGCTCGGGTTCGGCGAGGCGGGCAATTTCCCGGCCGCGATCAAAGTGACCGCGGAGTGGTTCCCGAGGAAAGAACGCGCGCTCGCCACCGGCCTCTTCAACTCTGGGACCAACGTCGGCGCCCTGGTCACCCCGCTCGTCGTGCCCTGGATCACGCTGTACTGGGGCTGGTACTGGGCCTTCATCATCACAGGAGCGCTGGGCTTCATCTGGTTGTTTTTCTGGATCCCGTTGTATCGGTCGCCCGAAGACCATCCCCGCCTCGGAGCGGCTGAACTTGCGTACATCCGCAGCGATCCGCCGGATCCGCCCGCGCACATCCCGTGGGTTCGATTGTTGAAGTATCGGCAGACGTGGGCGTTTGCCCTCGGCAAGTTCCTGACCGATCCGGTGTGGTGGTTGTATCTCTTCTGGATTCCGGACTTTCTCAATCGCAACTACGGCATCAATCTCAGCACCATCGGGCCGCCGCTCGTCGCGATCTATCTCGTCGCCGATGTCGGCAGCATCGGCGGCGGCTGGCTGTCGTCGTCGCTTCTCAAGCGCGGATGGAGCGTGAACGCGGGCCGGAAGACGGCCATGCTGGTGTGCGCGCTGGCCGTGGTGCCGATGGTGTTCGCCTCGAGAGCGACCGAGTTGTGGACTGCCGTCGCGCTCGTGAGCGTCGCGGCCTCAGCGCATCAAGGCTGGTCGGCGAACCTCTTCACGCTGACCTCGGACATGTTCCCGCGACAGGCGGTCGGTTCGGTCGTCGGCCTGGGCGGGTTTGCCGGGGCCGTCGGGGGGATTCTGATTGCCATTGTCACGGGATACATCCTCGAGACGACTGGAAGCTACGTCCTCATCTTCTTCATTGCCGCGTTCGCGTACCTGGTGGCGCTTGCCATCATTCACTTGCTCGTTCCGAGGATGGAGCCGGTCAGGCTGGATTGAAGCCCTGGCATGTTTCCTCAGGGATCAGGAAACTTGCCAGGGTTTGTCCTCGCGCCAATACAGTGCTGTGACCGCCTGAGGACGGGCATGGGGCACGATGGCGCCAGTCGGGGCGATTCTGACCGCATTTCAATCGTCTCGCGGCGGACGGGCTGGCATCGGCATTGCTCTCAAGGGAGTACACCTGCTTCCCGGAGGCCCTTCGTGACTCGGCATATTCGACTCGTCATCCTGGCTGCGCTCGTGACCGCGGTTCTCTGGCCCACGGGCCTTTCCGCCGACCAGCGTTCGCGGTCGAATCCCCGCCCGTCCGGCGGCCAGGGCTCGGGGACAACCACACGCCCGTCGGGGAGTCCGACGGCAGTTCCCCGTCCGCCATCCAGCTACCGGCCCTATTACTACTCCCGCTACTACTACCCCCGCTATTACTATCCGAGCTACTACGGCTATCGGGGCTACTACGGCTATCCGGGGTTTTACACCGGGTTCTACAGCCCGTACTTCTGGGGCAGCTATGGCTATGGCTTTGGCCTTGGATATGGCTACGGCTCTGGCTATGGCTATGGCCAGTATCCGTACCCGCCGTACTATTACGGCCCGTACTACGACAACACCGGCTCAGCCCGGCTGCAGGTCACACCCCGCAACGCGCAGGTCTACATCGACGGGTACTTCGTCGGCGTTGTGGACAACTTCGACGGCAACCTGCAGCGGTTGAACGTCGAGGCGGGCGAACACGAGCTGCAGCTGTACCTCGAGGGATACCGGACGTTCACGCAGAAGGTCCTGTTCCCGCGGAGCGGGACGCTGAGGGTTACGCACGCGATGCAGCCGCTTGGTCCTGGCGAGTCGGCCGGGCTCTCACCCAAGCCAGATGAATCCATGCGTGCCCAGCCGTATCGCGGCACGGCGGCAGAAGGGCGTCAGGCGCCGGCGCCTCGGGCGGGCCGGCCGTCCGAATTCGGCTCCCTGCTGCTGCGCGTGCGCCCGACAGACGCCGACGTCCTCGTCGACGGCGAAGTGTGGAGCGCTCCCGAAGGAGACGCGCAGTTCGTGATCGAGCTCGCCGAGGGTCCGCACCGGATCGAGGTCCGCAAGGACGGTTTTCAGACCTACGCGACCACCGTTCGCGTGCGTCGAGGGGAAACAGTCCGGCTGAACGTCAGTCTGACGTCGGGCGGTCTGTCGGTGGGATTCTGATTTCCGGAATCCTGATCTCGAAGATGGCGCCGCCGTCGGGAGCATTCGAGGCCGTCACCGTTCCTCCGTGCCGTTCGACGATGGCCTGAACGATCGAGAGTCCGAGGCCGCTGCCCGACATTTTGGTGGCGCTGCGCGCCGCGTCCGCTTTGTAGAACCGCTCGAAGATGTGCGGCAGGTGCTCGGGTCGAATTCCCGGGCCCGTGTCGCGGACGGTGATCCGTGGGCCCTCCGGCGTCGCCTCTGCCGCAAGCGACAGCCGTCCACCTTCGGGCGTGTGGCGCAGCGCGTTGGCCGCCAGGTTCTGCAACGCCTGTTCGAGCCGCTGTCCATCGGCGTGCACCGTCAGCTCCGGCGGCTGTACCTTGACGTCGAGCGTGATGCGCCGGTCGCGGATGGCCGGCCCGTGCCGATCGGCAATCCGCCTGAAGAGCTCCTTCACCGGCACGTCCTCCATCTTGAGCGTGCCGCCGCCTCCCTCGAGGCGCGCGAGGTCCAGCAGGTCGCCAACCAACGACTCGAGCTTCTGCGTCTCATCGCCGATGATCCCGAGATAGCGGCTCCGCGTCGACGCGTCGAGGCTCAGCTCCGGCATCGCGAGCGTTTCGGTGTATCCGCGCACGGCGGCGAGCGGCGTCATCAGCTCATGTGAAACGTCGGCGAGCAGTTGGCGTCGCGCGCGGTCTGACGCCGCGAGCGCCGCGGCGCGCGCGCCGAGGTCGTCGGCCATCCGGTTGAACGCGTGCGCCAGCGCGCTGACCTCGTCCCCGCCCGCTTCGACGGCGCGGACATCCGTCCGTCCTTCGCCGAGCGCGCGCGCGGCGTGTTCGAGCGTGCGCAGCCGCCGGTGCGCCGGACTGAAGATCAAGAGCGCCGCGCTGGCGGCGCCAATCCCCAACAGCACCAGCCCCACCCAGATGAGCGTCGGGCCGAGCTCTCGAATCGCGACGAACGTCGGCGGGGGGTTGATCGGAATGACGACGAAGCCGAGTGGCTTGTCGCCAACCAGGATTGGGGCACTCGCCGACCCGCGTGGCGGTCCGCCGCCATCCCGGCCGCCAGGCCCACGCTCTGGTCCACCGCCCGGTCCACGTTCGGGTCCACCGCCGGGCCTGTCTTCAGGTCCACCGTCTCCACGGCCGTCGGGTCCACGGTCGCGCCAGCCAGGCCCGCGGCCGCGCCCGCCGTCGGGTCCGCGGTCACGCCCTCCATCGCCGGGGTCGATGTCATTGAGCGGTCCCCCGCGCCGAAGGCGCTGTTGGACCACTCGCGGGTATCCCGGCGGCAGTCCGTTGGGCCGATTCGACGTCACGCGTCCGTCGAGCATCGCCACGACGAACGGCCGGTAGATGCCGCTGAACTCATCGCGGACGTACGCGTCGAGCGTCAGATCCGGATTCCGCGCCAGCGCCGTCGAGAGATTCGCCGCAACCGACGTCACGAGCTCCTCCGGCGATTGCGACGACCATCCGACGACGCGATCGGTGAGCCAGAGGACGACCAGGCCGTGCGCGAGGAGCAGCGCGGCCAGCATCGCGACGAACCCGAACGCGATGCGCCAGTAGAGGCTCTTGTACCAGACAGGATCAGGCATCGGAGAACTTGTAGCCCGTGCCCCAGACGGTCAGGATCAGTTGCGGATCCGTGACGTCGGTCTCAATTTTCCGCCGCAGCCGCTTGATGAGCGTGTCGACGCTTCGCTCGGTCACGTACGTGTCGTCGCCCCAGACGCGTTTGACGAGCGCTTCCCTGCTGAAGACGATGCCCGGGTGGCTCGCGAGAAGGTAGAGCATGTCGAACTCGTGGCTCGTGAGCTCGATCTCTTTGCCGTCCATGCGCGCGTGCCGTCGCGCGGGATCGACGGTGAGGCCCTTGACCGCCACGGGCCTCGCGTCGTCGCCCAAGCCGGGACCCAACCGGGAGGGGCGGGGACGCCTGAGGAGCGCCCGGACGCGCGCGATGAACTCGCGGACGCCGAACGGCTTGGTCAGGTAGTCGTCCGCGCCACTTTCGAGTCCGAGGACTTTGTCCGACTCCTCGCGCCGCGCCGTGAGCATCAGGATCGGCACGTCGCTGTTCGTGGTGTCGCGCCTGATGGCGCGGCAGACGGTGACGCCGTCGAGTCCGGGGAGCATCAGATCCAGGACCACGAGATCGAACGGCTCAGCGCGCGCCAGGCGTAGTCCTTCCTCGCCGTCACCGACCTCGACGGGCTTCAATCCCTCGAGCGTGAGGTGCAGCGCAATGAGGTCGCGGATATTGGGCTCGTCCTCGACCACCAAAACCCGCGCACCCGACGAGTCGGGTCCACGCTCGTCCGATTCCATGCCATCAGTGTAAGCCGCCGCGCGCGGGCCCGTCTGGCGATCCGGAGCCTGCCATCATTTCTTCACAGCCCCGCCACGGGCCGGCCACGAGTCCGCCGTCTTAACCCACGGAGCCAGAGAACATGAAACGCAGACTGTCCATTGCTATCGCTCTCGTCACCATCACCGGCCTGAGCGCTGCTGCGATGTACGTGCGCCGCGACGGCGCCGCGCCGCAGGTCGCGACCGATGTCGTGTCGCGGGGGTCGATCCTCACGGTCGTCACTGCGAGCGGCACGATCGAGGCGGTTGACACGGTTCTGGTGGGCAGCCAGGTCTCGGGCACGATTCAGGCGCTCGGCGCGAACTTCAACTCGATCGTCAAGAAAGGCCAGGTTCTCGCGCGCCTCGATCCGTCGCTCATCCAGGCGGAAATCGAACGGGCGAACGCCAACCTGCTCGGCGCCGAAGCGGACGTCGAGCGGCTGAACGTCCTGCTGAAGGATGCCGAGACAAAGGTGGGCCGGCCGCGCAAAGGAGCTGGCCGCGCGTGAGTTGATTGCGGCCACCGAGCTCGATGCCGCGGAGCTTACCCGGCGCACGAACGAAGCGCAGGTCAAGGCCGCGGCCGCGCAGGTGACGCAGGCGCGGGCGGCGCTCTCGCTGGCGCAGGTCAACCTGCAGAAGACCGTCATCGCGTCGCCGATCGACGGCATCGTCATCTCACGTTCGGTGGACGTCGGCCAGACCGTCGCTGCAAGCCTGCAGGCGCCGACGCTGTTCACGATTGCCGCGGATCTGAGGCAGATGCAACTGAAGGCCAGCATCGACGAATCGGATCTTGGCAGCATCAGGGACGGTCAGGTCGTGACATTCCACGTGGATGCGTACCCCAACGATCTGTTCCGCGGGAAAGTGGAGCAGGTTCGGCTCAACCCAGTGATCGAGCAGAACGTGGTGACCTATGCCGCAATCATCTCGGCACCGAACGCCGAGCTGAAGCTGAAGCCCGGCATGACCGCCACGCTCTCGGTCGAAGTGACGCGTAGAGACAACGTCCTGCGCGTGCCGAGCGCGGCGCTGCGATTCAAGCCGACAAGCACGGTGCTCGCGGTCCTCGGTCAGCCGCAGGCCGACTCGGGGCGTCAAGCGGCGATTGCCAGGCCGGCCGGTACCGCAGGGCGCGTCGCGACGCCGGCCGCGCAGGGAACGGTCTGGATCTACGAGGGTGGTCACCTGCGACCGGCTCAGGTCGTCGTCGGCGCGACCGACGGGTCCTTCACGGAGGTCGTCGATGGTGACGTCCAGGAGGGCACGATATTGGCGTCGCGGGTCATACTGCCCGGTTCAACAACGGCTACGACACCGTCGTCGTCAAGCAATCCGTTGATGGGGCAGCAGGGCCCGAGGCGGTTCTGATTCAGCTTTCAGCTCACAGCTTTCAGCTGATAGTTCTGCTCTAGGTCGCGGCTCGAGCCGGCACCCTCCTCCCGCCGGCTGAGGGCAGCCCGCTACGGGTGGTCTCCTCCCCACCCGTGGCGGGTTCATCTTCGTCCCGATTCCGGTCATCTCCGTCCCGCTCGCGGAACTGCGAGTTCGTCAGAGTCGTCTCCCTCCGTCAAAACCAAAGGCCGTTCGTCACACCATCGGGCACGCGTTTGGCACAGCTCCCCAGCCGTCCTGACGCGGGGTCAGACCAGGGTCAGACCCCGGTCTGACCCCATCAGCAGGTGGAGGCTCATGCACGCGTTTCTGTCCGACCTCGTCTACGCCGCCAGAACGTTTCGCAAGAAGCCGGCGTTTGCGATTACCGCCATCGCGACGCTCGCGCTGGGCATTGGGTCTACCGCGGCCATCTTCAGCGTCGTCAACGCGGTGCTGCTCCAGCCGTTGCCTTACACCGAGCCGGAGCGGCTGGTCCACGTGTGGCACGACCTGCGGAACCGCAACGTGACACGATTTCCCTGGGCCCCCGCCGATTTTCACGATCTGCGCACGCAGGCGACGATGTTCAAAGAAGTGGCCGCGCTGACGACCGGGCGGCAGGTAATTGTTGCGGAGGGGGGAACTGGAGAGGCCGAGCAGATCCGGACGGGCAATGCTACGGCCAATCTGTTTCGATTGCTCGGCGCGCGGATCGTGCAGGGCAGTGATTTCACCGACGCCGACGGCACACCGCCGCCCCCGCCGGCCGCACCGGGCGCTCCGGGTGCGGCGCCTGTGGCGAACACGCCGCCCCCTCCATTGCGGGCGATCCTCCGCTACGAGTTCTGGCAACGCCGCTTCGGCGGCAATCCGTCGACCGTCGGCACGGTCGTCGCGCTCGGCACCCGGCGGATCGAGGTCGTGGGCGTGCTCGAGCCGGGGTTTGAGGTGCTGTTTCCTCCCGGCGTCAACATCGAGCGAGCGCCCGACATCTGGACGCCGATGCGCGTCGATTTCGCGGCCGGGTCTCGCGTCAACGTCGCGCAGCGCGTCATCGGCCGCCTTCGGGATGGCGTCACCATAGCGCAGGCACAGGAACAGGTCGACACGATCGCCGCAGACCTGCGTCGGCAGTTTCCGATCAAGCAGACCGCCGGCTTCCACCTGCGGCTCGAGCCCATGCACCAGGATCTCGTCGCCGATGTGCAGCCGGTGATTCTGACGCTCATGGGTGCCGTCTGCTTCGTGATGCTGATTGCGTGCGCGAACGTCGCCAACCTGCTGCTCGTGCGGGCGGCCGCGCGCGAGCGCGAGCTCGCCGTGCGTGCCGCGCTCGGCGGCAGCAGGGCGCGGTTGATTCGTCAGTTGCTCGTCGAGAGCGTGCTGCTCGCGGCTCTGGCGGCACTGGCCGGCGTCCTCCTGGCCAGGTTCGGGATCGATCTGCTGATCGCCCTCGGCCCCGAGAATCTGCCCCGGATGGACCGCGTGACGATCGACCCGACCGTCATCGCCTTTACGGCCGTCGCGGCTTTGGTGTCGGCCGTGATCTTCGGGCTCGTGCCGGCGCTCCGTGCGTCGCGGCCAGATGTGATGGACCTGCTGCGGCGCGCGGGCCGGACGAGCAACCTGGCGTCAGGCCACTGGCTGCGCAGCGGGGTGGTGGTGCTGGAAGTCGCGCTCGCCTTCGTGCTGCTCGTCGGATCGGGTCTGATGATTCGCAGCTTCATGGCCCTGCAGCGCGCGCACCCGGGCTACGACCCGAACGGCGTTCTGACGTTCCTCATCCCGAACCTTCCGATTCCAGACGATCAGGCGCGGCAGGCGTTCGTTCGCGATCTCCGTGCGCGGCTCGCGGCGCTGCCGGGGGTTACCGGCGTCACCGCGGCGTTGCCGCTGCCCCTCGAGCTCCGGGAGAGCCTGGCCCGGTACGGTACCGAAGAGGCGCTGATCGATGCGACGAAGTTCGGGCAGTGTACCGTGCACTTCGTGCAGCCCGGCTACTTCGACGTGATGCGCACGCGGGTGATTGAGGGACGCACGTTTACCGAGGAAGACAACAGGGCCGAGGCGCGTGACGTCGTGATTGACCGGGTGCTCGCGGCGAGGCTGTTTTCCGGGCAGTCGGCGATCGGACGGACACTCCTCGCGCGGATCAGAACGCCTGAGCCCGAGCGATTCAAGGTTGTCGGGGTCGTCGAGCACCAGCGACACGGCTCGCTCGCGCGCGACGGGCGCGAGGCATTGTTCGTGCCGGACGGGTACGCGGGTCACGGTGCCGCCAACCGCTGGGTCGTGCGTACGAGCGGCGATCCGTTGGCGCTGTCGAGCGCGGTCCGGGCGGCCGTCACCTCGGTGAACCCGAGAGTTGGGGTGATCGAGGTCCAGCCGATGCTGGCCTTTGTCGGACGCGCGCAGGCGCAGACGAAATTTGCGCTCGTGTTGATTGGCGTCTTCGCCGGCATCGCGCTGATCCTGGCCGCCGTGGGGCTTTACAGCGTGCTGTCGACCACCGTCCGCCAGCGGCAGGCGGAGATCGGCGTGCGGATGGCGTTCGGAGCCGAGCACGGCCGGATCTTCCGCATGATGGTCGTCCAGGGCCTGAAGCTGAGCGCCGCGGGGCTCGCCTGCGGCATCGCCGCGGCGTTGATCCTCACGAGCGTCATCCGGTCGCTGCTCGTCGGCGTGGAGCCGACGGACCCCGCCACGTTTGGAGCCATGGCCCTGGGGTTTCTGCTCATCGCCGCCGTCGCCTGCGGCGTCCCCGCGCTCCGGGCCGCCCGCCTGGATCCGATGGTCGCCCTGCGGGACGACTAAGCCAGACCGGGGACACTCAACCTTGAGTGTCCCCGCCCTAGCGGGTGACCCGGAGCGTGGCGCGATAGTCGGCGGGCAGGATTGGTCGCGCCGAGAAGGGGTACGGGGACAGCTCGACGAGAGCGATCGTCAGATCTTCGTGGATCACGGGCCGCATGTCGCCGGTGTGGAGCGCGTAGGCCTGCGAACCGCCCCGGGCGGGGAGGACGACTATTTGAACGAGCGCGTCGCCCCCTTGGATGCAGATGGCGTCGATCGGGCACCGGGAATCCCCCGACACGCCATCGAATCGAAGCGCAATCCCAGCGTCGCTCACGCTGACCGTCTGCCCCGGCGCCAGAACCACCTCACGTGAAATCAGCGAGGGCGTCGCAGGACTTTTGCCAGAACACGCGATCATCGCCAGAAGACACGCAACAGCTGACCAAATCCGCATGTTCCTCATTTTTGCAGATGGTGTACCACAGGAAGCCAGAGGTCAGAGACCAAAGACTGAGAGCCTCGGAAAACTACGTTGTTCGCTTTGCCTGAATCCGTCGTTTGTATGGGTGTCAGCCTCTCCTCCCAAGCCGAGCCGGGACGGTTCCCAACTCGCCGTTCCCGGCCGGCTGTCTTTTTCGGATTCCCGCCTGACCCAGCCCTGTACCATCCTTGTTCGTCTAAAGTGCAGGTGTAGACTGGCTTATGACCGATCTCCGTGATCTCAAGCTCGACAAGTGGCAGGGATCGTTCGAACCTGAGCCCAATCGCAGGGGGTGGCTCCTTGCGATCGCCGCCGTGGTCCTGCTGGCGCTCGGTGCCGGCGGTTACTTCCTGGTCTGGCGGCGGGCTGCGCCCGCTCCGGCCGACGTGCGGACGGCGACCGAGCAGGCCGTCGCCCCGGCGGCACCGGCCCGGCCCCTTCCCGAGGCCGGAGAGACCATCGACCTTCCGCCCATCGACCAGACCGACGCAATCGTACGGGAGCTCGTGGCTAGGCTCTCCTCGCATCCGACCGTCGCCGCCTGGCTCACGACCGACCAGCTGATTCGCAACTTCACGGTGGTCGTCGACAACATCTCGACCGGTCGCACGCCGTCGGGCCACCTCGGCAAGGTGCGGCCGGCGGGGAGTTTCCAGATCCGCGAGGATCGCAAAGGTCTGTGGATCGACTCGCGCAGCTACCGCCGGTACGACAAATATGCAGACGCGGTCTCCGCTCTCGATGCCCGTGGCGCAGCGCGGCTGTACGCCACGCTCAAACCTCGCATCCAGGACGGTTACCGCGAGCTGGGTCATCCGGACGGCAACTTCGACCCGGTACTCGAGCGCGCCCTGATCGAACTTCTCAAAACGCCGGTGGTCGAAGGGGACGTGGCTCTGGCGTCGAGAAGCGTTGCCTACGAGTTCGCCGATCCCCGGCTCCAGTCTCTGTCGTCCGCCCAGCGGCAGTTCCTCCGCATGGGACCCCGGAACGTCCGTCTGATCCAGGCCAAGCTCCGCGAGACCGCTCCGCTCCTGGGGATTCCCGCCGAGTCGCTTCCCAGATAGGAAACCCCGGACCTTTGCCCGGACAGGCGATGTAAACTACGCTCGATCTGGAGGTTGCCTGGCCAGGACCGCGTCCGCCGTCTGTGTCGCCATCCTGAGCATGTCATGCGTGCTGGCGGACGGCCACGCAAGCCTGCAAGCTCAGAAAGCGCCGGCTCCTGTTCCCGCTGCTTCACCTGCTCCCGATCCCGCGGCCCGAACGATCCGCATCGAAGCCATCGTCACCGACAAGCAGGGCACGCCCATCACGAATCTCGGTCCAGGCGATTTCGCCATCCTGGACAACGGCGTCCTGCAGAAGATCGACGGCGCCGAGTGGCGCTCGAAAGCGCCGCCCGTCGTCGGGCCGGTCGCGCCGGCGACCGAGATCAAAGACGATGACGACGAGGCGCTGGCGGCGAAGGAAACTGGTACGCGCCTCATCGCGCTCTATCTCGATGAGTACCACGTCAGCGCCGGCGAGAGCACCGACCGTGTTCGTCACGCGGTGTCCCGCTTCATCGACGAGCAGGTGCGCCAGGGCGATCTGCTCGTGGTCATCAAACCCCTCGACCACCTGACCGAGATACGCTTCACGCGCGATCGCGACGAAGCGCGGAAAGCCGTCAACAGCTTCACCGGACGCCGGGACGACTACACGCCGCGCACGCCGTTCGAGGAGCAGTATCTCGGCCGCTCGCCCGGTGCGGTGCGCGCCGCGCGGGCGCAGATCGTGGTGTCTGGTTTGCGCGCGGTGGCCACACGAATGGGAGATCTCAACGGCGGACTCGGCGCCATCGTGCTGATGAGCGAAGGGTTCACGACCGACGTGCCGCGAGGGCGCGAGCGGCGCCTGCCCGATCTCGCGGGACTCGTGCGTGCGGCGAGCAGGTTCGGGGTGCTGTTGTACGCCTTTGATCCTGGCGCAATCCCGCCGGCTCCACCCGCCGCGACGACCGACGCCGACACAGTCGTCGAATCGTCATCGGCACTCCAGAGTCTGGCCCGACAGACGGGCGGAGGTGCCGTCGCTGCCGGTCAGGATCTGCTGCCGGCCCTTCAAGATGTGTCGAGGGACCTTGATGCGTACTACGTGCTGACGTTCACGTCGACGAGCCCCACAGATGGCCGCTTCCACAATCTTCAGATCACCTCGAGCCGGCGCGACGCGCAGGTACGTGCGCGGTCCGGCTACTGGGCGCCCCTTCCGAGCGAACTGCGGACGACGCGCCTGGCGTTGCCATCGCTCCTGCCAACGCGAGCGCTTCGGCGCAGCCCGTTCATCGACTCCTGGTTCGGCCTGACCGTCGAGCCCGATGGGCGCCGTCGCGTCATCTTCACGTGGACGCCCGCCGCCACACCCGTATCGGCGCGAACCCGGCCAGCCGGACGGCCGGACGTCGTGGCGCTGAAGGTCACGACGCTCTCGGGGGCCGTGCTGTTCGAAGGAGAAGTTGCGCCCGCCCGGCCCGGGAACGCCCCGAGCCTGCGGCCCGACAGTGCCGTGTTTCAGACAACGCCGGGACGGCTCCAGTTCGATCTGACCATCCTGCAGGCCGACGGCACCAGACTCGACGTCGGCGCGCAGGACTTCGAGGTGCCGAACGTGCGGGGCGCGACCCCGGTGATTCTCCCGCCGCAGGTGTTTCGCGCCGCATCGGCACGCGAATTCCGCGACATCAGCGCCGACGCCAACGCGGCGCCGCTCCCCGGCCGCGAGTTCCGCCGCACCGAGCGACTGCTACTGCGCGTTCCCACGTTCGAGCCGGCTGGCAACGCCGTCCAGGTGTCGGCAAAGCTGGTCAATCGCGTCGGTACCGTGCTCGTCGATCTCGCGCCGATGCCCGAGGAAGCGGGCCAAACGCTGACCCAGTTCGATCTGCCGCTGGCTCGCTTCGCGCCGGGCGAGTACTCAATTGAAGTGGCAGCCCACAGCGACGCCGGAACCGCGCGCGAGTTGATCCGCTTCCGGATCACCGGCTGACCGTCTCTTTGCTCGCCTCCCTCCGCGCCCACGCCCTCAGCCATCCCCTGGTGCTGTTCCTGCTCTGTCTGGCAGTCTTCAAGCTGCTCGGGCCGGTCCTGCGTCGGCTCCCCGAGAAGTTGACCTACGCCAGTCGCGCAATGGTACCCGCCACCTGTCTGCTCGTGTTCCTGTATCTGGCGACTGTGATCGTCTATGTGGTCACTCCCGCCTATTTCGATCACGTCGAGCCGTCGGTGGCGGCGGTGAGCTGGGTGGTGATGCAGGGACAGCAGGCATATCCCGACCAGGCGGGCGCCGGGATCTACGGGCTGCCGTATGGGCCGATGCTGTTTCTGTGCAACGGTCTCACGATGCTGCTGCTCGGCCCAGGCATCACTACGTCGAAGATTGCGGGCGCAGGCGCGTCGGTTGCGAGCCTGTTCGCGCTGGTGATCGCCCTTCGGCAAGCTCAGGGCGACCCTGAGCAAGGTCGAAGGGTCGCGACGCACCGCTCGAACGGACCCGAGTGGCCGAGGGCGATGAGGTGGGCAGCGGTGGTCTACCTCATGTTCGGCGCAACCAGCTTCTGGGTCCGCGCCGAGCCGCTGCTGCTCTTCTGTTCGAGCCTGGCGGTGCTGAGCCTCACGATGCCGGCTCTCATGTCCGCGGTTCTCGCCGGGATCGCCGTTGGCGTCGGCGTCAACCTGAAGGTCAGCGCCATCATCTACTTGTTTCCGGCGTTGGCGCTCGTGTGGAGGAAGCACGGTCCTGGCAGGTTCGCGGCGGCAGCTGCGATCGCCACACTTGTCGCCGCCCTGCCGTACCTCGCCTTTCACAACGTCTCGCTGGCGGGATATCTGGCCTGGGTGCAAGCCGCGACCGGTCAAGGCGTGCGGCTGTGGGCCCTGCCGACCGCGCTCGAGTGGACGATCTTTCTGACTGTTCCGATAGTCCTGTCGGGGCGCTCGGAGACTGCGCCGTGCGGCGTGTCGGACATGGTCGTGTTCCGCGCGCTGGTGATCGCGTCGATGCTCGTCTCGCTGCCGCTGGCGGCCAAGCACGGCACCGGGATCTATCACTTCCTGCCCTTCGTGCCCTCAATCATCTTCGCCTCATGCACCGGGACGAGAACGGGGCCACTGTTCCTCGCTCCGGCGATGCTCGCGTCGTTCGTCCTCGTCGCCGCCCTGCAGCTGCAACCCTGGGTGACCGCGACGACGTCGCTGCCCGCGCGAGAGATCATCTCGGAGCTGAAACAGATTGAAGCCGCTCACGCCGGCAGCCTGGCCATGGGCTACAGCGCGAACTATCGGCTGTCGTTCTTTCGTCCGGTGCTCGTGTTCGAGGGGCAGCCCTATTCGCTCGACGGCGCGTCGCTGATGGACTGGCACTGGAGCGGCAGGCCCTTCCCGTCCGCGGCGATCGCGGCCGTACGCGCGTGCGCGGTTGATGCGTGGATCATCCCGGCGGGAGCGCCGCCGTTCGAACTGCCGAACGCCTACCCGATCTCGGGCGACGTGTTCCCGGATGAGTTCCGGAGGGCCTTCAAGGATCGGTATGCGCTGGAGAGGTCGGGACGGTGGTTCGACGTCTGGCGCTGTCAGCGGTAGAGTTCACGGGCTCCGGACTTCCTACTTCTTCGGACTTACCTATTCGAACTTCACTTCAGCAGTCAGCATTCAGCATTCAGAATTGCATCGTCAGTTCATCAGTGTCCCGTTCCTTCGTCCGAGAGCGCCTTGACGACGTCGGTCAGCACCTGCTTGGCGTCGCCGAAGGCCATCAGCGTGTGATCGAGGTAGTAGAGCTCGTTGTCGATGCCGGCGAACCCCGGGTTCATCGAGCGCTTGATGGCGATGACGCTCTTGGCTTTGTCGACGTCGATGATCGGCATCCCGAAGATCGGGCTGTTCTTGTCGTGGCGCGCCGCCGGGTTCACGACGTCGTTGGCGCCGACGACGAGGGCGACGTCGGTCTGCGCAAGATCGGGATTGATGTCGTCCATCTCCACAAGCGCATCGTACGGGATCTCGGCCTCGGCCAGCAGCACGTTCATGTGCCCCGGCATGCGGCCGGCGACCGGATGGATCGCGAAGCGCACGTCGACGCCACGTTTCGTCAGCTGGTCGTAGAGCTCACGCACCCTGTGCTGCGCCTGCGCGACGGCCATGCCGTAGCCGGGAACAACAACGACGCGGTCGGCGGTCGTGAGGAGCTCGGCCACATCCTGCGGCGTTGCGCTCTTGGCGGTCTTTGCCTCGCCGGCCGCCGTAACGGCCTGTACCTGGCCGAACGCTCCGAAGAGCACGTTCGTAAACGACCGGTTCATCGCGCGGCACATGATGATCGAGAGGATGAGCCCCGACGACCCGTCGAGGGCGCCTGCCGTGATGAGGAGCTTGTTCTCGAGCACGAACCCCATCGCGACCGCCGAGAGCCCCGCGTACGAGTTCAGCAGTGAGATCACCGTCGGCATGTCCGCGCCGCCAATCGGCAGAATCAGCAGCACGCCGAAGGCGAGCGACAGCAGAATGATGAGCCCGAACGCCCACGGCAGGTAGGGGTCGATGGTCAGGTAGACGCCTGCGCCGATCGCGATCGCCAGCAGTCCAAGGTTGAAGACGTTCTGGTTCGGGTAGGTGATCGGGCGCGTCGGCACGATCTCCTGGAGCTTGCCCGCGGCCATCAGGCTGCCGGTGAATGTCAGGTAGCCGAGGATGATCTCGAGAACGATCGCGCCGGTGCGGAACTTTGTCAGCTCACCGTGCTGGAACCAGATCATGTATTTCGCCGTGCCGACGAGCCCGGCCGCGAGGCCGCCGAACGCATGCGACAACGCCGTCCGCTGGGGCACGGCGGTCAGCGGCACCCACGACAGCGGTACGCCGATCACGATTCCGACGAGTGCCGCAATCGCGATCCACGAGAAGTTGATGATCTCTGGCGCGAACAGCGTGCCCAGGATCGCGAGCGCCATGCCGCCGACGCCGGCCCCGACACCCCGCCGCGCTGTCTTCGGGTGGCTCAGCCACCGGAGCGAGAGGATGAAGAGGGCCGCCGCCGCGAGATAGGTGAGCTGGGTCAGGCCGTGAATCACGGCTTGCGCTCCCGCTCGCGGAACATCTTCAGCATGCGGTCGGTGATGAGAAACCCGCTGACGATGTTCGTCATCGAGGCCGCCACGGCGACGGCGCCGAGGATCGTCGTCGCCGTGGATTCTTCTTCGCCGGCAACCAGGATGGCGCCCACAATCGCGATCGCCGAGATCGCGTTGGTCAGCGACATCAGCGGCGTGTGCAGCAGGCGGGACACGTTCTGAATGACTTGAAAACCGACGAACGTCGCCAGCATGAACACGAACAGCATCGACCACAGGTCGAGTTCGGCCATATGGCGGGGGAGTGTAACACGGTCGCCCGGAGCGCGGGACTTTAGTCCCGCGTCATTGGCGCGGAACTAAAGTTCCGCGCTACACGTGTCTCAGCCTCTCCGCAGCGCGCTCGAGCGTGTCGTCGCGTTTCGCGAAGCAGAACCGCAGCACGGACGGCGCCCTCTGACCGCGCATGAAGGGCGAGGTCGGGATCGACGCGACCCCGTGCTCTTTGGTCAGCCGGATGGCGAAGTCTGCGTCGGCCTCGTCGGTGATGGCCGAGTAGTCCATGAGCTGAAAGTAGCTGCCGCGGCAGGCGAGCGGCCGGAAGCGCGAGCCATCCATCAACCGGAGGAAAAGATCGCGCTTGGCCTGGAAGAACGGTCCGAGCTCGGCCAGCCCGCGACGGGTTTCCAGGAAATCGGCGATCGCGTGCTGGACGGGCGTGTTCGTCGAGAACGTGACGAACTGGTGGACTTTGCGGAATTCCGCGGTCAGTTCCGCGGGGGCAACGGTATACCCCACCTTCCAGCCGGTAGTGTGGTACGTCTTGCCAAACGAGCCGACGATGAAGCTGCGAGCGGCGAGCGCGTCGTACCGTGCGCAGCTCTCGTGTCGGAGGCCGTCGAAGATGATGTGCTCGTAGACCTCATCGCTCAGGATCAAGATCCGGGTGCCCTCTACGAGACCGATGAGCGCAAGGATGTCCGCCGGCGTCAGCACGCTGCCGGCCGGATTGTGAGGCGAGTTGAGCATGATCATCCGCGTCCGGGAAGTGACGGCGCGGCGAACCGCGTCCCAGTCAATCGAGTAGTCCGGGAACTGCAGCGGCACGAAGACCGGCGTCGCGCCGCTCAACTCGATCGCGGGGACGTACGAGTCGTAGCACGGCTCGAACACCACGACCTCGTCACCCGGGCGGACCGAGGCGGCCACGGCGTCGAAGATGCCCTCGGTGCCACCGGAGGTGACCGTCACCTCGGTCTCGGGATCGTACCGCCGGCCGCAGAACCACTCGTACTTCGCCGCGATGGCCTCGCGAAGCCGTAGAACGCCCTGCATCGGCGCGTACTGGTTCTTGCCGCTCCGCATGTGCGCGGCGACGGCGTCCACGAGCGCTGGATCGCAGTCGAAATCGGGAAAGCCCTGCGACAGATTGATCGCGCCGAGATCCGCCGCGAGCCGCGACATCACGGTAAAGATGGTCGTGCCGACGGAGGGCAGCTTCGAGTCCAGCCGGATCATACGGTGGCCTCGAAGATGCCGCTCTCGCGGTTCTTGCGCACGCGGTCCCACGCGAAGTACTGCCCGTTCATCGCGATGTACACACCGGGCGGCAGCACCTGCGCAAACGACAACGCGCTGCCGAGGTTGAAGAGCCCATCCGAGCTGCCGAACGCGTAGGGAATCATCGCGCCGGTGAGCACAATCGTCCGGTCCTGCAGGCGGGCCGCCGCGAGCGCCCGCGCCGTCTCGACCATGGTGTCCGTACCATGCGTGACGACCAGCGCCAGTTCCTCCGACGTGCGGCACCGTTCGACGATGCTCGCGCGGCCGCGGTCGTCGAGGTCGAGGCTGTCCACCATCGTGACGGTCTCCACCGTGACGTCGAGCCGGCATCGTCCGCGCCCGAGCATCTCCGGCACATGTGTCTCACGAAAGAACAACCGGCCGGTGAGCTCGTCGTACTGCTTGTCGAAGGTGCCGCCTGTCACGAGGATTCGAATGCGCATCTCTTTCCACTCTGGCACACCTACCAACCTGGTGTCCCGAGACCGGGGGAACCACGGATCTGAAATCACCGTGCCCATTCTGTCTGACCCGTTCCGGTGCTTGTCGGGCCGTTCCCGAAGCCAGCCCCCTGCCGACATCATCGCTAAGTGGTTCTATCTCAGCGTCTTGTCGATTCTGTCTGCATCGGCTCCGACTACCCGGCACCCGCCTTGCCTCCCCTGGCGCCTTGGAGGTCACAACCATGTTCGCAATGTCAGCAGTTCTGATCGGCGTCCTAGGCATCTTCTACATTCGCCGTCGCAGCGCGCGCAAGAAGGCTTAAGCGCGGATCAAGCGCATTCCACGGGACGCGGATCAAAGTGTCCGACATGGGACACGGATCGCGTGGATCGATTCGTCACCGTTCGACGCCGCTTGCGCGGAACAGGCCATCCGACGACGAGAGGATGACGCGGCGAAGGCGGTCGGGATAATCCTGCGGCAGCTCCGCGAGGAAGCGCGTGACCATCCGTGCGGACGTCGCGGAGCTGTGCCCACCAAGCGTCGCATCCATCCAACGCTTCGGAAAGAAGATGTCGCCCGTGCGCTGAATCTCGCGCAGCATGCCGAGGCTCGGGGGGATGTATTTTTCCGACGCGGCGGCGCGCAGCGGATGGTGCAGGTAGGCCAGTCCCTCGAGCACCCATGCCTCGCGTTGCCGGAAGGCGACCTCGCGCAGACGTTCGAAGAAGCTGTCTCTCACGCCCTGGTCGGCTGACAGTGCCGGCCGCACGTAAGCGAATCGCGCCTTGCGGTCCGGGTTCTCGATGCGCGCAAGCTGTTCGTCGAGGATGTATTTCCACGCGGCTGGCTCGCGCACAGCCAGTTCGAGCGCGAGCGTGATGTAGTCGGGCTCGGCCAGCGTCAGGCCGGGCACGTTCTCGCTTTTCCTCCACACACGTTCGAGCCACGCGACGGTGGCCTCGGTCTGCGCCATGTCACGAAGCGCGGAGAACCAGGCCGACTTCAGGCTCGATGTTGGCGCGGACGCCAGGCCAGCCTTCAGCACCTGCTCGAGGCGCGGCGCGACGCGGTCGCGGGCAGGCACCGGCAGGAAGTTCCAGTACGCCGGCCTCGCGTAGCTGAGGATCCGCTGGACGTTCTGTTCGTCGCTCTCGCGCGGCAGCGCGCGGAGAGCCAGATCGACGACGCTCGACGCAGGCAGGCGGCGGTCGAGCATCTGCTCCCAGAGCGTGATCCAGGCTGCGCCGCGCGTGAGGGGGTCGTCGATTTCGGGAAGGTGCGCCACCAGGTCGTCCAGACTGGCCGCGTCGAGTACGAATCCCGCATAGCCGATGCCGCCGCCCGAGGGCAGCACGAAGTGCGGCGCGGCAAGACCGCGGGCATCCGGTACGTCCACTCGTCCATCAGCAATGCGCACGGGAAGCGTGCGAAGGCCATCGGGTAAGCCGAGCGTCACCTGGAGCCGCTGGTTCCAGACGAGGCCGCGCCGCTCGTAGGGATCGCGCTGGACGAACGCCAGGCTCGTGATGCGACCGTTGTCGACCTGAAGCTCCGTGCCGACAATCGGTCGTCCGGCTTCTTCGACCCACGCACGGCTCCAGGCCGCGAGATCTTCGGGTGTGCGCTCGTCGAGCAGGACGATGAGGTCAGCCCACGTGGCGTTGGCGAAGCGATGCGCGCGCAGGTACTGCTGGAGTCCGTCTCGAAAGGCAGTCTCTCCCAGGATGTTCTCGAGCTGTCGCATGACGATCGGCGCCTTCTGATAGATGATGGCGCCGTAGAGGGAGCCGGCTTCGTTGAGGTTGTCGAGCGGCTGGCGGATGGCGTTCGTGCCTGGCGTGCGATCGATCTCGTACGCCGACGGGTAGTGAGCGATCAGAAACCGCAGGTCGTGATTGATCTCGGGGAACGACGGGTTGACGATCTTCGCCGCCATGAAGTTCGCGAAGACCTCCTTCATCCACACATCGTTGAACCAGCGCATCGTCACGAGGTCGCCGAACCACATGTGGGCGGTCTCGTGGGCGATGAGGCTGGCGCGGCCCAGCTTCTGATTCTGGGTCGCCGACGGATCCAGCAGGAGGCTCGCGGAATTGTAGAAGATCGCGCCCGCGTGCTCCATCCCCCCGAATTGAAACGACGGCACGAGCAGGAAGTCGAACTTGCCCCAGGGGTACGGGATGCCTGTGTAGCGCTCGAGCCAGGCGAGCGCTGATGCGTGCAGATCGAAGACGGCATCACGATTGCGCGCGACCTTTGCCGCGTCGGTCTCGCGGTGGAGCATGCGGAACGTGCGTCCCCCGCGCTCCGCGGTTTCGATCGAGAAGCGGCCAGCGGCAAACGCAAAAAGGTACGTGGGAAGCGGCTCGGTCTCTGCGAAAGTCAGACGAACCCGGCCTTCGGCTTCGCTCCGGTGCGTCTCGGCGCCGTTGGCAATGGCCTGCCAGCCGGCGGGCACGTCCAGGGCCAGCGTCCAGCGCGCCTTCAAGTCGGGCTGATCGAAGCAGGGGAACGTCAGGTGTGCCCGCGCCGGCACGAACAGTGTGTAGAGGAATTCGGGGTTGCGATTGAGCGCGGCGTCGCCGGCGACAAATTCCATGACAATCTCGTTCCGGCCCTCCTGCAGATCCTCGGCAGGGATCACGAGGTGATCGGGGATCGTCGCCGGCGTGATCGTTCTCGTGGCCGTCCGCAGACTGCGTACCGACGTCAGCGGCGCGAAATCGAGCGCGAGCGGACGTGTGGCGTCCTTCAGCACGAACGTGATCGCCACGCGGCCGTTGACGCGCGACGGGTGTTCGGCGCGGATCGAGAACTGCAGGTCGTAACGGAGATCGCTGATGCGGCGTGCGCGATCCTCGGCGAGCGTCAGTGGGATTCCCGGTCCCGGTGATGTGTCAGCGCGTTGCAGCGGCTGCATCGTGGAGGCCGCCAGCGCGGCTGTCGCGACCATCGCACGCATGCCGAGGCCACGGATCATGCCCGCATCATATCAGGCAGATCTTTTCAGGCGATCTTTCGCAGGCGGAGCGTCGAGAGCGCGGCGATGACCACGAAGAAGCAGAGGCTGATGATCGACAGGCGCATGAAGGCATAGTAGGCCGTGCGACCCATCAAATCGAACAGGCTGAAGCCGATCGTCACAACGGCGGCGATCGTCACGACGCGCATCGGACGCGGCAGGAGGTCTTCGTAGTTCGCCAGGTACACGATGGCCGGCGTCGCGATCAGGAAGACGTAGTCCCAGCCCTGAGGCGAGAGCAGGGGCATCAGCGTCAGCAGCATCGCGCCCTCGATTCCCTCTGGGAATGTCACGCCGCGCCGGTAGGCGAACACGAGCGCGGCGACGCCGAGGAGAATCACGGCGGTGCCATACGCGAAGCGCTCCGACAACAGGCCCGGTCCCAACCAGCGAAAGTACATGGCGGCCAGCGACACGTTGTCGTAGACCGACAGGTTGGGCGCAGTGGTTTCGGTCACCGTTCGCCACCACTCACGATGCAGCGACGCATTGCCGTCCCAGCCGTAGAGCGCCGCCGGCAGCAGGAGTACGACGCCGAGCCCGGCGCACGCCGCGGCTATCGACGGCAGGCGCCGGCGGGCGAGCAGCCAGGGCAGGAAGAGCACGGCGTACGGTTTGATGACGATCGCAAGAGCGATGAGCCCGCCCGCCCACACCTCATGTTTCGCTTTCATTGCCAGAAATGCGCCCGTAGCGACGACGGCGAAGAGGAGGTTGACCTGGCCGAGGACGAGCTCGTGCGCATAGAACTTGGCGAAGGCCACGACGGTAATGATGACGAGCCAGCGAAGCGGTTTGCGCCGCTCGACGGGCAGCTTGACGGCCATCGCGAGCAGAGCGACGAGGAGGGCGACCGAGCTGGTGAACCAGACGAGCTCGGCGATCGGGAGCGGCAGCAGGCCGATGGGGATCGCCAGGACGGCGAACGCCGGCAGGTACTTGAACTGAAAGTGCCCGTCTGTTGTGCGGTAGAGCGGCTCGGCGTGCGCGGCTCTCGACGCCGCCTTCCAGTACACCTCGAAGTCCGGCATCTTGGGCGCCGCCTTGTAGACAAACACCCAGACCGCGAGCGCGACGAGCAGGCAGACAACCAGCGCCCGCCCGCGGCTCACGGGTTTCGCTCGAGACCTACCAGCGACCAGCCGTCACCGGCTCTGCGGAAATACACCATCAGCGGCTGTGACCAGGCCGGGTGATCGGCATGAAACGCGCGCACGAGCGCCGCCACGTACTCGGGCCGTGCCGACAGCAGCTCCGCTGGCGCCTGCGCCTTCGGCGACGTCACGGCCTGTTCGGATCCCACGCTCTTGTGCGTGTTCGAGGCGTTGTCGAACACCGACCACTGAATCGTGTAGCGTTCGGCCGCGTTGGCGACGGCGGTCATGATGGCGGCGTTCTCGAACGTCAGCTCGCCGGCCGGGCTCAATCTTGGATTGACGACGGGATTTGTGCCATTCAGCCACGTCTTCAGTATCTTGTTCTTCCGCGTCAGGATGGTGTCGGTCAGGTACTCAGTCGCCTTCGGGTCTGAATACTTCGCGGTTTCGACGATCGCGCGAATCGCCTCGTTCGGCAGCGCGGCGACGATGCGGGCCGCCCAGAACCGATCCTCGGGACGAGCGTTCACGAACGCGGCATTCGGGTACTCGGGCTTCCAGTGCTCCGGATCGAAGTGCGTCGACTCGATTCGACCGACAGCCGGGATGTCAGGATACGACACCCTGATCCAGGGACGGACGTACAACCCCAGCGTCAACATCGTGATCAGGGTCGGTCGCGCATCCCACAGATACTCGTTGCCCGCGCGCGGGCTCTGTGCCTGAAGGGTGCCGCTCCCGAGCGTCGATCCAAAGTCGAGAAGATTGTGACGGATGACGGTGCGGCTGCCGTCGGGCACCAGCGTATCGAGGTTGTTGATGCTCCGCGAGTCGTCGTGATTCAGCCATGCGGCGAAGACCGCCATCCCGCGGAGCTCGCGCCGGTGCTCGTGCGGATAGATGTCATTGGGGTCATCCGGCCGCGTGCCGTAGTAGCGAAAATGCCCGGCGGGCTTGCCCTCGAGCGCCTTGCTCGCAATGGCTCGGTACGAGCCGTCGGCCTGGCGGGCGGCTCTCCTCAGCAGGGCATCGACGTCGCGCGGTTTCATCAGTCGCCGGCCATCTTTGTCCCGCAGATGCGCGCCTTCGCCGATGAGGAGCGCCTCGCGGCGAATCGTGGCGAGGTAGTTCTCGGGGACGTGGTAGCCGAAGGCGTAGAAGAGCTTGGTGGAAATGACCTCGGCGCCGCTCGCCATCTCAGGGTTCGACGGCGGATCGAACTTGATGAAATAGAGCTGCCCGGTGCCGTCGCGCATGGTAAAGCCTGGCGCGATCCCTTCCAGTTTTCCAGAGGTGATCGTCCACGTGCCAGACGGCCCGGCGCTGGTATCGGGACCTTTGACCAGCCGGTCGACAGGCCATGGTTCCCGGCCGATCCGATTCGTGAACCAGCTCGAGTCGGGGACTTCGTCGATCGTGCTCACGTTGACGGCGCGCTTGTCGGTATGGTCGCCCGAGTCGAGAAAGGAGTTCTCGAGGAAATCGTACCCCTCGCTGATGTCGATCTCCTGCACGCCCGAGGCGTTTTGCGTTTCCGGGTCACGGACAATCGGGTCGTCGGGATAGAACCTCGGATCGCTCGCCAGGCCCGGCTCCAACGCCGCCCACGTGAGCGCCGTAGCGGTGATCGCCGTTAGAAACAGTCGCGTACGCATGTCTGTTCTCTTGTAGCTCGTCTATCGGTCTTGTCCGTGTTGTCAGTGGCTCAAAACGCCTTGCTGAACTTGAAAAAGTAGCGGACGCCATCCGTTCCACCGAAGCCAATGTCGATCCGGTACAGAACTCTCTTGTACGAGTTGAAACGAAAACCGATGCCGTAACCCTTCTTGAGAGTCGAGAGGCGCAAGTCTTCCACCTCTGGGACCACTGTCCCCAGGTCGTAGAAAAGCGCCATGTCGAGCGCCGAGAACGCCTCCCAGCGGTACTCGAAGTTGAAGTACATGCCGGTGTCGTCACGGAAACGGTAATCGTTGTAGCTGCGCAGACTCGTGCTGCCGCCCACGGTCGGTTGGAAGTAAAACGGCACCTGCTGCCCATCGTCAGCGGCTGCGGACATGAGGCGCGCCTGCACGGCAAATACCCGTTTCTTGTCGAAGATCGGGACGAACTGCTGAACGAGCGCGTCGATTTCCCGGAAATTGTAGAGATCGAAATCGAGATCCGTGTAGCGTCGCCACGTCAGTGAGTAGTAGCCGCCGGCGCGCGCGTTGTTTTTCTGATCGCGGTAGTCGATCGCGCCGTACACGTCGGCATACCGGTAGTCCGGCTGAGCCGCAAGACCCGGCGCGTCGGCATCTGTAAAGAGATCCTCGATTGTAGGAAAGCGCGTGTCGGTGCCCGGGCCGATCGATCCGCTGAGCCAGCCGACGTGGGTGCCGGCCTCGAGCCAGGGGACGGGCCGCGCGATCGCGCGGACCGCATAGTCCGTGAAGTTGACGCGGTAGCTCACGCGGTCGTCGTTCAGCGAGTCGGGGCCGATGCCCCAGAAGTCCTCCTGCGGGTTGTGGCGATAGAGCGCATGCACGCCCAGCTCGATCCGGTCGTCGGCCAGGTGCGGCAACGAGAAATCCGCGAGGAGCATCTGATAGTTGCGCATCGTGATGCCAGCCCCGAGGTCGACTCGCGCGTTGCGGTGAAACAAATCGTGTCGATAGCCCCCGCCGACACCGAGGCCGGAGCCGACGGGTTTGAATTGGTAGCCGTACTGGAGGTAGAACCCGTTGTGCGGCGCAAGTTTCTGGACCGGGTTGACTTCCTGGTACCAGAGCAGCGCTCGTTCGAGCTTGCCAGGGTTGTAGGGCTCGACCTGTTTGGCTTTCTCGGCCCGCTGCCGCTCGAGCGCCGCCTCGCGCGTGTCCTGCGCCAGCAGCGGTGCGGGCTGGAGCATCAAGGTCATCAGGAGTGCCAGGCCCGCTATCCGACTGTACATGGCCGTGACGATATCCCAAGGGGTGTCAGCCGGCAAGTTCATGAAACGTTCATGAAGCTACAGAGAGCGGTGAAATAGCGCGACGCTATTCGCTCCGCAGCGCAGTCAACGGAAGCACACGCGTAGCTCGACGGGCAGGCAGATACGACGCAGCCATCGCGGACGCGGCGAGGACGAGCGGTGCGACTGCAAACACCAGCGGGTCGAGTGCGCTGACCTCGTACAGGATGCCGCTGAGCGTCCGCGCGACGCCCCACGCGAGCAGCAGACCCACTCCGACACCCGCGAGCGTCAGCGCGAGCCCTTCGCGCAACACGAGCCACAGCACGTCTGATGGCGTTGCCCCGAGCGCCATGCGGATCCCGATCTCGCGCGTCCGTCGCGAGACTACATACGACTTCACGCCGTAGACGCCGATGATCGCGAGCAGCAGCGCCACGCCACCAAACACCGAGAAGAGTCGAGCGCCGCTCGTCACGGCCCAGAGCATGAGGTTGCGGTCGCGCTGCTGCCGTAGCGTGAGCAACTGCAGGACCGGCACTTGCGCGTCGGCCGCACGGATCGCCTGCCGCAGCGTGCCGAACATCGCCGTCTCCACAGCCTCGCCCGTGCCCGCCAGCCGCACGTGCATGTAGACGTTCCCGCGGTAGTGCTGCCCGATCGGCAAGTACACGTGTGCCACAGGCATCCGATCGATCAAGTCGTGGCGTACGCCGTTCACGACGCCCACGATCGTGTAGCGTGTCTTCTGGGACACGGTGTCGTTCGCAAACTGCACGGCGTGTCCAACGGGATCCACGCCGCCGAACAACTGCCGCGCGGCCGGTTCGTCGATGATGGCAACCCTGGGACCGTTCGGGGACTCCTCTTCCGACGATGTAAACCCGCGCCCTCGCAGGATGGGCAGGCGCAGTGTGTCGAAGTAGTCGGTGCCCACGATGGTGAGGACTGCCTGCGATCCTTCGTCGCGCTGACCCGCCGCGGCCGGCGGCGTGCCGGCCTTCTGCACGAGGCGCGATTCGTTGAACTCGCCGAACGGCACGAGCGACGCGAAGCTGGCCGATTGCACGCCTGGAGTTTCCCGCACGCGCTGCAGAACGCTGCGCAACGCGCCGCGCCCGCGCGTCTCGTCGTAGCCCGCCATGCCCGCATCGATGTTGGCGATCACGCCGCCGTCGAGCGGGAAGCCCGGATCCGCGACGGCCGCTTTGACGGCGCCGCGCATGAAGAGGCCAGCCGCCGTCAGCAGCGCCAGCGACAACGCAATCTGCCCCACCACGAGCGCGTTGCGCATCGACAGGGCTCGTCCGGTTTTTTCCTGCGCGGGTTGCTCTTTGAGATCGGGGAGAACGTCGGGCCGCGTCACCCGCCAGGCGGGTCCGAGGCCCGAGACGACCGTGCTCAGCACGCAGAACCCGACCGTGGCGCCGAGCACACGGGCGTCGGGCGTCGTATCGAGCATCATGACGAACGGCAGCGCGGACGCCAGCGAGGCAACGAGCAGGCTTGCGCCCCACGTGGCAAGCAGGAGTCCGGCGACGCTGCCGACCGCGGCCAGAAGCAGACTCTCGGTGAGGAGCTGACGGATCACGCGCGTGCGCCCGCTGCCGAGCGCGAGCCGCAGCGCGATCTCTTTCCGCCGCGCCGCCCCACGCGCGAGCATCATGTTGGTGGGGTTGAGGCACGCGATGAGCAGCACGAGCGACGCCATGCCCATGAGCAGCGCCGAGAGCACCGTCAGCTCCGAATCGCTTTGCGGCCGGGTGCTGATCCCGGTCCGAGCCAACCGATCGACGATGATCTCCTGGTCCTTGTTCTCGATCAGATCGCGTCCGACGAAGCTCTGCGAAAGACCGGCGATCATCGGCCGCGCCGCGTCGATGTCGAGACCCCGACGGAGCCGCCCGACCAGCATCAGCGCGCGATTCTTCGGGTCGCTCAGGTGACTCGAGCCGCCGTCGCGGAGCATTTCGTCCGTCACCTTCGCGTAGACTCCGAGCGGCAGCCAGAACTCCGGGGCCACGAGCGCGATGGTGCCGGAGAAGCCTTCCGGTGCAACGCCGACGATCTCGTAGTCGCGTGCGTTGAGGCGCACGGTTCGCCCGAGCACGTCCTCGGGCGCGACGCCCGCAGCCCGCGCGAAGCGGTGCCCCACGATCACGACGCGCTGGTCGCTCTCGGGCCGTTCCTCGTCCGCGGTGAACTCGCGTCCCACGGCAAGCCGCACGTTGAGCGTCGAGAAGTAGCCGGCCGACACGATCGCCGAAAACGAGCGACGTGTCGTGTCTCCCTCCGACACCCCGAGCATGGTGACCGTGTAGGCCATGACCTCGTCGAACGGTTCCCGGTTCGACCGCACCTGCTCGTAGTCGCGCCACGAGAAGCCGCGATAGCGGTCCGGCCGCGTGGTGTCACGGCTGTAGATGCCGACGATGCCGGGGCCTTCGGCAGCCATCGGCTCCAGCATCAGGGCGTTCACGAGGCTGAAGGCGGCGGTATTGGCGCCAATCCCGAGGGCCAGGACGAGTACCGCGACAACCGAGAATCCAGGGTTCTTCAGCAGGAGACGGACGGCATGCCGGATGTCTTGAAGCACACGCACATGGACGGGTATGGTGGGGGGCTTGTTCCAACTGCTAACTGCCGCTCTCAGCTTTCAGCGAGATCCTCGAGATCCCAATCGCACGGCCAGGCTCTGAATGCTCTTATCTGAGAGCTGACAGCTGAGAACCCGAACGCCAACCCGAGCCGCGAACCGCGAACCCTGCCCCTGTGCTACAGTCGAAGAATTGTCCTGGCCGTTACTTCCCCCTTCCTACGAGCGTCAGCACGGTCACGCCGAGCGAATCGAGCTGGCGGGCGACCGGCGCATCCGGGAACGGAACAAAATCAGCTACCGGTTGGCGCACTGGCCGATCTGGATCTGGGTGTTCTTCATTGTGCCCGGACCCCTCACCTTTGATCTCTTGGCCAACGGCTTCGATGCGCGGATGGCGCGCTGGCTGGCAGCGGTGCTCGTCGGGACGGGCATCGCGGGCATGCGCGGCAGTCTTCCAGGCGTCGAACCGAGACCTTATATCATCCGCTTCACCGAGGATCGTCCCAACCCGATCTATCGACGTGTGTGCTACACCGTCGCCTGGAGCGAGGTGATCGCGTTTGCGGTGCTGAACGTTGCCGGACTGGTCACCGCGATCGTGACTGGCACGTGGCGCTTGCGTCAGCTCTACGACGTCGCGTATTTCCCGATCGTCGGCGTTGTGTGGGTGCTCGGTGCGTTCGGTCTTCTCCCACGCGTGAAGCCGTCGACCGAGGGCGAGGGCCACGAGCGGCGCTACTTCTACGGATTGGTCTGGGCCGTCTGCATCGCGCAGCCGGTCGTCGGCGTGCTCTGGAAGCTCCTGCCGCAGACCCGGACCTCGGACGCGGTCAAGCTCGTCGTATTCGTCGCCATCCTCCTTTACGTCGGCAACCTCGCGCGCCGCGGGCTGCTGCCCCGTACCAGGCCGATCGTTCCGGGCGAGCTCGCAGTGTCGGACTGACGGGGGGACGTTATACGATCGGGTATGGCGCAAATCGACGAGCGCGGCCTCATCGTCAGTTGCCCGTCCTGCCAGCAGCGCAATCGCGTGCCCTTCGGTAACAGCGCCGGGGATGAAGCCAAATGCAAGAAGTGCGGAACGCTGTTGCCGGCGACCGCAGAACCCGTCGAAGTGCCGACCGCCGAAATCTTCGACGCGCTCGTCACGTTCTCGAAGCTGCCGGTGGTCGTGGATTTCTGGGCTCCATGGTGCGGACCGTGCCGCATGGTTGCGCCCGAGCTGGCTCGGGTCGCTGCGAATAACGCGGGTCGTTATCTCGTCGTCAAGGTGAATACCGACGCCGTGCCCGAGCTCGGGGACAGACTGACGATTCGATCGATTCCGACCATGGCCGTGTTTGCCGACGGACGCGAGCGCGCGCGGACCTCGGGCGCGCGGCCGGCCGCCGATATCGAGAAGTTCATCGCGCAGGCCGTCGCGCGGTAGAGACCGGCGAGGGGCACTAACCCCAGCGGTTTCCACCGGGAAAGCCTTTCACCGCAGAGACCGCCGAGCTCGCAACGGAGACGCACGAAGAGGACCCGCTACCACGTGCGGGGCGCGCTGGTCGCACCGCGCTTCGCGCGGTCGGCTGGCATGAGGTCGGCGGATCACAGGCACTCCATGGATCTTGAATCGTGCCCGTGATCCGCCGACCTCACGCCAGTCGTCACGCCGGCCTCGGCCGGCGTGCGACCAGCCGAGTCACCGGGATCCGCTGCCTTCGGGCTCTCCGCCTCCGTCCCGCTGTTGCACTTTCCGTGTTGTCCGTGTTGTCCGTGGCTTAGTGTTAGCATTTCCAGCATGGCCCGGGCCCCTTCGCTTCACCCTGCTACGGATCTCGGCCGGCGCCTGGAAGCGTTTGTCGTCGAGCGGTTCCCGTTCGCCGTCGCTCCCGTTCGCGCGGCATTCGACGCGTGCAAGGGCTCGATCCGGGCCGACGAAGCGTCGCTCGACGCGCTCCGGGCGACGTTCGAGGCCGCGCTTCGCGCACGACTGCAGAACCTCGCGCCTACCGAGCACGTCGAAACGACGCCCGGAGTCGACGCACCTCAGCGATTCCAGCTCGCGATCGAAGATCTCGTGGACGCCTGCAACGGGTTCCTCCGCCGCGCCGCGATCCGTGCGTCGCTGGCACCCGACGAGCGCCGCGAAATCCTGCGCGGCATGGTGCTGACCCGTGCGACGGACACCCGCTTGAAGACTCTCTTCACCGGCGGGGAAGTGCGCCACGGCGACGTGGCCTTTCAGGGCAAGGGATTCCGGTCACTCGGGCAGGAAGCCATCTACGCCGCGGGCATCCGGCTCCGCCGCGGCGACACGTTTCGCGACGGCGACCGATGGCGTGGTGACGTGATCGCGCCGGTCATCCGCGATCTGGGTGCGACGCTGGCGATGCGGCCGACCGCCGAGACCGTTCGGCTCGTGCTGTCCGCGCAGATGGCCAAAGACAGCGCGCCGATGCACGGCAAGGATCTCCATGTCGGCGACATGACGTGCGGAATCCTGCCCGCGGCCGCGCCGCTCGCCATCGGGTCGCTCACGCTCGCCGGCATGGCCCTCGCTTTCGCACGCGACGGCAGCGGACGCGTGGCCCTCTCCTTCATCGGTGAGGGCGGCTCGTCGCTCGGCGAGTGGCACGAGGCGATCAACCTGTGTGCCGCACGCCGGCTCCCTGCCGTGTTCGCGGTCGAGAACAACCAGACGGCCCTCTCGACGCCGGTGCGCGAACAGTCGGCCGCGCGTGTGTTCGCGGACAAGGCGTCCGGGTACGGCATTCCCGGGATCACCATCGACGGTACCGACCCCGACGAGATCGCGTCGGCGTTTGCCTGGGCGGTCGAACGTGCGCGCGCGGGGCGCGGTCCCGCCCTCATCGAGCTCGTGTCGATGCGCATGTGTGGTCACGCGCACCACGACGACATGCTGTACCTCGGCAAGGATCCACAGCCCGGCTGGGAGTATCCGCCGCTCAACGCGGGGGGCTACGCCGATCCCGACCTGTATGCGTACTGGTCGGCGCGCGACCCCATCCCGGCCTACGCATCACGGCTGCAGCTCGAGGAGCTCATCGACGAGGGAGAGCTCGATCGTTTGAAAGCGGAATGCGAGGGCATCGTCGAGTTCGAAGCACAGGAGGTGATTGCGGCCCCCTGGCCGACCGCCGGACTGGCTGGAGAAGGCGTTCTGTCAGGCGAGCCGCCGAGACAGCGCGTCGAGGTCCTGGATCCGCAGGTGCGCCTGCACCTCGACACGGATCCGCCGCTTCCACCACTCGAGAAAGGTGCTCCGTTCGATCGCACGGGAAGTACGCTGCTCGAAGCGGTGATGCTCGGCGTCGGGGACGCCCTGCGCGCCGACCCCTCGGTGTTCGTCTTCGGCGAGGACGTCGGCGGTGCGTACGGCAACGCGTTTCTGCTGCTCCGGCCGCTCCTCGAGGAGTTTGGTGATCGCATTCTGAACTCGCCACTCGCCGAAGGCGCGGTGCTCGGCGCGTGTGTCGGCGCCGCGCTCGCGGGCCACCGGCCGATCGGCGAGATGCAGTTCAACGATTTCGTCGCCACCGGGTTCAACCAGCTCGTGAACAACGCCGCCAAGATCCGGTATCGCTGGGGCGGATCAGTGCCGATGGTCGTTCGGATGCCGTGGGGCGGGCTGCGGCACGCGGGCCCCTATCACAGCCAGAACACGGAGGCGTGGTTCTACCGGACGCCCGGGCTGAAGATCGTCGTGCCCTCGACGCCCACCGACGCTCGTGCGCTCATGGCAAGCGCGGTCGCCGATCCGGATCCGGTCCTCTATTACGAGCACATCGCGCTCTACCGCGATCCGCGGATCAAGCAGATCCTCGCCCCCGAGCCGCCGGTCGCCATACCGATCGGCCGCGCGGCGCTCCGCCGCGAGGGAGACGATCTGGCGATCATTTCATACGGCGCGTACGTCCATGCCGCGCTGCGCGTCGCCGAGCGGCTCGCCGCCGACGGCATTCACTCGAGTGTGCTCGACCTGCGGTCGCTCGCGCCGCTCGACCGCGAGGCGGTTCTCGCCTGCGCGCGCCACTGCAGCCGGGTCCTCATCGTGCACGAGGACTCGCGCACCGGCGGCATCGGCGAGAGTCTTGCCGCAATCATCCAGGAGGAAGCGTTCGAGTCGCTCGACGCCCCCGTCCGCATCCTCGCGGCGCTCGACACGCCGGTCCCGTACTCTCCGCCGCTCGAGGCCGTGTTCCTGCCCTCAGATGAGGAGATCGAGCGCGCTGCGCGGCTGCTGATGGCCTATTGACCCGCTCCACTTGATCACAAAGAAGATCGCCATCGTCCTGCAGACCCCGAAGGATCAGCAGTCATCGGTCCTGCTGACCTATCAGGATCTGGCGGCAGAGCTCGCTCGTCGCGGGCACCTGGTCACGATCGTGACGCCCGGGGACTTTCCATCGTCACGCCGCGCGGCCGGGCGTTTCACGCCGCTCATCTATCCATTCGTGATTCGCGCGTGGATGCGTCAGCAGGGGGTCGACTGCGATCTCGTGGTGTTCCACAGCTACTCGGGTTGGCTCGCTGTCTCCACGGCTGGGCACACCCCGACCGTGATCGCGTTCCACGGGCTCGAGCCGCTTTACCACGAGGCATTGCGTGAGGAGTCGGAGCAGTCGGGCGGATTGAGCTGGCGGTACCGTCTGCTGCAGGAGCGCCTGATGCCGTTCATGCTGCGGACCGCGTGCCGGCACGCGACCCGCGTGACCTGCCTGAATTCGCTCGAGCAGGACTATCTGGTCCGTCGAGGCTGGGTCACCCCCGATCGCGTGGACGTCGTGTTTCACGGTGTGCCGGCCGAGTTCTTCCTCTCGGAACGTCCGACACGCCAGGCACGGACCCTGCTCTTCGTGGGGCAGTGGCTGCCGATGAAGGGCACCGGGTACCTTCGCGACGCGTTCACGGAGCTCGCTCATCGCCACACAGACGTCCGCCTGATCTGCGCCGGCACCCTCGCGCCGGCCGACGCCGTGCTCGCCGGTTTTCCACCCGTCGTGCGTCCCCGCGTGACGGTCATCCCGCGGCTCGAGCGGCTCGCGCTCATCGACCTCTATCGCGACGCCGATATCATGATCGTGCCGAGCCTGTACGAGGGATTCGGGGTCGCGCTCGTCGAAGCCATGGCGGCCAGGCTGCCGATTGTGACGACGCGCGTGGGCGTGGCCGCCGATGCGCTGACCGACGGAGAGAGCGCGCTCATCATCCCGACTCGTCACGCGCAGGCGATCGTACGCGAAGTCGAGCGGCTGCTCGCCGACGCCGGCCTGCGCGAGCGGCTTGGCGAGGCCGCGGGCGACGTCGCTCTCCACTATCGCGAGTCCGCCGCCGTGACGGACCTCGCAGATCGCCTGATTCGCGTGGCACGCCGCCGCGACTCGTGAGAGTTTCGTTGCGCGTTCGCGGTCGCGGGTTGATACTACACCCCAACCTGTGAAGGCCTGGCTCCAACAGCTCGCCGAGCTCCGGAAAATCCTCGCGTTCCTCCGCCCGTATCTCGTAAGGCAGCCGCTCCTGCTGGCGGCCGTGCTCGCGAGCGCCCTCTTCGTGATGTTGTTCGAGGGGTTTGGCGTCGGGCTCCTCGTGCCACTCCTCAACCTGCTCCTCGGCGGCGAGCGGGCCACGCCCATGCGTCCGCTGCAGTGGCTCGAGCGCACGCTTCCAGGGCATTCACCTGCGTTCTACATCGGCGCGATCGCGGTCACCATCGTGCTGGCGGTGGCCCTCAAGAACGCCGCCTTCTACACCTCGCTCGTGCTCGCAGCGCGCCTGAAGCGACGCATCGCCGTCAAGCTCCGGGACGATTTGTTCCGGCGGCTCCATCGCGCCGATCTCGATCTCTTCGACCGTCTGCCCGGCGGTGACCTCGCCAACGTCTTCCTCGTCGAGACCTACAGAACGACGGTCGCCATCGACGCGATGCTGGCCCTCATCCAGCGGACGAGCATCGCCTTCTTTTATGTCGCGGCGCTCTTCTTCCTGTCATGGCCGCTGACGGCGCTGGTTGTCGTGCTGGCGGTCGTGCTCGGCAGCTCGTTGTCGTTCGTCTACGGGCGCCTGAAGACGGTCGGCGTGGAACTGACCGATCTCAACCACCGCATGGCCGGCATGCTCGGGCAGTCGTTCTCGGGGGTGCGCATCGTGCGCGCGACGCACTCTCAGGAGCGTGAGACCGAGCAGTTTCATCAGCTGAACGAAGCCCAGGCCGGCGCCGAGGAGCGCAGCGCCGAAGCGCTCTCGCTGCTCTTTCCCATCACCGAGACGCTGGCCGTGGCCGGAGCGATGGTGATCGTCACGTGCGCCTACATCTTCCTCGTGCGCCCTGGCCACATGCTGAGCAGCTACCTGCTCGCCTACGGCTTCGTCCTCCTGCGGCTGCTTCCGCTGCTCAACCAGCTGTACGGGCTGCACGGACACCTCGCCTATCTGGCCGGTGGCATACACGAGGTGAAAGCGTGGCTCGACACGCCACACTTTCCGGAGCGCCCATTCGGCGCCGCACCCTTCACGGGTCTCTCGCATTCCCTGGCGTTCGAGCACATCACCTACCGGTATCCAAATGGCAAGGTCGCGCTCGACGACATCGACTTCGTCGTGCCCGTCGGCCAGACGATCGCGATCGTCGGTCCATCGGGCGCCGGCAAGTCGACGCTGGCAAATATCCTGCTCCGCCTTCGCGCACCCTCGGGCGGCCGCGTGTCGGTCGACGGCCGGGACTGCTGGGAGTTCTCGCCCGAGAGCTGGCATCGCGCGACGGCCCTAGTCGAGCAGGACGCCTTTCTCTTTCACGGCACGCTGAAGGAGAACATCTTCTACGGCTGTGAGGATGTCGGCGAGGATTCGCTCACGCGCGCGCTCGCGGCCGCTCACCTGACCGACGTCGTCAGCTCGCTGCCCGATGGGCTCGAGACGCTCGTCGGGGAGCGCGGGGCGATGGTCTCGGGCGGTCAGCGCCAGCGGATCGCCATCGCGCGCGCCGTCATCCGCAATCCGAGCATCCTCATCCTGGACGAGGCCACGTCGCACCTCGACGCCGTCTCCGAGCGGCTCGTTCAGCAGGCGCTGCAGAACGCCTCACGTGGCCGCACCACCATCGTCATTGCCCACCGTCTGTCGACCATTCGCGACGCCGACCGCCTGATCGTCCTCGAGGACGGCCGGATCGCCGAGCAGGGCACCTGGGACACGCTCGCGGCTGCCGGGGGCGCCTTCGAGCGCCTCATCCGCGGGCTGGCCTGAATCAGGCATTGCGGTCCGAGGCCGGAGGCCAGAGGCCAGGGCTCAGGGTTCAAAACTCAAGGCTCAAGGCTCAGGCAAGCTCTTGGACTAAGAGGCTCGAAGGGTCTTGCCTGAGCCCTGAGCCTTGAGCCCCTGAGCCCGTTATCGCCCGCGTTCGCACAAGCCGAAACTATTGAATTGCGGTCCCTGCGGCCGGTTCAGCGTGGGACCGAGAGGGCGGAGCTGCCATTGCGCGCACTTACGTGCATCGGTGTTCTGACGATTTTGTCTATCGGTACGACAGTTTCGTATGCGCAGACGGCTGCCGCGGCCGATCCGCTCGAGTCGATGCCGATCCGCTTCGGCTCGATCGGGCTCAACCCGACTCTCGCCATCACGAACTTCGGCATCGACGACAACATCTTCAACGACGCCACGGACCCCCAGCGAGACTTCACGATGACGGTGACCCCACGCCTACAGGCGCGCCTGCGGAGCGGTAAGGTGCTGCTGTCGGGGACGGTCGCCACCGGACTGGTCTACTACAAGGAATTCGACGACGAGCGCTCGATCGACTACACGGCCGACGGACGCGTCGATGTCGATCTGGGATGGTTTCAGCCCTACGCCCTGGCGTCCCTGCTCGATACGCGGGAGCGGCTCAACGCCGAGCTGGACGTGCGCGCCCCCCGCACACAGACGACCCTCGCGGCCGGAACTCGCGTCATCCTCTCGCCGAAGACCGGTCTCGTGTTCGACGTTCGTACGGCCGGGCTGGATTTCGCCGAGGGCACGTTCTTCGACGGTGTGCCGATCGCCCGGACGCTCAACTCGACCACGAGGACCATCGACGGCGGCCTGGAGCTGTACCTGACGCCCCTCACGACGTTGGCCGTCACGGCATCGCACCAGACCGATCGCTTCGACGAGTCTCCCGGGCGGGATTCCGACACGTTCAGGATCATGCCGTCGATTCGCATGGAGGCTCCAGCCATCATTCAGGGCTCGCTCGCGGTCGGCTACCGGCGCTTCTCTGTCTTCGACCCGGAGACCCCGGATTACAGCGGATTCGTGGTACAAGGATCTCTGACGCACACGTTCGCCGAGCGCACGAAGCTGGACCTTACGCTCTCGCGCGACGTGCAATACTCGTTCGAGGAAACCGAGCCCTACTACTTGACGACGGGCTTCCGGGTCGTCGTGACGCAACAGCTTGGTGAGTCGCTCGACGTGCGGGGCATAGTGGGACGGGATCGCCTGGATTACCGCGAGGAGGCCACCTCGGGGGTGCCCTCCGGGTTTGGCCCCGGGTTGGACAATGACTCGCGAATCGATCACGCGAGCGTCCTTGGCGCCGGCGTCGGCTACCGGTTCCAGCCAAACCTCCGCACGGGGCTCGACGTCGAATTTGCCAGGCGCACGAGCGATCGCCCCGATCGACAGTACGACCGCACGCGCGTGTTTGCATCCCTGACCTACGGATTCTGACCGATGGTGTTTCTGATCTGCCTGCTCTTGCTGGGTGTGCAGACCCCTCAAGCTCCCCCGTCACCAACTGAGTACACGGTTGGGCCGCAGGATCGTCTCTCAATCACCGTCGTCGATGAACCGACGCTCACCCGGATCGTCACCGTGAGCAGCGATGGCACGTTCGAGTATCCCTACATCGGCCTGGTCAAGGCCGGTGGGGTGGCACTGCGCACGATCCAGCAAGACATCACCGCGCGCCTCAAGGAGAAGTACCTGCGCAACCCGCAGGTGTCGATCGAGGTCGAGACGTATCGCAGTCAGGTCGTCTACGTCTGGGGTCAAGTGAGATCGCCTGGCGCCGTGACGTTGATGGGCAACACCAACCTCACCGAAGCGCTGGCGAAAGCCGGATCGCCGACGCCGGACGCGGGCTCGTACATCGAGATCAACCGGCGGCCCCGTGCGGCTCCCGCTGGAACGGATCCGGGCGCCAAGCCCGTGCCCGAGCGGGTCAGCATGGCAGATCTCCAGAGCGGCCGCGCGCAGAGCATCATCCTCTCGGACGGCGACACGGTCTTCGTTCCCAAGGCCGAGACGTTCTTCGTCACGGGCTACGTCAAGAACGGCGGCCCATTCCTGCACGACGCCACGATGACGGTCTCGAGAGCGATCTCGATGGCCGGCGGTGTGACCGACAAGGGATCTCGAAACCGAATCCGCATCACCCGCCTCGTCGACGGCAAGCAGGTTGTGATCAGGGACGTGAAGCTGGACGACGCCGTGCTGCCGGGCGACTCCATCGAAGTCATGTCCCGCCTCTGGTAGCACGCCCGCACAAAGCTCAGACCCTGACGAATGCGCGCCCTGCACGTCGCGAGCGGCCGGCTCTTCGGCGGCATCGAGCAGATGCTCGTGACGGTGGCGCGGGAGCGGTCCGTGACGCCGGACGTTGCGGTGACGTTTGCCGTGGCGGCGCCGGGCCGGCTTGAAGACGAGCTCCGTGGCAGCGATGCCGACGTGCAGGCGCTTGGCGACGTGCGGCTCAGCCGGCCCGTGTCGGTTGTCAAAGCGCGGTCCCTGCTCCGCGGCGTGCTCGGGCGCGTGCGACCCGATGCGGTGGTCTGCCATGCGCCGTGGTCGTATGCGCTCTTCGCGCCCGTCGCGCGCCGCATGCGCCTGCCGCTGGTGTGCTGGCAGCACGATCGCGCGGCGGGCCGCTCGTTCGTCGAGCGCTGGGCGGCGCGGACGCCGGCCGATCTCGTGATTTGCAACAGCGCGTGGACGTCACGGACCGCTGCCGCGTTGCAGCCGCAAGCTCCCGTGACCGTGATTCACCCCCCCGTGACTGTTCCACCGTGTCCAACGGGCACGCGCGCAGATCTCCGGCGGGATCTCGGCGCCGGCCCGGCCGATGTCGTCCTCCTCAGCGCGAGCCGGCTGGAACCGTGGAAGGGGCATTTCAACCTCGTGCGCGCGCTTGGCCGCCTGCGCACGACCGGCGCGTGGACGCTGTGGATCGCCGGCGCCGCGCAACGCCCGCACGAGCACCAGTACCTGGCAGACGTGCGGCGGGAGGTTGCGCGCCTCGGGCTCGAGCCGCGTGTGCGGTTTCTCGGCGAGCGGCGCGACGTGCCGTTTCTGATGCGGGCAGTCGACCTGTTCTGCCAACCCAATGAGGGTCCCGAGCCGTTTGGAGTCGTGTTCGCAGAAGCGCTCCTGTCGGGCGTGCCGGTCGTGACGGTCGACGCCGGCGGCGCGCCGGAGATTGTCTCCGAGGCGTGCGGTCGGCTCGTACCGGCAGGCGATCTCGACGCGCTGGGACGAGTCCTCGGCGAGCTCATCGAAAACGCGGGGCTGCGCGCGCGTCTGGGCGCCTGCGGGCCGGCGCATGCATCGGCGCGTTGCGCGCCCGACGTGGTGCTGCCGCAGATCGCGCGCGCGCTCGGACAGCTTGGAAGGAGGCACACGGCATGACCATCGATGCGGCGGTCGAGCGTGGGCTGAAGACGTACGGCGAGAGCGATGCGCCGATCTATCGCACCGCCGCAGCGCTGCTGCGCGCCCGGCGAGCGCGGGGCGTCCTCGTCGATGTCGGCTGCGGCATCGGGCGGTTCCTGGAGTTCACGAGCGACATGACGGCTGACTACATCGGCGTCGACGTCGTGCGTCATCCCGGACTGTCCCCCGACGCGGCGTTTCATCGCGCCGACCTGGACCGCGAGTCCCTACCGGTGCGGACAGCGTCGGCCGACATTGTCTCGGCGCTCGAGACCATCGAGCACCTCGAGAGCCCGCGTGCATTCTGCCGCGAGCTGGCTCGGATTCTGAAGCCGGGCGGCTGGCTCGTCCTCAGCACGCCGAATCAGCTCAGCCTGTTGAGCATCCTCTGCCTGATCGTCAAGGGACGATTCGTCGCGTTTCAGGACGCGTCCTATCCGGTCCACCGCACGGCGCTCCTGCCGAGCGATCTCGTTCGGATCGCCGGCGAATGCGGATTGTCGGAGATCGAGCTCGGGTTCTCGTGCGCGGGCAGGATTCCGCTGACCGGCGCCCACTACCCGCAGACGCTGTCGCAGATGTTCCCCCAGGCCTTGTCCGACAACGTGGTGCTGGTCGCCCGCAAGGATGCGTGATCCGGCGCCCTTCTGGGTTTCGCTCTCGGCGTCCGCGATCCGGACGTTGCCGTTCGGACGCTACCAGCTGGCGAACGCGCTGGCGCGGTTCGCGGGCACGCCCTTCCTGGCCCGTCTGCCGCCGGACCTCGGCGGCTCGAGTTTTGTCTGCGATCTCCACGACACGATCTCGCGCGAAGTGTGCTTCACAGGGCGATACGAGCCGCAAGAGACCCAGCTTGCTCTGCGCCTTCTCGGGCCGGGCATGGTGGTCGCCGACGTCGGCGCCAACTGGGGCTATTTCACTCTCGTGTGCGCGCATCTGGTGGGCCGGATCGGGCGCGTGATCGCGCTCGAGCCTCACCCGCTGCTCGCCTCGATGCTCGCCGAGAACGTCGCCGGTAACGCCTTGTCGCAAGTCGAGGTCCTTCGCGTCGCGGCCGGCGCCACGTCTTCGCGTGCGGGGGAGTCGAAGGCGTTCATCGGCTTCGATGAGCGAGGGGGTAACTGGGGCGTGTCGCGTGCCGCGCACGGGTCGGAAGTCCCGGATTTCCAGTCCCCGACCGCGTCCCTCGATGCGCTTCTGGACGACCGCCAGGCAGGCCGCGTCGATCTCGTGAAGATCGATATCGAGGGAGCCGAGGCGGAGGCGCTGCGTGGGATGGCGGCCGGGCTTGAGCGTCACCGCTACCGCTACGTGCTCGTCGAATGCCACCCGGCCGAGCTCGCGCGGGCCGGCGCGTCGATCGAACAGTGCCTTGCACCGTTCCGCCGGGCCGGCTATCGCGGCTGGCACATCGATCACTCAGCCGCCATGCACCGCCGGGCGGTGGGCGCCGCGGTTCCCACCGGCGAACTGCTCGCGCCGATCGACGATCGGGTGATCGCGTCGGACCACTGGCCTCATCTGTTGTGGGCGGCGCCCGGTGAGGCCTTGCCGGCGTGAATGCGTATCGCATACCTCAGCGTGTCGGATCAGCTGGGCGGTTCCGAGATCGTCCTCCTGGAGATGATCAAAGGCATCGGCCGGTTGCGTCCTGACTGGACGCTGCAGTTGATTCTCCCCGGACGCGGACCGCTGCTCGATCGCGCCGAAGCAGCCGGCGCGGACTGCGTCGTGCTGCCGATGCCGGCGTCGCTCGCTCGCCTGGGTGAGTCCGGCGCCGGCCCCGCCGCGCTCGCCGCCCGCCTCGTTCCGGTGGCGCTCGCCCTGCCTGCCTACCTCCATCGGCTTCGGACCGTCGTCGGTGCCTGTCGTCCCGCGATCCTTCACACGAATGGGTTCAAGGCGCACATCGTGGGGGCGCGCGTCGGGGGGGACGCGAAGGTCATCTGGCACATGCACGAATATGTGGGCGCGCGACGGCTCACGCGGTCACTGCTCGCGAGGCATCAACGCCACGTCGCCATGATGCTCGCGAACTCGACGAGCGTGGCGGCCGATCTGACGGCCATGCTTCGACCGCCGATGCCGGTGCGCGTCATACACAACGCCGTGGATCTTCAGACGTTCGCGCCCGACGGACCAGCCGAGGATCTCGACCGCCGCGCGGGTCTGGCGCCGGCGGCTGGTCCGGTCGTGCGTGTGGGTCTGGTTGCGACCTTCGCGCGCTGGAAAGGACACGATATCTTCCTGCGCGCCCTCGCCGCGATTCCCGGTGACGTGCCGGTCCGAGGGTACGTCGTTGGCGGCCCCTTGTATGACACCGCCGGCAGTCAGCACACCATGGACGAACTCCAGGCGCTTGCGGATCGATTGGGCCTCGGCGGCCGCGTCGGCTTTACCGGATTCCTGCCCCCGGCGCCCGCGATGCGCGCCCTCGATGTCGTCGTGCACGCCAGCACGCGTCCCGAACCGTTCGGCCTCGTCATCGCGGAGGCGATGGCCTGCGGCCGTGTCGTCATCACGAGTGCGGCGGGTGGCGCAGCCGAGCTCGTCGACGCCGGCGAGGACGCGTTGACCCACGCGCCGGGAGATGCCGCGGACCTGTCACGATGCATCATTCAGGTCGTGCGTGACCCGGAGCTGAGACGTCAGCTCGGGACTCGCGCGCGCGCGTCCGCGTGCCGGCGTTTCGATTCGGAGCGGCTCGCGCGCGAAGTGGTGGCGGTGTATGACGCGATCGTCAACTAACGCATCGTCGTCTGCGGCGTCGCCGTGGGGCATGGCGGAGTTCTTCATCATCAGCCAGACCGCGATCCCGGCCGTGCTCTTTCTGCCCGGGACGCAGGCGATTCGCTTCTATGTCCGGGTCGCCTCGTTTGCCATCTCGATTGGCATCCTGGCGTGGTGGGCTTTCGGGAATGCCAAGCACAGCCGCGTGCATCCGGCGCAGACCTGGCTGCTCGTCTCGATCATCTACACGGCAGCCATGGTGCTGCATCCGTTCACGAGCTCGACCCTCGCCGGCATCGCGCAGCTCGTGCTGTACGTCTCGGTGATGGCGCCGCTCTTCTGGGCGCCGGCGGTCGTTCGCGGCCCGGACCACCTGGCTCGTCTGATGACCGTGCTGCTCGTGTGCAACGGCATCAACGCGTTTGTCGGCGTGATGCAGGTGTACGACCCCGACCGATGGATGCCGCAGGAGATGTCGCGCCTGGTCACCGAGTCCGAGTTCGGCCTCGGCGCGGTGACGTATCAGGGACCGAACGGCCTCATCGTCCGTCCGCCAGGGCTCTTCGACAACCCAGGCGCGGTCGCCGGTCCCGGCATGTACGCGGCGCTCCTCGGGCTCGTCTTTGCGACGAGCGCGTCGGCGCTCTGGAAACGCGCGGCCGCGCTCCTCGCGTCGTTTGCCGGCGTGGCCGCGATCTACCTCAGCCAGGTCCGCGTCTCGCTCGTAGTCCTGGCGATCATGCTCGCGGCCTATGTGGGCCTGCTGATGTTCCAGCAGCGGAAGCAGCGGGCGTTCGTCTTCGGCGCCGTGGCCGGGGGCCTCGTCGTCGCGACATTCACGTTTGCGATCGGACTGGGCGGCGAGAGCATCGCCGAACGCACATTGACGCTGTTCGCGCAGGATCCCGTCAGCCTGTACTCCGCCTCGCGCGGGGGACAGCTCGTGTACACGTTCGACGACTTGTTGAACAACTATCCGCTTGGTGCGGGTCTGGGCCGCTGGGGCATGATCAGCGGGTATTTTGGCGGAGGCTCCGAGCGGCAGCTCTGGGCGGAGATTCAGGTGGCGGGATGGGCCATCGACGGAGGCATCCCGCTCGTCATCATCAGCATGGCGGCGCTCGTCGTGACGCTCATGACCGAACGCCGGCTGGCCCTCTTCGATGCGGACCCGAAAGTCCGCGCGTGCGCCGGGATCATCCTTGCCGCCAACCTCGGGACCGCGGCGCTCATCTTCAGTTTCACGCCCTTCGTGACGCAGATCGGTCTGCAGTTCTGGTTCCTTGCCGGCGCCGTGCAGGCCATCGCCACCACGCGCAGCGCGCCTGGAATCCGATGAGCACATGGCTGCTCGTCTCTGGAGACTTCACTCCTTACGGCGGGATGGACATGGCGAACTTCGCGCTGGCGAGCTACCTCGCGCGCGGTGAGGTCCACCTCGTCAGCCACCGAGTCTCGGCCGAGCTCGCCGCGCTCCCAGGCGTGCGCGTGCACACCGTTCGACGCCCGTTCGGGATTCACCGTCTGGGCGAACCGATTCTGCGGTCAACCGCGCAGCGCGTGCAGCGACGTCTTGCGGCGCAGGGCCTTCGGACGGTCGCCAATGGCGGCAACGCCGATCTCGGCGACCTCAACTGGGTGCACTACGTGCACGCCGCGTTCGAGCCGCCCGCCTTCGGCTTCAGAAACCGCCTGCGCGTCGCGTGGAATCACAAGCGGTATGTCGCCGAAGAGCGTCAGGCGCTCGAACACGCGCGCGTGATCATCTGCAACAGCAACCGCACTGCCGACGACGTGGTGAAGCTGGCAGGCGTCGCTCGAGATCGGACGAGGGTCGTCTACTACGGGATCGATCCTGTGAAATTCTGCCGAGTCGACGCCGCCGAGCGCGAGGCGGCCCGTCGCGTGCTTGGGCTGCCCCCGGCTCGCCGGCTCGCCTTGTTCGTTGGGGCGCTGGGCGATCGGCGCAAGGGTTTCGATACCGTGTTCGACGCGTGGCGCAACCTGTGCGGCCGCGCCGACTGGGACGTCGATCTCGTCGTCGCGGGCACGGGAGCCGAGCTCGACTCCTGGAAAGCGCGAGCGGCGCGCAATCTGGCCGGGGGGCGTATGCGCTTTCTCGGGTTCAGACGCGATATGCCCACGGTGTTTGCCGCCTGCGATCTGCTGATTCATCCGGCGCGGTACGAGGCGTACGGCCTGGCGGTGCACGAAGCGCTGTGCCGCGGACTGCCCGCAGTGGTGAGCGCCACTGCCGGCGTCGCGGAGCGTTATCCCGAGGACCTTAGCCAGCTTCTTCTACAGGATCCAACGAGCGTCACCGAGTTGACCGCGCGGTTGTCCGCCTGGCGCGAGGATGCCGGCATGATCGAATGCGTCGCCGATTTCGCTGCGAGGCTCCGCTCGCGCACGTGGGATCACATGGCGCGAGAGATCGCGGCGCTGGGGGAGGAGGCGACGGAGGTTGAGGGAGACGAAGAGGGACGGAGGTAACGGTTTCAACACGGAGGAACGAAGTTGAACGAAGACGCACGAAGGGGCTTGATGTAGTTAGAGTGGCCATGGCTCTGATACCGCCCTCTCAACACGCCCCGCGCGAAGCGCGGCGCGACCGTTACGACTGGTAGTCAAGACTGCATGCTCGTCTCCGTGCGACACCGTTCGCCTTCGTTTCTTCGTGTTGAAACCGTTGCCTCCGTCTTCTCAGCAGAGACATTGACCTCACAACTCAACTTCCACTCGACCGGGCCCTGCTGGGTGTGTGGCGGCCGTGCCCGCACGCGGTTCCACGAGGCTGTGCTCGATTTCTCGGCGTGGCGGGATCAGGATCCCGAGCTCGCCGCGTACACGGGCGAGAAGATCTGGCTGTGGCGCTGCCAGGCGTGCGGGTTTGCTCAACCCGATCGCATTCCGGCGCTGCCCCGCTTCTTCGAGCGCATGTACGATCAACGCTGGTCCCCGGAGTGGGTGGCGCAGGAGTTCGATTCGACCTACAAGGATCTGATCTTCCGTCGCATCCTCGAAACGCTGGGGCAGCGCGTGCGGTCGGCACCGCGCACGCTGCTCGACGTCGGCTGCCATGCCGGCCGCTTTCTTCAGCTCGCGGCCGAGGCTGGCTGGCGCACCGAGGGAACCGAGATCAACGAGCGGACCGCTACACACGCCGCCGCCCGCACGGGCGTTCCGGTCCATCGTCTCGGCGCCGAGCGGCTCTGCGAGCTCGGGCGCCAGTACAACGCCGTGACGATCACCGATGTGCTCGAGCACATTCCCGAACCGGTGGCTCTGCTGTCGATCGTGCGCCGCGTCGTCACCGATGGCGGGTGGGTCGCCGTCAAGGTGCCGTGCGGCCCAGCGCAGTTGCTGAAGGAGACGTGGCGCGCGCGCCTGAGCTCGGGCTATCGAGCCACGCTGGCTGACAACCTCGTGCACATCAACCACTTTTCCCCGCGCGCCCTCAGGGGTGCCCTCGAGCGCGCCGGTTTTGATGACATCACCGTCGAGATTGCCGCGCCGGAGTGTCCGCCGGGCGCTCGCGGCTCGGCGCTGGTGCGACTCGCGTTGTACAACGTCGGCCGTCGCGTGCCTGGCGGAGTACACACACCGATCGCGCTGCACCTGCAGGCGTTCGCGCGCGCTGCAACTGGTTCCGAGAACATGACGCGGTCATGAACGATCCCGTCCCGAATCTGACGGTCGTCATCCCGACTTTCAACAACGAGGCCGTGCTCCGTCGCTGCCTGCGCAGCTGGCAGCACAGCGCCGCCGCCTCCGGGGTCGAGATCGTCGTGATCGAAGACGGGTGCCGCGACGGCACGGGCAGCTTTCTCGAATCCGAGAGCCAATCGCCGTGGGGTCAACGGCATCTCCGCTGGATCCACCTCGACGATGCCCACGAGCTGCGGTGCACGAATGCAGGGCTGTCGGCCGCGCGTGCGCCGCTGATGATGGCGTGGCAGGACGACATGTTCGTCACCGGAGACTGGCTCGTCCCCGAGCTGCTCGCCATCTTCCGAGTCCATGAGGATATCGGGCTGATGAGTCTCAGCCGTGGTCTGGACCACTATCCGCTCGACGAGCCGATCGCGCGATGGGAAGACCTGGTCGACTGGCGCCGTCTACGCAGCACCATCGGTCCGGCACCGGGCAACTGGTTTCGCCTGCAGGAAGTCGACGCGGTCATCCGGCCGTGGATCGTTCGCCGCGCCTGCGTCGAGCGCGTGGGCATACTGGACGAGGCGTTCGTGCCGACGGAGTGGGACGAGGCGGACCTTGCCTGCCGCATCCGCGACGCGGGGTGGAAGGTTGCCACCTGCGGGTACGAGCGCCTTGGTGGGTACGAGCACCTCGGCAGCAGCACGCTCGGAGAGCTGAGCGACGCTTACAAGGCGCGGGTCTTGAAGAATGGGCTGCTGTTTCACACGCGGTGGTCGCACCTCATTGCCCGCGATCACGCGAGGCCGAGGCGCACGTGGCTCCGGCAGAACACTCCCATCGGCTGGCTCCGCACGCTGAGGAAGGCCGTCGGGCGAGCGGTCACGAACCGTCCGTAGGAGCGTCAACAGCCAATGCTGAAAGCTGTGCGCAACGCCGCCGCGTCAGCCGCGGCCTGGACGCTCTATCGTGCGCCAGCCCTCGAGCGGCCGTACGCCTATGCCGCGCATGCCGCGCTCGGCGTGCCTGGCGTGCACACCCTGTTCCGCGAAACGACAGACCGGCTGGTCGCGCGGCTGGCGAGAGAGAACCGCGCGGCCCGGCGCATCCACATCGGATCCGTCTCGCCCGTCTTCGACGTCAGCAGCTTCACCGTCAAGGGCCGCTACTTCGCCCGCGTGACGTACGAACCCGGTGCGACCGGTGCCGTGCTGACCACGCTCGGCGAGGGTGACGTGTTCGTGGACATCGGGGCCAACAGCGGGTACTTCACAATTCTGGCGGCGCTGCGGGTAGGTGTTCGTGGACGGGTCTACGCCTTCGAGCCGAACCCGGCGGTCCGGCAGCAGCTGTGCCGTCACATCGAGCTCAACACGGTCGCGGACCGTGCCATCGTGTCCGAATTGGCACTGGCCGACGAAGACAGAGACGATGTCCGGCTGTTCGTGTCATGCTGGCCGGAGAACGACGGCATCGCGTCGCTCACGCCCGCCGCCGAAACGCTCGCCCGCGGCGGCCTTCGTACGGATGCCTCGATTCCCGTCCGTGTGAGGACATTCGACACCTGGGTGCAGTCGGCCCAACCGCCGCGCATCGACTTGATGAAGATTGACGTCGAGGGTGCGGAAGCGAAGGTGCTCGCCGGCATGTTCGCGACATTTGCTCGCCTGCGTCCGAAGCGGATTATCTGTGAGACGCCGCTCGAGAGCGATGCCGTCAGGATTTTGCGCGACCGAGGCTACCGCGCGTCCACGCTCGATGAGATCCCCGGCGGCATTCCGAATCTCTTGTTCGAGTAACCGAGCCGTGCCGCAATCGCGTGTGCGTTCGCTCGTCGTCTCGTCCTACGGCCGGATCCTTCGTGCGCTCTACTCGACGCGCGGTCTGCCCTGGACGGTGCACGACGAAGTCGTCCGAATCGACCCGCAGGTCCGATATCTGGTGCCGCACGAGCCCGAGCCGGCGCTCTTCGATTTTCTGAAGAACACGATTCGCCCGGGCGACGTCGTCCTCGACGTCGGCGCGTTCGTGGGCATCTACGCCGTGCTCGCCGCGCGGTGGAGTGGACTCCAGGGACGCGTGATTGCGTTCGAACCGACGCCGTCGAGCGCCGCCCTCGCGCGAAAGCACCTGGCGTTCAACAGTCTCGGGCCGGAGCGCGTGCAGCTCGTCGAGGCCGCAGTGTCAGATCGCGCGACACGCGCGACGCTCCATCAATACGACGCGCACGCGATGCCCTACGTCAACAGCCTGGCCGCAGCAGTCGACACCGACGCACGTGCCGTTACCAGCGACGTCGCTGTCGTCACCATCGACGAGGTCTGCCGGGAGCTGAAGGTCGTGCCGTCGGTGATCCGGATGGACGTGCAGGGTGCAGAGATCCATGCGCTGCGTGGGGCGCGCGAGACGATACGCGCCGCGTCCCGCCTGTCGGTTGTCGTCGAGATGCACCCGCAGTGCTGGCCGGCCTTCGGCATCCGCGAGCAGGACGCTCGCGACACGCTGCGCGATCTCGGGTTGATCGCCCGTCCGCTGGTCGAGGGCGAGTCGGTCTTCGCGCGTGACACGCATGCGGTGTTGAGTCTGGCGAGAGGATCAGGCGCATGAGCCGATCGTCCGGCGACAGCTTTCGGAGCAAGAGTCTCTCGGAGCGGATCGCCGCGGCGTTGCCGTCCGGCGGCGGGATTGGAGCCGTGCGCCGACGGCTCAAGCCGCTCTTTGCGAGATGGCTGGCGCCTGGCGGCGGCGGTCTGCGGTCGGTGCTTCCTGGCGGCGAGGTCGTTCTGGTGGCGCCGGAGTTCAGGCACATCACCTGGAATCCCGAGGAGTACACCGCGTTCCGCGCCGCCGTCCGGACAGGCGACGTCGTGCTCGAGGCGGGCGCCAACGTTGGCGCCTACACCATACTGTTCGCTCACTGGGCCGGCGCAGGCGGACAGGTGTTCGCGTTCGAGCCCGACCCGTCGGCGTATGCCGGATTGCAGCAGCACATCTCGCTCAACGCCGTGGCCGATCGCGTGACGCCGGTGGCCGCCGCCGTCGCCGACGGTCGTGACTCGAGTCTGCGCTTCGCGCTCGGCGAATCATCCGGGGTCAGCCGACTCGTGCAGCCGAGCGAGGCGCGCGCAACAAAGACCAGCGAAGTCAGGGCCGTGTCGATCGATCAGTTCTGCGCCGAACATGAGCTCGCGCCAAGCGTGATCAAAATCGACGTCGAAGGTGCCGAGCTCGCAGCCTTGCGCGGCGCGCGGTCCACGATCGCGGGGGCCGGCCTCGCGCTGCACTTGTTCGTCGAGATGCACCCGCACTTGTGGCCACGAATCGGCGTCTCCGAAGACGAAGTGCGGCGCGAGTGCGAGGCGCAGGGGCTGTTTGCCGAGAAGCTGGACGGCAGCCGCGAGGACCTCTGGCAGACCGAAGGCGTCTGCCTGCGGCTGCGTCCGGCAGGACAATGAGGATTGTCGTCGCGCACGAGTCCGTCGGAACCGAAGGAGGAGTCGAAACCTACCTCCTGTCGGTGATCCAGGGATTGCGTGACCGTGGTCATCAGATCGCGTTGCTGTACTACCGACGGAGCGAGGGCGATAGCCCTCTTCGCTCGACAGCGCACGTCGCGCTCGGCGTCGAAGAACGAGGTATCAATTCCGCTCTGGACGCGCTCCGCGAGTGGCGGCCCGACGTGGGTTTTTCGCACAACATGGGTCCGCTCGATGTCGACCGTCGCCTTCTCGCTCACTGGCCCGTCGTGAAGATGCTGCACGGATACTTCGGCACGTGCGTGAGCGGGTTGAAGATGCATGCGTTTCCGTCGGCAGTTGTCTGCGGGCGGACGTTCGGGCCGGCGTGTCTCGCGCTCTACTTCCCGCGGCGCTGCGGGCAGGTCTCGCCCGGCGTGATGGTCCGAGGCTATCGCTGGGCGAACGAGCAACGTGCGCTCTTCTCTCGCTATGCTGCCGCGGTCGTGGCGAGTCATCACATGCGCGACGAGATGACACGCCACGGGGTGCCCGAGGATCGACTCGAGGTGCTGCCGCTGTTTTCGACCATCAGGAGCGACACGGTCGCGGGCGGCGGCGAGCCGGACACGGTGCTCTTCGCCGGACGGATGACGTCGCTCAAAGGAGGACACGTCCTTGTCGCAGCCGCGGCGCGTGCGACGCGTCTGCTCGGCAGACCGGTCCGCCTCGTCATGGCTGGCGACGGACCACAGAAGGAAGCCTGGCGGAGCCTCGCGTCGTCGCTCGGCGTACAGCTCGAGCTGACGGGATGGGTGGCCCTCGCGGACCGCGCGCGGGTGTACGGACGAGGTCTGCTGATGGCCGTGCCGAGCCTGTGGCCTGAGCCCTTCGGGTTGGCCGGCCTTGACGCGGCGTCGCTCGGGCGGCCAGCCGTCGCATTCGACGTCGGCGGGATCAGGGAGTGGCTGGCCGATGGACTGAACGGGCGGCTCGTCGAGCCCGGCGCCGGGGAAGAAGGTCTCGCGCGCGCGATCGCTTCGCTTCTCGACGAGCCAGCCGAGCGAGAACGGATGGGGCAGCACGCGCTGGAAGTATCGCGCCGCATGTCGGTCGCGGCCCACGTCGAACGCCTCGAAGCCGTTCTCCGGGACGCCACGTCTGGCTGAGCCGGCGTAAACAATGCCACACTGGACGATCCTGACGTGCGAGTATCCGCCAGCCTGCGGCGGCGTGGGCGACTACACCGCGCAGGTCGCCGCCGCGCTTGCGGCCTCGGGCGACGCGGTCACGGTGGTGTGTCCGCCGGCGCCTCAGCGCGCGTCTCGCGGGGCGGGCCAGACCACACTCGATCAGTCCGGCGTCGACGTGGTGATTCTCGACGATGTGTACGGTCGCGCGGGCCGACATCAGATCGACGAGAGACTGAATGGGGGCCCGTCAACGATCCCTTCGACAATTCTGGTCCAGTACGTTCCGACGGGGTTCGGGCTTCGTGGAGCGAACATTCCCTGGTGCCGCTGGCTCCTCGAGCGCTCCCGGCGACATGGGAACGACGTGCGGGTCATGTTTCACGAGCCGTACTTCGAGTTCACGTGGAGCCCCATTCGTCAGAATGCGCTCGCCGTCGCCGAGCGGCTGATGGCGAAGATGCTGCTCCGCGCCGCCTCGCGCGTGTACTTGTCGACTGACGCGTGGCGAGGATACCTGGCACCTCACATGGCAGCTGGCCGGCCGCAAGCGCTCGTCCCCTTGCCGATTCCTTCGGCGATTCCCCGGTGCGAATGCGTGCCGGAGATCGCCGAACGCCGCAGGCAGCTCCTGGGATCCTCGAGGCAGCTCGTCGGCCACTTCGGCACCTACGGGTCCGAGGTCGCGCCGATGCTCGAGTCGGCCGTGACGCAGGTGTTGAGCGCTGGGTCCAACATCTCGGCCGTCTGCGTCGGGGCGGGCAGCGACGAGTTCGTGCGTTCGCTGGCGAACTCGGCCCCCAGGCTCCGCGGCCGTATCCACGGTACCGGTCGCGTATCGGCTTCCGACGCTGCGCTCGCCCTGAGCGCGTGCGATCTGCTGCTCCAACCGTATCCGGACGGCGTCACGACGCGACGGACGTCGATCATGGCCGGTCTCATCAACGCCCGCGCCATCGTAACTACAACCGGGCATCTGACGGAACCGGTATGGACAGACAGCGGGGCCGTTGCTCTTGCCGCTGCGCGGGACGCTGAATCGTTCGTCGCATCCGCGCAGGCCCTCCTCTCCAGGGCCGACGACCGGGCCGCCCTTGCCACCAGGGGCGAGAAGACCTATCGCGAGCTCTTTGCGCTGACTCACACGATTCGCATACTTCGAGGAGCGGTCGAAGGCGCGGCCGCATGAATGGCGTCCGCCTGACGATCGGCGTCACGACCCGCGATCGGCCGGACGCGCTCCAGCGTTGTCTTCGCTCGCTGGCCGTGGTTGCGCATCTCTCGCCCGAAGTGCTCGTGTTCGACGATGCCTCGTCCACGCCGGTCAGCGATCGGCTCGCCGCCTGGGACGTGCCGGTTCGTGTCCGCGTCCTTCGTGACGACCGCGCGCCCGGTTACATCAGCGGCCGCAACCGACTGATGCGTGAGGCCTCGGCGCCGACTGTCCTGCTGATGGACGACGACGCTGCGTTCCTGTGCAGCGACGCCATCGAGCGCGCAGCGCAGCTGCTCGAGACCGATGGTCAGCTTGGCGCCGTCGCGTTTGCGCAGTGCGACCGCAGCGGCACGAGGTGGGACGACGGGATGCAGCCTGGCCGAAGCCGCGTGTCGTGCTACGTGCCATCGTTCATCGGCTTTGCGCACCTGCTCCGCCGCGACGTGTTCACCGTCCTCGGGGGATATCGGGAATCGTTCGAGTTCTACGGGGAAGAAAAGGACTACTGCCTGCGCCTGATCGAAGCTGGCTATCGGACTGTGTATCTCCCGGACGCGCTCGTGATCCACGAACCCGACCAGGCGGGTCGCAGCCAGCAACGCTACCTGCGCTACGTGACGAGGAACGATTGCCTCACGGCTTTGTACAACGAACCGCTCCACCGGCTCGTGTGGCTGCTGCCGGCGCGTCTGGTGCTTTACTTCCGCATGCGTCGCGCGTGGAACATCGATGACCCGTGGGGCTGGGCCTGGATCCTGCGCGAGCTGGCGAGAAATGCCGATTCCGTGTTTCGCGATCGCAAGCCGGTCACACGCCAGACCCTCGCGACCTGGAAAAGACTCGGCAAAGCGCCGGAAGCGTACGGGCCGAAAGTTTGAAGGCTGAGGTCTAAAGTCTGAAGTGGGGAACTCTGAGGTGGGAAGTGTGAAGCTCGTAAGTGTGAAGTCTGCATACGAGATTCGCACTGTCTGCGAACCGCGGACCGCGAACCAAGAACCGCGAACGGCGAACCTCGAACCGTGAAACGTGTTGTAACCATCTCCCATTCCTACGTCATCGCCGGCAATCGCCGCCTCGCGCACGAGATGGCGGTGCAGGGGCGGGGGCGGTGGGAGGTGACGGCGCTCGCGCCGGCACGGCTGGCCGGAGATCTTCGGGCGGTTGCGCTCGAACCGATCGCGGGCGAGGCGTGCACGACGTACGGGCTGCAGGTGAGGCTCGGGAGGATCCCGCACTTGCGCTACTACGAACAGCGGTTGCGCACGCTTCTGGCAGCGGCGTGGGATGTCGTGCATGTCTGGGAGGAGCCGTATGTAGTCGCGTGCGCGCAGGTTGCGTCGGCCGCGCCAACAGGCGCGCTCGTCGTGCCGGCGACGTTTCAGAACATCGTGAAGCCGTATCCGCCACCGCTCGGCTACCTCGAGCGGAGCGTGATGCGCCGTGCCGGAGGATGGATCGCCTTCGGCGAGACCGTGCACGAAGCGCAGGCCTCGAAGCCGTCGTATGCGGCACGGCCTTCACGCGTCATTCCTCCCGGAGTCGACGTGAGCCGTTTCCGGCCTGACGGTGCCGCGCGCGCCGGAGTGCGAGCGCGGCTCGGCTGGAACGACGACACGCCCGTCGTGGGCTTTCTCGGGCGGTTCGTGCCGGCGAAGGGGCTCGACGTGCTGATGCGGGCGCTCGAGGGCGTCCGCCAACCGTGGCGCGCGCTCTTTGTTGGCGGCGGTCCGATGGCTGCCGAGCTGTCGGCGTTCGGCGCCGCACATCCCGGCCGCGTGCGCGTGCTCACCGATGTCGTCCACGACGATGTGCCAGAGCACCTCAACGCGATGGATCTGATGTGCGCGCCGAGCCAGACGACGCGCCGGTGGCGTGAACAGTTCGGGCGGATGCTGATCGAGGCCATGGCGTGCGGCGTACCGGTCGTGGCCAGCCGCAGCGGCGAAATCCCGCATGTCGTCGGCGACGCGGGTCTGCTCGTTGCCGAGGCTGATGTCGCTCAGTGGACCGAGGCCATCGATCGATTGCTGGGAGATCCCGAGTTGCGCCACGACCTGGCGGCCCGTGGAATCACGCGCGCACACGAGAAGTATGCCTGGCCCGTCGTTGCACGCGCGCACCTGGAGTTTTTTGAGGAGTTGCTGTGAACTGTGAACGTGAACAAAGGAAGACGGAGTCAACGGGCTCAACACGGAGGAACGGAGACGAACGAAGGTGCACGGAGGACCGGTCGCGCTGCGCTTTGCGCGGCGCGACCGGTCTGCTGCCTGTCGTCGAACTGACTCGTCGCGTCGCCGTGGCGGAGCCTCCGTGCGTCTTCGTTCAACCTCGTTCCTCCGTGTTGAGCCCGTTATCTCCGTCTACTCTCGACAACTGTGCGGATCCTGTCCCGATATCTGTGCACCAACCATGACCGTTCTCCGCGTCGCAATCATCGCTGACTACCTCGAAGAGGGGTGGCCGAGCATGGACCTTGTTGCCGACATGCTCGTCGACCGCCTCCAGCGCGAGCATGCGGCGACGGTTGCGCCGTCGCTCGTCCGGCCGAACATGCGGCGGCGTGCGGCGCGGCTGCCGGGGGCCGGGCGGACGACGTGGGTGAGGGGCGTCGATCGGGTCACGAACCGTCTGTGGGACTACCCGAAGATCGTCTCGGGGCTTGCCGCGCGCTACGATCTCTTTCACATCGTCGACCACAGCTACGCGCAGCTGGTCCACCGGCTCCCGGCGGGGCGAACGATCGTCACGTGCCACGACCTGGACACATTTCGAAGCGTGCTCGACCCGGCGCTCGAGCCGCGGTCGGCGATATTCCGGGCGATGACCCGCCACATTCTGGAAGGACTCCAGAAGGCAGGTCATGTCGCCTGCGACAGCAACGCCACACGCGACGCACTGGTGGCCAAAGCCGGAGTCGCCCTGGACCGGACGACGGTCGTGCCGAACGGTCCGCATCCGAGCTGCACGCCGCAGGCCGAACCGTCGGCCGACGTCGACGCGGCGCGGCTGCTGGGTCCGCGCGGGCAATTCGTCGATCTGCTCCACGTCGGCAGCACGATTGCGCGCAAAAGGATTGACGTGTTGTTGCGTGTGTTCGATTCGCTGCGTGCCGCCCACCGCCACCTCCGGTTGGTGCGTGTCGGCGGGCCCTTCACCGCCCCGCAGCAGGCGCTCGTGCGCGAGCTCGGTCTCGGCGACGCGATCGTCGTCTTGCCGACACTCGATCGGTCGACGCTCGCGGCAGTCTATCGACGGAGCGCGGTTCTACTGATGCCGTCGGAGCGCGAAGGCTTCGGTCTGCCCGTGCTCGAGGCGCTGGCGTGCGGGACGCCCGTTGTGGCGAGCGACGTGGCCGCGCTTCGCGAGGTCGGGGGATACGCCGCCGTCTACTGTTCCGTGAACGATATCGAGGCGTGGCATGGCACGGTGACGCGCCTGCTCGACGAGCGATCCCAGTACCAGGCGCAATGGAGGCTGCGTCGTGAGGCCGGCATCCGGCGGGCGGCTGCGTTCAGCTGGTCGCGGTACGCGAGCGACGTCGTCGCCATTTATGCGCGCGTTGCCGCGGCGTCCACTCCCTCGTGAAAGTGCCGCACTGTTGCCTGCAGATCGTCCCGTGAAGGTCGTGCACGTCGGCAAGTTCTATCCGCCGGTTCCCGGCGGCATGGAGCGGGTCGTGCAGTCGCTCTGCGAGGTGACGAGAGGGCGTCTCGACAGTCACGTCCTCGCGTTCAACACCGGGAACCGCACGATAACGGAGGAGATCGACGACGTGCGGGTCACCCGCGTCGCGACGTGGGGTTCGGCGGGATCGGTGCCGGTGGCGCCGGGATTGTTCTCGTATCTCTCCGGGGTCGAGGCGGACGTGATGATCCTGCACGAGCCGAATCCCTGGGCACTGCTGTCGTACGCGGCGGTCAGGCCCAGGCTTCCGCTGGCCATCTGGTTTCACAGCGACGTGGTGCGGCCAGCGCTTCAGTACGCGTTGTTCTACGCACCGATTGCGCGCCCCGCGTATCGTGCGGCGCGGCGCTTCCTCGTCTCGTCACCCGCGCTCGCCGAGCACTCCGCGGCCCTGCAACCGTTTCGCGATCGCGTGACCGTCATCCCATTCGGCATCGATGTGGATGGCTGGCGCCCGAGCGCGGCGGTGCGGCTGCGCGCGGAAGAGATCCGCCGCACGGCCGGCGGTCCGCTCGTGTTGTTTGCGGGCCGTCACGTGCCATACAAGGGTGTGCCGGTGCTCATCGAGGCGGCCGCGCCGCTCGACGTGTCCGTGGTGATTCTGGGCGACGGCCCCATGCGCGCGAGCTGGACCGCGCTTGCCGGGCGTCAGCCTGGTCCGGCCCGCTTCAGTCTCCCCGGTGAGGTGGATGACGAGGAACTGCGGGCGCACCTCCTGGCGAGCACCATGTTCGTGTTGCCCTCGATCACGCGCGCCGAAGCCTTCGGTTACGTGCAGCTCGAAGCGATGGCGTGCGGCAAGCCGGTGATCAGCACCGCGCTCCCCACCGGCGTACCCTGGGTCAACGAAACAGGACTTGTCGTCCCAGCGAACGACGTGGAGGCACTCCGAGGCGCGATCGCGCGGCTTGCGGGCGATGCAGCACTGGCCGGACGACTGGGCACGCTCGGCGAAGCGCGCGCGCGGACAGAATTCTCGATGCAGGCGATGGGTGACCGTCTGGTGGCAGTCTGCCGCGAGCTGGCCGGATTCGACGATGCGTAGGGGTCCGGCTGACCAGCCTCCGCTGAAGCTCCGGCGGTCCGCCGGAGCCTTGGCGAAGGCGGAAGCCGGACACTACGCGCGACGATTCCACGCGCGACGCCAAACTCTTCACAGGCGCTGAGACAGCGGAGAGCAATGAAACGTGCGTTTGACATCGCTCTGTCTGGCGTCGGCCTGCTGATCTCGTCGCCGTTGTGGGCGCTCTTTGGCGCGGCGATCAAGCTGGAGGACGGCGGCCCTGTCTTTTACTCGCAGTCGAGGGTGGGCTTCCGTGGACGCAACTTCGAGGCCTTGAAGTTTCGCTCGATGCACACGGATGCCGAGTCGGGCGTCGGCGCCGTGCAGGCCGTCGAGGACGATCCCCGCGTGACGCGCGTCGGTCGCTTCATGCGAGCGACGGCCATGGACGAGCTGCCTCAACTGTGGAACATCTTCCGCGGCGACATGAGCTTTGTCGGCCCCCGCGCGCTGCGGCCGGGCGAGGTGGAGGCCTCGGGCGCCGGGCTCGCGCGGATCGATCAGATTCCTGGCTATGCCGTGCGGACGGCCGTGCGTCCGGGCCTGACCGGCATCGCGCAGATCTATGCCCCGCGCGATGTGCCACGCCGCCAGAAGTTCCGGTACGACCGTCTCTACGTGCGGCGTCAATCGATGTGGCTCGATCTGCGTTTGATTCTGCTGTCGTTTTGGATTAGCTTCCTTGGCACATGGGAGTCGCGGGGCCGCAAGTACTGATGACCGAGCGCAATCGAACACAAGGTGCTGATTGTGACGTGGTCGTCGTCGGCGGCGGCCCGGCCGGACTCATCGCCGCGCGCGAACTGGCTACCGCAGGTTTCGGCGTCGTCGTCCTCGAGGAACACGAGGTCATCGGTGCCCCGGTGCACTGCACCGGCGTCCTCGGCCTCGACGCGTTCGACGAGCTCGGCCTTTCACGTCGAGCAATCGTCGGCGCGGCGGATGCGGCGCGCTTCGTCTCACCAAACGGCGCGACGGTCGTGATCGACGCCGAGCGCGTTCGTGCCGCCGTCGTCGATCGCGCGATCTTCGACCGCGATCTCGCCGCGTCGGCCATCGATGCCGGCGCCACCATTCAGACCGGCGTGCGCGTCGTGGGTGTGACGCGCGGGCCGCAATCGGTCACCATCAGCACCGCGGACCGCGCCGGCGTTGAGCCTGCCGGCGTTGAGCCCGGCGTTGAGCCTGCCGGCGTTGAGCCCGGCGTTGAGCGTGCCGGCGTTGAGCCCGGCGTTGAGCGTGCCGGCGTTGAGCCAGGCGTTGAGCGTGCCGGCGTTGAGCCAGGCGTTGAGCGTGCCGGCGTTGAGCCAGGCGTTGAGATTGTGGCGCGCGCCGCCGTCCTGGCGTGCGGCGCGAGCTACCGCTTCAACCGCGCGCTCGGCCTCGGCGTACCGAGCGTGATCGTCCACAGCGCTCAGCTCGAAGTGCCGTTCCCCCCACTCGATCAGGTCCAGGTGCACTTCGGTCGCACGATTGCTCCCGGAGGGTTCGCGTGGGTCGTCCCCTTCGAACGCGAGGGGACGACGTTTGCGAGGGTGGGCTTGCTGTGCGAGCGCGACGCGGGCGCCCGGTTCCGAACGTTCGCGACATCGATTCGCGCCGCGCACAGCCTTTCGGACGTCTGGCCGACGCCTCGTCTCCGGGTGCTCCCGCTTGGCCCGGTGGCGCGGACGTGGACCGATCGCATCCTCGCCGTCGGCGATGCGGCAGGGCTCGTCAAGCCCACGACCGGCGGCGGGATCTACTACGGTCTGCTGACCGGCCACCTCGCCGCCGGCGTGCTGGCCGAGGCCCTCGGCGAAGATCGCCTTGGCGCGCGTCGCCTCAAGGAATACGAGCGGCGCTGGCGCGCGCGCCTCGGCCCGGAAATCCGTGCAGGCCTCGCGTTCCGCGCCGTGGCGGCGCGGTTGAACGACGTCGCCGTCGACCGCTTGATCGAGCTCGCCCGCGTCGACGGCATCGTGCCGCTGCTGAAGCAGACCGCCGACTTCAACTGGCACCACAGTGCTGCCAGGGCGCTCCTTCGGCACGCCGAATTCCGCCGCATCGTACTCAAGTCGATGTGGACTTGACGATCGGGTTCAGGTGGTTCATGAGGTTCAGGGAGATTCAGAAGGGTCACCTCCCTGAACCCCTGAACCTCCTGAACCTTCGTGAACCAATGAACCAGATCCAACCCGGCCACTACGCACAAAAGCAGCTGCTCAGTCCGAGTGGCCTTGTGCGCTGGAGCCACGGCAGCCGGTTCCGGCTGGCCCGTGAGCTGGTCGCGCCGTTTGCGGGGCGACGGCTGCTCGACTACGGGTGCGGGGACGGCACGTTCCTCGCGCTGGTGCAGGACCTGTTTCCTGCGGCCCTAGGCGTCGACGTCGCGGCAGACCAGATCGCCGACTGCGCCCGTCGGTTTGCTGGCGCGCCGGACATCGCGTTCCTGTCCACCGACCGTCTGATCGATCCTGAGCACCGCAATCGCCACGAGATCGTGGTGTGCATGGAAGTGCTCGAGCACTGCCCGGACGACATCCAGGTCACGGTCCTCGATCAGATGTTCGGGGCGACGGCGCCGGGCGGCACGGTCGTCATCAGCGTTCCGATAGAGATCGGGCCACCGCTCCTCGCCAAGCAGAGCGCGCGGGCACTTGTCGCGCTCGGCGGGTTGTCCGAGTACGCGACGCGCGAGCGTTACCAGCCCGCCGAGCTCGTACGCATGCTGTTTGCGGGACCCGAGACGGCGATCCCTCGTGAAGAGTACCAGGGCAACCTCGGGTCGCGATTCACGGGGCACAAAGGATTCAACTGGCGTCGGCTGCAGAGGACGATCGAGCGGCGCTTCGACGTCAAGCGACGGCTGTTCTCGCCGCTGCCGCTCCTTGGCGCGTGGCTGAACAGCCAGGTGTGGTTCGTATGCCGGAAGCCGTCGACAGCCTGACCGAGACGCTGCTGGCGTCCGCGCTGAGAGGGCGGGCGGTCCCTACGCCGCCGCGCGCCGACTGGCCGGCGCTGCTCGCGTCGGCCGATGAGCACGGCGTGCTCCCGTTGCTGGCTGACGCAGCAGCCGCGGCATGCTGGGATCGCGACATCCTGGCCGCGATGCGACCCTCGGTTGCGGCCGAGACGGCGCTGGCGATGCTGCGCGAGCGCGAGCTGCGACGCGTGCTGGCGTCGCTTGCGGCCGCCGGCATGACGCCCCTTCTACTCAAGGGTGCCCACCTCGCGTTCACGCTGTATCCGTCCCCGGATCGTCGTCCACGGCTGGACACGGATCTTCTGATCGAAGAGGGCGATCGCGACGCGCTGAAGGAATGCCTGGCCGCACTTAGGTATCGGCCTGTGCCGCATGTGACGGGCGAGGTCGCGTTCACGCAGTTCCAGTACCGTCACGTTGACGAGAGCGGCGCGAGCCACACGCTCGACATCCACTGGCGGATCGCCGTTCCGAAGGCGTTTGCAGATCGCCTCACATACGACGATCTGAGACGTGATGCTGTCGCGGTGCCAGGGCTCGGGCCGCACGCGCTCGCTCCGTCGCCCCCGCTCGCGCTCATCGTCGCCTGCCTGCACCGCACCGCGCATCACGGCACCACCACGCGGTTGCTCTGGCTCTACGACATCCACCTGCTCGCGGCGGCGCTGTCCGGGCAGGACTGGGAGCTCGTCGTGGAGCGCGCAGGACTGTGCGGTCTCACACCAGTCGTGGCTGCGGGCCTTGAACACGCGATCGCGCGACTCGGCACCGTGGTGCCACGACACGTGCTCGAACGGCTGCATGCCGGCGACGCTGCCACCGAACCGGACGTGCTCGTCTTCCTTCACGGCGTGCCGCCGCAGATCCAGGTGGCCGCGTCCGACTGGCGCCGCATCCCCGGCGCGCGTGCCCGCCTCCGCTTCCTCCAGGAGCACCTGTTCCCGCCCGCCAGCTACATGCGCCACCGTTACGGCATCTCGTCCCGCGTGGTCCTGCCGTTCCTGTATGTGCACCGCGCAGTGACTGGTGCGGTAAAGTGGTTGAAGTAGGGACTGTTGGAGGGGACGGAGATTGGGAGGCGGAGGGGACGAAGGCAACGGGTTCTCTCCGTCTCCTCCCGTGGCACGAGGGGCACTCACTCCGGCAAGGGCCTCTCGACCCTCGGATTCAGCGGCAGCGTCTTTTCGCGTTTACTGAACCAGTCCATCAGTCGCACAGGCTTCCCGACACGGGTCGGGAGAATCTCCTGCAGGCGTACGACGGCCGGCAGCGCCTCGGCGAGGCAGGTGACGACGCCGATGCCGCGGTCGGTCGCGTGTTCGGTGAGCTTCGGGTCGGGATCGCGAAGCATCAACATGGTCCTCGTAGGCCCCGCGCCGATCACCTCGGCGCAGTTGATGATCTGATCGTCGACGACGAGATCGAGGCGAAGCGAGTTGGCAAGCTCGCCGCGGGAGCCGGGCACGGTGAGCACCGCCGGCAGGTAGTATCCCTGCTGCTCGAGCCACCACTGAGTCTGGAACTGCACGGGATCGCCGGCGCTCGGCGGCCGTTTGGTCAGAAAGAATACTTCCCACCGCGAGGCGCGCGCCATCGCATACAGCCGGGCGATCTCAGCCGGCTCGTACGGTCGCACCTGCATCCACCAGTTGTGCGTCCGCGCGATGTGGGCCCAGACCTTGGCGACGTCTTGCCGGGCAAGCGGCGCCGGCTTGCCGCCGTCGTTTGTGTCGCCGGCGACCGCGCGCCCCAGACACTCTCGCGCCGTGTCGCGGAAGGCGCTCCGAAAATCGGCCAGTACGCCGTCGACGTCGAACCCGAGCCGCAGCGACATCAGGGAGACAATACAGTAACTCTGGATGGGATCGCCCGTTTCGGGCTTCGTTGGGAAAGTGCACCCGCACGGGCCGACGGCCATCATCACGATTACTTAGCGCTCGCGGGGCCCCACCCCCGCTCGCTCAGGCCGCAGGCGCCGGACACGATGCCACGATGAGCACGATGACTTTCCAGATTTGCCTTCGTGAGCATCGCGCCCATCGTGTTCATCCGCCTTCGCATGGCTTCGGCGGACCGCCGTAGCCTTGGCGGAGGCTGGTCGTGACCCCCCGGCAGGGCTCGTGAATCATCATTTCGCCAGGGTTCGGTCCGCTTTCGGTTCCGAATCGGCGTTCGGGCTCGACGATCGCTGGTCGGCCGGGCGTTCGTGGATGGTGATGGCAGCCAGCAACGCGGCGAGCGTGGCGTTGGCCGGCATCACCAGGCCGGTTTCCCACATGCTTTGAAGCGCGACGGCACCGAGGCCGCAGGCGGCGCCGGCTCTGATCCAGAACAGGCCTGAGGTGTCGCTCGCCAGGCGGTCGCGCGCCGTGCGTACGAACACGGCCAGCACGCCCACCACGACTCCCGCCAGCAGCAATCCCCCCTCGGCCGCCACCTGCAGATAATGATTGTGGGCCTGGTTGAAGTACACGGTTCTCGTGGATCGTTGGTACACGAACATGGCCCGTTGATAAGTGCCGGCCCCCGTCCCGGTGAGCCAGAAATCGCGGACGATCGGAATCGTTTCACGCCAGATCGTCACGCGATTCGCCACGCCCGTCTGTGCGCCGGCGAGACGCCCGCGAAGCGCCGGGATGTCGGCCCACGCAAGCCCGCAGACCACCACGACCGCGGCAGTCCCCATCACACGGCGGCGGCGCCGGCGATCCAGGCGGTGTCGGCAGAGTACGACGGTCGCCGCCGCGGACACCCCGAGCGCGAGCGCACCCGATCGCGAGAGCGACAGCAGCAGCGCAACCAGCATCGTCATGCCGGCCGCCATCAGCCAGGCCGTGCGTGGATCGATCGCGTGCGCAAGCCGGCGGCGCAGGCTCGCGTAGGCAGGTTCGCGGGTCCTGGCCCCCGAGCGCGCCGCGATATACCCGAGGCACAGGGGCAGCGCCATGATCGCCCAGGTGGCGAAATGATTACGGTTGATGAACGGACCAAAGGGCAGCGGACCCTCGAATTCGGTCCTGAACCGCCAGTAGATCTCCCGTCCGGCCGTTGCGGCCTGTGCAATCGCCAGCAGCGAGACGGCAAAGCCCACCGCCGACACCATCCGGACCGTTCGTCGCACACCGCCGCGACCGAACTGCGCGCGCACTCCCCAGAAGAGCGCCGTGGCGCCGGCCGTCACGATCCAGGCCCACCCTGTATCAGAGGCGCTGATGGTCAGCGGATGAAATGCGCTCGGTGCACCGCCGTCGATTGAGAGGGCGCGTCGCACGGGCGCCGCATGCGGAGACAGGAACGCCACGATCGAGGCCGGCAGCGGAACGAGCTGAAGGGCGACGACGACCAGCAACGCGATGAGCGCGCGGTCCAGGCGGCCCCCGAGTCGCGGTTTCAGCACGATCGCAAAGACGAGGCAAGTGAAGCCTAAGGGGACCGCCGTCGCCGCGGACCTGCCTCCAAATGCGGCGAGCGGCCAGACCACGAGGGCAATGAGCGCGCCCAGGGTAATGACCAGCGGCATGCGCCAGCGGTCGCCGCCCACGTCAGGCGGATTTCTTACCGGTGGTGCCGTAGTAGTTCTGGTAGTGATAGCCGTAGTAGCGCGAGTAGTAGTACTTGTTGCGGTCGAAGTCGACGCGATTGAGGACCGCTCCGATCGACTTCGTCTTTCCGGCCGACAGCGTGTCAATCGCGCGCTCGGCGTGCACACGCCGGGTCATCTCGGAACCGATCACGAAGACGACGCCCGAGACACCGCGCGCGACGATTACCGCGTCGGTGACGGCCAGGACGGGTGGCGTGTCGATGATGACCCAGTCGAATGGCCCCGACCGCAGATTTGCCAGCAGCGCGTTCATGCGCTCCGAGGAGAGAAGCTCTGACGGGTTGGGCGGAATGCGGCCGGCGGAGATGACGAACAGGTTGGGCTCGCTCGTTTTCTGCACGGCTTCACGCACGCGCGCCTGCCCGACGAGCAGGTGCGACAGGCCGGTCTCGTTCTGGGCGCCGATCACGGTGTGGAGCCCGGGCCGCCGCATGTCGGCGTCGACGAGCAGCACGCGCGACCCGCCGAGCGCGAGCACCATCCCGAGGTTGCAGGCCGTCGTGGTCTTGCCTTCGAGCGGCTGGCTGCTCGTGACGGCGATCACCCGCGGGCCCTCCGACCCGCTCGTGAAGACGAGCGACGTACGCAGCGACCGGAACGCCTCGCCGAAGTCGTGCGGCACGGGCTCGGAGAGGAGCGGCACGCGCTTGCCCACCGACGGCACCAGGCCAAGCAGCGGCAGCCGCAGCCGCTCCGTCACATCGTCGGGCGTCTTGACCGTGTCGTCGAGATACTCGATGCCGAACGCAAGACCGAGCGCGACGAGCACGCCCGCCATGAGGGCGGTGAACCAGTCGCGACGGGCGTTGGGGGAGAACGGTGCCCCGGGCACTTCGGCTCGATCCATGACGTGCACGTTGTTCGTGCGGCTGTTGCTCACGACCCGCAGTTCCTTCTGCTGCTGCAGGAGCGACTGGTAGACCAGGCGGTTCGTCTCGGCCTGGCGCTGCAGGACGAGGTAGCCGCCGCCCTTGCGGTCGAGGTCCATGGCCGCGCCCTTCTGCGACTCGAGCTGGCCGGCGTAGCTGCGCTCCTCGATGACGGCGGCTTCGTACTCGTTGCGGGCGGACTCGATCACGCGCGTGCGCTGGGCCACCAGGGCCGCCCGCGCGCTCTCGATCTGGCCTTCGACCTTGATGAGATCCGGGTGTCCCGGCAGATACCGCGACGACAGCCGCGCTTTCTCGGCCATGAGGTCGTTGACCCGCGTCTTGGCTTCCATTACGCCCGCGTTGGCCGAGATGACCGGGTAGGCGTCCGCCGCGTCGCTCTTCGGGTCGACCGACTTCACCTGGTTGTAACTGGCTTCCTTCTGCAGGCGCGCCGTGCGCGCGCGCGTCGCCGTGTCGTTCAGCGTGTTCAAACGCGAGCCGACGATGTTCTGGCGATCGTCGAGCGAGAGCGCGTTCTGCTGCTCGCGGTAGCGCGACATCGCCGTTTCCGATTCGGTGACCTTTTTCTCCTGCTTGGCGACCTCATCGCTCAGCCACACAAGGTTCTTGTTGATCGTTTCGAGGCGCAGGTCGAGGTTCTGCTGTGCATACTCCTCGGCGAGCGTGGTCGCTGCCAGCGCCGCGAACTCGGGGTTGGGCGACGTGTAGACGATCTCGACGATACGCGTCGTCTTCTCCGGGATGATGTCGACGCCGCCGAGGAACTGGCTGATGAGCGAGCTCTCGACCGCGTTCTCGTCGGCGGCGGGCTTCTCCGACGCGGTCTCGGGCTTGCCGCGCGAGAACAGACTGCGCATAGAGGCGCCGAGCGCTTGTCTCGCCTCGCGCACCGCGCTCAGGGGCCCTCGGGCCTGCGGCGCGCTGCCGTTGAAGAGTGGATGGTTCTGCAGTTGGAGCTTCCGCACGGCGCGCTTGGCCACTCCGCGGCTGCGGAGAATGCTGTATTGCGTGTTGTAGTACGGCTCCGGATCCTGGTAATAGATCGGGTCGTTCGAGTTGAGGTTGCCGACGGCCGTCGAACGCTCATCCTGAATCTCGACCCGGGCGCTGGCGCGATAGAGGGCGATCTTCGAGTACGTCTGGACCATCATCAGGCTGACGACGATCACGAATGCGGCGCCGGCGACCCGGCGATGACGAAAGACTGCGGTCAGCCGATCCAGCAGGTGGACCTGCTGCCCACTCGACGACTGCCGCTGACTCGAGGAGGAATCGGTCGACGCGGCCGTCTGCTGAAGATCCTGGACGTCGAACATGGTGCGCGTCAGGGCTTACTGAGCACTCGCCGGACTCCCATTGGATCCGACAGCTGTCACCCCAAGCGTGGAGGCGGCAGAGATCGCCGCCGCGGCTGCATTGCCAAAGAAGCTTCCGAACCACGGCGCCTTCGAGCTCAACCGCACGAGCGTGGTCGCCTGACCGCCGGCCGCCACGCCGAAGAGATCACCGACCGCGAGCACTTTGTCCTCCGTCGAGACCAGTTCGACAACGTAGGCGCCCGGATCGACGCGTTCGAACAGGAAGCGGCCGTCCGCATCGCTGACCGTGCGGGCTACGGCCCGGCCCGTCTCCACGTTGCGCAGCCGGATCCGCGCCTGCGGATAGGGCAGCGTGTCGCCCTTCCACGCGGTGCCGATGACGAGGCCCGTCGTGGCGGGCGCCCCGGCGGGTTGAGGGCGAGGCGCCGTCTGCGCCGTGCCGACGCCGCGCGACATCACGACCAGCAGCATCGCAGCCCCGACGACCATCGCGCGAGACAGTGCGGCGCGGTACATGGAAACTCCAGCAAATAGCGAACAGTGGGCCGGCCCCCGGCCGTCGCCGATTAGCCAATTGTGAACGGTGTCAACTTCGTAATGTAGACCAGGAAGCCGGCCGGGACAACCCTGGAATCGTTCTATATATAGCAAAGACCTGGCCGAGCTCAGGCGGTGTCCTCGCAAGGCGACTCGAGTGCCGAATCGGCCGTGGATCTGTCCCGAGACGGAGCAGTCGATCACGTTTTCGCGTGGTAGAATCCCTCGCTCTCGGCGCCCCGCCGTCGCGACCGAACATCGGATGCGCGACCCTGGAGTGGCCAGCGTTCGACCGCCCAGGTGCGCAGAATTTCACGCGTTCCACCGTCGACCCGAAGAGCCAAAGACAACCCCGATTCAAGCCGACTAGACAATGAGTCGTGACCTCGATGCCCTGACGTCCTCGACGCTCAAACATCTCCGCGAGCACTGGTGGGACGACGCCTTCACCGCGTTCCTAGAGGAGACGTTGCGCCCACGGCCCGGTAAGCGGATTCTGGACGTCGGCTGCGGGACAGGGACCGCGGAAATCAGCCTGGCGCGCCTCCGGTTGTCGCAGATGCACCTCTTCGGCGTCGATCTCGTGATCGACCGTCTTCGCGACGCGCACGCCGCCACGCGCGGGATCAACGTGCGCGTGGGCTATGCGGCCGCGGACGCGTGCCGGCTGCCGTTTGCCGCCGACTCGTTCGATTCGACCTATTGCGTCGCCGTCCTGCAGCACATCCGCGACCTTTCGGGCGCGCTCGGGGAGATCGCCCGAGTGACGCGCCCAGGTGGCCGCGTGCTCATCGTCGAGCCTGACAACGCGGCGCGGTACTGGTTCAGCTCGGTGCAGAGCGGCATTGAGGCCTTCGAGCTGAGTCGACACTTCCTGGGAGGGCTCGGCTCCGTGCGCGGAGAGTCTCCCGCCGCGGCTGTGGGCCCACTGGTTCCGGGCATGCTCGTCGCAACGGGCGTCGAGCCGGTGTCGGTTCGACTCTTCCCCGTGTCGGTGGCGCACCTCGGCGTGCCCCCGCCCACGTTCTGGGATTCGCGCCGCGCCGCCGTGCGCGCGGTCATTGCCAAGGCGCCCGACGAATCGCTCCGGCGCCTCGGCGCGGACTTCCTGAAAGCGATCGATCAGTACGCGCGCGACGCCTCCGCCGCCGGCTCCGCATTCGTCGAGATTCAGAACACGATGCTCTTTGCGACCGTCGGACAGCGCGCCGAGTGAGTAGCGCCCAGCAGCGCTTGCGGCCTCGCCTTCGCCCCGACTCCGCCCTTCGGGCTTCGTCGAGGTCTCGCCGGAGCGCTGCGCGCGAAGGCGGACAAGGCTACGGCGAGCGTCGCCGAGCGAGCGGCAGCGCTTGGGGGTGGGGCCCCAAGCGCAGTAAAAGAAGTGGGGCCCCGCGAGCATTGATAAAAGATTGACAAGAGACGGATCAGAGGGTTGGGACGCCTACGCGCCGTTCTACGACTGGGAGAACGCGCAGACCGTCGCTCGCCGCGATATCGCCTTCTGGCAGCGGCTGGCGCTCGCCAACGATGGCCCGGTGCTCGAGTTGGGATGCGGGACCGGCCGCGTCGCGCTTCCGGTTGTCAAAGCGGGCGCGCGGCTGGTCGGGGTCGATCTGTCGGCACCCATGCTCGCGCGGGCGAGAAAGCGATTGATCCGCGCGCGGCTCACCGGCCGCGCGCTCCTGGTTCGCGGCGACATCCGTCATCTGCCGTTCCGATCGAGAAAGGGCTTCGGTCTGGTCATGGCGCCCTACGGCATCTTGCAGTCGCTGACGAGAGAGCGTGATCTCGAAGCAACGCTGCAGTCGGTGGCGCGCGTGCTGAGGCCCGGCGGGCTCTTCGGACTCGATCTCGTCCCCGACCTCCCGCGGTGGAGCGAGTATCAGCGCCGCACGAGCTTGAGTGGGGGGTTGAGGGGCCCTCCCGACTCGAAGACGACCGTGACGCTCGTCGAATCGGTCCGCCAGGATCGGCGCCGCAAGCTCACCATCTTCGATCAGGAGTACGTCGAGCGGCGCGGCCGCGCGCGGACGATCCACCGCTTCGCGCTGACGTTCCGGACGCTCTCGGTCCCTCAGATGGCCAGGCGCCTCGATAAGGCCGGCTTCTCGATTCAGGCGATTCTCGGCGACTATCAAGGTGGCCCTTGGGATGAACGCGCGGACGTCTGGGTCATCCTTGCTCAAAAGCGATAGGCTCAAAAGCGATAGGCTCACAAAGATAGAGGAGAGATAGAAGACGACATGAACGCCGTTGTGTGGAAGCTCAGCCCTGACGTCGTGTTTCGAGATCTCGAGGGCGAGGCCGTCATCCTCGACCTGGCGTCGGGGGCCTACTTTGGCTTGAACGAGGTCGGGACGCGGGTGTGGCGGCTGCTCGAAGAGGGTCGCGACGCATCGCAGATCGTGGAGATCGTGGCCTCGGAATATCAGGCCGATCGCGCGACGATCGCCCGGGACGTGGAGCGTCTCCTCGACGACCTGCGCACCCGTCGCCTGATCGTGACGGCCGGCGGGACCGACTCCGCGTGAGCGCGGTCGCGGGCTGCTGCTGGTCCGACGAGCGGCCCGCCTGTCTCGACGACCTGCGCGCCTCCACCGTCGCCGCGCGGCATCGATCGCGCGAGCCGTTTCGTTTCCGTTGCGCGGGTCCGGTCGGCCTCGCCTATGCCGACGACAGCCCGGGCTCCTGCCAACCGTTCCACGACGCATCCACACGCACCACAGTCATAGTCGACGGCCGCATCGACAACCTCGACGAGCTGGCTGATGCGCTCGGATCTTCGGAACGCTCGGCGTGCGCCGTCGTGCTCGCGGCCTGGCGCCGCTGGGGCGTCGAGGCCGGATCGCATCTGCTCGGCGACTTCGTCATCGTGCTGAATGACGAGCCGGGGCGTCGGCTCGTCTGCATTCGCGCGCCGATGGGGCAGCGTCCGCTGTTCTATGGCGCCGGCCCGCGGGGCGTTGCCTTTGGCTCCGAGGTGCAGCAGGTCGTGCGGCACCCAGCAATCCGGACCGACGTCAACGAGGCGATGATCGCCGAGCACTTGACGGGTGAACCCGCGACCGTCGTCGAGACGCTCTGGCGCGGCGTGCACCGCCTCCCGCCGGCACATGCGCTCGAGATTACCGCGGGCGGTGTGCGCGTCCAGCGATACTGGGACTTCGATCCCGAGGCGCGCGTCCGGTACGCACGCTCCGGCGAGTACGCCGAGCACTTCCGCGAGATCTTCACGCGCGCGGTCGAGTGCCGCGTGCGCGACGCCGAGGCTGTCGGCGTCTTTCTGAGCGGAGGCATCGATTCCTCCTCGGTTGCCGGGGTGGCCCAGGCGATCGGGGCGGCGAGTGCGCGCGCGCCGCTTCATGCGTTCACGCTCGCGTTTCCCGGACGGCCGTGCGACGAAACCGTCTACAGCCAGGCCGTCGTCGACAAGTGGGGGCTGCCGGCGACGCTCGTCGATGCGGCGCCGCCGTCGCGCGACGACCTCGTCCGCCAGGCGCGGCAGTACCTCGACGTCCCCGCCTACCCCACAAGCCTGACGGCCGACGCACTTCGCGTCCGCGCCGCATCAGCCGGCGTGCGCGTGCTGTTGACCGGCTTCGGCGGCGACGACTTCTTCACCGGCGATGTCTCGCCGGTGGAGCTGCTTCGCGAAGGTCGCGTCATCGCGTGGAGCCGGGCGATGGTCAGCCCGATGCTGTCCGAGCGGGCGCGGGGCCTGCTGCGGCCAGTGTTCGGCGCGCGCCGCGTGCGCCGGCCGTGGATCCAGCCGGCCTTTGCCGTGCGAACCGCCCTCGAGGACCGGCTGCGCCCGCGCGCCGTGTTGCCGTTTCCCACTCGCGAGCAGCAGACGATCCACCGCGATGTCAACGGCCTGGTCCAGATCCTCGGCGACGAGATGGAGGACCGTGCCGCCCACGCTGCCGGCGTCGCCCAACGGCATCCGTTCTACGATCGCCGCGTGGCCGAGTTCGGCCTCGCGCTGCCAGCCTCCCAGCGTTCCAGCGGCGGCGAGATCAAGATCGTGATCAGACACGCGCTCGGCGATTATCTGCCGCCGCTCGTGGCCTCGCGGGCCTCGCTTGCCGACAAAGCCGAATTCTCTTCAACCTACGTGGAGGCACTCGAGGCGCTCGGCGGCCGGCAGGCCTTTGCCCGACTGCGCACGGAAGAGGCCGGATGGGTCGACGGCCGCATCGTCCGCCAGATGTACGAGGACATGATTCGGCTTTACAGCCGTGGCGGCGATGCGTACATTGCCTTTACCGGGCCGCTGTGGGCGGTGGCGGCGCTCGAGCTGTGGCTCGACGCCGTGAGCGCAAGGAGGTCGAGCTGAAGCTCGACGCCGAGACAACGCAGTCACGTTTCTCCATCGCGCAGGCTCGTTGACACGAGGGGGCACCCCTTTGACCGATCAGCATGAGGGAATCCAGCAAGACGACGATCGCCGGGCGCCGGACGAGGCCGGCGGTGTGCGCCGTGTGTATGTGGCGCCCGAGCTGGTCGAGTACGGGACTGTAGCCAAGCTCACACAGAGCGGCACCGGGTCGTTCAACGACGGAAGCGGCATGATGATGATGACGTGTCTGTGAGGCGCGTCTCTTGACCGAGCAACGTAAAGGAATCCCGCTGGACGCCGACCACCCGGTTCCGGACGATGGCGGCAGCGCGCGTCGTGCGTATGTGGCACCCGAATTGGTCGAGTACGGCACGGTGGCCAAGCTGACGCAGACCGGCGGCGCGTCGGTCGCCGACTTCTTCGGCATGATGAGAATGATGCCGTGTCTGTAACGCGCGTCGCCGCGCTCTGCGCCGCCGCCGGTGCGCTGCTGGGCGCGCGGATCTGGCTCTCGATTGCGCCGGGACGAGCGCTCCGCTGGGGATCGCGGATCGCAGCGGATCACGATTTCACGGGACGCGGATCACGCGAATCAACCACGGGACGCCGATCACGCGGATCTACCACGGGACGCCGATCACGCGGATCTACCACGGGACGCCGATCACGCGGATCTCACACGGGGTTTTTGGGGTCTTCCTTTTTGAGAGATCCGCGTGATCCGCGTCCCGTGGTTGATCCGCGTGATCCGCGTCCCGTGACGGACCTCTGGATCCGTGATCTGCGCCGGGCAGTGCTTGCCGTGGGCGTGCGACCGCCCTTTTCCGCGACCTGTCTGGAGCAAGGCGTGGCGCTAGTCATGCTGCTGACGATTGCTCGGATTCCCGCGCATCTCGTTGTTGGCGTCAGCCGGCAGGAACCCACGCTTCGCGCCCACGCCTGGGTGGAATGCGACGGGGTGGTCGTGCTCGGCGGCGCCCAGGCGCAGGGCTTGACGCCGTTGCTCGGCACGCGGCCATCCCGGCCTTCTTCGCTAGCTTGCTCGTGTCACGGGTAATCGACGAGCACCGCCTCTATCTGCGCGACCCCCATCGCGTCTCGGCCTACGAACGCGCCATTCGCGAGGTCGTCAGGCCCGGCGATGTCGTCGTCGATCTTGCGTCGGGCACGGGCATCCTCGGCATGCTGGCCTGTCGCGCGGGCGCGGCGCGTGTCTATGCGATCGAGCAGGACGGCATCGCCGGCCTGGCGCGACAGATCGCGAAGGCCAACGGGTTCGAGCACATCATCACGGGCGTCCGCGGCAACTCCCGCACGGTCACCCTTCCGGAGCGCGCCGACGTCGTCGTCTGCGACCAGATCGGTGGATTCGGCCTCGAGGCCGACATCCTCGAGCTTGCCAGGGAGGGGCGTCAGCGGTTCCTGCGCCCGGGCGGCACGTTCGTCCCGGCTGGGCTGGAGCTCGTGGTCGCGCCCGTCGAGCATGCCGGCCTGCACGGGCGGCTGCGCTTCTGGAAAGGGCGTCCGGCGGATTTCGATTGCACGCCGGCCTTCGACGTGGCCGCCAACACCGGCTACTCGGTGCGGTTGCGGCCCGAGCATCTGCTGTCGGCGCCGGTCTCGGCGGCGACGCTCGACCTGACGGTCGAGCACCCGCTGCCGCTGCGCGTGTCGGGCGCGCTTCGGGCGTCGCGCGACGGCGTGCTCCACGGGATTGCCGGGTGGTTCGTCGCGCGCCTCTCTCCGCTTGTGTCGATGACGAACTCGCCGCTGTCGGTCGAACGAATCTACCGGCGCCAGGTCTTCTTTCCGATTGAGGCCGCCGTGCCGATCGAGGCGGGCGCCACCATCGACGTTTCGATGCGGATTCTGCCGGCCGACACGATGTACGCGTGGGAGGTGCGGGTCGGCCCGCTGGCCGGGCCTCCGGTGACGTTCCGTCACACGACCTTGCGCGGCATGCTGCTGGCGCGCGAAGACCTCGCGCGCACCAACCCCGCACACCGGCCTGCCCTGACTCGTCCCGGCGTCGCGCGTCTCACGGTGCTACGCCTGTGCGACGGCGACCATGCGCTCGCCGACATCGAACGCGCGGTGTACGAGGAGTACGGCGATCTGTTTGCGTCTCCGGCCGAGGCCGCGATGTTTGTCGCCGAGGTGGTCACTCGATACAGTCGCTCGACGGGGTAATCGTCAAGTTCACGGAAACCCTCACGATGACGCGAAGCTCGCGAAGACCACGAAGGCAAGCCGTCAAAATGATTCTTCGTGAGCTTCGCGGGCATCGTGACCAGCCGTCGTGCCGGACCGACGTCATGCTAGCCGCGAGTCGACTGCCGACATTGTGAACTACCAGCTTCACGGCCTGACCGTGGCGAGCGGCATCACGCTGCCGGGGGTCCGGCGGTCGGCTCGGGGTCGCGGGTCGCGCCTCTCGATCGAGATCGCGGGCGCGCCGGGCGAGCATCGTGTGGACTCCTTTCACCACTGGCGCGTGAAGGGGATGCGCCAGCGTCCGTGGCTCTCGATCGGGCGGCGCGCGGGCGGCTACGTTCTCCGGTTCCCGGATCTGGCGGACTTCGAGGTGTCCGCCGCGGGCGACCACATCCGGTGCCGGCCCGCCGCGCGGCTCGCGGGCTCGACGCTGCGCCATCTGTTGCTCGATCAGGTGCTGCCGCTCGCGCTCAGTCGATCCGGACACCTCGTCCTTCACGCGAGTGCCGTGCACATCCCACGCGTGGGGTCCGTGGCGTTTGTCGGCCCGACCGGCTGTGGCAAGTCCACCCTGGCCGCCGCGCTCGGTCTGCGCGGCTGTCCGGTCGTCACCGACGACTGCCTCGTCGTCGACGGCCTTCAGAAGGGCGAAAACACGAGCATGGCCGTGCCCGGCTATCCGGGGCTGCGCCTCTGGCGCGATGCAGCTCGGGGGCTGGGACTCGAGCGCGACGCCGGCGCGAGCGTGGCCCACTACAGCGCGAAGCGCCGGCTCGCCACGAGCGCGGTGCGGTTTCGCTCCCGGCCGAGCCCGCTCTGCGCGCTCTTCGTGCTCGGACGGCGGCGTCCGCCAGGCGAACCCACGCGGACGCGGGCCTTCGGTTCGCGCGACCGCCTCATCGCGCTCGCGCCCTATACCTACGTGATGGACGTCGAGGACCGACGTCAGTTGTCGCAGATGTTCCGCAGCCTCTCGACGCTCGTCACGCGCATCCCCGTCGTTCGTCTCAACCTGCGAGAGAGCCGCCGGAGGGTGCTCGAGACGGCCGACGAGGTGCTGGGGCTCGTGCGGGAAAGCGTGCGGGAAAGTCTGAAGTCTGAAGTCTGAAGTGGCGCGGCCTTCGTCGCCCAAGCGTCACCTAGTCAACGGGTTATCAGATGCTCAGCGGCCGGATTGTCTCTGCCGATTCGTGATAGGATCGTGCGTCTTTTTCTCCTTGTTTCTGGAGTTTCTGCCCATGTCTGGCCATTCCAAGTGGCACACAATCAAGCACAAGAAGGGCGCCGCCGACGCCAAGCGTGGCAAGGTGTTCACCCGGGTCATCAAGGAATTGAGCGTCGCTGCCCGCGCGGGTGGAGGCGATCCGGACATGAACCCGCGGCTGCGCACGATCATCGCCGAGGCGAAATCGGTCAACATGCCGGCCGACAACATCAAGCGGGCGATTCAGCGTGGGACCGGCGAGCTGCCGGGCGTCTCGTACGAGGAAGTCACTTACGAAGCTTACGGTCCCGGAGGTGCGGCGCTCATCATCGAGGTTCTCACCGACAACCGGAACCGGACGGTCGGCGAGCTGCGGCACACGCTGACGAAGTACGGCGGCAACCTTGGCGAGACCAACAGCGTCGCCTGGATGTTCCACAAGAAGGGCTACATCGTCATCGAGAAGGCCAAGGCGAGTGAGGACACGCTCCTGGCGGCCGCGCTCGACGCCGGCGCCGACGATCTGCGCGACGATGGGGACAGCTGGGAAGTGGTCACGCCGCCCGACGCGTTCCAGCAGGTACTCGATGCGGTCAAGGCGCTCGGGATCGAGCCGGCTGCCGCCGAGATCGCGATGCTGCCGCAGAACTACGTGAAGCTCGAGGGGAAGCCCGCGCAGCAGATGGTCAAGCTGATGGACATCCTCGAGGACCACGAAGACTCCAAGAAGGTCTGGTCGAACGCCGACATCGAGGAGAAGGAGATCGAGGCCTCGTTGGCGTGAGGATCTTCGGGATCGATCCCGGCTCCCACCGCACCGGCTACGGCTGCGTCGAGCGGATCGGCAGCCGCCACACGCTCGTCATCTGCGGCTCGCTTTCGGGTCCTCCTCGCGCGACATTCCCGGACAAGCTGAATGCGATTCACGAGGGGCTGACGGCGCTGCTCACACGCCATCGGCCCGACTGCGTCGCGATCGAAGACATTTTTCACGCGCGCAACGTGCGCAGCGCGCTGAAGCTGGGCGAAGCGCGGGGCGTCGCCCTGCTCGCCGCCTCGGAAGCAGGCGTGCCGGTCGTCTCGTACGCGCCGGCGGCCATCAAGCGGGCGGTCGTCGGCTACGGCCGCGCCGAAAAGCACCAGGTGCAGCACATGGTCACGCTGCTCCTCGGCCTGGACCGGCCGCCGACCCCGCACGACGTCGCCGACGCGCTGGCCGTTGCCCTCTGCCATCTCCAGTCGGCGACCGGGGCCATTTCGGAGCGGATTCGCGCCAGCGACGTCAAGCCGCAGTCCACGCTACGGTCGTGGCGTGATTACCGGCCGTGATCGCTTTGCTTCGGGGAACACTAATCGAGAAACACCCGAGTCGCGTCGTGGTGGACGTTGGCGGCGTCGGCTACGACGTGCAGGTTCCGCTGTCGACGTTCTACGGGATGGGCGAGCCTGGCGCGACGGTCGTGCTGCGGATCCACACGCACGTGCGCGAGGATCTGATCGCGCTCTACGGGTTCAGCACGCCGCTCGAGCAGGATCTCTTCGAGCGTTTGATCGCGATAAGCGGCATCGGTCCGAAGCTCGGGCTGGCGGTGTTGTCCGGCATCGAGCCGGCCGATCTCATCCGCGCGATCCGCTCGCAGGACGTCGTTCGATTGACGAAGATTCCCGGCGTCGGCAAGAAGACGGCCGAACGAATCGGCCTCGAGCTGAAAGACCGGTTGCCGCAGATGGCCGCACAGGCCGCCGGTCCGGCCCCGGCCGCCGCCAGGCCGGAGGACCAGCTGCGGGACGACCTGCTGTCGGCGCTGGTGAACCTGGGCTATCAGGCAGCGGCCGCCGAAAAGGCCATCGACCGAGGTCTGAAGGCGACGCCGGACCAAGGGTTCGAGCAGGCGCTGCGTGAAGCGCTCAGATCGATGATGAAGGGGCATGACCGATAACCGTCTCGTTACGGCAACGCGCGCAGATGATGACGTGCAGTACGAGGCGGGGCTGCGACCGCGCACGCTCGACGACTACATCGGCCAGGATCGCGTGCGCGAGAACCTGCAGGTGTCGATCGCGGCGGCGAAACAGCGGGGCGAAGCGCTCGATCACATTCTGCTCTACGGCCCGCCGGGACTCGGCAAGACGACGCTCGCCTACGTCATCGCCAACGAGCTTGGCGTTGCGATCCGGTCGACGGCCGGACCGGTGATCGAGAAGGCCGGCGACCTCGCGGCCATCCTCACGAACCTGCAGGAGCGCGACGTCCTCTTCATCGACGAAGTCCATCGGATGCCGCCGGTGATCGAAGAGACGCTCTATCCCGCGATGGAAGACTACGTGCTCGACATCATGATCGGGCAGGGACCGGGTGCGCGGTCCGTGAAGATGCCGATCCATCCGTACACGCTCGTCGGCGCCACGACGCGCACGGGCCTTCTGACGTCGCCGCTCCGCGCGCGATTCGGGATCGTTCACCGGCTCGACTACTACAGCGAGCGCGACATCGAGGAGATCGTGCGGCGCTCGGCCCGCATCCTCGGCGTGCCGATCGACAACGACGCGGCGGTCGAGATCGCGCGGCGGTCGCGGGGAACGCCGCGGGTGGCGAATCGGCTGCTGCGGCGCGTGCGCGATTTCGCGCAGGTGCGCGCGGATGGCCACATCACGGGAGCCGTGGCCGACAGCGCGCTGAAGCTCCTCGAGGTCGATGCGCGCGGCTTCGACGAGATCGATCGCCGCCTGCTCCGGACCATCATCGACAAGTTCGGCGGCGGCCCGGTCGGGGTCGGCACCCTCGCAGCCGCCATGAGCGAAGAGAAAGACACGATCGAAGAGATCTACGAACCCTTCCTGATTCAAATCGGTTTTCTCGACCGGACGCCTCGCGGCCGCGTGGCCACCGCCCGCGCGTATGAGTACTTTGGTCTGAACGCTCCAGCAAAGGATCGTTTGTGGTAGAGATGAGACGCGTGAAGATCGCCGGCCTGTCGACCTACGTGCCGCCGCGCGTGCTGACCAACCTCGATCTCGAGAAGCTGGTCGAAACCTCGAACGAATGGATTCTCCAGCGCACCGGCATTCGCGAGCGCCACATCGTCGATCCTGGCGTGGCGACCTCGGATCTCGCAAAGGAAGCCGCGCTCGGCGCGATGCGGCAAGCCGGCGTCACGCCTACGGACATCGGATTCATCGTCGTCGGTACGACCACGCCCGATACGATCTTCCCGAGCACGGCGTGCGTGCTGCAGCACAAGATTGGGGCGACGGGAGCCTGGGGCTTCGACCTCGGCGCCGCTTGCTCGGGCTTCACCTATGCGCTCACGACCGGCATGCAGATGGTCGCGAGCGGGGCGCACGACCATGCGCTCGTCGTCGGGGCCGACGTGATGTCGAGCATCATCGACTACACGGACCGCGCGACGTGCGTGCTCTTCGGCGACGGCGCTGGAGCGGTCGTACTGTCGGCCGCCGAACCCAGCGAGCCGTCGATCATCGGGTTCTCGCACGAGATTGATGGCAGCGGAGGGCCGGCGCTCTGCATGCCCGCGGGCGGCAGCCGGCTGCCTGCTTCGCACGAGACCGTCGACAAGCGCCTCCACTACGTGAAGCAGGACGGGCAGGCCGTCTTCAAGTTCGCGGTGCGGAAGACCGAGGAGATCTGTTTGCGCGTGCTGAAGAAGTACGGCGTGGATCCATCCGAGGTCGATCTGTTCGTCTCCCACCAGGCCAACCGCCGCATCATTCAGGCCGCGGCCGACCGGCTCGGCCTGCCCGAATGCAAGGTCGTGATCAACCTCGAACGCTTCGGCAACACGACGGCCGCCACGATTCCGCTGGCGCTCGCCGACGCCGTTGCCGACAAGCGCATCAAGAAGGACAGCCTCGTGCTGCTCACCTCCGTCGGCGCGGGCTTTACCGTCGGCGCCGTCCTGCTGCGCTGGGGCCTCTAGAGCCTAGAGCCAAGAAAAAACTACTGCTCTTTGTCGCGACGGGCGCGCTGACGCTCCTGTACTGCCTCGCGGAGCTCGGGGTCCGCGTGCCGCTCCAGCACGTTGCGAAGAACACGGAGTGCACGGTCTCGTGGCAGTCCGTCCAACGCGTCGAGCGCCTCCATCCGCACGCTCCGGTCGGAGTCGTCGAAGATGGCGCGCTCGATCGTGTGTTGCGCCTTGTCGAGCGTCTCCACGTCGCTGGTGCTGGAGGCGACATGGGCGATCGCGTCGAGGGCCTCTCGGCGCAGACGCGGGCTCTTGCCGGAGAGGGCAAGCTCGAGAATCAGCGGGTTCAGCCGGTGGTTTGACACGTCGGCCAGAGTCTCGATCGCTTCTGCCTGGACGTCCTCCAACGGGTTGTCGCGCAGGATGCGTTCGAGCTCCGTCACCGCCGCTGCTTCGTGCCGATTCCCGAGTGTCTCGACGGCTTCGCGTTGGATCGTCACATCCTTGTGCTCCCAGACGATGCGAACCAACGCGGCGACGGCGCCGGGCGTCTCGACATCGCCCAGCGTCTCGACCGCCTCCTGCTGTGCTCTCCGGCTCCGATGATCTGTTGCGGTCCGGACGAGCAGGGCCATGGCTTGCGCGTCCGGCATCTCGCCGAGGGCTTCGATGGCCTCGACCAGCACTTCTTCATGGGCGCTGGTCGCAATCAGCCGTTCGATCGCCGGCAGCGCGAGCGCGGGCGGCTGATCCGCAAACGCCTCGGCGGCTTCGCGGCGTACGGCTGGATCGGGCGAGTTGGTGGCCAGATCGGTCAGCGCGGGAATCGACTGTGGGGTCTGCACTTCGCCGATGGTCTCGGCCGCCTCGGCCCGTACTTCCGAGACCGTATCGGTGCGCGCCACGCGCAGCAGTATCTCGACCGAGCGCGGATCGTGGTGGTGATCGAAGCCCTCCGCGGCTTCGCGCCGTATCGCCACGGGGTTTGACGGATCGACCAGGCGCGTCAGGAACGGCAGCACGACGTCGGTCGTCGGATGGAGCGACGCCAATTCGATCAGCAACACCTGGATCTTCTCGTTCCGCGCCTGCCCGAACAGTTCGCGGACGCGTTCGAAGCTCTCGGACTCGGGTGCAAAGCCAAGCCAGAACACCGGAGTCCGTCCAAAGTCGAACCCCAGTCGCGTGCTGCGATAGCCGCCGCGATCGATCGCATCGGCTCGGGCGCCGGTGTAGTGAAGCAGTACCGTGACACTGCCGGCGCCTCCAGTTGGAGCGGTGTCGTCCAGCAGATTGGCGAGCGGTGGCCACTGCGATGTCAGCTGGCCGGTCGCACTCACGAACGAGCCCTCGCGCGTGTCGCTCATCATGAGGTCCTGCGCGTGCGTGGGCGTGTCGAACCTGTAGACGATCCAGAAATCGCCGATCCCCTGGCGCCCGGCGTCGGCCAATGCCCACCGCCAGCGCTCCGCCAGCGGATCGGTGGGGCGAGGCGGCCTGTGGACGCGGAGACGCGCGCGGGCCTGGGCAAGCTCGGTCGCGGTCCAGACCCGTGGTGACGACGGCTGCTGCTTTTGCTCGCCGGCGTCAGGGGGGATCGTCGCCTCTACAGGAGTCGCGGAAATTCGGGCCGCATCCGCCGGGGCAGACAGTTGCGCGGCCGTCACGAGCGGGGCGGCCATAGCGACGACGGCTAGTGGAAGCGCCAACCAGACGGCCGACGGGCGCCGTGCGGCTCGCGAAGGCTCGTTCAGGATTCGGCTCACGCGGCGAACGAGCGGAGAGGCACTGCGGGCCATCGTGCTGGCCCCAGCCGCCAACCTGTCGCTTGCCGGCGACGCCCACGACGCCACGATCGAGAGGCAGCGGGCCAGGGCAAGGGGCGAGCGCGTGTACTGCACAGCCCACTGGTCGCACAGAAACTCGGCTGACTCGCAGAGCCTCGCGCGGGCGACGCGGTTCAGCGGCTGGAAGAAGAATGCCCGCTCGAGCGCCCCAACCAGGATGCGCCACGCGGGATCGCGGCGGACCACATGCGCGATCTCGTGTGCGAGCGCGGCCCGCTGCTGCTCGGCGTCGAGCAGTTGCAGGAATCGCTCCGGCACCACTATCTGTCGACCTGCAAGCGCAAGTGGGACCGCACAGGTCTTGCTCGTGGTGAGCCGTATCGGAGATCGTTCGCTGGCGGCGTCGCACAGCGCCTCGACCGTCTGGCGTAGATGCGCAGCAGAGACGGGCGGCCCCGAACCGAGGGCCCGATACAGGCGGAGAGAGCGCGCGGCGAACCGGACCAGGCCGACCACGCCAATCGCCAGCCACGATAAAACGGCAACCGCAGGCGACACACGAGCCACCCGATGCCACGCGCCGGCGCTGGTGGCAGCCGGAGACGCCGGCTGCACGCTCTGTCTTCCGCGGTCGGAGGCCTGCGACGACGAGAGGCCGACCGTCTGCTCCGGCTTCAATGCCGTCTCAGTGCGCGGCGCGAGCGGCATGGCCCGCGCGTCAGCTAATGGCGCCGCGATTCCGATGGGCCATCGTCCTCCGAGCGGTATCACGTTGGAGCCGACCTGCACGCTGGCCGTCACGAGTGGGCCGAGCAGGGCGGTCTTCCAGACCAGGTCGAGCCACGCGTGCTCATCGGCGAACCGGGTGGCAACTACCACAGCCGCACCCAACAGGATCGTGCTGTGAATGGCGTAGGTCAGCAGCCACGAGAGAACCGCGGCGCTGCTGGTGTCCAGATCGACCGGGATCACGAGCGCCTCCTCTTCTTGAGTTCTTGTTCCTTCGCCTCGACGAGGGCCTTGACTCGAGCCAGGTCACCGGGCCGAAGCTCATGAGACGACAGTAACTGGCTCACCATAGTGGCGATGTCGCCCTCGAAGAGCCCCTTCGTCACTTCGACAAGGGCGTGCTGTCTCGCCTCGCTTTCACTGAGGACCGCGCGGTACACGTACTGCCGGCCCTCGATCCGGTAGGCGACGATCCTGCGCTTTTCGAGCCTCGAGAGAAGCGTGGCGATGGTCGTGGCGGCCAACGGCCGGTCGGGATGAAGTGCTCGTTGCATCTCGGCCACCGTGGCCTCGGCGCGCTCCCATAAGACCCTCAGCACAGCCAGTTGCGGCGCAGTGAGCCGCGGTGAGCGTTCTGCGCGGCGCGGCGCGGGATGAACCACGATTGAGGCTCCGTTTCGCGCCAGCCGGCGGGCCGACGCTGCATCTTCGACAGGTGTAATACTACACGTGTAGTATTACAACGTCAACTCCATTTGGCCGATCGCGTTGGCGCGTTGCCTGCGGCTTCCGCAAGTGCGCTCAGAGGGGAATGACTCCCTGTCGCAGCGCTCGTCGCGCGGCATCCGTGCGGTTGGCGGCTCCGAGCTTCCCGCAGATCGATGCGACGTGGAACTTGACGGTCTGATCGCTGATACCGAGACCGAGCGCGATCGACTTGTTGGGTAGTCCTTGCGCCAGCAGCTCCAGGACCTCGAGCTCTCGGGCTGTCAGCGGCTCGCTTCCGTACGAGTCGAGGGTGTCCTGTCGGGACGCGGCGACGAGCCACGCGTCGGCCGTGAGCGCCAGCGTGTGCGCATCGGCCAGCGTGCGCGCTTCGCCGACGACTTCGAGGCCGTCGGGAAGCTGGCCCGCCAGCCGTGCGCGTGCCGCGGATGGACCGACGATGACCACGCGCATAGGCAATTCTGAATGCTGAATGCTGAAGGGAATGTTGAAGTAGGAATGTTCGAATGGAATGTTGAAGGTGGCAATGTCGAAGGTGCCAACCGTTCAGCATTCAGCACTCAGCATTCAGCATTGCAGACTAAGACGCCGTTCGTTCGCCAACGGTCACCGTCAGGTCGACCACGGCCCCGCCGCGCAGCACCCGCACGGGGACGGCGCGGCCCACGCGGTCACTCGTCAGCAGGCCCAGCAGATCGTCGGTGGATCCGACGGGCTGCTGATCCAGATCGAGGATGAGGTCCCCGACGAGCATGCCGCTCGAGTCGGCGGGGCCCCCGGGAGTGACGTCGACCACGACGAGCGCCCGATCGCGTCCGCCGTTGCCGCGCTGCCGCTCGGCCAGGCGCACGGGATGTCCGGACACGCCGAGAAATCCCGTTCTGGGCCGTCCGTGCTCGAGCACGTGCGCGACGCTCTTCCACGCAATCGCGGCGGGGATCACGACGGCAAGACCGCGGATCTGCGCCGCCGTTCCGATGCCGATCACGCGGCCTGCCGCGTCAGTCACCGCGCCGCCGGCAAACCCCTCGTGCAGCGGGGCCGTCACCCGGATCACCTGTTCGAGCTGCCGCCCGTGTCCCGTCCGCAGCGGTCCGCCGATGACGGCGACGATGCCCGCGCTTGCTGTCAGAGCGTTGCTCCACGACCGCGCGATCGCCAGCGCGATGTGCCCCACCCGTGCCGGGGACTCGGCGAGGCCCGCTGGAGCGAGCGCCAGCCCTTCGGCCCGGAGGACGGCGAGGCCGCTCGCAGGATCCCATCCGGCCAGTTCGGCCGTCGTCACCCGGCCGTCGCTGGTCACGATCTTCACGCCATCCTCGCGCCCGAGCGCGCGCGCGCTGGTCAGGATGATGTTGCTGGCATAGGCGACGCCGCTGACCGGTCGCTGGCGCCCGTGTACCTGAACGACCGACGGCGCGATCGCCTCCACCGCGCCCGCCATCTGTTCCGAGAGTGCTGTCAATGTGTTGGTATCCATGTCTTCGATTCTGAAGCGACCGACGGCATCGCGCATCACCCGGATGGGCAGGTTGCGGATCAGGGATTGAGCGGCCGGCGACCTAGGTAACAGATCTGTCCGGCGACATAGGTAACAGTTTTATCCGAAATGAGGACGTCGATGACGCGTGTGGGAGCTGTGGGAAACGCGTTCTCTGCGTTTCCAAGGAACTGGTGGGCGCGTTCTGTGGGTCCACAGGTCCGGCAGCTTCCATGCGCGTGGGGTCATCGTCGTCGCCACACGCCGGCCGGGTCAACCCGATGCCGACGTTCATCGAAGCGTCCGAGCCGCACCGGACCAAAATGCATATCCCAGATGCCATCGTCGATCGGCTCGAGCCCCCCGTCTTCACCAATCAGCACGGTGCTGACGGACAGGCCCCGCGAGTGCCACGAGATGCCGCCCTCGGCACTGACCCGACGAATCTCATAGTGTCCCGGGTACTCCACCTCCGCCAGCCGCGCGGGCAACGCTCGCGGCGAGGTCGAATAGAGGCGACCGGGCTGTTGCTGGTCGATGCCTTCATGCGGGCGCTCCTGGTTATAGATGCGCCGAAATCGAGTGAACCGCCGTTGCTGCCGGGCCAAGTCGGCGCCCGGCGGGCGCGTGGTTTCCGCCTTCAGCGTGCGATGCATCCGCTCGTGCGCGCCGTTCTGAGAGGGCGAGGCGGGCTGGATCAAGTCCGGCCGGATGCCCAGCCGAATCCACCAGACCGACAAGCGCGACAAGCGCCCGAGCGAGGGCGCCGCAAAAGGCTCGCCGTTATCGCTCCGAATCATCGTCGGCAGGCCGAATTCACGAAAGGCGTGCCGAAACGCCGCGAACGCGCCCGCGGTGGTCGGCGCGAGCATGCCGCGGCAGGTCAACAGATATCGGCTAAACGCGTCACACCGCGTCAAGGGATAACACAGCTGGGCATCGCGGGTGCGGAACTGCCCCTTGAAATCCGTCGTCCAGACGTCATTCGGCGCCAGCGCCACCGTCGGGTGATATCCCGGATGCCCCACCGGCCGGCGGCGCCGCCGGGGCGGCACGAGCGCATGCCGCTTCAGAATGTCGTTGGCCGTACTGATGGCGGGCAACGCCCACGTCGGGTGTTGCTCACCGAGCACGACGACAATCTTCTTACCGCCCCACGTCGGGTACTGTTTGCGCAGCGCCACAATGGCATCCACGACGCACGGTGCGGTCGCCTGCGGGCTGTGACCCGGTCGCGACGACCGCTCGTCCAGTCCTGCAGCGCCATCGGCATGCTAGCGGGCGATCACCTTGTATCCCGTTTTCCGACTGATCCCGTACCGCTCGCACAGCGCCGTCATCGTGAACAACTGTCGCTGATAATCGGTGATGAATTGCACACGTTCGTCCATGAGCGACCTCGCTTGCCAGGGCATCGCACCTCCAGTGCATGACTCTGGCGAAGTGTTACCTAGGTCGCCGGACAGTTTTGTTACCAACGTCGCCGGACCGTACCGATCAGGGATCAGGGATCAGGGATCAGGGATCAGGGATCAGGAAGGACGCCAGGGAGATAAAATAGCTGGGGGCCGCCCTTGACACACCAGGACCTGCGCACGCTGCTCGACTTCCACTACTGGGCCCGCGACCGCATGCTGGAGGCGTTGGAACCGCTGACCGCTGAGCAGTTCACGCGGGACCTTGGCAGCAGCTTTCGATCGATTCGCGACACGGTTGCCCATACCTACGCCGCGGAATGGGCCTGGTATTCGCGATGGCGGGGACACACTCCGACGGCGCTGCTGCCAGCCGATCAGTTTCCGGACCTCGCGACGATCCGTCGCAGCTGGGTCGAGCAGGAGCAGAAGGTGCGCGCGTTGGTTGCCGAGCTCGGCGAGGCCGGCGTCGATCGTGTGATGCCCTATACGCTCCTGAGCGGCGTATCGTCGGCCTCTCCCTTCTGGCAGATGCTCCAGCACGTCGTCAATCATGCGAGCTACCATCGCGGGCAGGTGACGACGATGCTGCGGCAGCTCGGGGCGGCGCCGGCGAAGAGCTGCGACATGATTACGTTCTATCGCGAGTTACCATACCAACGATGAACCGCACAGCCCGAGTCGTCACGATCAGCGCGTTTGTAATGGTCGTTGCGTTTGGTCACCTGCCGGCACCGGCGCTTTCGCAAGGTCAGACCAGGCCCAACATCATCCTCATCCAGGCCGACGACCTCGGGTACGGCGATCTGAGCGCCTACGGTCAAGCCCGGTTCGCGACCCCCGGCATCGATCGCCTCGCGCGGGAGGGGATCCGCTTCACCAACTACTACTCCGGCAGCACCGTGTGCGCGCCGTCGCGGGCAGCGCTCATGACAGGCGTGCACACAGGGCACGCCTGGATTCGGGGGAACGGCGACATTCCCCTGCGCGATGAAGATGTGACGATCCCCATGGTGTTAAAGGACGCCGGATACCGCACCGCGGTGATCGGCAAGTACGGGCTGGGCGGGCCCGGCAGCTCCGGCCAGCCCGACAAGAAGGGTTTCGAGTACTCGTTCGGATTCCTCGATCACCGTCACGCGCATCGGCAGTTCACCGATCACCTCTATCGCAACAGCCAGCGCATCTCGACGGACCTGGATCGCGACTACGTCAACGACTTGTTCACCCGCGAGGCCAGGGCGTTCATCGCCAGAGACGATCCGAAGCCCTTCTTCCTCTACCTCAATTACACCGTGCCTCATGCCGAGCTCCGCGTGCCGGCCGACTCGCTCGACCCGCTGAAGGGCAAGTTCGAGGAGAAGCCGTTCGTGAACCCGAAGGCCGATGCGGTCGCGGTCGGTGCCGCGTCCGACGGGCCGTCGCTCGGCTACCGGTCGCAGCCGACGCCGCGCGCGGCGTTCGTCGCGATGATCACGCGCATGGACCGCGACATCGGCGGCCTGGTCGACCTCCTCAAGGAGCGGAAGATCGAGCAGCGCACGCTCGTCATGTTCGTGAGCGACAATGGACCGCACCAGGAGGGAGGCGCCGATCCTGTGTTCTTCAAGAGCTCGGGTGGCCTGCGGGGCATCAAGCGGGATCTCTACGAGGGCGGCATCCGCGTGCCGATGATCGCGAGTTGGGTCGGGACGATTCCTGCCGGACGCGTCAGCTACCACGAGTGGGCGCATTGGGACATGCTGCCGACGCTGGCCGAGCTTGCCGGCGCGAAGACGCCCACAGGCATCGACGGGATGTCGATGGTGCGCGCGCTTCGGGGTCAGCAGCAGCCGACGCACGAGTTCATGTACTGGGAGTTCCACGAGCGCGGATTCCAGCAGGCTGTGCGCATGGGGATCTGGAAGGCGGTTCGCCTGAAGAAAGACGCTCCGCTGGAGCTTTACGACCTCCCCGACGATCCCAACGAGCAGCACAACATCGCCGCCGATCACCCGGACATCGTCGCGAAGATCGAAAAGTATCTGGCGACGGCGCGGACCGAGTCGGCGCGCTGGCCGGTGAAGTGAGGACGCCGGCAATGCTCGAACACGATGCCGTCGCCGACTGCGCCAGACGAATCGCGGCCGCGATCGCCGCGCGCGACACCGCGACGCTCGCCACGCTGCTCGACGCCGGATTCGTCCATCGCGCTCCCGGCGGGGCAAACATCGACGCACCCGCGTTCCTCGACTCCATCGTGCAGATTCCAGGGGAGATCGTGTCCGTGGCGCTCGAACGGCTCGCCATTGATGTCGTCGGAGAGAGCGCGCTCGCGACAGGCATCCAGCAGGCACACGTGCGGATGGACGGTCGGCTGATCGAGGACCGTCGGAGCTTCGTCGACTGGTTCGTGAAAGTAGGGGACACCTGGCGGATTCGCGTGGCGGTGGACCTTCCGTCTCCGCCGCCGGAGGCCGCGTAATCCCTCGAACTGCTACAATTCCGCTGATTCAAGCCCCGCCGTACCTCGAGGACTGAGTGGCGAAGTCAAAGACGAAATCTGCTTACACGCGAAAACCCGGCAGCGGCGCAGGCAAGGTAGCCGAGCGGTACACGCATCCGGAGCAGACAAGCCCGATGCGGCCCGACGTGGGTACGCAGGCGCAGTTTCGGAAGAAGAAACCCCCTAAGACTTACCGCTATGACTCGTCGCTTTCCCCGGCGCTTGCGTGGGACGGCCAGAACGGTGCCCGCGAGCTGGGCGAATGGCTGCTCGCGCTCATCGAGGAGTGGGGGGAGAAGGCCGCGCGCGGAGAGGCGACGGTATTCAACACGCCTCAGGAGTTTCGTGCCGCCGATGGCCGCGTGGTCGCGACGGTCCGCTCGCTGGCCGAGGCCGTCGAGCAGCTGAAGCGGCTGAGCCGTCCGTTCCTGGATTGGGCCGGCAAGGCCGAGCGCCTCTCGTTCGACGTCCCCACGCTGCCGCTCTTCATTCACGAGCGGCTCTCCACCAAGACGATCGTCGATACGCTCGTCGGCCACCGCACGGACAAGCAGGCCGACCTGTTCGAGCTGTTCGGGGATCCGCAGCATTCGATCACGGATCAGGTGCTGAAGGCGTACGAGTTCCCGGACAAGTGGGTCAACCGGCTGATCCTCGGCGACTCGCTCGTCGTCATGAACTCGCTTCTGCAATACGAGGGGCTCGGCGGCCAGGTGCAGACGATCTACATCGACCCGCCCTACGGCGTGAAGTTCGGGAGCAACTTCCAGCCGTTCGTCCGTCGCCGCGACGTGTCGCACAACGACGACGAGGACCTGACGCGCGAGCCGGAGATGGTCAAGGCCTATCGGGACACCTGGGAGCTCGGCCTGCACTCGTATCTAACCTACATGCGGGATCGCCTGCTGCTCGCGCGCGACCTGCTCACGGAGTCAGGCTCGGTCTTCGTGCAGATCTCGGATGAGAACGTGCACCACGTGCGCGAGCTGATGGATGAGGTGTTTGGGGCTGAGAATTTCCACGCGCAGATCAATTTCAAGTCTACGAGTGCTCTAGCAGGGTGCTGAAAAAGTAACTCGCGAGGGATCGACAACGTGATCCACCCGTACTACCATGCTCCCGACTCTTCTGAAGGGAGTGACCGCATGCGGGGATCCGACGAGCAGACCAGT